>OFTX01000021.1_pt1 | contig 97666 bp, 91 predicted proteins | sample 1775051 | NCBI WGS metagenome assembly OFTX01 (sample SAMN08195772, study PRJEB24354) | sludge metagenome | isolation source: sludge from phenol fed wastewater aerobic bioreactor A | place: India: Nagpur | collected 2016-09-15 | reverse complement strand
ACGTCCGCATGATCTTGATCATCAGATCCGTGCCGATGTTGCCCGATCCGATGATCGCGCATTTGACCTTGGACATGAGGCTTCACTCCTTGGAGAAGGCGGCGCGAACGGAGCCCAGGCCCTCGATCGCCACGTCGAAGACGTCACCCGGCGCCACGGGCACCATCGGCCCGAGCGCGCCGGAGAGGATGGTGTCGCCGGCCCGCATCGGGTAGCCGGCCTTCGCCATCACCTGCGCCAACCACAGCGTGGCGTTGAGCGGCGAGCCCATGCAGGCGGCACCGGCGCCGACCGAGACCGGCTCGCCGGCCTTTTCCATCACCATGCCGCACAGGCGCGGGTCGAAATCGCCGAGGCGCACCGGGCGCGAGCCGAGCACGTAGAGGCCGGACGAGGCGTTGTCGGCGATCGTGTCGGTGATGCGGATGTCCCACTTGGCGACGCGGCTGCCGACGATCTCGATCGCCGGCACGGCGTAGTCGATCGCCCGGAAGAGATCGGCGACCGTCAGCTGCTCGCCGTCGAGATCACGGCCGAGGACGAAGGCGATCTCCGCCTCGACCTTGGGCTGCATCACGTCGGCGAGCGAGACGTCGAGCGCTTCCGGCCGGGCCATGTCGGCGAAGAGCATGCCGTAGTCGGGCTGGTCGACGCCGAGCTGCTTCTGCACCGCGAGCGAGGTGAGGCCGATCTTGCGACCGACCAGACGGCGGCCGGCGTCGAGGGCGCGGCGGGTGTTGATCTCCTGCACCGCATAGGCGGCGGCGACGTCGCCCGGCTCGAGCAGATCGCGGATCGGCGCCACCGGCACGCCGGAGGTCCCGGCTTCGAACAACAGATCGGCCGCGCGGCGGATCGCTTCGGGAGAGGTGGTCATGAGCGTTCCGTTCCTCACAGCTTGACGCAGACGTTGGTGATCTCGGTATAGAATTCGAGGCTGTGGACGCCGCCCTCGCGGCCGATGCCCGAGGCCTTGGCGCCGCCGAAGGCGGTACGCAGGTCGCGCAGGAACCACGAATTCACCCAGCAGATGCCGACGTCCATCTTCGCCGCGACACGATGCGCCCGGGAGAGGTTCTCGGTCCAGACCGCCGCCGCGAGCCCGTAGGGCGTCGCATTGGCGAGACGCACCGCCTCCTCCTCGGTGTCGAAGGGACGGATGTGGCAGCAGGGTCCGAAGATCTCCTCGACCACGCAGGAGGCGTCGTCGGGAAGGCCGATCCAGATCGTCGGCTGAACCCAGGATCCCTCGGCCAGATCGCCCTCCATCGCCGGGACGCCGCCGCCGGTGATCACCGTGGCGCCCTCCTCGACCGCCTTGGCGTAATAGGAGAGGACCTTCCCCTGATGCTCCTTGGAGATCAGCGGGCCGATGCCGGTGGTCGGATCCTCGGGGCGGCCGAGCCGCAGACCCTCGGCGCCCTGCTTCAGGCGGGCGACGAATTCGTCGAAGATCGGCCGTTCGACATAGACGCGCTCGGTGCCGAGGCAGACCTGACCGCAGTTGGCGAAGACCGAGCGCATGGTGCCCTCGATCGCCTTGTCCATGTCGCAGTCGGCGAAGACCAGGGCCGGGTTCTTGCCGCCGAGCTCGAAGGAGACCGGGCGGATGCCGTGCGCGGCCTGTTTCATGATCGCCTCGCCGGTGCGGGTCTCGCCGGTGAAGGTGATGCCGTTGACGCCGGGGTGCTGGGTCAGGAACTCGCCGGCGGAATCGGGGCCGAGACCGTGGACGACGTTGTAGACGCCCTTCGGCACGCCGACCGCGTTCATCACCTCGCCGAGCAGCGTCGCGGTGAGCGGCGTCTCCTCGGACGGCTTGACCACCACGGTGTTGCCGAGCGCGAGCGCCGGGCCGACCTTCCAGGTCATCAGGAGCAGCGGCAGGTTCCAGGGCGAGATCACGGCGATGACGCCGCGCGGGCGACGGAGGCCGTAGTTGAGGGCGCCGGTCCCGTCGGGGGTCGCCATCGGGAAGCACTCGGTCGAAACCGTCTTGGCGACGTCGGTGAACATCTTGAAGTTCGCCGCGCCGCGCGGAATGTCGATGTGGGAGGCGAGCGACATCGGTTTGCCGGTGTCGAGACATTCGGCCTCGAGGAAGTCGTCGAAACGGCGATTGATCTCGTCGGCGACGGCGCTCAGCATGTCGGTGCGTTGGGCGACCGTCATCCGGCCCCAGGGACCGTCGAGGGCGGCGCGGGCGGCCTTCACCGCCGCGTCGATCTCGGCGCGACCGCCTTCGGGCACCGTGCCGATGAAGCTGCCGTCGGTGGGGCAGAGGTTCCGCCAGCTCTTGCCCGTCGTGCCTCGGGTGAAGGCGCCGTCGATGAAATGGGCGGCGTCGCGGCGCATGCTCGACTGGGCGAGCGGGCGGCGATCCTGAGCCGAATGGACGGTCATCTCGAAATCTCCTCGATGCGAACCGGCGACCCGCGGTCACCGACCAAATTCAAAGACACCGCGCTCGGACCCTCACAGGCCGAGCGCGGCGAGACCTGCGGCGGCGCAGGCGCGATCGTCGTCTTCCGAACCGCCCGACACGCCGATGCCGCCGACCACGCGACCGGCCACGACGAGGGGCGCGCCCCCTCCGAAGAGAACCACGCCCGGGCGCAGCGCCAGCCCCTCGCGCAGCACCTCGCGCGGGGCGAGGGCCTCGCACAGGGCGTCGGTCGAGGCGCCGAAGGTCGCCGCCGTCCAGGCCTTGTCACGGGCGATGTCGACCGAGGCGGCGAAGGCTCCGTCGGCGCGAAGGCAGGCGACCAGCGCGCCGCCGACGTCGACCACCGCCGCGACCACGGCGACGCCACGTTCCGCCCCCCGGGCGAGCGCCGCCTCGACGGCGACGCGCGCCGCCGAGACGGTGATGGTTTCGATCGATCGAGAGATCGTCATGTCCGCGCGATCCTCAGGTCACGACGCTGAGGAAGGCGTCGTTCAGCTGACGCTCGTAGTAGAAGATGCCCTTGCCGACGTTCTCGGCGTCCCAGGTGCGGGTCGGATTGTCGGGATAGAAGGAATAGCCGCCGGCGAAGACCTCGTTGCGGTTGCCCGAGGGGTCGAAGAAATAGATCGTCTGACCGCGGGTGATGCCGTGACGGGTCGGGCCGATGTCGACGGAGATGTCGTAGCGGGTGAGAATGTCGGCGGCGTGGCCGACGTCCATCCAGCTCTCCAGATCGAAGGCGGCATGGTGGAACTTGCCGGGCTCGGGATGGTTCACGAAGGCGATGTCGTGCGCCTTCATCGAGGCGGTCAGCCAGATCGCCAGGAGGCCGTCGGGCATGTCGACGCGCTCGGCGCAGGAGAAGTCGAGCACCTTCTCGAAGAACTCGAGATTGCGCTGGATGTTCGGGCCGTAGAGCAGGGCGTGGTCGAAGCGGCGGGCGCGCATGCCGTGCGGCTCGAGATCCCAGACGTCGGGATTGTGGATGCGCGGCTTGGGCTCGGACTGGTCGGCGTGGTGATAGAGCTCGATGCGGTGACCGGATTCCAGCATCCAGCCGATGCGGCGGCCGATGCCCGGCTGCTCGCCGGCGGCGACGTGGTCGACCGGGTAGCCCCATTCGACGATCCGCTTCTCGAAGGAGTCGAGATCGCTCTCCTCGCGCACCTTGAAGGCCATCAGATCGTAGCCGGCGGTGTCGGCGCGGCGCAGGACGATGCTGTGGTGATCGAACTCGTCCGCGGCCTTGAGATAGACGCGGCCGTCGGGACCCTCGGTCACCTGATGCAGGCCGATCCGCTTGGTGTAGTGCTCGACCGCCGCGGGCATGTCGAGCACACGCAGCTGGATGAACCCGGGACGAAGCACGCCTGTGTGAGCCATGTCATTTTCCTCCTTGAGACATTTCGGCCATTCGGCCGTTCTTGCCGAGCCGTTTGGGCTCGAGACGCAGCGTCAGGTCCCCGAGCGGATAGATCGCGCAGGCCAAGACGACCCCGTCGGCCTCGTCGTCCGAGGTGACATGGGCGCGACTCATCACGTCGCGGCGATAGTCGCCCTCGATCACTCTGGCTCGACAGATTCCGCAGCCGCCCCGCCGGCACCCCACGGGCAGCCGGCACGGCATGTTCTTCAGGCGTCCGAAGCCCTGCGCCCGTTCGAGCGCCACCAGCACCCGTTCACCGGCGCCGCAATCGGCGCTGCCGCTCCCCTCGACGGTGATCGTGTATCGTTCGCTCACCGACTCGATCCTCCCCGATCGACGGCCCCGACCGATGGTCGGTGGCGTTCCTCCGGCGGGGAGACGACGCACGCTCTCGCTCGACCCGGAGGCCGTCGCGACAGTCTTCGATGAAAGGTGCAGAGTGCGCCTCTCGTGTCTCCCCACGCCAGCGCGGCAGCCTCTTTGGATCCGGGCCGGCCGTCGCTCGCACCCCGCTTATCCGGCACGGGCCGGGACCTGTCAATAATAATTTCGAGATTTCAGAAAAGTGCCGTATAAACACATATTATCGTGATTATGAGGGCTCCGGAGTCGTTGTCGCATCGGTCGCCGTTCGCTAGTGTGTCGATCGGTCGGGCGCCTGCACTCGAGCCGCAGTGATGGAGACGAGGACGATGGACGGAACGGCGCGAGGCCCCAAAGTGGTCGCTGCGCGCAGCCTCGTTGAGGCCGCCTATGAAACCATCCGTCACGACATTCTCACCGGCGATCTCGCTCCGGGCACCAAGCTTCGGTTCGAGATGTTGCGGGCCCGTTACGGCGTCGGAGCCTCGACGCTGCGCGAGGCGCTGACCCGGCTGGTCGGCGAGGCGTTGGTGACGTCGGAGGAACAGCGCGGCTTTCGCGTCGCGCCGATCTCGATCGAGGACTTCGCCGATCTCACCCGCACGCGCCGGCTGATCGAGGTCGAGGCGCTGCGCCAGTCGATCGTCTTCGGCGACGATCTGTGGGAGGCGGGGCTGGTCGCGGCGTTCCACCGGCTGTCCAAGGTCGAGGAGAAGCTCCCCGACGCGCCCGAGCGCCAGCAGGACGAGTTCGAGGAACGCAATCGCGACTTCCACCGGGCGCTCATCGCCGCCTGCCCGTCGCGCTGGCTGAAGCACATGCACGCCATCCTGTTCCAGCAGTCGGAGCGCTACCGCCGCATCGCGCTGTGCGACCGCACGGTGCCGCGCGACGTCCATACCGAGCACAAGGCGGTGTTGGAGGCGGCCCTGGCGCGCGACGTCGATCTCGCCTGCCGGCTCGAGGGCGAGCACATCGAGCGCACGCTCGAGGTGCTGAACGAACTGGTGGCGAGCAAGGCCCTGCCGTTGCGGTCGTGAGCCGCGCCGGCGATTATTTCGTTGTTTTTGGAATTTTCGAGATTATCGTCTCCTCCCGAAGCGCGGCCACGGCGCGTCGGGAGGATCACGCATGACCCAGGACAATCCGGAAATCGGGCGTTCCATCGCCACCGGGGGCTTTCGCACCAATTTTCACGATCGCGGGGAAGGCTCCCCGGTTCTGTTGATCCACGGCTCCGGCCCCGGGGTCTCGGCCTGGGCCAATTGGCGCGGCGTCGTGCCGACTCTCGCCGAGCGCTTCCGGGTGATCGCGCCCGACATGGTCGGCTTCGGCTTCTCCGACCGGCCGGCCGGCATCGCCTATGAGCGGGCGACCTGGATCACGCAGACGCTCGACCTCCTCGACGCGCTCGGGCTCGAGCAGGTCGACGTCGTCGGCAATTCCTTCGGCGGCGCGATCGCCCTCGCCCTGGCGATCGCCCATCCCGACCGCGTGCGGCGGCTGGTGTTGATGGGCAGCGTCGGGCTGTCGTTTCCGATCACCGCCGGGCTCGAGGCGGCCTGGGGCTACGAGCCGTCGCTCGCCGCCATGCGGGCCCTGCTCGATCTCTTCGCCTTCGATCGGGGTCTCGTCACCGACGAACTGGCGGAGCTGCGCCATCGCGCCTCGATCCGGCCGGGGTTCCAGGAGAGTTTCTCGGCGATGTTCCCGGCGCCGCGTCAGGCCGGCGTCGAGGCGCTCGCCAGCCGCGAGGCCGACATCCGCCGGCTGCCGCACGAGACCCTGGTGATCCACGGCCGCGACGACCGCATCATCCCGCTCGACGTGTCGATCCGCCTCGCCGGGATGATCGATCGTTCGCAGCTCCACGTCTTCGGCCGCTGCGGTCACTGGACCCAGATCGAGCACGCGGCGCGGTTCAACCGTCTCGTCGGCGATTTCCTCGCCGAGGCCTGATCAGCGCCGGCCGACCACGCCGGCCCCCGCCAGAGCGGCGATCTCGGTCTCGCCGAGGCCGAGATCGGTCAGCACCGCGTCGGTGTCGGCGCCGAGCCTGGGGGCGACGCGGTCCTGGGTCAGCGGCGTCGCGGAGAGGCGGATCGGATTGCGGATCGAGGGCACCGACCCGGCCGCCGCCTCCGGCGAGGCGAGGTCCATGCGCAGGCCGCGCGCCTTGACCTGCGGATCGGCGAAGACCTGCTCGACGGTGTTGATCGGACCGGCCGGCACATGGGCCCGCTCGAGCCGCGCCAGGAGATTGTCGCGCTTGAAGAGGCGGGTCTTCTCCTCGAGCAGCGGAATCAACTCCGCGCGGCCGGCGACGCGGCCGGCGTTGTGGACGAAGCGAGGATCGAAGGCGAGATCCTCGAGCCCGAGGATGGCGCAGGTGTCGCGCCATTGGCGGTCGTTGCCGGTGGCGATGACGATGTGACCGTCGGCGACCGGGAAGACCTGATAGGGCACGATGTTGGGGTGGGCATTGCCCATGCGGGTCGGCGACTTGCCGGAGACCAGATAGTTCATGCCCTGATTGGCGAGCATGCCGACCATGGTGTCGAGCAGGCTCATGTCGACGAGCTGGCCGCGCCCGGTCGTCAGCCTCGCGGCGAGCGCCGCCTGGATGCCGATCACCGCGTGGAGCCCGGTGAAGAGATCGGCGACCGCGACGCCGACCTTGGTCGGCTCGCCGTCGGGGGCGCCGGTCAGTTCCATGTAGCCGCCGAGGCCCTGGATCATGAAGTCGTAGCCGGCGCGGGTGGCATAGGGGCCGTCCTGGCCGAAGCCAGTGATGGAGCACCAGATCAGGCGCGGGTTCGCCGCCATCAGCGTCTCGTGATCGAGACCGTATTTCTTCAGGCCGCCGACCTTGAAGTTCTCGATCACCACGTCGGCGCGCGCCACCAGCCGGCGCACCAGATCGGCGCCCTCGGGCTTCTCGAAATCGATGGCGACCGAGCGTTTGCCGCGATTGCAGGCGTGGAAATAGGCCGCGCCGAGATCCTCGCCGTCGCGGCCCGCCACGAAGGGAGGGCCCCAGTGACGGGTGTCGTCGCCGGCGACCGGCCGCTCGATCTTGATCACCTCGGCGCCGAGATCGGCCAGCGTCTGCCCGACCCAGGGACCGGCGAGGATGCGGGCGAGTTCGAGAACCTTGAGGCCTGCGAGCGGGGGAGTGGTCATGGAGCGGGTCCTTCGATGAGAAGCGGATCTGCGCGGGTCCGGCGTTCGGACGGCGGCGCGATACCCCTCCCCTCAGGGGAGGGGCAGGGGTGGGGTGAACGAGGCCGGCAACGCGCGGCGAAGCGGTTTTCGCCTCGGGATGCGGAACCGCCGAACCCCACCCGCCTCGCTCTCGCTCGGCACCCTCCCCTCCGGGGAGGGTGAAGACGCCGCGACGCCTCGGGACTCGTCGAATGTCGTGCGACATGGTCGGCTCATCGCGGCCCCCGTTCCAGTTCCGCAGCGATCCGATCGAGTACGGCTTCGGTCTCGCGATCGACCTCGTGGTTCCAGAATCGCAGGACGGTGAAACCGAGCTCGCCGAGCCGTGCGTCGCGGCGACCGTCGGCTTCACCGGCTCTCGGGTCGGCATGACCACCACCGTCCACCTCGATCACCAGCCGCGCCTTCAGGCAAGCGAAGTCGACGACGAAGGCATCGATCGGAACCTGGCGGCGGAAGTGATGGCCGCCCGGCCGAAACCGATCGCGCAAGAGCCGCCAGAGCTTACGCTCGGCCTCCGTGGCACGCCGGCGAAGCCCACGCGCCACGGCGACGGGGACGGTGGAGGGAGGACGACCGATCGCCATCGCTCCACACAGTCCTCAGAAGAACGCCTGAATGCCGGTCTGGGCTCGGCCGAGGATGAGGGCGTGGACGTCGTGGGCGCCCTCGTAGGTGTTGACCGTCTCGAGGTTCGCGGCGTGGCGCATCACGGCGTATTCGATCTGAATGCCGTTGCCGCCGTGCATGTCGCGCGCCATCCGGGCGATGTCGAGCGCCTTGCCGCAGTTGTTGCGCTTGATGATCGAGATCATCTCCGGCGCCATCTTGCCCTCGTCGAAGAGCCGACCGACCCGAAGCGCCGCCTGGAGCCCGAGCGTGATCTCGGTCTGCATGTCCGCGAGCTTCTTCTGATAGAGCTGCGTCGCGGCGAGCGGCTTGCCGAACTGCTTGCGGTCGAGACCATACTGACGCGCCCGCGTCCAGCAGTCCTCGGCCGCGCCCATCACGCCCCAGGCGATGCCGTAGCGGGCGCGGTTGAGACAGCCGAACGGGCCCTTGAGCCCGGAGACGTTCGGCAGGATCGCGTCCTCGGGCACCTCGACGCCGTCCATCACGATCTCGCCGGTGATCGAGGCGCGAAGGCTCAGCTTGCCGCCGATCTTCGGCGCCGAGAGCCCCTTCATGCCCTTCTCCAGCACGAAGCCGCGGATCTCGCCGCCGTGCGCCGCCGACTTCGCCCAGACCACGAAGACGTCGGCGATCGGCGAATTGGAGATCCACATCTTCGAGCCGATCAGACGGTAACCGCCGTCGATCTTCTCGGCGCGGGTCTTCATGCCGGCCGGATCCGACCCGGCGTCGGGCTCGGTCAGGCCGAAGCAGCCGACCCATTCGCCGCTGGCGAGCTTCGGCAGGTACTTCTTCTTCTGGGCTTCCGAGCCGTAGGCCTCGATCGGGTACATGACCAGCGAGGACTGGACCGACATCATCGAGCGATAGCCGGAATCGACGCGCTCGACCTCACGGGCGACGAGGCCATAGGAGACGTAGCCGGCGCCGGCACCGCCGTACTCGTCGGAGACGGTCACGCCGAGGAGGCCGAGCGAGCCCATCTCCTCGAAGATGGCGCGGTCGGTCTTCTCCGCGAGATAGGCCTCGACCACGCGGGGCGCGAGCTTCTCCTGGCAATAGGCGCGGGCCGTGTCGGCGATCAGCCGTTCGTCCTCGGTCAGCTGGTCGGTGAGGAGGAACGGGTCCTCCCATTTGAAGGCGGCGATGGTCTTCGGGGCCATGGGATCCCTCCGTGATGGCGGTCCTGCGGCTGCGCAGGAGCCTGTCTTCGTCCACTCGCGATCGCCCCTTCCCGGTCCGTCGCGGCTGCGCTTGACATCGGAATACGAATGAATGAATGTTCAGTCAACTCAAAACGACGGGCCGGATCGCCCGCCGGACCGGCCCGAGGCCGGCTCGGCGGCGACAGGAAGGACGCGTCTCCATCGGCACGCCCGATCGGGACCGGACTTCGCGACCGAGCCCGCGAGCCACCGGGAGGGGCATGTGACGATGCGAAGAAACCGGGTCCGCCGCCGATGCGGCGATGGAGCGACGGGGGCGCCGCGATGCTGATCAACGCCCTCAACGGCCTCGTCTACGGCAGCCTGCTCTTCGTCCTGTCGGCCGGTCTGGTGCTGGTCTACGGGCTGCGCCGCGTCGTCAACTTCGCCCATGGCGCGCTCTACATGCTCGGCGCCTACGTCGGCTGGTCGGTCGCCACCCTCTACGGCTTCGCGGCCGGCGTCGTCGCGGCCGGGGTGGCCTTGGCGGCGGTCGGCGTGGTGCTCGACCTCGTCCTCTTCCGCCGGCTCGCCGGGCGTCAGCCGTTGATCACGGTGATCGTCACCTTCGGCGTGCTGCTCATCCTCGAGGACCTCGTCCGCTCGGTGTGGGGCACCGGCAACCGCGCCCTCGATCCGCCGGCCGCGCTCGACGGCGTCGTCGAGATCTTCGGCGCGCCCTTCCCGGTCTATCGCCTGTTCATCGTCGCGGCGAGCGCCGCCATGGCCGGCGGTCTCGCCGCGTGGCTGCGGTGGGGGCGCACCGGACTCTTCGTGCGCGCCGCCAGCCACGACGCCTCGGTCGCCGCCATGTGCGGCGTCAGGACCGCCGCGATCGGGCCGATGGTGGTCGGTCTCGGCGCCGCCTTCGCCGGTCTCTCCGGGATCGTCGCGGCGCCGTTCCTGTCGATCCATCCCTCGATGGGCAGCGAGATCCTGGTGTTGTCCTTCGTCGTCTCGGTGATCGGCGGCCTCGGCAGTTTCGCCGGCGCCTTCGTCGCGGCGATGCTGCTCGGGCAGGTGCAGTCCTTCGGAACGGTGCTGCTGCCCGAACTCGCGGCCCTCCTCCCCTTCCTGCTGATGGCGGGCGTGCTGGTCTTCCGGCCGCAGGGCATCGCCGGGACGAAGGGATGAGCGCCATGACCGAGCCCACTCGCGCCGCGCCCGCCGTCACGCGCCTGCTGCCGAAGCCCGGGACGCTCCTCGTCGGTCTGGTGGTGATCGGCGTCGCCGTCGTCGTCGCCTCCTCGGCGCCCCGGGTCCTCGCCTCGCTCCTCACCCAGAGCGTGATCGTGGCCTTCCTCGCCCTCGGCGTCGGACTTCTGATCCGCGTCTCCGGTCTCGTCAGCTTCGGCCATGCGGCCCCCTTCGGCCTCGGCGCCTATGGTGCCGCCTGGGCCCTGTCGCCGGCCGCGCCGATCGCCCCGGAAATCGGCCTGCTGCTGATCGCCCCGGCGATCGGCGCCGCCTTCTTCCTGATCGGACTGGTGGTGAGCCGTATCGAGGGCATCGCCTTCGGCATGCTGACGCTGGCGCTCGGCCAGGCAGTCCATGTCGCGGCCAACAAGTTCCGCACGCTCTCCGGCGGATCGGACGGTCTCATCGTCGACGTGCCGCGCCGGCTCTGGGGCTTCCGGACCGAGACGCTGCAGACCCCCTCGGGCATGTTGATCGTCGCGGTGGCGACGCTGATGGCGGTCCTCCTCGCCCTCGCCGTCTTCGAGCGCACCCGCGCCGGCCGCCTCGCCGTGGCGATCCGCGAGAACGAGGAGCGCGTCCGCTTCCTCGGCTATCGGACGCGGGCGTTGAAGGCCGTGGTGCTCGCCCTCTCGGCGGCGATCCCGGCGCTCGGCGGCGTGCTCTTCACCCTCTATCAGGGCTTCGTCAGCCCGGAGATCCTCACCTGGGGCTTCTCCGGACAGGCCTTGATCATGGCGATCCTCGGCGGTTCGGTCGCGCTCTGGGGACCGATCGCCGGCGCGCTCGCCTTCTTCGTCCTGCGCGAGGAACTCGGCGGGCTCACCAGCCACTGGCTCGCCATCCTCGGCACCACCCTGATCGTCGTCACCGTCACCTGGCCGACCGGCCTCGCCGGAGCCTTCGGCGCGCTCGGCCGCCGTCTCACCGGCACCGTCGGGAAAGGAGACCCGGCATGAGCGCGATCTTCCGTTGCGAGGGGCTCGGCAAGCAGTACGGCGGCGTCGTGGCGCTGCAGGGGGTCGATCTCGAACTCGAGGTCGGCAAGGTGCACGGCCTCATCGGCCCCAACGGGGCGGGCAAGTCGACCTTCATCGACGTCGCCTCGGGGCGGACCCCCGGTTTCGGCCGGGTCCACTTCCAGGGTCGCGACATCACCGCCGTGGCACCCGGCGAACGGCGGCGGATGGGCGTCTCGCGCTCCTTCCAACGCACCTCGATCTTCCCGGCCCTGACCATCCGCGACCAGCTCGACCTCGCCGCCCACGGCGCCGGGGGCGGCGACGTCGAGGCTCTCGCCGCCATGCTCGGTCTCGACCGGGTGCTCGACCGCCGCGCCGAGGAGGTGAGCTACGGCCAGCAGCGGCTCGTCGATCTGGCGCTGGCGCTGGTCGGCGCCCCCAAGGTGCTGCTGCTCGACGAGCCGGCGGCGGGGCTGTCGGTCGCCGAATCGGAGGTGCTGGCGACGCATCTCGAGGAGATCGCGGCGCAGTGGAACGTGGCGGTGCTGCTGGTCGAGCACGACATGGACGTCGTCTTCCGCATCTGCCACGTGCTCACCGTGCTCGCCTCCGGCCGCTTCCTCGTCTCGGGGCCCCCTTCCGAGGTTCGAACCGACCCCGCGGTGATCCGCGCCTATTTCGGGAGCACCGCATGACCGCCCTCCTCGAACTCGAACGCGTCGAGGCGCGTTACGGCGCCGCGCGCATCCTCAACGGCGTCGATCTGGCGATCGCGCCCGGCGAGCGGGTGGCGCTGCTCGGACGCAACGGCGTCGGCAAGACGACCGTGGTCAACACGCTGCTCGCCACGGCGGTCAAATGCGGCGGCGAGATCCGGGTCCGGGGCGAGCGGATCGACCGGATCGCCGGCCACACCGCCGCGACCCTCGGCATCGCCATGGTGCCGCAGGGACGCAAGATCCTGCCCAACCTCTCGATCCAGGAAAACCTGAAGCTCGGGGCGGCCCTGCGCCGCAAGGGCCCGTGGACGCTCGACGCGGTCTACGGCCTCTTCCCGATCCTCAGGGAACGCCGCCACACCCCCGGCACGGCGCTCTCCGGCGGCCAGCAGCAGATGCTGGCGATCGGCCGGGCGCTGATGCTCAACCCCGAGCTCCTGATCCTCGACGAACCGAGCGAGGGCCTCGCCCCCGTCATCGTCGACGAACTCGGGGTCATCCTTCGCGACCTCGCCGCCACCGGCGTCGCGATCCTCCTGATCGAGCAGCATCTCCGGCTCGTCCGCGACATCGCCGAACGCTACGCGGTGCTCTCCAAGGGCGCCGTCTCCGCCGCCGGGCGGATGGCCGAGGTCGATCAGGAACAGCTCCAGTCGAGCATCATGCACTGAGAAAAAAACCAGGGAGGAATCCATGAAACTCACGACATCCGCGCTTCTCGGCCTCGCCGTCGGCCTCATGGCGCCCGCCGTCGCCTCGGCGGAGCCGGAGGCGCTGCGCATCGGCGTGCCGACGACGCGCTCCGGGCCCTATACGCTGCTCGGCGATCAGGCGGTGCGCGCGGTCGAGTTCGCGGTCGGCGAAGCCAACGCCGCCGGGGGCGTCGACGGCCGCAAGGTCGAGTTCAAGGTGGTCGACGACGAGGCGAGCCCGGACGCCGGACGCCGCGCCGGCGAGAAGCTCGCCTCCGAGGGCTATCGCATCCTCACCGCCACGGTCTCCTCGTCGGTCGGTCTGGCGATGTCGACCCAGCTCAATCGCTGGGACGCGATGTATGTCTCGACCATCAACAAGAGCCCCAAGATCACCGGCGATTCCTGCCATCCGCGCATGTTCCGCACCAACCACTCCGACGACATGGACATCGCCATCGTCGGCCCGTGGCTGAAGGACCAGCCGCAGAAGACCTGGGGCATCATCGCCGCCGACTATCTGTGGGGCCGTGGGTCGGGGTCCGCCTTCAAGGCCACCGCCCAGGGTCTCGGCCGCAAGGTCGAGACCGAGGTCTTCCCGCCGGTCGGCACCACCGACTACGCCCCCTACATCACCCAGCTGCGCGACAGCGGCGTCGAGGGCCTGTGGGTGGCGCTCGCCGGCGCCGACGCCATCAACTTCATCAAGCAGGCCAAGCAGTTCGGTCTCACCGACAAGATGCTGATCTTCGGCCACAACGTCGTCAGCCCGTCGACCGCCAAGGCGGTGGCCAAGGAGATGGTCGGCATCTGGGGCAACATGGGCTATGCCGCCGCGATCGACACGCCGGCCAACAAGGCCTTCGTCGCCGCCTGGAAGGCCAAGTACGGCGCCGAGCCGACCGACTACGAGGGCGAGACCTATGCCGGCATGCAGGTGATCTTCGCCGCCGTGAGGAAGGCGAAGAGCATCGCCCCCGCCGACGTCTCCAAGGCGATGGAAGGCCTCTCCGCCGCCACCCCCTTCGGGCAGGTGACGATGCGGGCGGCCGACCACCAGCTCGAGGAACCGAACTATCTCGGCCGCGTGGTCGAGAAGGACGGCGCGCACGTCATCGCGGTCGAACGCACCTTCGACGCGAAGACCGCGACGCCGGGCCCGAACCCCGCCTGCAAGCTGTGAGGCCGCGCCGTGTCTCGTGTCCGCGCTCCCCTTCGCCCCGTCCCCGACGCGCCGGCCCCGACGGTCCGGCGGCCCCTCGCGGGGCCGGGTGGGCCGATCGTGGGCGCGGCACGGGCACGACCCGTCGAGGGGCGAGCGCGAAGGCGCCCGCCTCTCGACCCGACCGGCAGAACCAGTGCATCCTGCCGTCTCGGGATCGTCGATCCCACGATCGGGATTCGCAGTCGTTCGATCGTCTCGAGCCACCCGCGAACCCCGCCAACCGATGGACCCGCCGCATGAAGCCCGACGTCACTTCCGTCGTCGAAGATCCCGACCTCGTCGAGAAGCGGCGATCGCAGATCGTCTCCGCCGCGACCGAGCTCTTCGCCGAGCAGGGGTTCCATCGCACCACGATCAAGGACATCGCCAAGCGCGCCGGCTTCTCTCCCGGGCTCGTCTATCTCTACGTGCGCGAGAAGGAGGACGTTCTGCTGCTGGTGCTCCTCCGGGTGCTCGAGGAACACCGCGCCGAACTGCCGGCGGCGGTCGAGGGGGTCACCGATCCGCTGGAGCGGCTGGTGCGCCTGATCGACGCCTTCACCCGGATCGTCGACCGCCATCGCGCCGCGACCGTCATCGCCTATCGCTCGGCCCATCTCCTCACCCCGGACCGGCGCCTGCTCGTCGAGGACCGCGAGCGCGAGGTCGACGACATCGTCGTCGAGACGCTGGTCGCCTGCATGAAGGCCGGGCTGGTCCGCAAGCTCGACGTCGACGTGGTGACCCACCAGATCGTCATGATCGCCCACGGCTGGGCGCTGAAGAGCTGGTACTTCAAGGGCCGGACCGACCTCGAGGCCTATGTGGCGGCCAATCTCGACGTCGTCATGGTCGGCCTCACCACGCCGGCCGGCGCCGAACGCTGGCACGAGATCGAGGCGGCACGCCGAACCGGAGCGACACCATGACGACCCACCGCCCCCTTCGCCGGCCGATCGCGCCGAGCGACCCCGCGCTCGTCGCGGCGGTCACCGACCTCTTCGCCCGCAACCCGTTCTCGGCCGCGCTCGGCATCGAGGTGGTGGAGATCGGCGCCGGCACCGCGCTGCTCTCCATGCCGATCCGCCACGAGCATCTCAATGCCCACGGCACCGGCCACGGCGGCGCCATCTGGACGCTCGCCGATCTCGCCTTCGGCGCCGCCGCCTGGCATCGCGGCTACATCATGACGACGGGGTCGGACCTCTCCTTCTTCCGCCCGGCGCGGTCGGGCGGCACGGTCTACGCGCAGGCGCGCGAGGTGACCCACAAGGGTACCACCGGCACCTACCACCTCGTCGTCGCCTACGACCCCGACGACCCCGCCGAGGTCCTCGCCTCCGGCAGTTTCACCGGGCGCTGGCCCCGGACCTGACGGCGGATCCCTCGACACTCCCCGCGCGATCGGTCGGCGCTCGACGCCTCGACCGCCGGATCGGCGCGTCTCGACCACGGAGAATCCCATGCGCGACCCCTCCTCCCCCGACTTCACCCTCGGCATCGTCGGCGCCGGGATCATGGGGCGCGGCATCGCCCAGATCGCCGCCGAGGCGGGCCTGCGGGTGTGCCTCGCCGACGCGCGGCGGGAGGCGGTCGACGAGGCGATCGTAGCCGTCCGCGCGATGATCCGTCGCGGCGCCGAGAAGGGCCGGACGACGCCGGCGGCGGCCGAGGCGGCCTGCGCGCGGCTGATCGCCACCGACGCCGGCGCCGATCGCGGCTGGGCGGCCTTCGCCGACTGCGATCTGGTGGTGGAGGCGGTGGTCGAGCGGATGGAGGTCAAGCACGCGGTGCTCGGCGGGCTGGAGGCGGTGGTCGGCGATCATTGCATCCTCGCCACCAACACCTCGTCGCTGTCGGTCACCGGCTTCGCAGCGGCGGCGCGGCGGCCCGAGCGCGTCGCCGGTTTCCACTTCTTCAATCCGGTGCCGCTGATGAAGGTGGTCGAGGTGATCGGCGGGGTCCTCACCGATCCCGAGGTGACCCTGCGGCTCGTGGCGATCGCCCGGCGGCTCGGGCATCACCCGGTGGTCGCCTCCGACACGCCGGGCTTCCTGGTCAACCATGCCGGACGTGCCTACGGCACCGAGGCGCTGCGCATCGTCCAGGAGGGGGTGGCGACCTTCGCCGACGTCGACCGGGTGATGACCGAGGCGGCGGGCTTCCGGATGGGGCCGTTCGAGCTCTTCGATCTCACCGGCCTCGACGTGTCGCAGACGGTGATGGAGTCGATCTATCACCAATATTACGAGGAGCCGCGCTACCGGCCCTCGCCGATCGGCGCCCAGCGCCGCACCGCCGGCCTCTTCGGCCGTAAGAGCGGGCGCGGCTTCTACGATCACACCGGCGGCCGGCAGGAGAAACCGGCGGAGACGCCGGTGCCCGAGGTCGAGCTCGCCGGCCTCTCCGTGTGGATCAATCCGCGCCGCGTCGACGCGCGCGACGCCCTCGCCGGCCTCGTCGCCGGGGCGGGCGCGACGGTCGAGACCGGCGCGACGCCGAGCGCCGAGGCGCTGATCCTCCTCGCGCCGCTCGGCGAGGACGCGACGACCGCCGCCGTCGCGCTCGGCGTCGACGCGACCCGCGTGGTGGCGGTCGAGACGCTGACGCCGCTCGATCGCCGTCGCACGATGATGCCGACGCCGGTGACGCGGGCCGACGTCCGCGCCGCCGCGCATGCGCTCCTCGCCGCCGACGGCACCCCGGTGACCGTCGTGCGCGACAGCACCGGCTTCGTCGCCCAACGCATCCTCGCGGCGATCGTCAACGTCGGTTGCGACATCGCCCAACAGCGCGTCGCCACGCCCGAGGACGTCGATCGCGCCGTCGAGCTCGGGCTCGGCTATCCCGCCGGCCCGCTGGCGCTCGGCGACCGGCTCGGGCCGGCCCGGGTCGCCGCGATCCTCGCGGCGATCCACGCGGCCTCCGCCGATCCGCGCTATCGCACGAGCCCGTGGCTCAGACGGCGCGCGCTGCTCGGGGCGTCGCTGACCCTGGCGGATTGAGGCCGCGCCGGGCGGGGCGAGCCCGCCCGACGATGCGTCACGACGTCTCGAGCGCCAATGCGATGCCCTGGCCGCCGCCGATGCACATCGTGACGAGGGCGCGGCGGCCGCCGGTGCGTTTCAGCGCGGAGAGCGCCTTCACCACCAGGATGACGCCGGTCGCCCCGACCGGATGGCCGAGGGCGATCGCCCCGCCGTCGGGATTGACCCTGGCGGGGTCGAGGCCGAGTTCGCGCGAGACGGCGAGGGCCTGCGAGGCGAAGGCCTCGTTCGATTCGATCACGTCGAAATCGTCGACCGTGAGACCCGTGCGGGCGAGGAGCCGGCGCACGGCCGGGACCGGGCCGATTCCCATCAGTTCCGGCTCGACGCCGGCATGGGCATAGCCGACGATGCGCGCCGCCGGCGTCAGTCCCGAGGCCTTCGCCTCGGCGGCCGAGGCGAGCACGACGGCGGCGGCGCCGTCGTTGATCCCGGAGGCGTTGCCGGCGGTGACGGTTCCGCCCTTCTTGAAGATCGCCGGAAGCTCGGCGAGGCTCTCGAGCGTCGTTCCGGGTTTGGGATGTTCGTCGGCGGCGAACACCTCCGTCCGGCGCCCCCGCGCGACCTCGATGCCGACGATCTGGTCGGCGAAACGGCCCTCGGCGACGGCCGTCGCGACCCGGCTCTGGCTCTCCACCGCGAAGGCGTCCTGGTCGCGGCGCGAGATGCCCCATTTCTCGGCGACGTTCTCGGCGGTGATCCCCATGATGCCGTGGCCGAAGGGGTCGGTGAGGATGCCGGTCAGACCGTCGAGGGCGGTGGTCGGCCCCATCTTCACGCCGAAACGGCTCGTCGTCAGGTAATGCGGCGCGCGGCTCATCACCTCGGCGCCGCCGGCGAGAGCGATCTCGGCGTCGCCGAGCAGGATCGACTGCGCCGCCGAGACGATCGCCTGCACGCCCGAGCCGCACAGCCGGTTGAGGGTCATCGCCGGGGTCTCCTTCGGGATGCCCGCCTCCATCGCCGCGACGCGGGAGAGATAGGCGTCCCTCGGCGTCGTCGGAATGACGTTGCCGAAGACGACGTGCTCGATCCGCTCGGCCGCGACCCCGGCCCGGCGCATCGCCTCGCGCGCGACCACGGCGCCGAGCCCGGCCGGCGTCTCGCCGGCGAGCGCGCCGCCGAAGGTTCCGATCGCGGTCCGGGCGCCGGCGATCACATAGACTTCCCTCGTCATCGGATGGTCTCCCCCCAGGGCGTTCGGGTTCAGGCTCTCGTGCGCGTGGCTCGGTCCGCCGCCATCGCCTCGAGCAGGCGCGGATAATAGGCCTGGAGATCGGTGGCGAGGGTGTCGTAGGGCACGTCGTCGAAGCTGCCGCGTTGCATGACGTATTCCATGTGGCGCGCGCCGCCGGACGTGAACTCGTGGAAGACGGAATCGCTCCGGCCGTCGAAGGCGAGCGGCACGACGCCGAAGCGGCGACAGAGCTCGGCGTCGAAGGCGGGCGTCGCCTTCACCCATCGGCCCTCGAGATGCATCTCGGTGAAGGCGTGCCAGCGGAAGAGGTCGGTTTCCATCAGCGCGAGGATGCGCGGTGAGGCGAGATGGTTCTTCACGTCGGCGAAGCCGATCCGCGCCGGAATGCCGGCCGCGCGCGCCGCCGTGGCGAGCGCCACCGCCTTGGGGATGCAGACTCCCGCCTCCGCCTGGAGGGCGTTCGAGCCGACGAAGACCTCGGGCACGAGTTCGAAGGCGAAGAAGTCGTAGCGGATCCGGTCGCGCACGGCGAGATAGAGCCGCACGGCGCGCTCGATCGGCTCGCCGGTGCCGGCGTGTTCCTCGACGAAGGCCGCCGCCACCGGACTGTCGCTGTCGATGAAGCGGGTCGGCTTGAGCGTCGCCTCGAACTCGGTCTTCGTCATGATCGTCTTCCCCTCGGATCCTCGATGCGCCCCAATCGCCATTCGATCTGCGGCAGGCGATCGGCTCCGAAGAATCCCTCACCTTCGACCAGGATGAAAGGGGATCCGACGACACCATCGTCGATTGCCGCGCGCACGGTCGCCTCGAGCCGGTCGCGGCCGACCGGCCCTTCGATCTGGGCGGTGATCGCCGCGCCGTCCAGCCCGGTGACCGCGCGGACGGCGGCGATCTCCTCGGGCGCGCCGATGTTCTCTCCGCGAACGAAGAAACTCTCGAGCAGGGTCGTGGCGAGCGCCTCGGCGATCTCCGGCCGATCCGCCGCGACCGCGTGGAAGAGGCGGGCGGCGCGGTGGGTGGAGATGCGGAAGGCGTCGGGAAAACGGAAGGGCAGGCCGAAGAAGGCGGCCGATCGCTCCATGTCCGCGAGCATGTAGGCCTTGCGCGCGTCGCTGCCCATCGGGTCGCCGATCCCTTGCGCCTTCAGGACCGCCCAGAGGATCACCGGGCGGATGTCGAGCGCCCGCCCGTGCGCCTCGGCGAAGGCGCGCAGGCGGCCGGCCGCGAAATAGGCGTAGGGCGAGGCGAAATCGAGATAGAAGCGGATCGGCGCGGCCATGGCTCAGAACCGGAAGACGCCGTAGCCCGGAACCCCGAGCGGCGCGTTGAGGGAGGCGGAGAGCGCGATGCCGAGCGCGTTGCGCGTGTCGACCGGATCGAGGATGCCGTCGTCCCACAGTTCCGAGGTCGAGTAATAGGCCGAGAGCTGGTCCTGATAGGCGCTGCGGGTCTCCGCCCAGAGGTCGCGGAGCGCCACCTCGTCGACCTCCTCGCCGTTGCGCTTCATCTGGTTGAGCTTGACCTCGGCGAGGGTGTTCGCGGCCTGATCGCCGCCCATGACGCCGATCTGGTGGTTGGGCCAGGTGAAGAGCAGGCGCCCGTCGAAGGCCCGGCCGCACATGCCGTAGTTGCCGGCGCCGAAGGAGCCGTTGCACATCACGGTGAACTTCGGCACGTGCGAGCAGCTCTGCGCCATGATCATCTTGGCGCCGTCCTTGGTGATGCCCCGGCGCTCGTAGTCGCGGCCGATCATGTAGCCGGTGATGTTCTGCAGGAACACCAGAGGCGTGTTGTTCTGATTGCAGAGTTCGATGAAATGGGCGCCCTTCAACGAGGAATCGTTGAACAGCACGCCGTTGTTGGCGAGGATGCCGACGCGGAAGCCCCAGATGTCGGCGAAGCCGCAGACCAGCGTCGTGCCGTAGGCGGGCTGATATTCGTGGAAGCGGCTGCCGTCGACGATCCGCGCGATCACCTCGCGCATGTCGAAGGAGGTCTTGATGTCGTCGGGCAGGATCCCGTAGAGCTCGGCCGGATCGTAGGCGGGATCTTCCGGCGCGTCGCGGCGGCAGTCCCATTTCTTCGGCCCCTCCCATTGCGCGACGATCTCGCGGCCGATGTGGATCGCCTCCTCCTCGGTCGCGGCCGGATAATCGCAGGTGCCGGAGATCGAGGTGTGCATGTCGGCGCCGCCGAGCTCCTCCACGCCGACGATCTCGCCGGTCGCGGCACGCACCAGCGGCGGCCCGCCGAGGAACACGGCGCCGGTGCCGCGAACGATGACGTTGTAGTCGGAGAGCGCCGGGATATAGGCGCCGCCGGCCGTGCACTGGCCGAAGACCAGGGCGAGCTGCTTCACCCCGAGTTTCGACAGGATCGACTGGTTGCGGAAGATGCGCCCGGCCATGTGCCGGTCGGGGAAGACCTGCGACTGGAGCTGGAGGAAGCCGCCGGCGGAATCGGAGAGATGGACGACCGGCAGCCGGTTCTCGATGGCGATGTCGAGGGCGCGCACGATCTTCTTGGCGGTGAGCGGATACCAGGCGCCGCCCTTCACCGTGGAATCGTCGGCGTGGATCACCACCTCGCGGCCGGAGACGATGCCGATGCCGGTGATGCAGCTCGCCGAGGGGGATTCCCCGTCATAGGCCATGTTGGCGGCGAGCGAGGAGAGCTCGAGGAAGGGCGTGCCGGGGTCGAGCAGCTTCTCGATGCGCTCGCGCGGCCGCATCTTGCCCTGTTTCGCCAGACGCTCGAGGTCGCGGAGCGGGCGGGCGTGGCGGGCCTGATCCTGCTTTTCACGGAAGCTCGCGAGAAGGGCGCGGTTGTGGGCGTCGTGGCGGCGGAAATCGGCGCTCCGCGTGTCGATCATCGAAACGAGCCTGCGCATGGGGATCACGCCTCTCCGGAAAGCGGTTCGAGTTCGATGATGACGGCGTCCTTGTCGAAGGTTTCGCCGGCGGCGCGCCTCAGGGCGGCGACGACGCCGTCGCGCGGGGCGACCAGCGCCGTCTGGAGCTTCATGCTCTCGATGGTCACGATCTTCTCGCCGCGCAGAACCGCCTCGCCGGCGGATCGATGGACGTCGACGACGACGCCCGGCATCGGCGCGCGCACCACGTCGTGGGAATGGTCGTCGCCACCGGCGGCGTCGCGCGGATCGATGCGGTCGATCTCGAAGGTGCGGCCGTCGATGCGCAGATGGCAGCGGCCGTCGTCGGCCGCGCGCATGAAGTCGACGACGGCGCCGTCGACCACCGCCGAGCGATGACCGTCGCGGCCGTCGTCGACGTCGGTGACCTCGTGGCGCCGGCCGTCGACGAGAACGACGAGGCGCGGGCGCCAGCGCAGGATCTCGATCGTGTGGGCACTGCCCTCGAGGATCAGGGTCGGACCCATGTCAGTTCCTCCAGAAGCCGATCGAAGCGTGGGGCTCCGACACGCCGGCCATGAGTTCGCGGAATTCGTGGAAGCCGAGCAGGGCGGCGATCAGGGCGCGGTCGCGTTCGGCCTCGCTCGTGGCGGGCGGGGCGAGCGTCGCGGCGTGTTCGACCAGGAAGCCGGTGTGCAGCGCGCCGGCGCGAAAGGCCTCGTGACCGAGGATGCGGGCGAGGTGATCGACGTTCACCGTGACGCCGAGAATGGCGAGATCGCCGAGCGCCTCGATCGCCCGATCGATGGCCTCGCCGCGGTCGCGGCCGTGGACCACGAGTTTCGCCAGCATCGGATCGAAGTCCGTCGTCACCTTCTGGCCGCGCGACAGGGCGTTCTCGAAACGAATGTTGCGCCCTCGAGGGTGCTCGAGCAGGCGGATCGTCCCGGTCGCCGGGAGATAGCCGTTCTCGGTGTCCTCGGCGCAGACGCGGCATTCGACGGCGTGCCCGCGCAGCGTGATGTCGTCCTGGGCGAGGCGGAGGTCGCGCCCGGCGGCGATCTCGATCTGGGCGCGGACGAGGTCGATCCCGGTGACCATCTCGGTGACGGGATGCTCGACCTGGAGGCGGGTGTTCATCTCGAGGAAGTGGAACCGGCCGTCGGCGTCGAGGATGAATTCGACGGTGCCGGCATTGGCGTAGCCGGCGGCGCGGGCGAGGCGCACGGCGGCGGCGCAGATCTCGTCGCGCAGCGCGCGCGGCAGGGCGGCGGCCGGGGCCTCCTCGATGATCTTCTGGAAGCGGCGCTGCACCGAGCATTCGCGCTCGTAGAGGTGGATCGCCCCGCCCCGGCCGTCGCCGAGGATCTGCACCTCGATGTGACGGGGCCGTTCGACCCAGCGTTCGGCATAGATCCGCCCGTCGCCGAAATAGCGGCTCGCCTCGCTCGCGGCGAGGCGGGCGGCCTCGGCGAGATCGGCCGCCTCGCGCACGATGTTCATCCCCTTGCCGCCGCCGCCCGCCGCCGCCTTGATCAGCAGGGGAAAGCCGATCGCCTCGGCCTCGGCGAGAAAGGCGTCGAGATCGCCGGTCGGCATCACCGAGGGGGCGACGGGGACGCCGTTCGCCCGGGCGAATTCGATCGCCGAGATCTTGTCGCCCATCAGGCGGATGGTCTCCGGGCGCGGGCCGATGAAGACCAGCCCCCCCTCGCCGACCGCGCGGGCGAAGTCGGCGTTCTCGGAGAGGAAGCCGTAACCGGGGTGGATCGCGTCGGCGCCGACGGCGCGGGCGGCGCGCACGATCTGGGCGCCGTCGAGATGGGCGGCGATCGGCGTCGCGCCCTCGAGCTCGACCGCCTCGTCGGCGAGGAGGACGTGGGCGGCGTTCCGCTCGACCGCGTGATGGACGGCGACCGAGGCGATCCCCATCTCGGCGAGGGTGCGCATCACGCGCACCGCGATCTCGCCGCGATTGGCGACGAGGACCTTCGCGAAGGGCGGTTCGGCCTCCGCGACCGGCCGGCCGGACGGACAACTGACGGTGGTCATGACGAAGCTCCGTTGCGATCGGCCGTGGTCCAGGCCGCCAGGGGGCCGCCCGCCTCGAGCCATCCGGCCGGCACGGCGACGGGCAGGTCGAGGAGGATCTGCGCGAAGGTCTTGCCCTGCGGGTCGTGGCGCAGCGAGGCGACGCCGCCGCCGCCGAGAGCGCGGTGCAGGACGAAGTTGAACCCGGCGAGCCCCGGCCATTCGAAGCGCTCGACCGGGCCGTCGACGACGTGCCGGAACCAGCTCGCGACCACCTCGGGGGTCAGCCGGGCGCGCAGGAGGGGAACGAAGTCCGGCCGCCGCGCGAGAAGGCCGATGTTGGCGACGTCCCCCTTGTCGCCGCTGCGCCCATGGGCGAGCGCGACGAGCGGCACCGACACCGACACCGACGGGCCGTCGAAGGGCTCGACCGCGATCGGCGTCGCGGCGCGGGGCGCGGGCGGCTCGCCGGGCGCGATCGTCTGCGGCCGGAGCGCGCCGTCGCAATCGACCGCGACCGGCACCTCCGCCTTCGGCACCAGGAACGAGAACAGGCGGATCACCGGCTGCGGTTCCGGGCGCCCGCCGGCGAAGCCGGTGATGCCCTGGGCCATGGCCGTGGCGGCGGGATAGATCTCGCGCGTGAAGATCGCCAGCGCCTCCTTGGCGGGATGCCGGACGCCGATCTTGAGCACCACCTCACGGGCGTTGCGCGCGGTGCTCGCCGCGCCGTAACTCGCCTCGCCGCCGAGGACCTCGACCGAGACCTCGGTGAAATCGGCGTGGCCCGCCTCCGCCATCAGCCGCCGGCTGCGCGCCAGGATCGCGGCGCCGACGGCCTCCGCCTTGGCGACCGCCTCGCGTCCCGCGATCATCATCGTGGTGGTGGCGCGCCAGCCGTCCGGATGGGTCGCGCTCACCTTGTAGTCGGGCGTCGGCGGGCGGCCACGGGCGCCGGAGACGCGGACGCGGTCCGCCCCGACCCGATCGAGCCGCACCCCGGACCAGTCGCAGACGACGTCGGGCAGGACGTAGTCGGTGGGGTCGCCGACCTCGTAGACGACCTGTTCGGCGACGGTCATCGGCGTCACCAGCCCGCCGGTGCCGGCCGGTTTGGTCACGACGAAGGAGCCGTCCGCCGCGCATTCGGCGATCGGAAAGCCCATCCGGTCCCAGCCCTCGACGTCGCGCCAATCGGTGAAGACGCCGCCGGTCACCTGGGTGCCGCATTCGAGCAGATGCCCGGCGAGGCTGCCGGCGGACAGGAGATCGAGATCCCGCGGCCGCCATCCGAATTCGTGGACGAGGGGGCCGAGCACCAGCGCGCTGTCGACGCAGCGGCCGGTCAGCACCACGTCGGCGCCGGCGGCGAGCGCGGCGGCGATCGGGAAGGCCCCGAGATAGGCGTTGATGCTCGAGATCGTCGCCGGGAAGGCGGCGCCGGAGAACATCTCGGTGACGCCACCCGCGCGGAACGCGTCGGCCCGGCCGGCGAGGTCGTCGCCGACCACGGTCGCGACCTTCAGCGTGACGCCGGCCTCGCGGAACACCGCCTCCAGCGCCTCGCGCGCGGCGGCGAGATTGACGCCGCCGGCATTGGTGACGACGCGGATCTTCTTCGCCGCGATCTCGGCGGCGAGCGGCTTCATCACCAGCGACACGAAATCGGAGGCGTAACCGAGATCCGGTTTCTTCGCCTTCATGCGCGCCAGGATCGACATGGTGATCTCGGCGAGATAGTCGAGCACCAGATAGTCGATGCCGCCGCTGCGGACGAGTTGGCGCGGGCCTTCCGGCGTATCACCCCAGAAGCCGGCGCCGCAGCCGATGCGAACGATCTTCTCCATCGCTCACTCCGCCGTCCAGATCGGCGGCCGCTTCGCGGCGAAGGCGGCGAAGCCCTCGCGGGCGTCCGCCGTGCGGGCCATGTTGGCGAGCATGAACTGGGCGTATTCGAGCGCCTGATCGGCCGACATCTCGCGGATCTTGGAGAGCGCCTGCTTGCCGAGGCGGATGCCGGTCGGCGACTTGGAGGTGACGCGATCGAGAAGCCACGCGGTCTTGGCGTCGAGGTCGGCGGCCGGCACGGCGTAGTTGACGATGCCGGAGGCGAGCGCCGCCGCCGCCGTGATCGGCTCGCCGGTGAGGCAGAGTTCCATCAGCGGCCGGATCGGCACGGTGCGCAGGAGCACCGGCAGGATCATCATCGGGAAGAGACCGACCCGCACCTCGGTGGTACCGAGCAGCGCGTCCTCCCGCGCCACCACCAGATCGCAGGCGGCGGCGAGGCCGAAGCCGCCACCGAGGGCGTGCCCGTTGACCCGCCCGACGATCGGCAGCCGGCAGGCCTCGATGCGCCGCAGGAGCGTCGCGACATAGTGGCGGGGATCGGCGGCGTCGAGGACGAAGGGCGTTCCGTCGGCCCCCGGCTTCAGATCGCCACCGGCGCAGAAGGCCTTGTCGCCCGCCCCGGTCAGCACGACCGCGCGCGTCTCGCGATCCGCCTCCGCCGCGTCGAGGGCCGCGCCGATCCCGACGGCCACGGCCTCGTTCAGCGCATTCCGCCGCTCTTCGCGATCGATGGTGATCGTCAGGACCCCACCCGCGCGCTCGGTTCGCACCACGTCCGTCACTTCCGCCTCCCGAACCTCTCCACACGCGAACTCCGCCGCGCCTCCATTTAAATGATGACAATTCATCAATCCTGTCAACAGGCCTCGCCGACGAATGTTTCTCCCGCCCGCTCCGACCCTGTCATACCCCTGGAAATCCTCCATATTCAGACGCTTATCGCGCCGATATGAGCGGTGCTTGACGCTCCCGGGGATCTCTGCAAATAATATGAAGATAATTCAGTAACTCCGTTCCACAGGGCAATCGGGCTCATTTGCGTCGCGTGACGCGCGAGCCCGGACGTGTAGGATCGAGCGCAAGAAGAAACGCGGGAGGAAGAGCATGTCGGCAGCGGAACACCACCGCCTGGAGAACGAACCCGTCGAAGCCGTCTTCGACCTGAGCGAAGAACAGCGGGCCATTCTCCATCAGGCGGATCGCTTCGGGCGCCAGGAGCTGCACGCCCTCTCGGAGCGGATGGACCGGGAGGAATGGTGGCCCGAGGACGTCTTCCCGAAGATCGGCGACGTCGGCCTCTTCGGCATCACCATTCCCGAGGCCTACGGCGGCGCCGGTCTGGATCTGACCGCCGCCGGCCTCGTCCTCCAGGGCTTCTCGCGCTGGAATCACGCTCTGGCGCTGAGCTGGGTGGCGCACGACAATCTCTGCGCCAACAACCTCTACCGGAACGGCTCGGAGGCGCAGCGGCGCAAGTGGCTGCCCGACCTCTGCTCGGGGCGCAAGATCGGCTGCCTCGGCCTCACCGAGCCCGGCGCCGGCTCCGACGCGCTCGGCTCGATGCGCACCACCGCGCGGCGCGAGGGCGACGAGTGGGTGCTCAACGGCTCGAAGATCTACATCACCAACGGCCCCGTCGCCGACGTGATCCTGGTCTATGCCAAGACCGATCGGGACAAGGGCGCGCACGGCATCTCCGCCTTCGTGGTGGAGAAGGGCACGCCCGGCTTCGCGGTCGCCCAGAAGCTCGAGAAGATGGGCTATCGCGGCAGCCAGACCGGCGAGCTGGTCTTCGACGAATGCCGCATTCCCGCCGAAAACCTCGTCGGCCGCGAGAACGCCGGCGTCTCGATCGTCATGAGCGGTCTCGATCTCGAGCGGGCGATGATCTCGCCGATCTGCCTCGGCATCGCCGAGCGCGCGCTCGATCTCTCGGTCGACTACGCCAAGACGCGCCGGCAGTTCGGCCGGGCGATCGGCAGTTTCCAGATGGTGCAGTCGATGCTCGCCGACATGTATGTGGCGGTCGAGACGATGCGCACCTTCACCTATCGGACGCTGACTGCTGCCGCTCCGCTCGAGATCGGCGGCGGCGGACGCGGCGACATCCACAAGCTGACCGCCGCCTCGGTGATGTACGCGGCCGAGGCCTGCCACACCGTCCTCGACAAGGCGCTGCAGATCCACGGCGGCTCGGGCTACATCTGGGAATCGGAGATCAACCGGCTCTACCGTTCGATCAAGCTGCTCGAGATCGGCGCCGGCACCACCGAGGTTCGGAAGATGATCATCGCCAGCGAACTTCTCGGGGATCTGAAGTGAGATGACGGACATCGTGGAGAAACGGGCGTTCGGCCTCGCCGATCGCGATCTCGCCACCCTGCCGACGGTCTACGGGCCGGGCGCCTTCGCCGGACGCACGGTGCTGATCTCCGGCGGGGCCGGCGGCATCGGGCGGGCCTGCGGGTGGCTCTTCGGCCGGCTCGGGGCGCGGGTCGTCCTCGCCGGCCGCAGCGAGGAGAAGCTCGCCGCCGCCGTCGCGGCGATGCGCGAGGCCGGGATCGAGGCCTCCGGCCATCCCGTCGACATCCGCCGGCCGGAGGCGGTCGACGAGACGATGACCACGGTCGTCGCGGAGACCGGCGGGTTCGATCTCCTGATCAACTCGGCCGGCGGCCAGTTCCCCCAAGCGGCGATCGACTTCTCGGTCAAGGGCTGGCACTCGGTCGTCTCGACCAATCTCGACGGCACCTGGTTCATGATGCAGGCGGCGGCGCGGCGCTGGCGCGAGGCCGGGCGCGGCGGCTCGATCGTCAACATCGTGGTGGTGGTCGAACACGGGCTCTACGGCGTCGCCCACACGATCGCGGCGCGCTCCGGCGTCGTCGGCCTGACGCGGACGCTGGCGGTCGAATGGGCACCTCTCGGCATCCGCATCAACTGCGTCGCGCCCGGCGTCATCGAGACCGAGGGATGGAACGTCTATTCGCCCGAGGCGGTCGCCACCTATCCGAAGACCAACCCGATGATGCGGGTCGGCACGACCTGGGACGTCGCCGAGGCCTGTGCCTATCTCGGCGGCCCCGCCGGGCGCTTCGTCACCGGCGAGGTTCTGAACGTCGCCGGTGGGAGCCAGCTCTGGGGCGAGACCTGGACGATCGGCAAGCCCGATTATTTCGACGTCTGAGGCGCGCGAGCGCGCGTCGATCGGGGCGCGCGCGGGGCCGCCCCGGCCGTCTCCACCCCCTCGAGGCGCGTGGCGACCCGTTCCAGGCGGTCGATCGCCTCGGTGAGCGCGTCGCCGCGCGCCTGAGGGACGGCGGCGAGCGAGCGATAGATGATGTCGGCGATCCCGTCGGTGGTCGCGGCGAGGTCGAATTCGCCCTCCTTGCGCAGATAGGCCCAGGTCACGTGCTCGATCGAGCCGTAGAGGACGGCGCGCACCAGGGCCGGCGAGGTGTCGGAGCGGAATTCGCCGGCGGCCATCGCCTCGCGCACGACGTCGATGATCCGATGCGTATAGGCCTGATTGAGCTGGAACAGCCGGGTCTGGCGATAGCCGGGGTCGGGCCTCAGTTCCTGAAAGACGAGGCGCGACAGGGCCGGTTCCTCGCGGATCGAGGCGAGATGGTGGTGGACGATGTAGCGGATGCGGTTCCAGGTGCCGCGGATCGCCGCGAACTGCTCGGCGTCGCGCTGGAGCATGCTCTCGTACCAATTCTCCACGACACGCACCAAGAGATCGTGCTTGTTGGTGAAGAAGCGATAGATGCTGCCCTCGACGACGCCGGCGCGCTCGGCGATCTCCGAAATCAACGCCTCGGAATAACCGCGCTCGGTGAAGACCTCGCGGGCGGCGCGCATGATGTCGGCGATGCGCTGTTCCGGCGGCAGCCGGTTCACCTGTCGCCGGGGTCTCGTCGTCGCTCCGTTCGTCGACTTGGCCATTGATCGTCCCTGAACCTGTCCTGCGCGTCCGCGTTCCCGTCCCGTCGGCTCACGACGTTCCGGCCTTCAGCCAGCGCTCCATCTCGTGGCGCTGGATCTTGCCGGTGGTCGAGCGGGGGAAGGCGTCGAACGCGATGAAATGGACTTCGCGCGGCCGCTTATACCCCGCGAGCGCGGATCTGCACATCGCGTCGATGGTGGTGGAATCGAGCGTCTCGTCCTTGCGCGACACGAAGGCCACGGGAACTTCGCCCCATCTCGGATCGATCTTCTTCACCACCACCGCGTCGCTGACGCGTGGATCGGCGAGAAGAACGCGTTCGATCTCGGCCGGATAGATGTTCTCGCCGCCCGATTTGATCATGTACTTCGAGCGATCGACGAAATCGAAGGAGCCGTCGGGATTGGCGCGGAAGAGGTCGCCCATGTGGAACCAGCCGCCGCGAAAATCCCAGGCGTTGGTCTCCGGCGCGTTCCAATAGCCGGAGAAGACCGTCGGACCGCGCACGGCGGCCTCGCCCGGCTCGCCGACCGCGACCTCCCGGTCGTCCGGATCGACCAGACGGAACTCGCACAGCGTGCTCTTGCGCTTGGAGAGCGAGGTCGGCCGCGCGCCCGGCGGGATGAGCACCGCCGAGCCCGGCGGCAGTCCGGTCTCGGTCGAGCCGAAACTGTTGAGATAGGGCGCGCCGGTGAGGCCGGAGAGCCGGGCGATCAGCTCCAGCGGGACGAGATCCGCCATGGCGCCGACGGCGCGGATGCCCTTGACCCGCCGTCCGGTCTCGAGCAGCTCGACCACCGGCTCGATCGATCCGGGCATCAGCAGCATCCAGCCGAGCAGGTTCTCCTCCATGATCGAGACGATGCGCTCGGCGTCGAACCCGTCGCAGAGGTGGACGGTCGAGCCCGACATGAGCGATCCGAGCACCTGATCGGTCGAGCCCATGTGGAACATCGGCGCCCAGGCGAGGAACCCGTCCGCCTCGGTGACGCGGAGATCCATCCGGAGCGCCGCGTTGCGGGCGATCTCGGCGCGATGGCTGATCAGGGCGCCCTTCGGCATGCCGGTGGTGCCGCTGGTGTAGAGAATGACGAGACCGTCCTCGGGATCGACGTCGGGCCGGCGGGCCGGGTCGGCGGGTCCGCCGGCGAGAAGCCCCTCCCACGCCGCCTCGATGGTGATCACCGGCACGCCGCGCAGGTCGACGGCCTCGACGAGGGCGGCGTGGCGCGCGGAGACGACGATCAGTTTCGGCGCGACGAGATCGATGCAGTGCTGCATCTCGGCCGGTGCCTGGCGCCAGTTCTGGCAGGCGACGATGGCGCCGAGCCAGGCGGCGGCGAGTTCGGTCTCGACATATTCGCCCCGGTTCTCCGACAGGAGGGCGATGCGGTCGCCGCGACCGATGCCGGCGCGGGCGAGCCCCTCGGCGAGGCGAAGGACCCGGTCGTGGAGCTCGCCGTAGGTCCGGGCGCGCGCGCCCTCGGTGAGCGCGAGCGCGTCGGGGCGACGTTCGACGATGCCAGCGAACTGACGATAGACGTCGGTCTTGCCGGCGCGGGCGATGTCGGCTGCGGTGGTGGTGGTCGTCATCGACGGCGCTTCCTCCCTTGTCCTTTTTCGCCGAGGCGATCCCATTTCCGGGTCGGCGTCAATCCGGCATCAGGCCGGGACGAAGGCGGCGCGCCGCTTCTCGACGAAGGCGCTCATGCCTTCCGCCCATTCCGGGCCGCTCGCCACCTCGGCGAGTTCGTTCAGGGCGGTCGCGTCGGCGTCGCGATGGCCGGAGGTCTCGCAAATGAAGATCGCTCTCTTCGCCGCCGCGACGGCGATCGGGCTGCACTTCAGCAGTCGCGCCGCGAGTCTCAGCGCCGCGCCCGCGAGATCGGCGGCGGGAACCGCCTCGATCGCGAGCCCGATCTCGGCCGCCGCCCGCCCGGTCATCCGGTCGCCGAGAAGGATCATCTCCAATGCCTTGGCGCGGCCGACGATCTTGGCGAGCAGTTGCAGCCCACCGCCGGCGGGGATGGCGCCGAGGCGCGCCTCGGGCAGGCCGATCGTCGCGTCCTCCGCGACGACGCGGAAATCGCAGGCGAGCGCCAGCTCGAGCCCACCGCCGAGCGCCGGACCCTCGATCGCCGCGATGGTCGCGAAGGGCATGGTCTGAAGTCGACCGAAAACCTCGAGAATCGGGCGGACGTAATCCTCGGTCACCGCGCGCGACGAGCGGAGCCGGCCGTCGGCGGGAGTGAAGTACTTCACATGCGCGCCGCCGCAGAAGACGCCGTCGGAGCCGGTCACCACGACCACCCGCGCGCCTTCGCGGCGCGCCGCCTCGAGCGCGGCGGCGAGATCGGCGAGGAGCTCGAAGGTCAGGGTGTTGAACGCCGTTCCGCGTGCCAGCGCGATGCGCAGGACGCCCGGCATCGGCCGATCGACGACCACCGTTTCCAATTCCGACATGGCTCTCTTCCCCTCCTCGCCCCGGCCTCTCGCGGCGGCTTCCGGTCGGCGTCCGAGGGGATTGACAAACCCTTTCGAAGCCTCCCTAATGAAGACAATTCATCAATGCGACGGCCAATGCAAGAGCGAAAATCGGCATGATGAGACGTCGCCGCTCGATCGGTGAACGACAAGAAGAACGGGAGGAATTCTGATGCACTGCACCATTCGCGCCCGGCGTCGAGCGGCTCGCGCGGTCCTCCGAGAGAGACGGTCGTCCGGCCACGTTGCGAACGCGGCTCATTTCGTCGAAGGCCGCTCGGTGGAGCGTCTCGAACGGCGGGTGTCGCCGTGCTGAGCCTCGCCAACGTCCAGGTGCTCTACGGACGCGCCATCGAGGCAGTCCGCGACGTGTCGCTCGAGGTCGAGGCGGGCGCGATCGTCGCCCTGCTCGGCTCGAACGGCGCGGGCAAATCGACCCTCTTGAAGGCGATTTCCGGCGTCCTCCATCCGGAGGGCGGCGAGATCGTCGGCGGCACGGTCACCTTCCTCGGCGAGGAGATCGGTCGGGCGACGCCGGACGACATCGTCCGGCGCGGCCTCATTCAGGTTCCCGAGGGGCGGGCTCTGTTCGCCACGCTGACGGTCGAGGAGAACCTGCTCATGGGCGGCTTCACCCGCCGCCGTTCGGAGGTCGCCGAGGGGCTCGACCGTGTCTATGGGCTCTTTCCGCGCGTCCACGAGCGGCGCCACGAGATCTCGGGCTATCTCTCCGGCGGCGAGCAGCAGATGGTGGCGATCGGCCGCGCCCTGATGGGGCGGCCGCGTCTCGTCATGCTCGACGAGCCCTCGCTCGGGCTGGCGCCGCAGATCATCGACGGCATCTTCGAGACCATCGTCACCCTCAATCGCGAGGAGAAGCTGACGGTCCTGCTCATCGAGCAGAACGCCCAGCTGGCGCTCGAGGTGGCCTCGTTCGGCTACATCATCGAGAACGGCCGCATCGTCCTCGACGGCGCCGCCGAAAAGCTCCGCGCCAACGACGACGTTCAGGAGTTCTACCTCGGCATGTCCGGCGGCGCGCGCAAGAGCATGCGCGACGTGAAGCACTACAAGCGTCGCAAGAGGTGGCTGTCGTGAGCGCGCTCCTCTCCCTCCACGACGTCACCATGCGTTTCGGCGGCCTCACCGCCGTGAACGGTGTCGAATTCGCGGTCCAGGAAGGCCAGATCTACAGTCTCATCGGCCCCAACGGCGCCGGCAAGACGACGATCTTCAACCTGATCAGCGCGGTGCTGCGTCCGACCAACGGGCGCATCCTCTTCGACGGTCGCGACCTCACCAGGGTGCCGACCCACACGCTCGCCCATCTCGGCATCGCCCGCACCTTCCAGAACCTCGCGGTCTTCAAGCACGAGACGGTGGTGAACAATCTGCTGGTCGGCATGCACGCGCATCTGCGCACCGATCCGCTCTCGGCGGCGCTGTTCTTCGGCCGGGCGCGGCGCGAGGAGATCCGCGCGCGCGAACGGGTCGAGGAGATCATCGATTTCCTCGAGATCGCGGACATCCGCGACCATGTCGTCGGCACGCTCTCCTACGGCCAGCAGAAGAAGGTCGAGCTCGGGCGCGCCCTCGCCGTCCAGCCGCGGCTCCTGCTCCTCGACGAGATGGTCTCGGGCATGAACCAGGAGGAACGGGAGGACATCGCCCGTTTCATCCTCGACCTCAAGGACGAGCTCGGGATGACCGTCCTCATGGTCGAGCACGACATGGGCATCGTCATGGACATCTCCGACCGGGTCTGCGTCGTCAACCACGGCCGCAGGATCGCCGAGGGCACCCCCGACGAGGTGTCGGCCGATGCCGCCGTCATCGAGGCCTATCTCGGTTCCAAGCGAGGCGCGGCATGATCGGCTTCGACCCCCATACGCTCACCATGCCGCAGATCCTGGCGCATCACGCGCGGACGCGCGGCTCGGCGCTGGCGCTGCGCGACAAGGATCGCGGCCTCTGGCGCCGCACCACCTGGCGGCAGTATTTCGACCGGGTGCGCCACTTCGCCATCGGCCTGATGGCGCTCGGGTTCGAACCGGGCGAGCGGCTCGCCGTCGCCGGGGACGACAGTCCCGAATGGTTCATCGCCGATCTCGCCTCGCAGATGATCGGCGGCGCCTGTCTCGGCATCTATCCGACCAACCCCTGGCCGGAGATGCAGTACATCCTCCGCCATTCCAAGACGCGTTTCGTGGTCTGCGGCGATCAGGAACAGACCGACAAGGTCCTCGACGCGCGGCGCAACGCCGGCGGCCTGCCGGATCTGCTGACCCTCGTCTGCGTCGACATGAAGGGGATGCGGCAATACGCCGAGGACGGTCTCCATTCCTTCGCCGACGTCGAGGCACTGGGGCGGCGCGAGGAGGCGCGGCTCGGCGGCCGTGTCGACGAGTTGCTCGCGGCCGGCAAGCCCGGCGACGTCGCGATCATCGTCTATACCTCCGGCACCACGGGCATGCCGAAGGGCGCGATGCTCAGCCATCGCAACATGCTCTCCTCCGCCGCCGAGGTGGTGCGCACCCTCGGGCTCGACGCGGAGACCTATTCGGTCCTCTGCTATCTGCCGCTCTGCCACGTCGCCGAGCGCAGCTTCTCCATGGTGATGCAGCTCCTCACCGGCTGCACCGTGAACTTCGCCGAATCCGTCGACACGGTCGTCGTCAACCTCAGGGAGATCGCCCCGGCGGGCTTCCTCGGCGTGCCGCGCATCTGGGAGAAGATGCAGCAGTCGGTCGTCAATCGCTCGAAGGACGCGACCCGCTTCCAACAATGGGTCCTCGCCCGCTGCCTGCGCCTCGGCCGTCCCATCGCCGAGCGGCGGCTGGCGAACGGCGGAGCCTTCGCCTCGTTCGCCGATCGGGCGATGTTCCTCCTCCTGCGGATCGCGTGTTTCCGGGCGCTGCGCCGTTTCCTCGGGCTCGACCGGGTGCGGAACGGCTTCTGCGGCGGGGCGCCGGTCTCGCCGGAAGTGCTGCTGTTCTTCTGGATCCTCGGGGTTCCGCTCTACCAGATCTACGGCATGACCGAATGCGCCGGCGTCTCGCACATGCAGCAGCCCGGCGCCGTCACCTACGGCTGTTCCGGCCTGCCGATCGCCGGCCTCGACCAGAAGATCGCCGCGGACGGCGAATTGCTCATCCGGGGGGCGAGCATCTTCGTCGGCTACCTCTTCGACGAGGAGGCCTCGGCGCGGGCGCTCGCCGGCGGCTGGCTCCACACCGGCGACATCGTCGAAGTCGAGAGCGACGGCGAGATCCGGGTTCTCGACCGCAAGAAGGACATCCTGATCACCTCCGGCGGCAAGAACATCACGCCGTCGCTGATCGAGAACGCGCTCAAGGACAGTCCCTACATCCGCGAGGCGATCCTTCTCGGCGACGGCCGCAACTTCCTGTCGGCGCTGATCCAGGTCGATTTCGAGGCGACCGGCAAATGGGCCCAGGAACGCCGGATCGCCTACACGACCTATCGCACGCTGGCGGAGAACGCCTCCGTCCGCGAGCTGGTCGCCGGCGAGGTCAACCGGGTCAACGACCGTTTCGCCCGGGTGGAGAACATCCGCAAGTTCCTGATCCTCGCCAAGGAACTCGATCACGACGACGGCGAACTCACGGCGACCATGAAGGTTCGCCGGCGCATCATCGAAACCAAGTTCAAGGACGAGATCACCGAGATCTACGGGAGGACCGCCTGATGGACTTTCTGCTCCTCCTCGTCTCGACGGGTCTGGTGACGGGCGCGGCCTATGGGCTGATCGCCATGGGGTTCGCCCTCGTCTACAAGGCGACCGGCGTCGTCAACTTCGCGCAGGGCGAGTTGATGATGCTCACCGCCTACGTCTCCTTCTCCGTCGCCGACCGCACCGGGCTTTCGTTCCTGATGCTGATGGCGCTGACGATCCCGATCTCGATGGCGATCGGGCTGCTGCTCGAGCGGATCTTCATCCGGCCGATGCTCGGCGAACCCGTCTTCTCCATCGTCATGGTAACGATCGGCCTCGCGGTGATCCTGCGCGGCCTCGTCATCCTGGTCTGGGGGCCGGATCCGGCGGTGTTCGACGTCGGCCTGCCCGACACGGTGATCCGGCTCGGGCCGGTGCCCTTCTATCCGGCGCAGCTGGTGCTGGTCGCGGCGATGGCGGGCGTGACGACGATCGCCTGGATCTTCCTGCGCTTCAGCCGCATCGGCATCGCCATGCGCGCGGTCGCGGCCAACGAGACGGCGGCGCGGCTCTCGGGGATCTCGGTCAGTCGCATCCACGCCTTCGCCTGGATGTTCTCCTCCGCGATCGCCTCGATCGCCGGGGTGCTCTTCGCCGCCAACTTCAAGCTCGCGCCGGACATGTGGTTCCAGGGGATGAAGTCGTTTCCGGCGGTGATCCTCGGCGGGCTCGACTCGGTGATCGGCGCCTCGGTCGCGGGCCTCGTGATCGGCGTCGTCGAGAACCTCTTCCAAGGATACGTCGGCCAGGGGATGCGCGAGATCTCCGGCTTCATCGTCATCGTCGTCGTGCTGATGGTCCGTCCCTACGGCCTCTTCGGCAGCCGTGAGATCGAGAGGGTCTGAGCCATGCGGACGGGTCACTACAAGGAACGCTGGAGCCAGTATGTCGCGCTGTCCGACAACCCGACGGTCTGGGCCTGGGTCGCGGCGCTGCTCGCGGCGCTTCTGATCGCCCCCCTCGTGCTCGACGGCTATTCGACGACCCTGCTCGTCTCCGCGCTCATCGCGGTCGTCGGCGCGGTCGGGCTCAACGTGCTGACCGGAACCACCGGCCTCATCTCACTCGGTCAGGCCGGGTTCCTCGCCGTCGGCGCCTATACCAACGGGGTGCTGCTGGTCGATCACCATTGGCCGGTCTGGGCGACGCTTCCCGCCTCCGGCGTGGTCGCGGCCGCGGTCTCGCTGGTGGTCGGGATCCCCTCGCTCCGCCTCAAGGGGCTCTATCTGGCGATCACCACGCTCGCCTTCTCCTTCATCATCAATCACGTGATCCTCTATACCGAGAGCGTGACCCACGGTCCGAACGGCATCTTCGTGAACGGCGCGAAGATCCTCGGTTTCGACGTCCAGCGCGGCGCCCCGCTCTATTACCTCGTGCTCGGCGTCGCCGTGCTCGCGGTCCTGACCGCGCTCAATCTGTCGCGGACGCGGATCGGGCGGGCCTGGATGGCGATCCGCGATCACGACGTCGCGGCGCGCGTCATGGGCATCGATCTCGTCCGCTACAAGCTCCTCGCCTTCATGGTCTCGTCCTTCATCGTCGGGGTGGCCGGGGCGCTGATCTCGCTGCAGATCCGCTTCATCAACATCGACGTCTTCGCGCTGATCCTGTCGATCGAGGCGATCGCCTTCCTGATCCTCGGCGGGCTCGGGTCGATCGGCGGGGCGATCCTCGGGGCGATCTTTCTCTCGTTCCTGCCGGAGATGATCCGCCTCGCCTTCGCGATGCTCGGGGGATCGACCGCCTCGCTCCTCGGCAACTACCTCTTCGAGATCCGTGGCATGGCCTACGGCGTGGTGATCGTCGTGTTCCTGCGCTGGGTGCCGGACGGACTGATCGGACTGTGGCGGGACATCCGAACCTATTGGAGCAACTGGCCCCTCGCCTATTGAGACGACGTCGCCGGCGCCCGGCCTTCGAGGCGGTCCGGCGACGCGACCCGAGGAATCCCGACGACTAGACAATCGACAAGGGAGGAAGTCATGAAGTCTCTGATCGTGATCGGATTCGCATTGATGACGGCGACGTCCGCGCTCGCCGCCGATCCCGGGGTCACCGACACCGAGATCAAGATCGGCGACGTGAACATCATGACGGGCCCGGCCTCCTTCATCGGACGCGCGGTCTCGGTCGGCTCCAAGATCGCGGCGGCGGAGATCAACGCCGCCGGCGGCGTCAACGGCCGCAAGATCACCATCGTCACCGAGGACGACGGCTACGTGCCGGCGCGGTCCTTCCAGGCGCTGACCAAGCTTCTCCAGGTCGACGGCATCTTCGCCCTCAACGGCACGTCGGGGACGGCGAACGTCCTGGCGATGATGCCGCTCATCACCGAGGCCAACCTGCCGACCTTGGTGACGACCGCGCCCAACGAACTCGTCTACGAGCCGGTCCGCCCCTCGGTCTTCACCATCGGCGCGAGCTACGCGAACGCCTTCTACGGCCAGCTCAAGTACATCCACGACAAGGCGAAGCCCGCGAACGCGGTCTACGGCCTGATCCGCCAGGACGACGACTTCGGCGTCGCCGTCGAGCACGGCTACGATCGCGCCGTCAAGGAATTCGGCGTCAAGGACGCGATCCGTCTGCGCTTCAAGAAGGGCACCTCCAACTTCGCGGCGGAAGTCGCGCAGATGAAGCAGGCCGGCGTCAGCGTGCTCGCCAACGGCGGCATCATCGCCGGCGCCGCCAACATCCTCGCGGAGGCCCGCAAGAACGGCATGGATCTGCAGATCGCCTCGGTGTGGAGCGAGGACATGCCGCCCTCCGTCAACCTCTCGGCCCCGGCGGGATACGACTATCTCGTCGGCGACTATGTCGCGCTCAACGGGCCGGCGATCGATCGGTTCATGGAGAAGGCGAAGAAATACGCCTCGGCCGAGGAGATCGGCGCGATCAACCGCTACACCTACATCACCTATGTCGGCGTCAAGGTGCTCGCCAAGGCGATGGGCGACTGCGGCAAGGATCTGACCCGGGCCTGCACGATCGCCAAGCTGAAGGCGCTGAAGGGCTACGACACCGACGGCCTCACCGCCCCGATCTCCTTCGACAACGCCCGGCAGCTCGCGGGAACCGCCGTCGCGGTCTATCGCCTCGACGCCAAGTCCAAGACCTTCACCCCGCTGACCGACTTCGTCGACTACTGAGCCCGCTCACGGCCCGCCCGGTCGCGCCCCACGGCGCGGCCGGGACCACCCGCGCGCAGCGAGGACGCCATGGCCCTTCCGCAGAGTTTCGTCGGCCGCCTCACCGTGCCGATCGTCGCCGCACCGATGTTTCTGATCTCCGGACCCGACCTCGTCGTGGAATGCTGCCGGGCCGGAGTGGTCGGCACCTTCCCGGCGCTCAACCGGCGCACCACCGAGGGCTATGCCGCGTGGCTCGCGGAGATCGCCGAGCGGCTCGCGGCGATCGAGAGCCGCACCGGGGTCGCGCCCGCGCCCTTCGGCGTCAATCTCGTGGTCCACAAGTCGAACCACCGGCTCGAGGCCGATCTCGCGGCGACGCTCGCCGCGCGGGTGCCGCTCGTCGTCACCTCGCTCGGCCTCGACCGCGATCTCATCCGCGCCGTCCATGAGGCCGGCGGGCTCGTCTTCCACGACGTGACCACCATCGCCCACGCCCGCAAGGCGGCGGAGGCCGGCGTCGACGGCCTGATCGCCGTCAGCCACGGTGCCGGCGGCCATGCCGGGCGGCTCAATCCGCTGGTGGCGATCTCCGAGATCCGCCGGTTCTTCGCCGGCACCCTGCTCCTCGCGGGAACCGTGACGAACGGGGCCGAGGTCGCCGCCGCCCGGCTCCTCGGCGCCGACATGGCCTATGTCGGCACCCGCTTCATGGCGACGCGCGAGAGCCTCGCCGCCTCCGGCCTCGAGGCGATGCTCGTCGCCGGCGGGCCGGACGACATCGTCTACACCCCGGCGATCAGCGGCGTGCCCGGCAACTTCCTGAGGCCGAGCATCGTCGCGGCGGGGCGCGATCCCGACGATCTCTCCGCGCCGGCCCGGCTCGACCTCGCCACCGGAGAGGCCAAGGCCTGGAAGGACATCTGGGCAGCGGGCCAAGGGGTCGGCGGTATCGACGACATCCCGAGCGCCGGCGACCTCTGCGCCCGGTTCGCGCGCGACTATCGCGCCGCCCTCGTCCGGGCCGGCGCCCTCCTCGACGAACCGAGACGGGCGGCGGTCGCATGACCCCTCCCTTCCACGACGTCGCGCTCGACCTCTGCGGCCCGGTGGCGCGTCTCGAGATCGCCCGGCCGGACAAGCTCAACGCGCTGCGCGACGAGACGGCGGGCGAGATTCTCGCGGCGCTGCGCATCGCCGAGGCGCGCGCGGAGGTGCGGTCTCTGGTGATCACCGGCCGGGGCCGGGCCTTCGGGGCGGGCTACGACCTGTCGGTGCCGCCGCCGACGATGCCGCCGGAGCTCGGCGACGTGCTCGAGCGCCATTTCAATCCGTTGATCGCGGCGATGCGGGCCTCGCGGCTGCCGATCGTGGCGGCGGTGAACGGGCCCTGCGCCGGCGCCTCGGTCGGGCTCGCGCTCGCCTCGGACATCGTCGTCGCGGCCGAGGACGCCTATTTCTACGAGCCCTTCGTCGGCCTCGCGCTCGTCCCCGACGCCGGCAACACGGTGTTCCTCACCCGTCTCCTCGGGCGCGGGCGCGCGGCGGCGATGATGTTGCTCGGCGAGCGGATCTCCGCGACGGAAGCGCGTGACTGGGGCCTCGTCTGGCGAACCTGCGCGCCGGCCGATCTCGAGGCGACGGTCGCGGCGATCGCCGAACGGCTCGCGAGCCTCCCGCCGACCGCGATCGCCGCGACCAAGCGGCTGATCGGCGAGGCGGCCGAGGCCGATCTCGCCGACCGCCTCACCGCCGAGCGTGACGCCCAGGCGATCGCCGGGCGTGGTCCGGAAGTCCTCGACAGGATCGAACGCTTCTTTCGCGCGCGCCGGGGCTGAAGGCGGGGAACGGAGACGACGATGATCGACCACGACACCACCGCCTTCGACGTCGACGCCGTCTCGCCGGCGCTTCTGCGCCGCTTCGCCGTCACCGTGGGGCTCGCGGACGTCGACCCGACGCCCGGCGCCGCCGTGCCGTTCGGGCTCCACTGGTGTCTCGCGCCGGACGCGGCCCCCCTCGGCGATCTCTCCGGCGACGGGCTGGCGACGACGGCCGGGGCGATCCTGCCGCCGCCGGAGGGCTTCTCCTTCACGATGTGGGCCGGGGCCGACGTCACCGTCCTCGCGCCGCTCCGGATCGGCGACACGGTCAGCCGGCGCACCCGCATCCTCGACGTCACCGAGAAGGCCGGGCGATCGGGCCGGCTCGCCTTCGGCCGCGTCGAGCAGATCTTCTCGGTCGAGGGCGAGGATCGGATCGTCGACGTGCAACGCTACGTCTTCCGCACGGCGCGGCCGATCGCCACCGACCCGCGCCCCGAGGCGGCCGTGCCCGCCCCCGGCGCGGTGCTGGGCACGTTCGCGATCGACCCGCTGGCGGTCTTCCGCTTCTCCGCCCTGACCTTCAATGCCCACCGCATCCATTGGGACGTCGCCTATGCCCGCGACACCGAAGGGTTCCCGGCGCCCCTGATACAGGGCACCCTGACCGCGACCCTGCTCGGCCTCGCCTGGGCGCGCCGACGGGACGGGGCGGCGGGGGCGATCTCGTTTCACGCACATGCCCCCGCCGCGTGCGGCGACGTGCTGACCCTCGCGGCGCTCGACGGCGATCGCGACGGCCGGCTCGAGGCGCGCGCCTCGGACGGCCGCCGGATCCTGTCGGCGACGACGGACGCCGTCGCGTCCTGAGCCGCCGCCGGGCGCCAGGACCCGACGGCGCGCGATCAGGGCACGAGGACGATCGAGCCCGAGGTCGTCCCGGCCTCGAGCCGGCGATGGGCCTCCGCCGCCTCGGCGAGCGGCAGCTCGAGCCCGACGGCGACGGTCGATCCGTCGGCGATCCGCGCGAAGAGCGCGGCGGCGGCGGCGCGATAGCTCACGAGATCGCGGGCATGGGCGAAGACGCTCGGCCGGGCGAGCGACAGCGACCGCCCCGGGCCGATCTCGGTGACCGCGACGGGGGCGATCGGGCCGCTCACCTGACCGATGCTCGCCACCGTGCCGAAGGGACGGACGGCATCGAAGGTGCGTCGCAGCGTGTCGCCGCCGATCCCGTCATAGGCGACGTCGACGCCGCGCCCCTCGGTCAGCCTCCGCACCTCGGCGACGAAATCGACGCGGCGATGGAGGATGGCGTGATCGAGACCGGCGGCGAGCGCGGTTTCCGCCTTCACCTCGGAGCCGACGGTGCCGACGACGCGCGCCCCGAGCGCCTTGGCCCAACGGGTCAGGATCAGGCCGAGGCCACCGGCGGCGGCATGGACGAGCACGGTCGTGCCCGGCCCGACCCGCACCACGCGCTCCAGCAACATGTGGGCGGTGATGCCGCGCAACATGATCGCGGCGGCGGTGCGGTCGTCGATGGTCTCGGGCAGCCGGATCAGGCGCTCTGCGGCGATGTTGCGCTCCTCGGCGTAGCCGCCGGCCGGCAGGCCCGCCCAGGCGACGCGATCGCCGGGCGCGAAATCCACGACGCCGTCGCCGACCGCCGTCACCGTGCCGGCGCCCTCGACGCCGAGGACGGCGGGAAGCCGGGGCAAGGGATAGAGGCCGGTGCGGTGATAGACGTCGACGAAGTTGACGCCGATCGCACCGTGGCGGAGGCGCACCTCGCCCGGCCTGGGCGCGGGCAGATCGAGGATCGTCGGTTCGAGAACATCGGGGCCACCCGTGGTGGTCATGCATATGGCCGAGGTCATGGTTCACTCCTTCTTCGGAGCCCCACACTGGCGCGGCCGCGCCTCTGGAAGAATTCCCCGGATTCGCGCATCATCTGCGCGAATTTCCACATGTCGCGACGGCGCGAACCGGGTGGGCGGCGATGAACTGGGACGATCTGCGCTTCTTCGTCGCGCTGGCGCGCGCGGGCAGTCTGTCGGAGGCGGCGCGCCGGCTCGCGGCCGATCACACCACCGTCGCCCGGCGGGTGGGCGAGCTCGAGCAGGCGCTCGGATTGAAGCTCTTCGATCGCATGCCGCGCGGCTGGGTCCCGACCGCCGAAGGCGCGGCGCTCGCCGAGCGCGCCGCCGACGTCGAGGCGGCGATCCACGCGGTCGCGCGGTTTGCCGACGGCCGCAGCGAGACGATCGACGGCCGCGTCTCGATCAGCGCGCCGCCCGCCCTCGCCAGCCTCTGGCTCGCGCCCCGGCTGGCGCCGCTGACGCGGGCTCACCCCGGGCTGACGCTCGATCTGATCGGCGACGTCGCCGACGCCAGTCTGGTCCGGCGCGAAGCGGACGTCGCGCTGCGCCTGCGCCAACCGAGCGATTCCGGTCTGATCGGGCGCCGGATCGGCGATCTTCGATACGGGCTCTACGGCGCTCGCGATCTCGTCGAGGCGACGGCGGGCGAGGGTCTCGATTTTCTCGGCTACGACGAGCGGCTCGACGGGGTGCCGCAACAACTCTGGCTGAGAGAGCGCGCGCGAGACCGCCGCATCGCGCTCGTGACCAACGACCTCGTGACGCTGCTGACGGCGGTCCGGGCCGGGATGGGGCTCGCGGCGCTGCCCCATGTCCTCGCCGCCGACGACGACGGTCTCGTCTGCCTCGAGGAGGCGGAGGCGGCGACGCGTCCGATCTGGCTGGTGGTGCACCCGGACCTGCGGCGCTCGGCTCGGGTCCGGGCGGTGATGGATCATCTGATCGAGGTCACCGCGCCCTTGCGCCGCCCCGTGGTGGGGGCGTGAGCGGACGGCCGGAGGGAATTTCCGGCGCTCTGGATCATGCCGCCAGGTGGCAGGCGACGCGGTGGTCCGGATCGCCCGGGGCGGGGTCGAGCGACGGCGCGCTCACCCGGCAGAGGTCCGTCGCCGACGGGCAGCGCGGGTGGAAACGACACCCTGCGGGCGGGTCGATCGGGCTCGGCGGATCGCCGATCGGCAATTGCCGGAGCCGCCGCGCGCGCGGGTTCGGGATCGGCGCCGCCGCCAGCAACATCCGCGTATAGGGGTGTCGCGGGTCGGCGAAGAGCGTGTCGCGATCGGCGATCTCGACGATCCGGCCGAGATACATCACCGCCACCCGGTGGCTGATGTGGCGCACCACGGCGAGGTCGTGGGCGACGAAGAGATAGGAGATGCCGAACTCGGCCTGGAGATCGGTCAGAAGGTTGACCACCTGCGCCTGGACCGAGACGTCGAGGGCGGAGACGGGTTCGTCGCAGACGATCAGCTTCGGCGAGAGCGCCAGGGCGCGCGCGATGCCGAGCCGTTGGCGTTGACCGCCGGAGAATTCCGCCGGGAGCTTGCCCATCGCCTCCGGCCGCAGCCCGACCTCGCGGAAGAGCCGGGCGACGCGATCGCGCCGGTCGGCGGCGGTGCGGAAGGCGGGATCGTCGAAGTTCCGCATCGGCTCCGCGACGATCTCCTCGGCGGTCAGGCGCGGATCGAGCGAGGCGTAGGGATCCTGAAAGATGATCTGGGCGTCGCGGCGGCGCGCCCGCATGCGCGCGCGGGAGAGGGTGAGGAGGTCCTCGCCCTCGAGGCGGACGGAGCCCGACGTCGGCTCGATCAACCGCAGCACCGATTTGCCGGTCGTCGTCTTGCCGCAACCGGATTCGCCGACCAGGGACAGCGTCCGGCCGCGCTCCAGCGTGAAGGAGACGCCGTCGACCGCCTTCACCGTCGTCGCCGGCCGCCACGGCCAGCGCCCGGCGATCGGATAATGTTTGGAGAGATCGGCGACCTCGAGGAGCGGGGCCGGCGCGGCGGGTGTCGTCACGGTCGTCATTCGGCCCTCATTCGCAGGCGTGGGGGACATGGGGATCGGCCGCGACACGGGCGGCCTCGAAACAGGCGACGGCGTGACCGTCCGCGTCCGTCGCCAGGATCGGAGCCTCGGCGCCGCATCGTTCGACGGCGAAGGAGCACCGGGGCGCGAAGGCGCAGGCCCGGCCGAGCTCGCTCGGCGCCGGCACCATGCCGGGGATCTCGGTCAACCGTTCGGCGTTCTCGTGCATCGCCGGCATCGAGCCCATCAGGGCGCGCGTATAGGGATGCGACGGGCGCTCGAACAGCGTCGCCACGTCGGCCGCCTCGACGATGCGGCCGGCATACATCACCGCCACCCGATCGCAGATCTCGGCGACGACGCCGAGGTCGTGGGTGATCATCACCACCGCCATGCCGAAGCTCTTCTGGAGATCGCGCAGCAGCTCGAGGATCTGCGCCTGGATGGTGACGTCGAGCGCGGTCGTCGGCTCGTCGGCGACGAGCACGTCGGGATCGCAGGCGAGCGCCAGGGCGATCATCACCCGCTGGCGCATGCCGCCGGACATATGATGGGGGAATTCGCGCGCGCGCCGCTCCGGATCGGCGATGCCGACCCGGCGCAGCATCTCCACGGCCCGCGCCATCGCCTCCCGCCGCCCGACCCCGCGATGAACCCGCACGGTCTCGGCGATCTGGCGGCCGACGGTCATCACCGGGTCGAGCGAGGTCATCGGCTCCTGGAAGATCATGGAGATGCGATTGCCCCGCACGGCGCGCATCTCGCGCTCCGACATCGCCGTGAGATCCTCGCCCCGGAAGCGGACGGCGCCTCCGACCCGACGCGCCGGCGGCGACGGCAGCAGCCGCAGGATCGACATCGCCGTGACGCTCTTGCCGCAGCCGGATTCGCCGACGATGCCGAGGGTCTCGCCGGCGTGGACGCGCCAGCTGACCCCGTCGACCGAGCGGACCGGGCCGGCGAGCGTGTCGAAATGGGTGCGGAGATCGTCGACTTCGAGGATCGGGGCGCCACCGGGCGGCGCGGCGGGATCGAGGGACGAGAGCGTCATGGCGGTCTCCTAGAGCTGGCGGGCGAGACGGGGGTCGAGCGCGTCGCGCAGGCCGTCGCCGATGAGATTGACCGACAGCACCGTGGCGGCGAGGAAGAGCCCCGGCCACCACACCGCGTGCAGCGCCACCGCGACGAAGTTGCGCCCGTCGGCCATCATCGTTCCCCAACTCGGGATCTGCGGCGGCAGGCCGACGCCGAGAAAGGAGAGCAGCGCCTCGGTCAGCATCGCCGTCGCGGCGATGAAGGTCGCCTGCACGATCAGCGGCGTGACCATGTTGGGCAGGACGTGGCGCCACAGGATCACCGGCAGGGGCGTCCCGAGCGCATGCGCCGCCTCGACGTATTGCCGTTCGCGCAAGGAGAGCGACAGGGAGCGGACGAGCCGAACCACGCGCGGCACCTGCGGCACGGTGATCGCCACCACCACGGTGAGAAGGCCGGTGCGCGTGACCGCCATCAGCGCGATGGCGAGGAGAACCTCCGGGATCGCCATCAGACCGTCCATCACCCGCATGACGAACCGATCCGCCCCCGCGACGAAGCCGGCGAGGAGGCCGAGGGCCACCCCGACCACCGTCGACAGAGTGGCGACCGCGATCGCGACGATCAGCGAGGCCCGGCCGCCCCAGACGATGCGGCTGAAGAGATCGCGGCCGAGCGCGTCGGTGCCGAGGAGATGGCCCGGCGCCGAGGCCTTCAGACGCGCCAACGGGTCGAGGGTTCCCGGATCGTGGGTGGCGACCCACGGCGCCGCCGCCGCGAGCGTGGCGACGGCGGCCAGGACCACGGCCCCGGCGAGGAGCGTCGGATGCCGGCGCAGAAAGCGACGGAGCGGCGAGGCCGCGGGGCGGCCGGGCCGGGGCGCGAGATCGGCGCGCGGATCACCGGCGGAGGCGGCCGGCGGCGGGATCGCGATGGGGGTCGAGGACATGCGTGTCCCTCCTCGGGTCGGAGCCGGTCTCAGCCGCGCACGCGCGGGTCGAAGAACCGATAGCTGAGGTCGATCGCCAGATTGACCAGCACGTACATGCCGGCGGCGGCGAGCAGCACGCCCTGGATCACGGGGTAGTCGTGGCGCTGCACGGAATCGATGACGAGGCGGCCGATGCCGGGGATGGCGAAGACCGTCTCGGTCACCACCACGCCGCCGATCAGGAAGGCGATGCCGACGCCGATGGTGGTGACGATCGGCACGGCCGCGTTGCGCAGGGCATGGAGGGCGACCGCGACCGGCCCCAGCCCCTTGGCGCGGGCGGTGCGGATGTGGTCCTCGTGCAGCACGTCGAGCACCGTCGCCCGGGTCATCCGGGTGAGGAGCGCGGTATAGACGGCCGCGAGATTGAGGCAGGGCAGCACCAGATGGGCGAGCCACGGCCCGACCCCGTCCGCCAGCGGCGCGTAACCCTGGACCGGCAGCCAGGCGAGACGCACCGCGAAGAGGTGGATCAGGAGATAGCCGACCAGGAACACCGGCACCGAGAAGGCGAGCACGGCGAAGATCGTCACCGCCCGGTCGATCCAGGTGCCGACGCGATGCGCCGCGATCACCCCGAGCGGCAGGGCGATCGCCACCGAAAGCGCCATGGTCAGGAGCGCGATCGACAGGGTCGGCTCGAGACGCTGGGCGAGAAGCCGCGTCACCGGCACTCGGGTGAAGATCGAGGTGCCGAGATCGCCCTGGAGGAGCCGGCCGAGCCAGATCAGGAACTGGCTGGCGAGGGGCTGATCGAGCCCCAGCGCCGCCCTCAGCCGGGCGATGTCCTCGGCGCTCGCCAGATCACCGGCGATGAGCGCCGCCGGATCGCCCGGCGAGAGGTGGATCAACAGAAAGACGACGATCACCACCACCGCCATGACCGGAACCGTCGCCGCGACGCGGCCGAGGACATGGGCCATCCCGCCCCTCCTTCCTTCTTCGGATCACTTCGCCGGCTGCTTCTCGAGCGTCCACAGGAGCGGCACGTCGCCCCAGAGACGCTCGGTGTGGCCGACGTCGGCGCGCACCGCGTAGGCGGCCCAGAACTGGCCGACCGGCGCATAGGGCACCACCTCGAAGGCGCGCGCCTGGAAGGCGTCGAGCCGGGCCTTGCGCTCCTCCGGCGTCACCGCCGCGACCCAGGACCGGCGCAGCTCGTCGAGCTTCGCGTCGCAGGGCCAGCCCGGCATCGAGTTGCCGCAGGCCGCGCCGAGCATGAAGTTGTTGATCGGCGAATTGGCGTCGAAGCCGGCGGCGTGAGTGACGTAGAAGTTCCAGCCTCCCTGTTCGACCGGATCCTTCTTGGCGCGCCGCGCCACCAGCGTCGCCCAGTCCATCGGCTGCTCGTTCACCTGAAAGCCGACCTTCCGCAGCGTCTGGATCACCATCAGTGCCGCCCCGTTGAGCGAGGCGAAGTCGGTGGGGAGCAGGACGACCAGCGGCTTACCGGCATAGCCGGTCTCCGCCAGCATCTTCTTCGCCGCCGCGACGTCCGGGGTCCGATAGGGCTCGGAGCCGACCGCCGTGTCGAAGGGGCCGCCGCAGATGAAGAACGTGTCGCAGTGTTTCAGACGCAGATCGGCGGGATAGCCCATCGCCGCCGTCACCTCGTCCTGGTCGATCGCCTTCAGGACGACGCGGCGGACGCGCGGATCGTCGAAGGGCGGCTGCGTCTGATTGAGGATCATGTTGCCCTGGTAGGCTCCGCCCCGCATCACCTTCACCGCCGGGTCGGCGCGCAACGGCGCGATGTAGTCGGGCGGCACCAGCTCGAGCATGTCGACCTCGCCGCGCCGCAGCGCCGCCGTGGCGCTGTTGGCGTCGGGCAGATAGACCCATTCGATCCGGTCGACATGGCCGGCGCGATCGCCGGAGAGGAAGTCCGGCGGCTCGGCGCGGCCGACGTAGTCGGGATTGCGCCTGAAGACCACCTTGGATCCGGGCACCCATTCCTCGCCGACGAAGACATAGGGCCCCGAGCCGATCGCCTCGGTGATCGGCCGATCGGCAGAGGCGCGCGCGACGCGCTCGGGCAGGATCACCGGGATCATGCCCGACACTTTCGACAGGCCCTCGAGCACCAGACCGAAGGGGCGCTCGAGCGTCAGGGTGAAGCTCCGCTCGCCGTCGATCCGCCATTTCGCGCCGGCGGCGACCATGGCGCGGCCGTAGTTGTCGCGCGCCGACCAACGCTCGAGCGAGGCGACGCAATCGCTCGCCGTCACCGCCGTCCCGTCGTGGAACTTCAACCCGTCGCGGAGCGTGAAGGACCAGACGAGACCGTCGTCGGAGCGGGTGTAGCGCTCGACCATCTGCGGCTTCGGCACGCCGTGGCGGTCCTGACCGAACAGCGTGTCGTAGACGAGATAGCCGTAGTTCCGCGTCACGTAATTGGTGGTGAACATCGGGTCGAGGATCTTCAGATCCGCCTGCGGCACCATCCGGAGCACCGTCGGGGCATCCGCCGCCACGGCTTCGGCGAGGGGCGCGCCGACGACGAGGGCGAGCGCGGCACAGGCGGCGAGCAGGGTACGTCTCGGACGGATCGGCATGTGGGATCTCCCGGTCGAACGGATTTGGAGGTCGAGGCTCGAGGGCATGGCCGGGGCGACGCGCCCCGGCCGGGGATCGTCTCGCGACCTTCGCTCCGCGCGCCGTCGCCACGACGTCATCGAAGTCTGGCGGACGGGGGATATGCTGACAAATGCCGATTTCTGCCCATATCGATGCCTTCTAGGCATCACTTGGTCCGGGTTCGGCGCCGCGCCGGTCGGCCGGGGCCGACGTGAAAAGGACCACGATCGTTTCCGATCGTGGTCCTTCCGGAGGGCCGAGAGCGGTGCCGTGACGGAGCGATCAGGCGGCCGCCGGCGCCCCTCGCGAGACCGTGGCATCGAAGGCGGCGCGGTCGGCGACGCTCTGCGCCGAACCGTCGAGCCGCGACACGACCACCGCCGTCAGGAAGGCGAGCGGCAGGGTGACGAGGGTCGGCGGATCGTAGGGGAAGATCGGCGCGGCATGGCCGAGCACCTTGACCCAGACCGCCGGCCCGATCGCGGTGAGCACCACCGATCCGATGAGCCCGACGGCGCCGCCGGCGATCGCCCCGCGCGTCGTCAGGCCGCGCCAATACATGGCGAGGAGCAGAACGGGGAAGTTGGCCGAGGCGGCGATGCCGAAGGCGAGCCCGACCATGTAGGCGATGTTCTGCCGGGCGAAGACGATGCCGAGGAGAACCGCGAGGCCGCCGACGAAGACGGTGGCGATGCGCGACACCCGCAGTCGGCGCGCGTCCGGCACCACCTCGTCGTGGCGGATCACGTTGACGTAGAGATCATAGGCGATCGCCGAGGCGGCCGACATGGTGAGGCCGGCGACCACCGCCAGGATCGTCGCCATCGCCAGCGCGGCGAGGAACCCGAGCAGGGCGTCGCCGCCGAGGAGATGCGCCAGATAGAGCACGATCATGTTGGCGCCGCCGATCGGCGCGCCGCCGGAGACATAGGCGGGATTGCCGGTGACGGCGGCGATGGCGGCATAGCCGAGCACGATCGCCATCACCGAGAAGAGCGCGACGAAGAGCGTCGCCCAGAACACCGACCGCCGCGCCGCCGCGCCGTCGGCCACCGTGAAGAAGCGCATCAGGATGTGCGGCAGGCCGGCGGTGCCGAACATCAGGGCGAGGCCGAGCGACAGGCCGGAGATCGGATCCCGGGTGATCGACTGCGGCACCAGGATCGCCGCGCCCTTGGCATGATGGCCGACCGCCTCGGCGAGAACCGCCGCCGGGTCGAACCCGTAGCGGCCGAGAGCGAGGACCGTCAGCACGGCGACGCCGCCGAGGAGCAGCAGCGCCTTGACGATCTGCACCCAGGTGGTGGCGAGCATGCCGCCGGCGGCGACGTAGAGCACCATCAGCGCGCCGACCAGAACCACCGCCGCCGAATAGGGCACCCCGAAGAGGAGATCGATCACCTGTCCGGCGCCGACCATCTGCGCCACCAGATAGAAGGAGACGATGACCAGGGTCGACGAGGCCGCGAGAATGCGCGACGGGCGCCGCGCCAGTCGCGTGGCGAGCACGTCGGAGAAGGTGAAGCGGCCGATGTCGCGCAGCCGCTCCGCCATCAGGAAATAGACGATGGGCCAGCTCACCACGAAGCCGGTCGTATAGACGACGCCGTCGAAGCCGGCGAAATAGATCAGCGCGGTGATGCCGAGGAGCGCCGAGGCGGAGAGATAGTCGCCGGCGATGGCGAGCCCGTTCTGGAGCGGGGTCAGCGTGCCGCCGGCGGTATAGAAGTGCTCGCCGGACTTCGTCCGCCGCGCCGCCCAGACGGTGATCGCCACGGTGGCGGCGATCACCAGGGCGAAGAAGGTGATGGTCAGGCCGTTGCCGACGACGACGCCGGCCCCCGCCTCCCGCGCCGAGGCCGGACGGTCGGCGGCGAGCCACAGGGCCGGCGCCGCGAGCAGGGCCCATTTCGCCCGTGCCATCAGCGCATAGGCGGCGGTCAGCGCCACCGAAAGGCCGATCAGGCCGAACACCCAGACCATGGCGAGGGTGAACACGGCCCGGCCGAACAGCGGCTCGGCCATGCGCGCCGGCGCCCAGGCCGCCGTCGCCAGAAATCCGAAATAGGCGACACACACCAGCGCGGTGAAGCCGAAACCGAACCTCCGAAGACGTTCGTGTCTTCGAATTCGGTGATCCTCGGTCGGTGACATGTTCCCTCCCTCTTCCGTCGGGTCGGCACGTCTCCCCGTTCGGCGGCAGCGAGCCGCCGAGCCCCCCGCTGGCGAGGCCGTGCCGGTTGGTGGATCTCTCGGTCGTCAGTCCCAGCCGGCGTCGCCGGCGAGATGGACGACACAGTCGCCGGGGACGACATGGGTGAAGCTGCGGACGCAGACGACGAGGCCAGAGCCGCGGAAGCGCAGCTCCTCCGGCGGGCGCCAGGGCGCGTGCGGATCGTGGATGCGGCCGGCGAGCTGCCCCTCGACGACCTCGTCGCCGAGCCGGAAGGCCGGTTCGAAGAGGCCGGCGCGGTCGGCGAAGACGTAGTGACGCTCCCCCTCGACGCGCACCAGCCGGCCGCGACGCGGCGCCGGGGCGGAGCGCCCCGGCAGCAGACCGAGCGTCGCCATCAACCGATCGAGACCGTCCTCGACGATGGCGAGCCCGCCGGGATCACAGGTGCCGAAGCCGCCGAACTCGCCGCAGAGGAAGAGCTTGCCGGCCCGCTCGGCGGCGGCGGCGAAGGTCCGATCCTCGCCGAGGAGATCGGCGATCATCACCGTCGGCGCGCCGAAGGCGTCGACCAGGGCGCGATAGGCCGCGCGCCGCGACGGATCCGGCGGCGGCGAGGCGAGTAACGTCGGCAGATGGTTCATCGAGGCGCCGCCGGCATGGAGATCGACCGCGACGTCGGCACGCGGCAGCAGCTCGGTCTCCACCCAATGGGCGATCATCTGGGTCGGCGTTCCGTCGCGGGCGCCGGGAAACATCCGGTTGAGGTTGCCCCGGTCGATCGGCGAGGTGCGCGTGCCGGCCATCTGGGCTGGGAAGTTCAACCCCGGCACGACGATCAGCCGGCCGGCGACGGCCATGCCCTCCATCCGCTGCATCAGCTTGGCGAGCGCGATCGGCCCCTCGAATTCGTCACCGTGGGTGCCGCCGGTGAGGAGCAGGGTCGGCCCCTCGCCCGCCTTCAGGACCGCGATCGGAATGGCGACGTGGCCATAGGCGGAGCGATCGTGGGAATGCGGGAGACGGAGCGTGCCGACCTGGAAGCCGTCGCGATCGAAATCGACGGTCGAGGTGATGCGAGATCGTGCGCTGGCCATGCGACCCTCGGCGAAACGAGTTGCGGATCGGGAACCCGGGCATCGGCGGCGCGGCGGCGCCTGCCGCCGTCTCTCCACCGGCCGGGGTGACGTCGAGGGAGCGTGGCCGAACTCGCCCATGCCGGCAAATGCCGTTTTCTGGCACTCCCGATGCTTCCAAGGCATCGACCGATCCGGGAGAGGCGCGTCGATCAGCGCGAGGCGATCACGTCGAGAAACCGGCGAAGGGCCGGGTCGCCGTCGTCGCGCCGCCAGACGAAGGAGAGCGGCAGGCGGATGGCGACGTCGGCGAGATCGTGGAAGCGGGCGCGGGCCGGCGGGCGGCCGCGATTGGCGGCATTGACGATCGCCGCGCCGATGCCGGCGGAAACCAGCGACAGGATCGCGGCTTCGGTCGACACTTCCTGCACGACCTGCGGCGTCAGCCCTGCCTGCCGGCAGGCGGCGAGGAGGCGGTCGTAATATTCGGGGTAGACGCCGCGCGGGAAGGTGACGAAGGGACGATCGGCGAGGTCGCGCGCGGCGACCGGCTCGCCCACCGGCAGATCCCAGGTGCTCGGCACCGCCAAGGCGACCCCGTGCTCGAGGAGCGCCACGTGCTCGAAATCGTTCGGCGGCTCGTCGAAGAGATAGACGAGACCTCCGTCGAGGGTGCCGTCGCGCAGGCGCTCGAGCTGCTCCGGGGTGTTGAGCGGCACCAGTTCCAGACGGACGTCCGGCGCCGCCGTCTGGAAGCGGGCGAAGAGTTCGGGCACCAGCCCGTCCCAACCGGCGTTCTCGACCAGGCCGATGCGCAGGTGGCCCATCAGCCCTTCCGCGATGCGCCGGCCCGCCAGACCCGCCGACTGCAGTGTCGCCAGCACACGGCGCGCCTCGCCGAGATAGAAGCGCCCCGCCGTCGTCAGCTTCAGGCCGCGCGGGCTGCGATCGAAGAGGGCGAACCCCAGTTCCTCCTCGAGATATTGGATCTGCCGGGAGATCGCCGGTTGGGTGACGTTGACCCGTTTGGCCGCCAGCCGAACGCTCTCCTGCTCGGCCACGGCGAGAAAATAGCGAAGGTGGCGCAGTTCCATGCTCGGCCCTCCCGGTCGGTCTCGGCCGATTTCATCCCATGCGCCCGACCGCATCAAGGGGCACCTCATGATGCATTTCCGGCATCACTCGGCGACGAAATCGGCATTGGACGCGGCGCGGCGGCTCCCGCACCATCCGACCGAAGCCCGAGGAGTGCCGCCGACGCCATGACCCGCCCGACCACCCACCGCATCGGCGATGCGCGGATCACCCGGATCACCGAATTCGTCACCGAGGCCTTCACGCTCGGCCGGCTCGTCCCGGAGGCGGCGACGGCGGAGGCCGTGGCCGGGGCGTGGTCGCGGGCCGAGGATCCGGTGCGGCTCAGCATCCACAGTTGGCTGGTCGAGATCGACGGTCTGCGCCTTCTCGTCGACACCGGCGTCGGCAGCCACAAGCAACGCGAGGGCCGACCACTCTTCCACGACCGCGACGACCCGTTCCTCGAGCGTCTCGCCGAAGCCGGCGTGCGCCCGACGGACGTCGACGTCGTGCTCTCGACCCATCTCCACACCGACCACATCGGCTGGAACACCCGGCTCGTCGACGGGGCGTGGCGGCCGACCTTCCCGAACGCCCGCCATGTGGTGTCGGCCGCCGAGCTCGACTGGCTCGCGACCTCCACCGACCCCTATCGGGTCCAGCTCCACCGCGACAGTCTGCTGCCGCTGGTCGAGGCGGGTCTCGTCGAGACGATCGGGACGGGCGGCGGCAGCCCGTTGCCGCGCGTCACCTTCGTGCCGTCGCCGGGCCATTCCTTCGATCACATGTGCATCGCCCTCGACACCGGCGCCGAACGCGCGCTCTTCAGCGGCGATCTGATGCATCACCCGATCCAGACCGCCCGACCGCAATGGAACTCGGGCTTCTGCGAGGTCCCCGACGCGGCCCGCGCCTCGCGGGTCCGCCTCCTCGACGCGCATGCCGGCGACGACACGATCTTCTTCACCGCCCATTTCGCCGAGAGCTCGGCCGGGCGGGTCGGGCGGGTCGCCGGCGGTTACGACTGGCGCTTTCTCTGACCGGCACGAAGGACGACACGCGATGGCTCCCCATCTCTCCCGCGCCGTTCCCTGCGGCGATCTCGTCTTCGTCTCCGGCCAGCTCGCCCGCGACGACGACGGCACGATCGCCGGCGACATCGTCGCCCAGACCGAACGCGCCCTCGCCAATCTGAAGCGGGAACTGGCGCGCTTCGGCCTCGATCTGACGGCGGTGCGCAAGACCACGGTGTGGTTGCGCGACCGGGCCGACGCCGCGGGCTTCGACGCGACCTACGCCTCGGTCTTCGGCGCGGTCCGGCCGGCGCGCTCGCTGGTGATCTCCGCGCTCGTCGCGCCGGAGGCGTTGGTCGAAATCGAGGCGATCGCCGAGCGGACGCCGGCCTGACGGGACGTCGGCGACCGCGACGACCGGCGCGAGCCGTCGGCCCCGCGGGACACGCCCGCCACGAAGACGTCGCCACTCGGATGCTTTTCTTATATTTCACACTTATTGCGAGAGTTTCCGACATCGTGAAACTCGGAAACGAAGACTTGCGCCCCTTCCAGAGATTCGTCTTTCGAGTTCGCCGGACATCCTCGTTCTTTGCCGGTTGTTAAGACGATCGACATAGAGTTCCACATGTGGAAATCGGCGCATGCGATCCCTCGACGCTCGTCTCGGGGCCCGAAAGTCCACCGTGTGCACGTGGAGCGGATCCGATCGCCGCTCGTCATCGGAGTGGACCATGCCGCTGATCGTGATTCTGGACGATCAAGTGACGAACCGCCGGATCTTCGAGAAGCTCGCCGCTTCGATCGAGGCCGGCGTGACCGTGCGCTCGTTCGCCGATCCCCGGGCGGCGTTCGAATGGTTCAGGGACGGCGAGATCCCCGACCTGATCGTCACCGACTACAAGATGCCCTACATGAACGGCGCCGAGTTCATTCGCGCCTTCCGCGAGCGGCCCGAGTTCGTCGAGATCCCGATCATCGTCATCACCGTCTACGAGGAACGCGACTTCCGCATGCAGGCGCTCGAGGCGGGCGCCACCGATTTTCTCCAGAGCCCGGTCAATCACCAGGAATTCGTCACCCGCGCGCGCAACCTCCTCAAACTGCGCAAGCAGCAGCTGCTGCTCGAGAGCCGGGCGCGGACGTTGGCGAAGGAACTCGCCTCCAGCGAACAGTCGCGCGAGGCGGTGGTGCGAGATTCGACCGAGCGGCTCGCGCAGGTCATCGACACGGTTCCGGCGATGGTCAGCGCCTCGGATGCCGAGGGTCGCATCCTCTTCGCCAACGCCTTTCTCGGCCGGTTCATCGGCAAGGATCCGACGGCGGTGGTCGGCCAGTCGCTCGACCTCCTCAACGGTCGCGGCAGCCCGACCCGCAATCGCGGCCTCGACCGCAAAGTGTTCGAAACCGGCCAGGCGCTCGCGAGTTTCGAGGAGGAACTGGTCGCCGTCTCGGGGAAGCGGCACGTCTTCCTGACCACCAAGTCGCCGCTGCGCGACGGCAACGACGTGGTGGTGGCGGTCCTCACCAGTTCGCTCGACATCACCGAGCGCAAACAGGCCGAGGCGCATCTCATTCATCTCGCCCATCACGATCCGCTGACGGATCTGCCCAACCGGGTGCTGCTGTCGGACCGGCTGCGGCGCGAGGTCGCCCGGGCGCGCCGGGGCGATCGTCCCTTCGCGCTGCATCTGGTCGATCTCGACGAGTTCAAGAGCGTCAACGACCTGCTCGGCCATTCCGCCGGCGATCGCTTCCTGATCGAGGTGGCGCGGCGGCTGCGCGGGGTGGTCGGCCCGGAGGACACGGTGGCGCGCGTCGGCGGCGACGAATTCGCGGTGCTGCAGACCGGCGTGACGCGCGAGGCGGACGCGACCGATCTGGCGACGCGCATGGTCGAGACGATCGGCGAACCCTATGTCGTCGCCGGACGCCGTCTCGCCTCGGGCGCCAGCGTCGGCATCACCTTCCATCCCGGCGACGGCGAGGACGCGAACGAGCTCCTCAAGAACGCCGATCTGGCGATGTATCGCGCGAAATCCGAGGGCGGTAACCAGTTCTGCCTCTATGTCTCCGACATGGACCGGCGCCATCGTCACGCGCTGCTTCTCGACGGCGAATTGCGCGACGCGATCGCCCACGAGCAGTTCGTGCTCCACTATCAGCCGCAGCTCGAGTTCGGCACCGGCCGCGTCGTCGGCGCGGAGGCGCTGTTGCGCTGGAACCATCCGGAGCGCGGGCTCCTCTCACCCGGCGAGTTTCTCGCGCGCGCCGAGGAGAACGGGCTGATCGTGCCGATCAACGAATGGGTCCTGCGCGAGGCTTGCCGGGAGGCGAAGTCCTGGCATCGGCGCGGGCTCGAGGGGATGCGGATCGCGGTCAATCTGTCACCGATCCAGTTCCGCCGCCTGAACGTGCCGCTGCTGGTGGTCAAGGCGCTCGCCGACACCGGCCTCGACCCGCGCTGCCTCGATCTCGAGATCACCGAGAACATCGTGATGAGCGACACCGAGGTGGTGATCGACCATCTCAAGCAGATCCACCGGCTCGGCGTCAGCATCTCGATCGACGATTTCGGCACGGGTTATTCGTCGCTGAACTACGTCAAGAAGTTCCCGGTCGACCGGCTGAAGATCGACCAGTGCTTCGTGCGCAACATGTCGGACGATCCGAGCGACGCCGCGATCGTACGGGCGATCATCAATCTCGGGCACTCGCTCGAGCTCACGGTCACGGCCGAGGGCGTGGAGACGGAACGGCAGGCGGAGCTCCTGCGCGCGGCCGGCTGCGACGAGGTTCAAGGACATCTCTACGGCCGGGCGATGCCGGCCGAGCGGTTCGTCGGCTTCGCCCTGGCGCAGAGCCATCGGCTTCCTCCGGTGAGAGAGAGCCTATGATCTCGAGCGCGCGCATGCCGACACTGCTGCGTCGCCTCGGGCTCGGCCGGGTCGCGGCCAAGCTCCGGCGTCGGCCCGACAGCGAGCACGAGCTGACCTTCAACCGGCTGCTGCTCTCCTCGGCGATCCTGATCTATCTCCTGATCGCGCGCGAGGGCGGCTCGGTCGCGGCGGCGGCGGCGTTGGACGCGGCGGCGCTGCCCTTCCTCACCTTCGAGCTGATGGCGGCCGGCCTCTTCATCCACATCCTGTGCGTGCCGGGGATCTCGCATCCGCGCCGGATCGTCGGCATCGTCTCGGACATCGGCATCTTCTCCTACGGCCTCCACCTCAGCGGTCAGGCGGGATCGGCGCTGTTCCTGATCTATTTCTGGGCGGTGCTCGGCAACGGCTTCCGCTTCGGCGTGCGATATCTGGCGCTCGCGGCGGCGGCGGCGGTGGTCGGGTTCTCGATCGTGGTGGTGACGACGCCGTTCTGGCAGTCGCAGATCCCGCTCGCCGCCGGCCTTCTCGGCGCGCTGGTGGTGATCCCGGCCTATACCGCCGTGCTGATCCGCAAACTGTCGGAGGCCAAGCGTCAGGCGGAAGAGGCGAGCCGCGCCAAGAGCCTGTTCCTGGCCAGCATCAGCCACGAGCTGCGGACCCCGCTCAACGCCATCATCGGGCTCAGCGACCTCCTCGCCGGATCACATCGAACCGGCGAAGACCGCGAGATGATCGACACGATCGGCCGCTCCGGGCGGTCGCTGCTGACGCTGATCAACGCCCTGCTCGACTTCTCGCGGATCGAGGCCGGCAAGGTCGAGGCGAAGGCGGAAGAGGTCGATCTGGCGCTGGTGTTGCGGCAGGTGCGCGACATCGTCGGCGTCATGGCGCGCAGCAAGGGGCTCCGAGTGGCGGTCCACATCGACGCCCGCGCGCCGCGCCGCATCGTCACCGATCGCCGTCATCTCGAGGAGATCCTGATCAATCTCGCCGGCAACGCGGTGAAGTTCACCTCGTCCGGGCTGGTCCTCATCCAGGTCGACGTCGAGCCGGGCGAGGACGGGCCGCGCCTCGCCGTCGCCGTCACCGACACCGGCATCGGCATCGCGCCGGAATCGCAGGCGCGGATCTTCGAGAGCTTCACCCAGGCCGACGGCACGATCATCGACCGTTTCGGCGGCACCGGGCTGGGGCTGGCGATCGTCAAGCAGTTGGTCGATCTGCACGGCGGCGAGATCGGCGTGGTCAGCACGCCCGGCGCCGGCAGCACCTTCTCGTTCCGCTTCCCGGTCGGCGTGGCGACCACACCCGCCGAGGCGGTGCCGGTGCCGGCGATGGTCTTCCTGTCGCGGCGGGGCGAGCGGATCGACGGACTCGACGCCCCCCTCCTCCACGGTCGCGACGTCGCCGAGGCGCGCGCTCACGTCGCCGATCTGGTGCGGCGCGGGTCGCGCCGGCCGATCGTGCTGGTCGACGCGGACGACGCGCCGGGCGAACTCGACGCGATCGCCGAGGCGCTGCTCGCCGAGGCGACGCCGGACGAGCCCTGCCTCGTCCTCGTCTGCCGCGAGGCGGTCGACGCGTCGCTGGCGGCGCCGCTGCGGCGGCTCTACACCACCGAGATGGATCCGGCGCGCCGGCCGGCGATCGAGACGGTCGCCCTCGCCGTCTCGCTCGGCGGCGACCGCGACGAGGCGGAACGCGCCCCGATCGTCGTCAAGCGCCGCCTGTCGATCCTGGTCGCCGACGACAACAAGTCGAACCAGATGGTGATCGGCAAGATCCTGGAACGGGCCGGGCACCGCGTCGAGGCGGTCGGCGACGGCGAGGCCGCCGTCGAGCGCATGCTCGCCGTCGCCTACGATCTGGTTCTGATGGACGTCAACATGCCCGTGATGAACGGCATCGAGGCGACCAAGTTCTATCGCTTCGCCGCCCTCGGCACCCGCGCGGTGCCGATCGTCGCGCTCACCGCCGACGCGACGGCGGAGGCCGAGAGCCGCTGCAAGGAGGCGGGCATGGCCGCCTGCCTGACCAAGCCGATCGAGCCGGCCGAACTGATCGCGGCGATCGAGACCCTGGTCGGCGACGCCGCGCCGCGAAGCCTTCAGGACGACGACACGACGCAGGCCGCGAGCGATCCGGCCGAGGCCGAAGCCGAGACGACCACGCCGGCGATGGACGACGGCAAGCTCGCCGACCTCGAGGCGCTCGGCGGCAGCGCCTTCGTCGACGAGTTGATCGCGACCTTCACCGACGAGGCGGCGCGGGCGCTGCGCGCGCTCGGCGCGGCGGTGGCGAACGAGGACGTCACTGCCTTCCGCAACCATGCGCATGCCTTGCGCAGCGGCGCGGCCAACGTCGGCGCGCTCCGGGTCTATCGCATGTGTCTCGACTGGCGCGAGATCGACGCGCGCGAGCTGGCGGTCGAGGGCGAGCGCCATCTGCGCGACCTCGAACGGGAATTCTCCGAGGTGCGCGCCGCCATCGCTCAGCGCGACGGGCCGGCGAGCGGATCGGAGGAGCGGTCGTCGGACGAGCCGGCCGCCAAGCGCCGCGCCTGAGCGCCGCACAGGCGGTCGATGCGCCGGAGATCGGCGTCCTCGAGCTTCATCGCCGCGTCGACCCAGAGGTCGGTGATCTCGCGCAGCTCCTCGTAGGGCACGGGATGGACGCGGCGGCCGACCTCGCGCAGCGTGCGATGGATCGCGTGGCGCCGGGCGTTGCGGGCGATGTAGTCGCGCACCGCTGCCTCGCCGGTGCCGTCCTCGACGACGAGATCGACGAGGCCGATCTCGTGCAGTTCGGCGGCGGTGTAGATGCGGCCGCTCATGATCATCCGCTCGGCGCGCACCGGGTCGAGGCGCCGCGACAGGAAGCTGTAGGCGCCCATGCCGGGGAAGAGATTGAACAGGATCTCGGGCAGGCCGAACTTGGCGCTCTTCTCGGCGATGATCACGTCGGAGGCCATCGCCGCCTCGAAACCGCCGCCGAGCGCGTCGCCCTGGACCAGCGAGATCAACAGAATCGGCATGCCGAAACTGATCGACGAGGTGTAGACGAGGTCGATGCAGTCGTAGGCGTAGCGCCTGAGGCCCTCGCGATCGCCGCGACGGATGTGGTCGGCGAAGAGGCCGAGATCACCGCCGAGATTGAAGATGTGCGGCATGCGCGATCCGTTGACCAGCCAGCGGATCGGCGGCGCCTCCAGATTGCGCCGGCACAGCTTCTGGATGTTGCCGCGCAGCTCGCTGAGTTCGGCCAGAAGCGCGGGCGTGTAGCTCGGGGCGCCGCGCGGCTTCATGAAATACCAGAGGATCCGCTCCTCGACGTCCATCCGCACCTCGAGCTCGCGGTAGCTCGCGACCGGGAAGGTGAGCTCGAGCGGCAGGGCTTCGGTGGTCGGCTGCCCCCCGGTCGACCGGGCGGCGGCGGGGATCCGCGCCCGCGCAGGCGCGCGGACGTCCGTTTCGGAGGGTTTCGTCGAGACCTCGACGTCGGTCGGTTCGAGAGTCGGCAGATCGGTCACGCGCGTCATCCCAACCCAAAAGAGGTGGCTCTACGACCATTCTACAAGAAGTCGCCACCTCCGGTAGGTCGGAATGCGGGAGAACCAAGAAAAAATCGTTTCCATAGAAATATTAGTTACACTGAAATGGCTCTCCTTGAATTCGATCAAGACTTCCCTTGCGTCATGCCGACGGCGGCGAAGACGAAATTGGAGAACGAGAGAGGTCGCCGGAAGGAACCCGTGTCTTCCCGCGCGCCCTTTTTCGATCGCACGAGGCGATCGACGGAGATCGTCGAGGCGATCATTCGACACCTCGCGTCCCGGACGATCGATGGAGCCCACTTTTTTCAGTGGTGCCGGGCTACCGCCGCGAACGCGCGTGCCGGATCAGATCGGCCAGACGCCCTGCCAGCGTCCGTCGGCGACGAGGGCGGCGGCGGTCTCGCGGATCTCGCGGGCGACCGAGAGGGCGGCCGGCGACATCAGGCTCGGGGCGATCGAATAGAGATAGTTCCGCCGCGTGATGGTGGCGTCGGCGATCCTGAGGGCCCGCCAGTCCCGACCGCGCTCGCTCTCCAGTTGAAGCGCCGACATCGGCTTGATGGTCGCGCCCATGCCGTCGAAGACGCAGCTCATCAGGAGCGACAGGGAATCGATCTCGGCGACGATGAGCGGGCTCAGCATGCGCCGATCGAACTCGGCGACGACCCGCCGGCGCAGACCATGCGAATTGGTCGGCAGAATCAGGGGGATCTCGGCGACTTCGGCGATGGTGATCTCGGTCCGGTCGGGCGGCAGATAGGCGCTGCTGGTCGGGAAGAGGACGAACAACTCCTCCTCGAGGAGGGGGATCGAATCGAGTTGCGACGACACGTCGTTGGTGAAGAGGATCGCCAGATCGAGCTGGCCGAGACGCATCATGTGGGCGATGTGCCCACTCATCCCCTCGACGACGTTGAGAAGGATGCCCGGATATTTCTCGCGGATCCGCTTCATCAACGGAAGGCCGATCGCCAGGACCGTGGTCGCGGGCAGGCCGACCGAGACCATGCCCTGGATCTCGCCCTCTTCCTGGCGGGCGATCGACAGGGCCTGATCGCGCTGGCGCAGCATGAAGCGGGCGTGATGATAGAGCGCGAGACCGTTCTCGGTCGGCGTCACGCCCTTCGACGAGCGGTTCAGCAAGGGTTTGCCGACCTCGTCCTCGAGCTTGGCGATCTGCTGACTGAGCGCCGGCTGGGCGATGAAGAGGCAGCGCGAGGCCTTCGACAGGCTGCCGCTCTCGACGATCTGGGCGAAGTAGCGCAATTGGCGCAGATCCATGACGAGACCCTCGCTCGCGGCGGGCCATATGCCAGCCTTATGGCGATCAGTCTCATTCGATATTTTTCCTTATGTCAAATCGCCCCTAAAGAGGAGGCAGAGAAAAACAGCCGCCAGGGAGGCGATCGGAATGGCGCAGATGGTCGCGCAGAGCTCGCCGCTCGAGGAAGGTCTCGTCTGCCGTCTCCTGATCGGCGGCGTGTGGACCGACGGGGCGAGCACCGTCGAGGTTCCCGACAAGTACCGCCTCCACCCTTTCATGCGGACGCATCTTCCCTCGCGCGAGCAGGTCGCGCAGGCCGTCGCGGCGAGCGACGCCGCCTTCCGGAACGATCGGCTCGGCCCCTACGAGCGCGGCGTCATCCTCGACCGGACCGCCGATCTCCTCGAGGCGCGCACCGGCGAACTCGTCGAGCTTCTGACCCGGGAGGCGGGCTTCACCCGCCGTGACGCCGCCGGCGAGATCCAGCGCTGCGTCGTGACCTTCCGCCTCTCCGCCGAGGAGGCGCGCCGCTTCGCCGGAGAACTCGTGCCGCTCGAGGGGGCGGCCGGACAGAACGGCCGGCTCGGCTTCACGCTCCGGGTGCCGCTCGGCACGATCTGCGCGATCACGCCCTTCAACGCGCCGCTCAACACGGTGGCGCACAAGGTCGGACCGGCGCTCGCCGCCGGCAACGCGGTGATCGTCAAGCCGTCGCTGCATACGCCGATGAGCGCCTGCGTCATGGCCGAATGCCTGCTCGAGGCGGGCCTGCCGCCGGCGATGATCTCGGTGCTGCACGGCGACGGCGAGGTGGCGCGCTGGCTGCTCGACGAGCCGAGCGTGCGCTTCTTCGCCTTCACGGGGAGCACCGAGGTCGGCCGGCTCATTCAGAATGCCGCCGGGCTGCGCCGGACCCAGATGGAACTGGGCTCGATCGCCCATTGCATTCTCGCCGACGACGCCGACCTCGACGTCGCCCTGCCGAAGGTCGTCAACGCCAGCTATCGCAAGGCAGGGCAGGTCTGCACGTCCATCCAGGTGCTTCTCGTGCATCGTTCTCTGGTCGAAGATGTGGAGCGGCGTCTCGCGACGCTGGTCGCGGCACTGCCTCACGGAGATCCGGGGGCCGAGGAGACGGTGGTTGGCCCGGTGATCAGCGAAGAGGCGGCACGGCGGATCGAGAGCTGGATCGACGAGGCGGTCCGAGCCGGCGCGCGTCTGCTGGCCGGCGGAGGCCGCGACGGCGCCGTGGTCGCCCCGACGCTCCTCGCCGACGTGGCGCCGGGCACGCCGCTCGGCTGCCGCGAGGTGTTCGGCCCGGTTCTGTGCATCGCGCCCTTCGACCGGCTCGAGGAGGCGATCGACCGGGTCAACGCGACCCCCTACGGGCTCGCGACCGGCCTCTTCACCATGCGCCTCGACGCCGCCTTCCGCGCGGCCCGCCGGCTCGAGGTCGGCGGCGTGCACATCAACGACACCCCGAGTTCGCGCGTCGATCTCATGCCCTACGGTGGCTCCAAGGACAGCGGCTTCGGCCGCGAGGGTCCGCGCTACGCCGTTCGCGAAATGAGTGAGGAACGCATGATCACCATCATCGCGTGAGGCGGGATGGGTTGGAGACGGACGTCATGAGCAGAATGAAGGGTGGCGAGGTCATCGCCGAGTACCTGGTCGAACAGAAGGTGCCGTTCGTCTTCGGTGTGTGCGGGCACGGCAACGTGGGCATCCTCGATGCGCTCCACGCCGTCCGCGACCGCGTGCGGCTGATCTCGCCGCGCCACGAACAATGCGCCGGCCACATGGCGGACGCCTATTTCCGGGTGAAGCACAGCCCGGTCGCGACGCTGACCTCGACCGGGCCGGGCTCGGCCAACATCGTGATGCCGCTCGTCACCGCGCTGTCGGATTCCTCGGCCTTTCTGGCGATCACCGCCAACGTGCCGACCTCCCAGGCCAATCGCGGGCCGTTCCAGGAACTCTACGCCCACAATCAGGCCGACTTCGCCCAGGTGCTGCGGCCGGTGGTCAAGCGGTCGTTCCAGCCGAGCCGGGTCGAGATGCTGCCGCTGGCGCTGCGTCAGGCCTTCGACACGATGGTCACCGGGCGGCCTGGGCCGGTCAATCTCGACATCCCCTACAACGTCTTCCAGGAGGAGGCGGAGGTCACGCCCCCCGCTCCCTCGCATCGCCACGGCACCCATCGGCCGAGCGCCAACGCCGAGGATCTCGCCGCCGCCGTCGCGCTGATCGCCCGGTCGAAGCGGCCGGTCTTCTTCGTCGGCCACGGCACCACCCTGTCAGAGGCGGGACCCGAGATCACCGCGCTCCAGAGCCGCTGGGGCATTCCGGTCATCACGTCGCCGAACGGCATGGGGCTGGTTCCCGCCGACGACCCGCTGACGCTCGGCTTCATCGGCCGCAACGGCGCCTATCCCGCCAATCAGGCCGGCCGTTTCGCCGATCTGGTGATCTGCATCGGCACCCGGTTCGACGACCGTTCGTCGTCGAGCTGGCATGCCGGCTATTCGTGGAACTTCCCCGCGACCGCGCTGCTCCAGGTCGACATCGATCCGGCCGAGCTCGGCCGCAACTATCCCCCGACGCTCGGCATCGTCGCCGACGCCAAGACCTTCGCCGGCCAACTCGCCGAGGCGCTCGCAAAGCGCGCCGACGTCACCGCCGAGCGCTTCGCCGAATGGCGATCGGAGGTCGCCGGCTGGCGGGCCGAGTGGGAGGCCTTCGTGCGTCCGAACTTCTCGGCGATCACCACGCCGATCCGGCCGGAATGGGTGGTCGGCGTGCTCCAGGAGGTGCTGCCCGCCGACGTCATCCTGTCGCTCGATTCCGGCGTCCACCACAACTGGTTCATGCAGTTCTGGAAGCCGAAGCGGGCGCAGAGCATGCTCAACAGCTGGGGCTATTCGTCGATGGGCTTCGGCGTCTGCGGCGTTCTCGGCGCGCAGCTCGCCGCGCCGGATCGCCCCTGCGTGGCGGTCGTCGGCGACGGCGGCTTCATGATGGCGCCCTATGTCGTCGCGACCGCGGTCGAATACGACCTGCCCTGCATCTGGATCGTCTGGAACAACTTCGCCTGGGGCGCGATCCGCGATCTCCAATACGGGCTCTTCGAGGGCCGTGAGATCGGCACCGCCTTCTACAAGGGCAATCAGGGGCCGGGCGGCGAACGCTACAACCCCGACTTCGCCGCCTGGGCGCGGGCCTGCGGCGCCGACGGCATCACCGTCACCCGCAGCGAGGACCTCGCCGGCGCGGTCGAAACCGCGCTGCGCAACCGCCGTCCCTGCGTGATCGATCTGCACGTCGACGCCGACGTGCGCCCGCCATCGACCGGAACCTGGTCGCTGCCGCCGATCCCCTTCAAGGAGCCGGCCTTCGGCAAGCCGCATCGCATCGACTGAAAACAACGACAAGAACCCGACGGAGGACTACGCCATGATCGGAATCCAGCGTGACAAACGTTCCTTCCTGCGCCTCGTGACCGGCGTCGCCACGGTGGCGACGATCGGCTGGGCGTCCGCCGTGGCGGCCGAGGAGACCGGGCCGATCCGCATCGGCCTGATCTATTCCAAGCAGGGCCCCGGCGCGGCGATCGGCGAGTTTCTCCAGCGCGGCAGCGCCCTCGCGGTCGAACAGGCCGGCGGCAAGGTGCTCGGCCGGCCGATCGAACTGGTGTGGCTCGACGAACCCAATCCGCAGGTCTCGCAGCAGAACATGCAGCGCCTGATCGACGAGAACAAGGTCGTCGCCGTGGTCGGCGGCAACTACTCCTCCTCGGCGCTCGCCATGATGAGCGTCGCCAATCGCGAGAAGATCCCGCTGATCCTGACCGGCGCGGCCGCCCGCGAGATCACCGGCAAGGAGTGCAGCCGCTACACGTTCCGCACCCAGGCGACGGTGCCGGTGCAGATCGCCGGCCTGATGCCCTACGTCGCCGAACTCGGCAAGAAGATCTACTTCATCACCCCGTCCTACGCCTTCGGCCAGGACATCCTGCGCTCGGCGCGCGGCATGCTGCCGGCGATCGGCGGCACCGAGGCCGGCGTCGACGAGGTGCCGGTCAACACCGCCGACTATTCCTCCTACATCCTCAAGATCCGGCAGGCCAAGCCCGACGCGGTGATCGGCGGTCTCGTCGGCGGCGACTTCTCGAACTTCCTGAAGCAGTGGAACGAGATGGGCATGAAGGGGAAGATCCCCTATGCCGCCGTCGCGGTGACCGACACCGACTTCTGGGACGTCGGCCCGCAGGCCTCGACCGGCATCTTCATCAAGCCCTGGTACTACAACAACCCGAACAACACGCCCGCCGAAAAGAAGATGACCGCGGACTTCGTCGCCAAATACGGCGCGCCGCCGTCGGACAAGGCGTGGTCGGGCTGGATCGGCATGCGGGCGCTGCTGGAATCGATCGAGGCGGCCAAGTCGACCAAGTCGGCCGACATCGTGACGGCGCTCGAGAGCTGGAAGAACACGGAAGGCAGCTTCCCGTTCTACTTCCGCTCCTGGGACCATCAGATGGTGCGCCCGGCGGTGATCGTTCAGGTCAAGAAGACCATCACCGACAAGTGGGACTTCTTCGACTTCCTGAAGAACACCTCCGACACCGCCGCCGACACCGAGAAGGCGTTCGGCACCAAGGACGAGATCGGCTGCGCGATGCCGGCGCTCTGAGCCGTCGTCCGCGACGTCCAGATCGAGTGTGGGCGGGGTCCGCGACCGGATCGCTCCCGCCCGCGCTCGACATCCCTCCTGTCGGTGGAACTCGACCATGATCGACATGATCGTATCGCAAATCGCGAACGGGCTCGTCCTGGGGTTCGTCTATGTCCTGATCGCCGTCGGCTTGTCGATCACCTTCGGCCTGCTCGGCGTCATCAACTTCGCGCACGGGGCGTTCTTCGCCCTCGGCGCCTATTTCGCCTGGCAGTTGTTCCATTGGTTCGGCTGGGCGGCGGTGATCTTCGCGCCGCCGCTGGTCGGACTGGTGGGGATGGCGGTGGAGGCGACGATCATCCGCCGCCTCTACGGCAAGGAGCCGCTGCTCAGCCTGATCGTCACCTTCGCGCTGGCATTGCTGATCGAGGCGATCATCCGCTTCACCTGGGGCGCCGACGGCAAGCCGTTCAACGCGCCGGCGATCTTCTCCGGCATCGTCGAATTCGGACCGCTGCTCATCACCAAATACCGGGTGGCGGTGCTCGGGGCGACGATCGCGACGCTGCTGGGTCTGTGGGCGTTCCTCGCCTGGACGCCCTACGGCCGCATTCTTCGGGCGGGCAGCCGCGATCCGGAGATGGTCGAGCTCCTCGGCATCAATCTGCCGCGCGTGCTGACCGCCGCCTTCGGCCTCGGCTGCGCGCTGGCGGCGACGGCGGGCGTGCTGGCGGCGCCCTTGTGGGCGGTGTCGCCGTCGATGTCGGCCAACGCCGTGATGCCCGCCTTCGTGGTGGTGGCGATCGGCGGTCTCGGCTCGTTCCGCGGCGCGGTCGTCGCCGGTCTCGCGGTCGGCGTGGTGATCTCGTTGACCATCCAGTTCAAACCCGAGGCGGCCGCCGCCTCCATGTACGTGCTGATGTTCGCAATCATGTTGCTGCGTCCGCGCGGCCTGTTCGGCGAGCGCTGGGAGCGTTTCGAATGACGACCCTCTCTACGAAGATCAAACGCCTGTGGTCTCACCCGATCGTGGTCGCTACGGTGGTGCTCGTCGCCGCCTCGAGCGTGGCGCTCGCCATCGGCATGCCGATCCAGCGGGTCACGCAGATCGCGATCTACGCGCTCTACGGCGCCGGGGTGAACTTCCTGATCGGCTATCTCGGGCTCGTGCCCTTCGGCGCGTCCTTCTTCTTCGGCTGCGCCAGCTATGCGGTCGCGATCCTCGGCGGCATGGTCTCCGGCGGCAACGAGATCGTCTCGGTGGTGATCGCCACCGTCTTCTCGGTGTTCCTGGCGCTCGTCGTCGGCGCGGTGATCCTGCGCCGCCGTGGCCTCTATTTCTCGCTGCTGACGCTCGCCTGCTCGCAGATCGCCTTCGAGATCGCGTTCAAATGGACGGCGGTGACCGGCGGCGAGAACGGCCTGCAGAACGTCGAGCGGCCGCTGTTTCCCTCGGCGGCGGCGTTCCACGTCTTCACGCTGGTCGTCGTCTTCGCGGTTCTGTGGGCGATGTGGCGGGTCGCTCACGCGCCGCTCGGGCGGGTCATGCAGGCGCTGCGCGACAACGAACAGCGCGTGGCGAGCCTCGGCTACGACACCTATCGCACCAAGCTGGTCGCGGTGATGATCGCCGGTGGCGCCATCGGCGTGGCGGGCGGGCTGATGAGCCTGCTCCTCCAGGGCGTCTATGCCAACAATCTCAATTGGGAACATGCCGGCGACCCCGTCCTGATGGCGGCGCTCGGCGGCGTCCATCACTTCCTCGGCCCGCTCTGGGGCGCGATGATCTTCATCGTGCTCGAGGACCGGCTGAGCGCGGTGACCGAGAACTGGTGGCTGTTCTTCGCGCCGATCATCATCGCCTTCGCGTTGCTCTCCCACGAGGGCGTCCAGGGCATCTTCCAGCGCCTGATCGGCCGCGACCGGCGGACCTTGACCCGCTGGGGCATTCCGGCGCGTCCCGCCGCGATCCCGGCCCACGTGCCGGCGGCGCAGGACGAGGCCGGCGATCCGAGCCGGCCGATCCTCTCGATCCGCAATCTCTCCAAGAGCTTCGGTTCGATCGTCACCCAGAGCGACATTTCGCTCGAGGTCGGACGCACCGGGCTGCACAGCCTGATCGGCCCCAACGGCGCCGGCAAGACGACCTTCTTCAATCTGCTGACGGGCGTGCTGCGCCCCGATGCCGGCACGATCGAATTCGAGGGCCGCTCGATCGTCGATCTCCCGCCCCACCGCCGCGCCCGTCTCGGCATGGCCCGCTCGTTCCAGATCCTCAGCGTCTTCCCCAATCTCACCGCCTTCGAGAACGTCCGCATCGCGGTTCAGGCGGCGGATCGCCGGTGGTTCGGCCTGTGGCACGACGCCCATGCCGACGAGGCGGCGAACCTGCGGGTGTGGTCGCTGCTCGACGCCGTCGGCCTCGCCGATCGCGCCGGCGAGATCTGCTCGGCGCTCTCCCACGGCGAGAAGCGTCTGCTCGAGATCGCGGTGTCGCTGGCGACGCGGGCGAAGCTGCTGCTGCTCGACGAGCCGCTGGCCGGTCTCGCCGAGAGCGATCGCAAGATCGTCGGCGACCTCATCTCGCGGCTGGCGCGGACCCATTCGGTGTTCCTGATCGAACACGACATCGACCGGGTGCTCGCCATGTCGGACCGCATCACCGTGCTGCATCAGGGACGGCTGATCGCCGACGGCAAGCCCGCCGAGGTCGCCCGCAACCCGGAAGTCGTCTCGGCCTATCTCGGCACCGCCCACGGCGCGGCGCAGACGGCGCCGGCCGAGCCGGTCCGCCTCGCCCCGCCGCGCGAGAAGCCGGTCGGCGCGCCTCTGCTCGAGATCTCCGGCGTCGGCGCCGGCTACGGCGGCGGCACGGTGCTGGACGGGCTCGACCTCGTCGTCCACTCCGGCGAAGTGGTCGCGCTCCTCGGGCGCAACGGCGTCGGCAAGACGACGGCGCTGCGCACCATCACCGGCGTGCTGCCGGCGGCGACCGGGCGGATCACCTTCGACGGCGTCGACATCACCCGCCTGCGTCCCGACGCGATCAACCGGCTCGGCGTCTCGCTGGTGCCGGAGGGGCGGCGGCTCTTCCCGAACCTCACGGTGATGGAAAACCTGAAGCTCGCGTCGCGTCCCGGCGGGGCCTCGCTCGAGGAGATCTACGATCTCTTCCCGCGCGTCTCCCAGCGCCTGCGGTCGCTCGGCGAGCATCTCTCGGGCGGCGAGCGGCAGATGGTGGCGATCGCCCGCGCCCTCGTCGTGCCGAGCCGTCTGATCCTGCTCGACGAACCCTTCGAGGGTCTCGCCCCGGCGGTCGTGCAGGAGGTGCGGACGGCGGTCGCCAAGCTCACCACGCGCGCCAGTCTGGTGATCGTCGAGCATCACGCCGAGAGCGTGCTGGCCATGGCCGACCGCGCCTATGTGCTGGTCAACGGCCGCGTCGCCTACGGCGGCGGCGCCTACGAACTCGCCGCCGATCAGGCCCTGCAGGAACGTCTTCTCGGCATCGTCCATGCCGCCGACGAGCCGGCCCGCACGAGGAGCGCCTGATCATGCGCGAGATCGCCGTCAACACCTACGGCTGGATCTGGTCGACCCCGATCCTCGACTGTCTGCGGCGTCTGACCGAACTCGGACACCGCCGTTTCGAGGCGATGATCCATCCACCCCACCTGCCGCTCGACGGGTTTTCGCCGGCGGCCCGGCGCGAGCTGCGGTCGGTCGTCGAGGCGGCGGGCGCGTCGATCACCTCGGTCAACATGCCGAGCCTCGACCACAATCTGGCGAGCCCGCTCGACGGGGTGCGCGCCGCCTCGGTCGCCATGTTCGACCGGGCGATCGGCCTCGCCGCCGACCTCGGGGCGCCCTGGGTCGTCGTCGTGCCCGGGCGGATGAACCCTCTGTTCCCGCCGCCGGTCGACCTCCGCACCGGCTGGATGACGGCGAGCCTCGAGGCGCTGCTGCCGCTCGCCGAGGCACGCGGCGTCGGGCTCGCGATCGAGAACGTGCCCTTCGCGGCCTTTCCCGACGCGGCCTCGCTCGAGGCCTTCGTGCGCGGCTTCGCCTCGCCGCGGGTCGGCGTCTGCTGGGACGCGGCCAACGCCCATTTCATCGGCGAGGATCTCGTCGCCGAGACGGCGCGTCTCGCCGATCTCCTGCGGGTCGTCCATCTCTCCGACACGACGCGGCGGGTGTGGCGGCACGACCGGCTCGGGCTCGGCGACGTGCCGGTCGCCGATTTCGTCGGCGCGGTCGAGGCGTCCGGCTTCGACGGCCCGCTGACGCTCGAGATCATCGACTCCGATCCCGAAACCGCGATCGCCGACAGCCTCCGCGCCCTGCGATCGCACGGATTTGCCCCCTCGACGGCGGAGACGGCCGCATGAGCACGATCCTCGTCACCGGCGCCGCCGGCCTCCTCGGACGCCACGTCGTCCGCGATCTCCTCGCCCACGGCCACGCCGTGCGCGGTCTCGACCGGCGCTCCGCCGAGGAGGCGATCGACTGGTACGTCGGCGACGTCACCGACCCCGACCTCGTCACGACCGCCGTCGCCGGCGTCGACGCGGTGTTCCACATCGCCGCCGTGCCGAACATCTGGTCCGGCGACGGCCGCACGATCATGCGCGTCAACCTGCTCGGCACCCACCTCGTGTTCGAGGCGGCGGAGGCCGCGGGCGTCGGGCGGATGGTGTTCTGCTCGAGCGATTCCGTCGCCGGCTACACCGTGCGCGAGGGGCGGATGCTGCCGCCGCGCTATGCGCCGGTCGATCTCGACCACCCGCTGATGGCGACCGACCCCTATGCGGTCTCCAAGGTGATGGGCGAGGATCTGGCGCGAGCCTGGGCGCTGCGCGGTCAATCGGTGGTGGCGCTCCGGACGGTCTTCGTCGCCTATCCGGAGATGGCCGGCGAGATCGTCGCCCGGGCGAAGGACCCGGAGGGTTATCGCGGTCCGATGGTCGGCGGCCCCTCGGTCGCCGGCGGCGGCCCGCTCCACCACCACATCGATCCGCGCGATCTCGCCCGCGCCTTCCGCCTCGCCCTCGAGCTCGACATGGCGCCGGGCGACTTCGAGCGCTTCTACCTCTCGGCCCGGGTGACGCTCTCGCCCGAACCGACGCTCGACCGGCTGCGGCGTCTGCATGGCGACGCGGTCGAGATCCGCGCGCCGGAGATCTGGGCGGAGAACCCGTTCGCCCCTCTCTACGACCTCACCCCGGCCGCGACGCGCCTCGGTTTCGTCGCCGAATACGATCAACGGCACCTGCTCGCAGGTCTGCCCGGCTTTCCCTCAGGAGACTGACGATGACCCTCGTATCCCCTCCGATCGACGCCTTCGCCGACGCGGCGGAGAAGAAATACGCCGCGACCCGCAATCTCGGCGAGCTGATGTGGATCCAGTATCCGGGCCATTTCAATCAGGCCCTGTCGAAGGCGATCGTGACGCCGGCGACCGTCGGCAGCCGCTTCTTCGACCACCGCATCTCCTCCTACGAGCCGGGCGCGCACGTCGAGGCGCACGTGCACGCGGTCCAGGAGCAGATCTACCACGTGCTCTCCGGCCTGGGCCTCCTGATCGTCGACGGCGAGCGCCGGCTGGTGCGCGCCGACGACGTCACCTTCATCCCGCCCGGCGTGGTGCACGAGTTCCACTGCACCGGCAACGATCCGCTGGTGTTCCTGGTGATCACCAGCCCGCCGACCGACGAAGAACCGCAGCCCCGGTGAGGACCGACATGCCCCAGAAGATCCTGGTCACCGGCGCCTGCGGCTGGCTCGGCCGCGCCATCGTCGAGGCGCTGCTGGCGCGCGGCGACACGGTCGTGGCGGTCGATCTCGTCGTGCCGCCGGCCGTGGCCGCGCGGGCGGCGGGCGAGCCGCGACTGATCCCCGAAATCGCCGATCTCGGCGAATGGCCGCGCGTGCTGCGGCTCTTCGAGACCCATGCGCCCGACGCGGTGATCCATGCCGCCGCGATCGTCGGCGTGGTGCAGGCTGCGGACGTTCCGCTGGCGGCGCTGCGGGTCAACGTCGAGGGGTCGATCAACCTCTTCGAGGCGATGCGGTCGACCGGCGTGAAGCGCGTGATCCACGTCTCCACGGAGGAGACCTACGGCGACTTCCTCGCCCCGGTCATCGACGAGGATCACCCGCAGAAGCCGCTCAGCGTCTACGGCCTGACCAAGCTCGCGGCCGAGCACTACGGGCGGGTCTATTCCCGCAACCACGGGCTCGAATGCATCAACGTGCGCACCTGCTGGGTCTACGGACCCCATCTGCCGCGCCTGCGCATGCCGCGCACCTTCATCGAGGCGGCGCTCGCCGGGGAGGCGCTGCACGAGCCGACCGGCGGCGATTTCGCGGTCGATCAGGTCTACATCGCCGACACCGTCGCCGGCGTGCTGCTGGCGCTCGACAAGGCCGAGCACCGTTTCGACGCCTACAACGTCGCGACCGGCGTCGCCCCGACGCTGCGCGACACCGCCGATGCGGTCGTTCGCGCCATCCCCGGCGCGCGGATCACCGTCGGCACCGAGGGTCCGCACCGTCTCGGCGGGACGATCCTCAACGCCGTCAAGGGCGCGCTCGACATCCGCCGCGCCGAGACCGAACTCGGCTATCGCCCCCGCTACGACCTGCAGGCCGGCATCGAGGCGACGATCGCCGCGACCCGCGCCGGTCCGTCGTGAACCCACACCTGCCCCGAAGAGACGGGGCGAGGCTCCCCCCCACTCGCCCCACTCCGAACCGACGCCCCCGAACATCCGACACATCGTCGAGGATCCCCACATGACGACCCCCTCCCCTCTCGTCCTCGTCTTCGGCGGCTCGCGCGGCATCGGCGCGGCCTGCGTCGACGCCTTCGCCGCCGCCGGCTGGCAGGTCGGCTTCACCACCACGGGAACGCCGAGCCCCCGGGCCGCGGCCCGCGCCTACCAGGTCGACATCCGCGACGCCGCCGCCGTGGCGGACGTCTTCGCGAAGGCCGAGGCCGATTTCGGCACGGCGCCGCAGGCGGTGATCGCCAATGCCGGCATCAACGTGCCGGCGAAGCCGGTCGGCGCCTTCGATCCGGAGGATTTCCGCCTTCTGATGGAGGTGAACGTGTTCGGCGCCTTCAACGTTCTCGCCGAGGCCGCGCGGCGGGTCCGCGACGGCGGCGCGATCGTCGCGGTGACGACCTCGCTGGTGCGCCATGCCGTGCCCGGCACCGGCCCCTATGCCGCGACCAAGGGCGCGGTCGAATGCCTCGTGCGGTCGATGGCGAAGGAACTCGCCGGCCGTGGCGTCCGCGTCAACGCGGTCGCGCCGGGGCCGGTCGAGACCGACCTCTTCAATGCCGGCAAGACCGAGGAGGCCAAGCAGCGCAGCGCCGCGATGAGCCCGCTCGGGCGGATCGGACGGCCGGAGGAGATCGCCGAGGTGGTCCGCTTCCTCGCCTCCGGCGCCGCCTCCTGGATCGACGGTCAGATCGTGCAACCGAACGGCGGGCTGGTATGAACGCGACGGCGCCGGCAACGGCCGAGGAGATCTGGGACGTCGTCGTCGTCGGGGCCGGCGCGGGTGGGCTCACCGCCGCCTGCGCCGCCGCCGCCGAGGGCCGTTCCGTGTTGCTCCTCGAACAGGGCGAGGTCGTCGGGGGCACCACCGCGATCTCCGGCGGCATGGTCTGGCTGCCCGCCAACCACAAGACGGCGGAGGCGGGCCGGCCCGACACGATCGAGGCGGCGCGGACCTATCTCGCCGCCACCGTCCCCGGCACCGATCGTCGCCGGCTCGAGACCTTCCTCGCCCATGCCGACGAGGCCCTGCGCTGGCTCGAGGCGCGGACCTCGCTGCGGCTGAAGCCGGTGCTCACCTATCCCGACTACCAGCCCGATCTCCCCGGCGCGACGCTCGGCGGCCGGGTGCTGGAGCCGGTCGCCTTCGACGCGCGCGTCCTCGGCGCCAATTTCGCCCTGGTGCGCGATCCCCTGCCCGAATTCACCCTCTTCGGCGGCATGATGATCTGCCGGCAGGACATTCCCCATCTGCGCCGCGCCAAGCGCTCGCCGCGCTCGGCGCTCCACACCGCGCGGCTGCTGCTGCGCCACGCCTACGAGCGGCTCTCGGCGCGACGCGGCACCACGCTCCACCTCGGCAACGCGCTGGTGGCGCGGCTCCTGAAGTCGGCGCTCGATCTCGGCGTGACGATCCGCACCGGGGTCACCGTCGCCGGGCTCGGCCGCGACACGAACGGGCGGGTCGACCGGGTCGAGACGCGGTCGGCCACGGGGACGCGGGTGATCGGCGCGCGCGGCGGGGTCGTCCTCGCGACCGGCGGGATCTCGCACGACCGCGACCTCCGCCGCCGCTACGTGCCCGCCGCCGCCGGCGATCTCACCGCGACCGTCGCGCCGGGCACGGCGCCGCGCGGGGCGCGTCTGGCGACCGAGGTCGGCGCGGCCCTGTCGGCGCCGACCGAGGCGGGGGCCTTCTGGGTGCCGGCCTCGACCTTCACGCGCGCCGACGGCAGCGCCGGGGTCTTCCCGCACACGGTCACCGACCGCGCCAAGCCGGGCCTGATCGCGATCGACGCCGACGGCCGGCGCTTCGTCAACGAGGCGGTCTCCTACCACGCCTTCGTCCGCGCCCAGCTCGCCCGGGCCGATCGGGCGGTGCCGGCGTGGCTGATCTGCGACGCGGCCTTCCTGTGGACCTACGGGCTCGGCAAGATCCGCCCCTTCACCCGCCGGCTCGAGGCCGAGGTCGCGAGCGGCTATCTGAAGCGCGCCGACAGCGTCGAGGCCCTGGCGCGCGAGCTCGGCGTGCCCGGTCCGGCGCTCGCGGAGACGATCGCCACCTTCGGTCATCACGCCGCCCACGGCGAGGATCCCGCCTTCGGGCGCGGCGGCGACGCCTATCAGCGCTCGCTCGGCGACGCCGACCACCGCCCCAACCCCTGCGTCGCGCCGATCGCCACGCCGCCCTTCTACGCGGTCGCGGTGCGGCCGGCCGATCTCGGCATGTCCTCGGGGCTCGCGACCGACGAGACCGCCCGGGTGCTCTGCGCCGACGGCGCGCCGATCCCCGGCCTCTTCGCCTGCGGCAACGACATGGCCTCGATCATGGAGGGCGCCTATCCCGGACCCGGGATCACGCTCGGGCCGGCGCTGGTGTTCGGCTGGTTCGCCGGACGCGGCGCGGCGGCGGGCGCGGCGTGATGCGGGCCGATTTCCAGAGCCGTCCGCTCGCGCGCCGGCGACCCACCACGAGGGATCGTTCATGACTTCGACCGGAGAACCCGACGTTCTGGTCATCGGCGGCGGCAACGCCGCGCTCTGCGCCGCGCTGACGGCGCGCGAGGCCGGCGCATCGGTGCTGCTGCTCGAGGCGGCGCCGCGCGCCTGGCGCGGCGGCAATTCGATGCACGTGCGCAATCTGAGATGCATGCACGATGCACCTCAAGACGTTCTGATCGAAGCCTATGGCGAAGAGGAATATTGGCGCGACCTGGAGAAGGTCACCGCCGGCCGGACCGACGAGGCGTTGGCGCGCCTCGTCATCCGTCATTCCTCGCGCTGCCGCACCTGGATGCGCGCGCACGGCGTCCGGTTCCAACCGCCGCTCTCCGGGGCGCTCCACGTCGCCCGCACCAACGCCTTCATCATGGGCGGCGGCAAGGCGCTGGTGAACGCCTATTACCGCAGCGCCGCCGCGCTCGGCGTCGAGATCCGCTACGAGACGCCGGTGGAGCGGCTGGAACTCGACGGCGGCCGGTTCCGGGCGGCGATCACCGCCTCGGGCGAGCGGATCGCGGCGAAGACCTGCGTCCTCGCCTGCGGCGGGTTCGAATCCAATCTCGAATGGCAGCGCGAGGCCTGGGGCCGCAACGCGCGCGGCGAATGGCCGGCGGAGAACTTCCTGATCCGCGGCACCCGGTTCAATCAGGGAACGCTGCTGAAGTTCATGATCGACGCCGGGGTCGACGCGGTCGGCGATCCGACCCAGGCGCATTGCGTGGCGATCGACGCGCGCGCGCCCCTCTACGACGGCGGCATCTGCACCCGCATCGACTGCGTCTCGCTCGGCGTCGTGGTCAATCGCGAGGGCGCGCGCTTCTACGACGAGGGCGAGGACTTCTGGCCGAAGCGCTACGCCATCTGGGGGCGGCTGGTCGCCGGCCAACCCGGCCAGATCGCGTGGTCGATCATCGACCGCAAGGCGGTCGGCCGTTTCATGCCGCCGGTCTTTCCGGGCACCCGTGCCGACACGCTCGAGGGGCTCGCCGGCGCGCTCGGCCTCGACGCCGGCGCCTTCACCGCGACGATCGGCGCCTACAACGCCGCGTGCCGGCCCGGCACCTTCGACCACACCACGCTCGACGACTGCCGCACCGAGGGGCTCGCGCCGGCCAAGACCCATTGGGCGCTGCCGATCGATCAGCCGCCCTTCTTCGCCTACCCGCTCCGGCCCGGCATCACCTTCACCTATCTCGGCCTGAAGACCGACGAGACCGCCGCCGTGCGCTTCGCCGATCGGCCGAGCGACAACCTGTTCGTCGCCGGCGAGATGATGGCCGGCAACGTGCTCGGCCAGGGCTACACCGCCGGCATCGGAATGAGCATCGGCACCGCCTTCGGGCGCATCGCCGGGGCCTCGGCGGCGCGGGCGGTCGGGCGTCGTCACGCCGAATTCGAAGAGGAGCTCGCCCTTGCCGTCGCCCATTGATCCGATCGCCGAGGCCGCCGCCGCCCCGTTCCTGACGGCGAGCGAGAGCGAGGTCGCCCGCGTCCTGCAGATCTGCAACGCCTGCCGCTACTGCGAGGGCTATTGCGCCGTGTTTCCGGCGATGACCCGCCATCTCGACTTCGACAAGGCGGAGATCCATCACCTCGCCAATCTCTGCCACAACTGCGGCGCCTGCCTGCATGCGTGCCAATATGCGCCGCCGCACGATTTCGGCGTCAACGTGCCGCGCGCCATGGCCGAGGTGCGGGTCGCGACCTATCGCGACTATGCCTGGCCGCCCGCCTTCGGTCGGCTCTACGCGCGCGCCGGTCTCACCGTCGCGCTGGCGTTGGCGGGTGGGCTCGCGCTCTTCCTGCTGCTCGTCCTGGCGATCGGCGGCGGCTTCACCCACGAAGGCGGCGACGGGAACTTCTACGCGGTCTTCCCGCATGATTTTCTCGCGAGCTTCTTCGGCGTGATCTTCCTCGCCGCGGTCTTCGCGCTGGCGATGGGCGTCGGCCGGTTCTGGCGGCGGGTCTCGCCGCGCGTCGGGGCGGAAGCCGATGATCGCTCGGCGATCGCCCGCGTGCGCGGCCCGGCGGTCGTGGAGGCCGTCTCCGACGTCGCGACGCTGCGCCATCTCGGCGGCGGCCACGGCGAGGGCTGCAACGAGGAGGACGATCGCTTCACCCCGGCGCGGCGGTATTTCCACCACCTGACCGCCTACGGCTTCCTTCTGTGTCTGGCGTCGACGTCGGTCGCCACGCTCTATCACTACCTCCTCGGTCTCGAGGCGCCCTATGCCTGGACCAGCCTGCCGGTGATCCTCGGCACGCTCGGGGGGATCGGTCTGGTGATCGGGCCGGCGGGGCTCCTGTGGCTCAACCTGCGGCGTGATCCGGCGCAGGGCGATCCCGCGCAGCGGCCGATGGATCGTGGCTTCATCGCGCTGCTCCTGGCGGTGAGCCTGACCGGGCTGGCGCTGCTCGTCCTGCGCGAGACGCGAGCGATGCCGGTGTGGCTCGCGCTCCATCTCGGCGCGGTGACGGCGCTGTTCCTGACGATGCCCTACGGCAAGTTCGCGCACGGGTTCTTCCGGGCCGCCGCGCTCCTCAAGCACACGATCGAAAAGCGTCTGCCGAACCGGCTCGACCTCGGCGGCGATTGAAGCTCCACGGAAGGATCAACCCATGTCGTTCGCAACCCTCCTCGTCCATCTCGACTCCAGCCCGCGTCGCGCGACCCGCATCGATCTCGCGGTCGCCCTCGCCACCCGGTTCGGCGCCCGTCTCACCGGCGTCTTCGCCGAGACCGCGCCGGCCCATCGCGTCGGCGTCGTCGCCACATGGCCGAGCCGCGAGCATCTCGACGCGGTCGAGGCGGCGGCGACCGACTTCGCCCGGCGCGCCGCGCCCCTCGGCGACGCCGCCCGTTTCGTCGATCTCGATCGCGGCAGCGAGCACGAGATCCTGGCGCGGGCGACCGATCTCGCCCGGCATTTCGATCTCGTCGTGCTCGGCGGGCCGGAGAAGGGCGGTCGCGTGCCGGCCGAGCTCTGCGAGCGAATCCTGCGCGAGAGCGGCCGGCCGGTGTTGCTGGTGCCGCCGGTCGGGGCGCCGCGCGAGGTCGGACGGCGTCCGCTCTTCGCCTGGCATCCGGCGCCGAGCGCGGCGCGAGCGCTCTCCGACGCGCTGCCCCTGATCGCTTCCGACGCCGAGGCCTCGGTGGTGCACGTCGCGCGCCCGCGCGAGGAGACCTCGGGCTTCGAGCCGCTGGTGCTCGAGCGTCTCGCCGCCCACGGCATCGCCGGGCGGTCGCGGACGGTGATGGTCGAGGAGGTCCGGCTGATGGACACGCTCCTCAACGAGGCCGCCGATCATGCCGCCGACCTCATGGTGGTCGGCGCCTTCGATCACATCGGCTCGGCCTTCTCCGGCGCGGGCGCAGGAACGCGCTACCTGTTGCAGCACGCGACCCTGCCGCTGCTCCTGTCGCACTGAGGCCGGGCCCGCCTTCGCCCACGACGTTTAACCTCGTGGGCGCGGCACGGTGTCAGACGGAGCGGATCATGCCGCCGTCGCAGCGGATCTTCGCGCCGGTGACGTAGGCGGCGGGCTCGCCGGCGAGGAAGGTCACCACGTCGGCGAATTCCTGCGGCCGGCCGTAGCGACCCATCGGGATCGTGGCGCGCGAGGCGGCGGCGATCTCGTCGCGGCTCTTGCCCTGGCGGCTCGCCGCGAGATCGTCGAGCTGGTCGACGCGGTCGGTGTGGATGCGGCCGGGCAGCACGCAGTTGACGGTGACCCCGTCGGCGGCGACCTCGCCGGCCAGCGTCTTGGCCCAGCCGACCACGGAGGCGCGGATGGCGTTCGACAGGCCGAGATTGGGGATCGGCTGATCGACGCCGGAGGAGACGACGGCGATCACCCGGCCGAAGCCGCGCGACCGCATCGGCGGCAACAGGCGCCCGGTCAGATGAAAGACGTGCGCGGCCATCGTCTGGAACTGCGCCGCCCAGACCTCGGGCGCGACGGCGGCGATCGGTCCGGCCGGGGGGCCGCCGGAATTGGCGACGACGACGTCGACGCCGCCGTCGGCGAGCAGCATGTCGGCGAGGGCGTCGACCGAGGCGCGGTCGGCGAGATCGAGCACGACCGGGCGGATGCGCGCGGCGATCTCCGGCGGAAGCTCGGCGACATGGGCGGCCGTCGTCTCGAGCGAGCGGGCGGCGGCGAAGACGGTCGCGCCCTCGCGGGCGAGCGAGGCGGCGACGGCGGCGCCGAGGCCGCGGCTGGCGCCCATCACCAGGGCGCGGCGGGAGGACAGTCCGAGATCCATCAGGCGATCTCCTCGAGGCGGGTGGTCTGACGGGCGAGGAGGCGTTCCACCTCGGCGACGTCGGCGGGGGTGAGTTTCGTGCCCGGCGCGCGCAGGGCGGCGGAGGCGATGGCGCCGCGTTTCGCCAGCACGTATTTGCGGACGGCGAGGCCGAGGCCGGGCTGCTGCTCGTAACGGGCGAGCGGCAGATAGGCGTCGAAGACGTCGTGGGCGCGCTCGACGTCGCCACGCGCATGGGCGGCGACCACGTCGACCATCATCTCCGGGAAGGCGAAGCCGGTCATGGCGCCGTCGGCGCCGCGCGCCATCTCGAAATCGAGGAAGAGCCCGCCGTTGCCGGTGAGGATCGAGATGTGGCGCATGGTGCCCTCGGCCTCGTAGGCGCGCAAGGCCGAGATCTTGGCGAGACCGGGCCAATCCTCGTGCTTGAGCATGACGCAGTTGGGGTTCGCCTCGACGACGCGGCGGATCACCGAGGGCGGGATCTGCACGCCGGTCGACAGCGGGTAGTCCTGGAGGACGAAGGGCGTCGCCGGGCCGACGGTCGCGGCGGCGCCGGCGTACCAGCCGGCGATCTGATCGTCGGAGCGCAGCGAGGCGACCGGCGCGATCATCACACCGGCGGCCCCCATGTCCATCACGCGGGCGGAGAGCTCACCCATCGCCGCGAAGCCGGGCGCGGAGACGCCGACGACGACGGGCACGCGGCCGGCGACGCGCTTCAGGAAGCGCTCGGTGACGGCGGCACTCTCGGCGGCGGTCAGCTTCGGCGCCTCGCCCATCATGCCGAGCACGGTGAGGCCGGTCACGCCGCGTTCGAGGTAGAAGTCGGTCAGACGGTCGATGCCGTCGAGATCGAGACGGCCGTCGTCGTGAAACGGCGTCACGGCGATGACGAAGACGCCGCGGGCGCTCGCATCCAGGGTCATTCGAATTTCCTCCAGCGGTGTTCACCGATCGGTGTCGGCGAAACTCATGGCATTGGTCGGATGATAGCCGACGGTGACGGCACTGCCCGGCGCGAGACGCGCGACCGGGTCGTCGTTTCCGGTGAGCGCGGTCAGTTCGCGCCCGGCGACGGTCGCGGTGACACGATAGCCGGTCCCGGTGAAGACCGCCGCGCCGAGCACCCCGTCGAGGCGAATATCCGCCCTCTCGGCGCGGACGCCGACGAGGGTCTTCTCCGGCCTCAGACCGATCTCGCCCGGGCCCGACGGCGCCGGCAGGAAGTTGCACTCGCCGAGGAAGCTCGCGACGAAACGGTTCGCCGGGCGAAACCAGAGATCCTCTGGCGCGCCGACCTGGACGATGCGTCCACGGTCCATCAGCGCGATCGTGTCGGAGAGGAACAGCGCCTCCTCCTGATCGTGAGTGACGTAGACGGTGGTGGCGCCGATGCGGCGATGGAGCGCGCGCAGTTGGATCTGGATCGACTGGCGCAAATTCTTGTCGAGGGCGCCGAGGGGTTCGTCCATCAGGAGGATGTCCGGCTCGATCACCAGCGCGCGGGCGAGGGCGACGCGCTGCTGCTGACCGCCGGAGAGTTCGCGCGGCAGGCGGCCGCCATGGGCCTCGAGGCCGACGAGGGCGAGCGCCGCCTCGACCCGCGCGGCGATCTCGGCGCGGCCGACCCGGCGCATCTCGAGGCCGAAGGCGACGTTGCGGTGGACGGTCAGATGAGGGAACAGGGCATAGTTCTGGAAGACCATGCCGATGTTGCGCTTGGCGACCGGCACCGGGCCGATGTCGCGGCCGTCGACGCGGATCTCGCCGGCGTCGGCGGTCTCGAAGCCGGCGAGCGCCTTCAAGAGCGTCGTCTTGCCGGAGCCGGAGGCGCCGAGCAGCGTGCAGAAGGAGCCGGGGGCGATGTCGAGGTCGATCCCGTCGAGGGCGGCGACGACCCCGCCGTAGATCTTGCGCAGGCCGCGGACCGCGACCGGCTTGCCGAGAGGCAGCGGGCTCATGAGCGTTTCCTCGTGAGGACGAGATCGAGGGCGAGGACGAGGACGGTGACCAGGATGATGAGACCGGCGGCGGCGATGATCGTCGGGTCGATCTCGTGGGCGACGCCCTCGTACATCAGCTTCGGAAGCGTGCGGGTGCGGATGTTGGTGAGGAACAGCGCCAGGATCACGTCGTCGAAGGAGGTGATGAAGGCGAAGACCGCGCCGGCGAGAATGCCGGGCAGGATCACCGGCACCAGGATGCGCCGGGCCATCGTCCCCCAGGGCGCGCCGAGGCCGATGGCGGCGAGTTCGAGGTTCGGGTCGAAGGTCTTCAGCGCCGCCCGCACGGTGATGAAGACATAGGGCGCGGCGAGGACCGTGTGGCCGATCGCCAACCCCCAGATCGAGGCGACGAGGCCGACGGGGGCGAAGAGATAATAGAGGCCGACGGCGAGGATGATCACCGGAACGATCATCGGCAGGACGAAGACGGTCTCGAGCACCCGCCGCCAGCGCGGGCCGATCCGGTCGAGGCCGATCGCCGCCGCCGTGCCGAGCACCACCGCGCCGGCCACCGTCACCGCCGCCACCTCGAGCGAGCGGACGAGCGCGCCGACCCATTTCGAATTCTCGAAGAAGCTCACGTACCATTTGAACGAGAGATCGGTCGGCGGGAAGGCGAGGAAGGGCGAGGAGCCGAGGCTCATCGGGAAGACGACCAGGATCGGCGCGATCAGGAAGACGGCGACGGCGAACCCCATGACGGCGCCGAAGAGACCGCCGGCGGTGCGGCCGCGCGAGGTGAGCCTGAAGGGCTCGCCCGACTTGGTGCCGCCGCCGGCGAAGAGCCGGTCGAGGCCGAAGACCCGCTGGAACAGCACGAAGAGGACCAGCGTCGCCCCGAGCAGCACCGTGGAGAGCGCGGCGGCGAAGCCCCAGTCGAGTTGGCGGCCGACGTTGTCGGCGATCATCTGCGAGATCATCGTCTGGGCCGGGCCGCCCATCAGCGCCGGGGTGATGTAGAAGCCGAGGGCGTTCATGAAGACGATGGTGGCGCCGGCGACGGCGCCGGGCGCGGTCAGCGGCACGACGATGCGGAAGAACACCGTCGCCGGCCGGGCGCCGAGCCCCTCCGCCGCCTGGACCGTGGAGAGATCGAGCCCGCGCAGCGCCGCGTAGAGCGGCAGCACGACGAAGGGCATGAGCACATGGGTCATGCCGATCAGCACGCCGGAGAGATTGTAGACGAAGGCGACCGGCTCGCTGGTCAGGCCGACGCCCATCAGCAGGCGGTTGAGGATGCCGTTGCCCTGAAGGATGACGATCCAGGCGGTCGTGCGGACGAGGGAGCTGGTCCAGAACGGCAGCAGCACCACGACGATCAGCGCGGCGCGCATGCGCGGGCCGACGGTCGCCATGAGATAGGCGACGGGATAGCTCATCACCACGCAGAGGAGCGTCGTCAGGACCGAGATGGTCAAGGTGGTGAGGAGCACCGAGCGATAGAGCGGCACCGTGGCGATGCGCACGAAATGCTCGAGCGTGAAGCCGGCCTCGCCGAAGGAGAGGCGCAGGAGCGAGACGACCGGCACGGCGAAGGCGATCACCAGCAACGCCACCAGCGGCGCGATGCCGAGCCAGCCGGCATGACGCCGCAGGAGACGCGCGGCCGGGAGGGGGAAGCCGTCGGGGATCGTCATCTCGTCTCCTCGTCCACGAGGTCCGGCGAGGCCGGACGGGGTCCACGAAGTCCAGCCGGACCGGACGGGGCCCATGGGCCCCGGCGTCGCCGGAAAATCGCGTCGGCCGGAGGCCGGGGGTCTCCGGCCGGCCGCCTCAGGTCACGAACAGCCGGCGCGGGAAGTTCGTCAGCCGTTCGATGCCGGTCTCGGTGATCGCGATGGTCTCGGACATGCCGAAGCCGCGGGCGAGCACATAGGTGTGGAAGGTCATGCCCGGCTCGAAGACCCAGGTCGCGGTCGGCTCCGCCTCGAGCGGCTCGCCGCCGTTCGGCTGGAGCAGCAGGCCGACCGAATAGAAGGTCTTGTTGGTGTAGGTCTCGCGCAGCCCCGCGCCGAGCACGCCGTCGCGATAGATCGCGTCGGGCACCGTCGCCGCGACGCCGGGGCCGACGGCGGCGATCGCCCGATCCTGCACGGCGATCAGCGTCTCGACCGCCCTCATGTCCTCGTCGGTGGCGACGCCCACCTTCATCGGCCGCATGAAGCGGGCGTGATAGTGACGGACGTTGGGGGTGACCTCGAGCTGGACGACGTCGCCGCGCTCCAGGATCCGGTCGGCGTAGCCGCCGTGGAGGTGGTAGGCGCGCTCGCCGGAGGAGAGGACGCCGGGGCCGGGCAGATCGGAGCCGGCGCGGATCATCGCGGCGCAGACGTCGGCGGCCATGTCGCGTTCGCTCGCGCCCTCGATCGCGGCGGCGATGCCCGCCGCCATGCCGGCCTCGGCCGCCTTCGCGGCGAGCCGCTGCCAGGCGATCTCGGCCGGCGACTTGACGAAGCGCAGCCGCGCCGTCGTCGCCGAGACGTCGACGAAGGTGGTCTCCGGCAGCGCCTCGCGCAGGGCGGCGAAGCGGCCGGCGCTGAGCGGCCAGGCGCGCAGCTCGATGCCGACCCGGGCCTTCGGGCCGAGGGCGTCGCGGATCGCCTTCGCGCCGACCGCGTCGCGATCGTCGCTGTCGGTCCACAGGACCCGGCCGGGGAAGACGCAGGTGGCGTCGAGATAATACTCCTCGACGTCGCGGCAGATCACGATCGGATCGCCCGCGAGCGGGATGATCGCGAATTGGAACGAGGAATAGCCGCGCGTGAAGAAGCCGGTCGACCAGGTGACGGTCTCGGGCAGGAAGGCGAGGAGCGCGTCGAGCTTCTCCTCGGCGAGCCGCGCCCGGATCTTCTCGACGCGCGCGAGGTACTCCTCGCGCGCGAACCAGGGTTCGAAGATGGTCATGCGCCTCAGCCCTTGATCATCGCGGTATAGGCCTCGGTCGCCTTGGCGCCGTTCTTCGCCCACCATTCGATGTCGAGGAAGAGGGCGTTCTTCAGACGCTCCGGGGTCGAGGGGAGACGCTCGGCGCGGGCGGCGTCGATGTGGGCCCAGGCGCCCTTGGTGGCGGGGCCGTAGGCGACGTGACGCGACAGTTCGGCGTTGACCTCGGGCTTCAGGATGAAGTTCAGGAACTTCACGGCGGTCGCCTTGTTGGGCGCGCCCTTGGGGATCATGAAGTAACCGACCTGCGGGATCTGCTGGGCCCAGGACATGGCGATCGGCAGGTTGGAATCCATGCCCGCCTGGAAGCGGCCGTTCCAGCCGAGCGCCATCACCACGTCGCCGGCGCCGAGCGCCTGGACCGGCTGGGCGCCACTCGACCACCACACCGCGACGGAGGGCTTCAGGGCGGCGATCTTGTCGAGCGCCCGCTTCATGCCGGCCTCGGTGGAGAGCGTCGCATAGACTTTGTCGGCCGGGACGCCGTCGGCGAGCAGCGCCGCCTCGAGCACCGTCTCGGGCTTGTCGGGAAGCGTGCGCTTGCCGGGGAAGGCCTTCACGTCGAAGAAGTCGGCGAAGGTCTTGGGTTGGGCGCCGCCGGCCGGGAAGGCCTTGGTGGAGAAGCCGATCAGGGTGGAGAAGATCTCGGAGGGCACGCCGTAGGGATTGCGGGCGCCCTCGATCACGTCGTCCTGCTTCACCATGTCGGCGGTGATCGGCTCGAAGAGGCCCTGGGCGACGCCGCGCATCAGGCCGCCGCCACCGGCGGTGACGATGTCCCAGGAGACCGACTTGGTCTCGACCATGGCCTTGATCTTGGCGGTCTCGGGGCCGGTGTCCTCGTCGACCTTGGCGCCGGTCGCCTTGGCGAAGGGATCGAGCCAGGCCTTGCGGATGGCATCCTGATAGGCACCGCCCCAACTGGCGAAGACCATCTCGTCGGCGGCACGGGCGACGGTCGGCACGGCGAGTGCCGCGGCGAGGACCGCGGCGAGGAACGCTCTCGACTTCATGGGATCGACCCTTTCCTTCAGATCGGAATGAAACAGGGGATGGCTCGGCCGGCGGCAGGCCGGTCGGCGTCGTCTGGTCGGTCGTTTCTGTCGGTCGCCGCCGGCGCGTCCGCCGAGAGGCACCCTCGCTCCACCGGCGCTGACGCCGGTGAGCATCGTCGTCGACCGGCGGCGTTCGGACGGGTCCGAGGCCGGCGGCGGCTCAGCGCGCGACCGTCCCGCCGGCGACCAGCCGGGCGAAACGGGCGAGCATGGTCTTGGCCGGCAGGGCATCGTCGGCCGTGGCCTGGAGGTCGGCGATCACCGCGCCGTCCTGCTCGAGGCGGGCCCGGCTCTGTTCGAACCAGACGACGGCCTCGTCGCGGGTCACCTCCGGATGGCCCTGGATGCCCCAGGCGCGATGGCGGCGGTGACGCCAGATCTGGTTGGGGCAGAGATCGGAGGCGGCCAGGACCACCATGTCGGGATGGTCGGCACGAACCTCGTCGTTGTGCCAGACGAACATGCGGACGGCGTCGCCGAGCTCGCAGGCGAGCGGATCGAGACGGGCGGCGGCGGTCGTCGGCAGCCATTTGTAGCCGACCTCGCAGAAGGACCGGCGGAACACCTGATCGCGATCGCAGAGCGCCGAGGCGAGGATCTGATGGCCGAAACAGATGCCGAGCATCGGAATGTCGCGGTCCGCCGCCTCGCGGATGAGGTCGTGCTCGCGATGGATGAAGGGCACGTCCTCATAGGCGCCGTGGGCGCTGCCGGAAAGGAAGATGCCGTCGTAGACGCCGAGGTCCTCGGGGAACTCGCCGGCATAGGCCCACAGGAGATCGACCTCGAGGCCGGCCTCGCGGAACATGTCGGGCAGGCGCGAGGCCGTCTCCCGGCGGGATCCGTTGACGAGATAGAGCAGACGCGGCATCGGGGGTCCTCTCAGGCGCGACGGTCGGGCGAGATGCCGGCGAGCGTGTCGAGAATGCCCTTGCGGGCGTTGTCGATGTGGAGACACATGGCGGCGCGCGCGGCCGGGCCGTCGCCGTCGCGGATCGCGTCGAGGATCGCCAGATGCTCGGCCTTGCCGGGGTCGAAGCGACGCGGGATGCGGGCGAGCCCGAACATGCGGGTCCGTTCGCGCAGATCGGTGACGAGGCGGACCAACAGGCGATTGCCGGTCGTCTCGGCGATGGTCAGATGGACGAGATCGTCGACCGACCAATGACGCTCGGGCGTCACCTCGGCCGGCGAGATCATGCCGAGGACGGCCTCCCGCACCCGCTCGACGAGGACGGGATCGCAGCGCCCGGCGGCGATCTCGGCGGCCTCGCCCTCGACGGCGCGGCGCACCGTCAGGATCTCCATGATGTCCTCGACCCGGACCGAGGCGACGATCAGCCGCCGCCCCTCGCGCGTCACGTAGCCCTCGCCGATCAGGCGGCCGAGCGCCTCGCGCACCGGGGTCCGCGACAGGCCGAGCCGGTCGGCGAGATTGCGTTCGTTGAGCGAGACGCCACCGGCGAGCTCACCCTTCAGGATCATCCGGCGCAGCGCGTCGAAGGCGCCGCGAGCGAGATTGAGCGCGGCGTCGACATCCACCGGGGCGGCGGACGGGGACGGGGCGGGGGCGAGAGCGGTCGGTTCGTTCATGGCATAATATTGGTATACCAAGAGCACACCAATCAAGGTGCAAGTTTGTGCGGCCAGCCTCTTTTCGCGTCACGGCCGAAGTTTCGCAGTGTCGAGCACGATCAGAGGCGATACGGGCGCGGCCGGACGCGCCCCGGAGGTGGCCCCTCCGGCGGACCTCGGCGGCACGACGGGCCGGTCCTGGTGCGGCGGCGCGCAAAAGCGATCGCGCCGCTCTCCGGGCGGAGAGCGGCGCGATCGATCGTCGGATGCGGGAGAGGTGTCGGCGTCAGGCGGCGACGCGGTCGAGGAGGCGATACCACTGCACGGCGGCGGCGACGTAGAACTCCTGCAGGAAGTGGAAGGGGATCGGCCGCATCGGCAGGATCGGGAACGGCAGAACGCGCGCGTCGCCGGTCGTCACGTAGCGGGACAGCGCCGCGCCCATCGCCGTCTCCAGGCCGACGCCGCGCCCCTGACAGCCGATGTTGACCACCAAGCCCGGCTCGGGCTCGTGGATATGCGGCAGATGATCCGTCGTCACCGAGACGTGACCGCACCAACGGTAGTCGATCCGGGCGTCGCCGATCTGCGGGAACATCCGCCGCGCGGCGCGCTCGAGATGGGCCCAATCGGCCGCCGAGGTCGGCTGGCGCGAGGGGCCGCGCCCGCCCATCAAGAGACGGCCGGTGTGATCGAGACGGAAATAGGCGAGGAGGCGGCGGGTGTCGGAGGAGACGCGACCGCCCTTCAGGATCGTCGCGGCGACGTCGGCCGGCAGCGGCTCGGTCGCCACCTGATAGGAGTTCGGCGTCACCACGGTGCGCCCGGCCGGCGGCAACAGTGAGCCGGTATAGGCGTTGGTGCAGATCAGCACCTTGTCGGCGCGGACGGAGGCGCCGCTCGCGGTGACGACGCGCCACGCATCGCCCTGGCGGACGACGTCGGTGACCGGGGTCGAGCCGTGCACGGTCGCGCCGGCGGCGGCCGCCGCGCGGGCCAGTTCGCGGACGTAGTCGAGCGGCTGCACGGCGCCGCCGCGCGGATCGAACCAGGCGCCGAAATAGGTGTCGCTGCCGATCTCGGCGGCGGCGGCGGCGCGATCGAGCACGCGCGCGCCGACGACGCCGCGCTTCTGCCACTGCGCGCAGCGGCGTTCGACGGTGGCGACCGAGGCGGCGTCGTGGGCACCCTGGATCCAGCCCTTGCGGGCATGCGGCACGGCGAGGTCGAGCCGGGCGATGCGATCGAAGACGGCGTCGGCGGTCGACCCGGCGAAGGCGACGAGCGCACGGCCGGCCTCGGCGCCGTATTTCGCCTCCATCTCGTCGGGATCGTATTTGAGCCCGGGGATGACCTGACCGCCGTTGCGGCCCGACCCGCCCCAGCCCGGTTCGCGCGCCTCGAGCAGGATCACACGGACACCGGCGGTCGCCAGTTCGAGCGCGGCCGTGGAGCCGGCGAAACCGGCGCCGACGATCGCCACGTCGGCGACGGCGTCACCGTCGAGCGGGGCGTAGACGGGGGCCGGACGGGCGGTGGCGTGCCAGAGCGACGGATCGAGCGGGAACAGGGGAGCGGACATGCGCGGAGACCTCGCGGAGGAAGGAACGATCGGCGCGAGCGCCGATCAGACGTGATCGATCACGCGGCGCAGGAAATCCTGTGTGCGGACGTTCTGGGGGCGGACCAGCACCTCGTCGGCGCGGCCCTCCTCGACGATGCGGCCACCGTCGAGGAAGAGGACGCGATCGGCGACGTCGCGGGCGAAGGCGATCTCGTGAGTGACCACCATCATGGTCATGTGCTCCTCGGCGAGGCCGCGCATGACCGCGAGCACCTCGCCGACCAGCTCGGGGTCGAGCGCCGAGGTCGGCTCGTCGAAGAGGATCGCCTTGGGCTGCATGGCGAGCGCCCGGGCGATGGCGACGCGCTGCTGCTGGCCGCCGGACAGCTGGCCGGGATGGGCCGAGGCCTTCTCGGCGAGGCCGACCCGCTCGAGCAGCGCCAGACCGCGATCGCGCGCCTCGGCGACCGGCTCCTTCTTCACCCAGACCGGGCCCTCGATGACGTTCTCGAGCACGGTGCGATGGGGGAAGAGATTGAAGCGCTGGAACACCATCGAGACGTGGGTGCGGACCTCGACGATCGAGCGATGGTCGCGATCGACCCGGATCCCGTCGAAGTCGATCGTGCCCTTCTGATAGGACTCCAACCCGTTGATGCAGCGCAGGATGGTCGACTTGCCGGAACCGGAGGGGCCGATCAGGCAGACCACCTCGCCCTTGTTGACGGTGGCGTCGATGCCCTTGATGACCTCGAGCGGGCCGTAGCTCTTGTGGACGTCGCGCAGCTCGATCATCGCCGCCCCCCGGAATTGGCCTTCTCGAGGCGCGCCACCAGGAGGATGAGCGGGATGCACATCACCAGATAGAAGACGGCGACCAGGGTGAAGACGGTGGTGTTCTTGAAGGTCGAGGCGGCGATGAGCTTGCCCTGCAACGCCAGTTCCGCGACCGTGATGGTGGAGGCCTGCGAGGAATCCTTCAGCATCATGATCATGGTGTTGCCGTAGGGCGGCAGCACGATGCGGAAGGCCTGCGGCAGGATCACCCGGCGCATGGTCAGGAACCAGCCCATGCCGATCGATTGGGCGGCCTCGACCTGACCATGGTCGATCGCCTCGATGCCGGCGCGGAAGTTCTCCGCCTGATAGGCCGAATAGGCGATGCCGAGACCGATGATCGCCGCCTGCATCGCCGTCAGCGACACCCCGAAGTCGGGCATCACGAAGTAGATGTAGAACAACTGGACGATGATCGGCACGCCGCGGATGAAGTTGATGAACACGATCGCGATGCGATCGAGCCAGCGGTTGCCGGAAATCCGCATCAGGGCCCAGATCAGGCCGAGCAGGGTCGAGAGGACCAGCGATCCGAGCGTGACGAGGATCGTCGCCCAGGCGCCCTCGAGCAGGATCGGCGTGAACTCCACCGCGTCTTGAAAGAATTTCTGCAAGGCTCGATCCTCGTTGCCGTGAAGACCGCCACGGGCGGCCGACCTCGAACGACCCGCGACCCCAAGGGTCGGCCGTCACGCCGGGGCGTGGCCCGGCGCGACGGCGGCGTCGATCAGAGGCCCCACTTCTTCAGGATCGCGGCGAGACGGCCGTCGGCCTTCATCTTGGCGATCGAGGCGTTGAACTTGGCGAGCGTCGCCGCCTCGCCCTTGCGCAGGCCGATGCCGATCTCGCCCTTGACCACCGGGGTGTAGGCGGGCGCGATGCGGACGCCGGGGAAATTGCCCTGGGCGATCTGATAGGCGACGATCGGATAGTCGGCGAAACCGGCCTTGATGCGGCCCGCGCCGACGTCGCGCATGATGTCCTGGATCGAGTCGTAGATCTTCACCTCGGCGAAGGCGCCGGACTTCTTCAGCGGCTCGACGAAGGCGGTGCCGACCTGGACGCCGACGGTCGCGCCCTTCAGATCGTCGAAGGACTTGTAGTCCTTGGTGTCGGAGGAGCCGACGACGAGCGCCTCGCCGTAGCCGTAGACGGTGTCGGTGAAGTCGATGACCTCCTTGCGCGCCGCGGTCGCAAACATCGCCGCCGAGATCACGTCGATCTTCGAGGAGGTGAGCGAGGGGATCAGCGCCGAGAAGGACAGGGGCTCGATCTGAACCGTGTCGCCGGAATCCTTCGCGACCTCGGCCATCACGTCGACCATGACGCCCTGAATGGTGTTGGTCTTGGTGTCGAGGAAGGTGAAGGGAACGCCGGTCGGGGTCGAGCCGACCTTGAGGGTGGTGGCGGCGGCGAACGGCGTCGAAGCCATTCCCAGAACGAGAGCGAGGCACGAAATCAGGGACGCACGCTTGATCATGGTCAACTCCTCGGGTGGGACGGGATTTCGGTGATCTGTTGTGTCGGGACCGTATTTTCATATATATGAAAGCGACCACCTGGGCAAGAAATTTTCATGACCATGAAAAAGGCACTTCGCACGAAAACAGACCTCGCGGCCGAGGAAACGGTGCCGTCGGAGGAGGCGCTGTGCCGGCGGTTGCGCGCGGCACGCAAGCTGCGCGGCCTGTCCCTGACCGAGCTCGGGCGGCGCATCGGCTGTTCGGTCGGCTATCTCAGCCAGATCGAACGCGGACTGTCGTCGCCCTCGCTGCGCACGATGGTCGCGCTCGCGGAGGTCTACGGCATCGAGTTGACGACGCTGTTCGCCGACGGGCCGGCGCCGTCGAGCGACGGGCGGCGCATCGTGGTGCGGCAATCCGAGCGCAGCCGGCTCGATCTGCCGGCGACGGGGATCCACAAGGAGGGCCTCACCGACAAGAACGGCGAGGGCCTGCTCAATTCCTACGAGATGGTGATCGCGCCGGGCGGACGCTCGGGCGACGAGGTGATGTCGCATACCGGGGAGGAATGCGGCCTGGTGCTCGCCGGGCGCATCGTGCTCGAGGTCGGCGGCGACGTCTGGGAACTGGCGCCGGGCGATTCCTTCCGCTTCTCCAGCCTGATGCCGCACCGCTATTGGAACCCGGCCGAGGAGGACGACGCCCGGGTGATCTGGACGACCACCTCGGGCCGTCAGAAGACCTGACGCGGCCTCGGGCCGGGGGATCGTCCGATCCCCGGCCCCGCGTTCCTCGTCGGTCTCGGCGCGGCGTCAGTCGCGGGTCGGGACGGCGGCGACCGCCAGGGCGGCGGAGGCACCGCGCGCCGCCCGTTCCGGGGCGCGGGCGATGCGGGCGAGGACCGCGGCGGCGACGAGCGCGATCAGCGAGGCGGCGATCGCCAGCCACAGCGCCGCCTGCGGACCACCGCGCTCGATCACCGTGGCGAAGATCGTCGGCGCGGCGGCGAAGACGAGATTCTGCGGCAGGCTCATCTTGCCCATCAGCGTGCCGTAGGCGGCGGCGCCGAAGAGATGGAGCGGCAGCGTCACCCGCAGGATGGCGAGGATGCCGTTGGCACCGCTCCACACCAGGATGAAGATCCAGGCGCTGGTGGCCGGATCGAGCGGCGAGCCGAGCAGGGCCAGCATCGGCGCGAGCACGGCGATGCACAGGCCGGTGGTGGTGATCGGGTGGATCCGCTGGCCGACGACGATCTCGATCGTCCGCGCGGCGATGGCGGCGGCGCCGCTGGCGGCGGCGACACGGACGGCGGCCTCGTGGGCGAGGCCGAAATCCTCGAACAGCGTGATGATGTGGAGCGGCAGGCCCCAGGAGGCGAAGCCCTGCACGGTGAAGGCCACGACCATGGCGACGATCGCCGTCGTCCGGGCGCGCGCCGTCAGGGGCGGCGGCGAAGCCTCCGTCCGCGCGGTCGCCTCGACCGGCTCCGACACCACGACCGCATCCGACCAGCGCGCGGCGATCCACAGCTGCAGCGGCAGGACGAGGCCGAGTTCGACCGCGCCGTAGAGCGCCACCGCGCCGCGCCATCCGAGCGCCGCCTCGAGCATCGCCGTCAGCGGCCAGAAGAGCGTCGGGGCGAAGCCGACCAGCAGCGCCAGGATGCCGATGCGCTCGCGGACGCCACGTCCGACCACCCGGGTCAGGAAGGTGTTGACCGCGAGGGTCAGTCCGAAGCCCATGGCGAGGCCGAACAGCGCCCAGGCGGCGTACCAGGTCGCAACCGACGGCAGGCCGGCGAAGAGCAGATGACCGAGCCCGATCGCCAGCGGCGCGATCGGCAGGAAGCGCGCCGCGCCGAGACGGTCGAAGGAACGCCCGGCGATGGGCGAGGCGAGCCCGCCGATCGCCACCATGATCGTCACGCCGAGATAGATCTCGGTCGAGCCGAAGCCGAGGTCGCGCGTCAGGGACGGCCCGAGCACGGACGGCAGGTAATAGGTGGTGCCCCACCCGGTGATCTGGCCGAGTGCCAGAAACGGGAGGAGAAGGGCGAGACGGGGAGCAGGGGACGTCATCGGTGCGCCTGGAAGATCACGGTCGGCGGGAAAGGACCGTGCAATCGTCCTCGTTTGAGGTGGAATCGAGGCAACTGCCTCCGAGCGAGGCAAAAAAACACGGCTGTGGATCGCCGGTCGCATCGATCGGCGCCGGCGCCGTCCCGCGGCCCCGATTTCGCCCGGGATCGGCCCGTCCCGGCACGTCTTTGCGGGGTCTCCGGCGGGCTCGAAACGGTACCTGGACGTGCAGCGGTCGCGTCCCTCCCTTGAATCGCCGCCATGCCGGTGCTTCATTCGAGGTGTCGATACGAGACGCCGACGGTTCGAGACGGCGGGGCCTCGGCTCCGATCCGCCGCCGCAGCTGCCCTCGGGACTCGCGCCCGAGGGATCACCGAGGGACACGCGCCGATGGACCTCCAGCACGCAGAGGCCGCCCCGATCGGGACGACCGGCCCGATCGAGGAGACCGGCCGGGAGGGGGCAGCCGGGCGGGTCGTCGCGATCCGCGGCGCGGTGATCGACATCGCCTTTCCCGGCGGCGACCTGCCGCCGATCGACGACGCGCTGATCGTCCGCGACGGCGACGGCGGTTCGGTCGTGGTCGAGGTCCAGGCCCATCGCGACGCGACCACGGTCCGGGCGATCGCCATGGCGACCACCACCGGCTTCCGGCGCGGCGACCGCGTCGAGCGGGTCGGCGGACCGATCCGGGTGCCGGTCGGCGACGCGGTGTTGGGCCGGCTCCTCGACGTCGGCGGGCGGGTCGGCGACGGCGGCGCGCCGCTTCCCGCCGATGCGCCGCTCCGGCCGATCCACGCGCCGCCGCCGCCGCTCTCGGCGCAACGCGGCGCCTCCGACCTCTTCGCGACGGGCATCAAGGTGCTCGATCTCCTCACCCCGCTGGCGCAGGGCGGCAAGGCCGCGATGTTCGGCGGGGCCGGCGTCGGCAAGACCGTGCTGGTGATGGAACTGATCCACGCGATGGCGGAGAGCTACGCCGGTCTCTCGGTCTTCGCCGGGGTCGGGGAGCGATCGCGCGAGGGCCACGAGATGCTGCTCGACATGACGAATTCGGGCGTGCTCGAGCACACCGTCCTCGTCTACGGGCAGATGAACGAGCCGCCGGGGGCGCGCTGGCGGGTGCCGCTGACCGCGCTCACCATCGCCGAATATTTCCGCGACGAGGCCCATCGCGACGTGCTCCTCCTGATGGACAACGTGTTCCGCTTCGTCCAGGCGGGCGCCGAGGTCTCGGGCCTCCTCGGGCGGATGCCGTCGCGGGTCGGCTATCAGCCGACGCTCGCCAGCGAGGTGGCGGCGCTGCAGGAGCGGATCGCCTCGGTGGGCGATGCCTCGGTCACGGCGATCGAGGCGGTCTACGTCCCGGCCGACGACTTCACCGACCCCGCCGTCACGACGATCGCCGCCCATGTCGACAGCATGGTGGTGCTGTCGCGCGCGATGGCGGCGGAGGGGATGTATCCGGCGGTCGATCCGATCGCCTCGTCCTCGATCCTGCTCGATCCTCTGGTGGTGGGCGAGGAGCATGCCCGGGTCGCCGCCGACGTGCGCCGCGCCATCGAGCATTATCGCGAGCTTCAGGACGTGATCTCGCTGCTCGGCATGGAGGAACTCGGCGCCGAGGACCGCCGCATCGCCGAGCGGGCGCGCCGTCTGCAACGGTTCCTGACCCAGCCCTTCGCCGTCACCGAGGCCTTCACCGGGGTGCCCGGCCGCTCGGTCGCGATCGCCGACACGATCGCCGGCTGCCGCGCCATTCTCGACGGGGCCTGCGACGACTGGCGCGAGAGCTCGCTCTACATGGTCGGCACGCTCGAGGAGGCACGCGCCAAGGAGACGGCGGCGCGGCAGGCGGAAGCCGCCGCCCGGCCCGCGACGACGGGGGCGGCGCGATGAGACCGCCGCTCCACCTCACCATCACCACGCCGGCGGCGGTGCTGGTCGACGACGCCTCCGTCCGCTCGGTGCGCGCCGAGGACGAGAGCGGCGGTTTCGGCATTCTCGCCGGCCATGCCGATCTCCTCACGGTGCTGCCGGCCTCGGTGGTGCGCTGGCGCGGCGCCGACGACGCCGAGCACTACTGCGCCCTGCGCGGTGGCGTGATGACCGTCGCCGAGGGGCGCCACGTATCGATCGCCTGCCGCGAGGGATCGCTCGGCGACGATCTGGCGACGCTCGAGGCGCGGGTCGCGAGCCTGCGGGCGAGCGAGACCGACGCCGACCGGCGCCACCGGGTCGAACAGACCCGGCTCCACGCCCAGGCCGTGCGCCAGCTGATCCGCCTGCTCGGAACCGGCCCGACGACCACCGCCGAGGCGCTGTTCGGACAGGAGGCGACGCGATGACCGCCCCGCGCTCCGACGACGCCGAGGACCGTCTGGCGGAGGCCGCCCACCGCGCCGCCGAGCGCCGCCGCGAGGGGATCGAGACGCCGGAGCCCTCGCTCGGCACCCGCCTGGGGCAGATCGGCATTCTCGGCTGGACGATCGTCGTGCCGACGCTGATCGGCGTCGCTCTCGGCCGCTGGCTCGATCGGACCTTCGCCACCGGGGTCTTCTTCTCCGCCCCCCTGATCATGATCGGCGCGGCCTTCGGGATGTGGTCGGCCTGGAAATGGATGCATCGCCCATGACCGACCTCGCCACCACCTCCTCGCTCCTCGACGCCGTCCGGGCGAGCCCTGCGCTCGGTGGGGCGATCGGCGCCGTCGTCGGCTTCGGCCTCGGCCTCGCCTATTTCGGCTCGCTGTGGTGGAACGCCCGCGCCTGGGCCGGGGGCGATCTGGTCCGCGCGGCGATCGTGCAGATCCTGCGGTTCGCCGTGGTCGCCGCCGTCTTCTACGGCCTGTCGCGGCTCGGCGCCGCGCCGCTCCTCGGCGGGGCGCTGGCGCTTCTGGCGGCGCGCACGCTCGCGCTCCGCCGCTTCGGGAGGATGCCGTGAACGCCTCGCCGCTTACGCTCGAACCCGCCTTCATGCTCGGCCCGGTGCCGATCGCGGCCCCCGTCGTGGTCACCTGGGTGATCCTCGTGGTCCTCGGCGTCGGCGCCTTCCTCGCCACCCGGCGTCTTTCGACGCGGCCGTCGGCGTTCCAGAGCCTGCTCGAGATCGTGGTCGGGACCATCGACGACCAGATTCGCGGCACGATGCAGACCGATCCGGCCCGGTTCCGCGCCCTGATCGGGACGATCTTCCTCTATGTGCTCGTCGCCAACTGGTCGTCGCTGGTGCCCGGGGTCGAGCCGCCGACCGCCCATCTCGAGACCGACGCGGCGCTCGCCTTCATCGTGCTCGGCGCGACGGTCGCCTTCGGCGTCGCCACGCGCGGGCTTCGCGGCTATCTCGCGACCTTCGCCGAGCCGACCTGGGTGATGATCCCGCTCAACCTCGTCGAACAGGTGACGCGGACCTTCTCGCTGATCGTGCGCCTCTTCGGCAACGTCATGAGCGGCGTCTTCGTGATCGGCATCGTCCTGTCGCTGGCCGGACTGCTGGTGCCGATCCCGCTGATGGCGCTCGATCTCCTGACCGGCGCGGTCCAGGCCTACATCTTCGCGGTGCTCGCCACCGTCTTCATCGGCGCCGCCGTCGGCGAGCGCCCGCCGCCACGATCCGAACCGACCTCCTCGGAAGGGAAGACACCATGAACATCATCGAGATCGTCAGCATCCTGGCGGCGGCGCTCGCCGTCTCGGTCGGGTCGATCGGGCCGGCGCTCGCGGAAGGGCGCGCCGTCGCCGCCGCGATGGACGCCATCGCCCGTCAACCCGAGGCGGCCGGCACCGTGTCGCGGACCCTCTTCGTCGGCCTCGCCATGATCGAGACGATGGCGATCTACTGTCTGGTGATCGCGCTGCTGGTGCTCTTCGCCAATCCCTTCGTGAAGTGAGGCGGAGGTCATGCGGATCGACTGGTGGACCTTGGCGCTGCAGGCGATCAACGTCCTCTTTCTCGTCTTCATCCTGAGCCGCTTCCTGTTCCGGCCGATCGCCGACATCGTCGAGGCGCGGCGGGCGGAGGCGCGCGCCCTGCTCGATCGGGCCGAGGCGGAGAAGGCGGCGGCCGAGGCGGACCGCGCCGAGGCGCGCGCCGAGGTCGAACGGCGGGCCCGCGACCGCGACGCCGCGCTCGCCGCCGTGGCGGCCGACGTCGATCGGG
>OFTX01000020.1_pt1 | contig 99268 bp, 86 predicted proteins | sample 1775051 | NCBI WGS metagenome assembly OFTX01 (sample SAMN08195772, study PRJEB24354) | sludge metagenome | isolation source: sludge from phenol fed wastewater aerobic bioreactor A | place: India: Nagpur | collected 2016-09-15 | reverse complement strand
GCCTGCTGCTGATCGACTCCGGCGGCCAGTACCTGGGCGGCACCACCGACATCACCCGCGTGCTGGCGCTGGGCGAGACCACCGCCGAGCAGCGCCGCGACGCCACCCTGGTGCTGAAGGGCATGATCGCGCTCAGCCGCGCGCGCTTCCCCAGGGGCGCCAGCGGCCCGCAGCTCGACGCGCTGGCGCGCGCGCCGCTGTGGGCGGCCGGCTGCGACTACGGCCATGGCACCGGGCACGGCGTGGGCTACTTCCTCAACGTGCACGAAGGCCCGCAATCGATCCGCCCGCCGGTCGCCGGCGGCGCGCTGGTGGCGCTGGAGCCGGGCATGATCAGCTCGATCGAGCCGGGCCTGTACAAGCCCGGCCGCCACGGCATCCGCCACGAGAACCTCGCGGTGGTGGTGGAAGCCGACCGCACCGAGTTCGGCGACTTCCACGCCTTCGAGACGCTCACGCTGTGTCCGTTCGACCGCCGCGCGCTGGAACCCGGCCTGCTCGGCCCCGACGAGCGCGCCTGGCTGGACGACTACCACGCCACCGTGCGCGCCGCGCTCAGCCCGCTGCTGGAAGGCGCCGACCTCGCCTGGCTGGAGTGGCACTGCGCGCCGCTGTAAGGATGCCCTGATTTTGCCAGTCATCCCAGCGAAAGCTGGGATCCAGCGTCTGTAAACCATCGAGAGCAAAGGCGCTGGATTCCTGCTTTCGCACACTGCTGTCCGGAATATTCGATGTTCCAGTTCGCAGACTCCAAGCGCCGCAGGCTCTCACCTTGAACAACGAAGCCGAGCGACTCGAATTCGGGAAGGTGCTGATTGGTGAATCCCTCTCCCTCTGGGAGAGGGGTGGGGCTCTTGCTTCTGCGTTATCGCGAGCGACAAAGCGGTTTCGAGCCGCTGCCGCGGCCCGAGTGACTTTCTCTTTGCTTGTCCAAAGAGAAAGTCACCAAAGAGAAACGACACCCCGCGGCGACGCTTTCCGTCCATCCATGGACGGAAAGTCCGTGAGTCGGGGCCGGGCTTTTCGAGCGGGCTCCTGCCCGCGCGAAAAGGCGAGCCCATCCATGGCCTCGCCCGCTGCGCGGCCTCCTCGTCCCCGCCTCACCGTCGCCGAGGGGCCCCGGGAAAAGCAGCGCGCTCCTGCGCGCAGAAGCAACAGCCAGAGCAAAGCCAAGCAAGGCGAAGCGCTGCGAAGTTTTGTCCCTCAGTTTCCAGATACGTCGCGGCGTGGCCGCTGTAGGGCGACGTGTCGACGAACGTTGGTCCAATCCCCTCGACACAGCGGGCTTGTAGGGTCGGCGGATTGAACCAGGCCATTTCTCTTGGTTACTTCTCTTGACTCCGGGCATCCTGCCCTCCGCCCTTCGGGCCGGCTTCGCCGTTCGCCACCGCTCCTGCGGTGGCGTGGGCCAGCAAAGAGAAGTGACTCGGGCGCCGGCAGGCGACCGAAACCGCTTTGTCGCTTGCGAAAGCACCCGAGCGAAAACCCGCCGCAGGCGAGCCAACGTGCGGAATCGAATGGTTCTCGCGAGCCCCCGTCCCGGAGGGAGAGGGGAGCAGATCACCCGCGAAATATTCCGGACACCAGTGTGCTTGACCAGCCTTCGGCTGTTGAAAAGCGCCTCGCAGGAATGACGAGCGGGAAGCCGGATTGATCGGACCTCCCTCAGGGACGCGCACGCCTGGTTTGCCTGTACCCTCCGCTGGTCCGCCTGCATCGGCAGGCGGGCGCTCGCCATCGCCACGCAAACCGTTGGAAGGCCATGCACGATCCGGAGACTGGAAAGCCGCTGCGCGGCAGGGTGGTGGTGATCACCCGGCCCGCCGGCACCGCGGCCGCGCTGGCGCGCCGCGTGCGCACCAGCGGCGGCGTGCCGTGCTTGCTGCCGGGGCTGTCGCTGCGCGGCGCGGCGGACGACGCGGCCATGCGCGCGCAGCTGCGCGCCGCGCTGGCCGGCGACGTGCTGGTGTTCACCAGCCCCGCCGCGGTGCGTTTCGCCGCCGCGCTGGCGCCCCTGCGCACCCGCAGCACGGTGCTGGCGGTGGGGCAGGGTACGGCGCAGGCGCTGCGCCGACATGGCGTGGAGGCGCAGGCGCCGTCGCGGCAGGACAGCGAAGGTCTGCTCGATCTGCCCGCCGCGCAGAACCTGCGCGGCCAGCACGTGGCGCTGATCGGCGCGCCCGGCGGCCGCGGCGTGCTGCGCGCACAGCTGGCCGCGCGCGGCGCGCAGCTGCGCGAGCTGCAGGTGTATCGCCGCGTGCCGCCGCGGCTGGATCGCCGCCACCTCGACGCGCTGCAGGCGCTGCCGCGTTCGGCGCGCGTGCTGCTCTCCAGCGCCGAGGCGCTGCAGAACCTGGCGGGCCTGCTGCCCGCGCCGGCATGGGCGCGTCTGTGCGCGGCGGTGGCGGTGGTCAGCAGCGAGCGCCTGGCGCAGGCGGCGCGTGCGGCGGGTTTCACGCGCATCGTGCAGGCCGAATCCGCGCTCGCTGCGCACATGCTCGCTGCGGCGTCGCGTCGCTGAAGGTTCACGGGTCGGCAACGACCGCGGCGCGGCCCGCCTGTTAGCATGCGGGCATGAACGAACACGATCCCGCATCCTCTTCCACGTCGCCCGCCGCGAAGCCCGCGCCGCGCGGCGGCAGCATCGCGCTGGCTTTGTTGCTGGCTCTGTTGGCCCTGCTCGCGGCCGGCTACGTGGGCTGGCGCCAGTGGCAGCAGAAAACCGGCGTCGATGCCGCCATGCTGAGCACGACGGACCTGCTCAACCGCGTCGGCGCGCTGGAGAACAAGCTGGACAGCCTGAAAGGCGGCAGCGCCAGCCTTGCGCAGCGGCTGGATGCCGCCGACCAGCTCGAGCGCAGCCTGCAGGCCGCGCAGCAGTCGAACGGCGACCGCCTGCGCCAGCTGGAAGAAGCGGTGGGCAAACTCTCCGAGACCACGCTGTCGTCGCGCGACACGGCCCTGCTCGACGAAACCGAGTCGCTGTTGCGCATGGGCAAGGCCCGCTACGAACTGTTCCACGATCCGCAGGGCGCCGCGGCCGCCTATGCGCTGGCGTCGCAGACGCTGGCCTCGGTGACCGACGGCGCGTTCGGCGCCTTGCAGCAGAGCGTGGAGGTGGAGCGCCACGCGCTGCTGGCCACCCAGCCGGAAGACCAGGCCGAGGCGCTGGCCAAGCTCACCGCGCTGCGCGGCGAACTGGCCACGCTGCCGTTGAAACCGCTGGACACGGCCGCGGCCGCGGCGGCGCCGTCGCCCGGCGCGTGGTCGCGCATCACGCGCGCGCTGGGCGGCGTCGTCAGCGTGCGCCGCGACAACGGCGCGCCGCTGGCGATGGCCGATGCGCGCTTCGCGCGCGAGCTGGCTTCGCTGGATCTCGCCCAGGCGCAGGCCGCCTTGCTTGCGCACGACCCGGCCGCCTATGCCGCGGCGCTGCAGCGCGCCGATGCCGGGCTGGCCGGCCAGTTCGATGACGGCGCCGACGCCGTGCGCGCGGCGCGCGCCACGATCAGGCAGCTGATCGCCGCCGTGCCGCGCAACACGCCGGTGCAGCTCGGCGCGTCGCTGGCCGAACTGCGCAACCTGCGCGCGGTGCATGCGCTGTCCAACAGCCCCGCGCCCGCGGCCAGCACCGCCGCGCCGGCGAAGGGGGGCGTGCGATGAGCCTGTGGCGCTGGATCCTGCTGCTGGCGATCGCCGCCGCGCTGGCCGCGTTCGGCTGGCACTGGGTGGCGGTCGACCCCGGTTACGTGATGGTGCGCCTGCGCGGCTGGCAGGTGCAGACCACGGTGGTCGCGGCGGTGGTCATCCTGCTCGTCGCCTGGGCCGTGCTGACCGCGGCGTGGCGCTTGCTGCGCTGGCCGTTCGGCGCGCTGTCGCGGCGGCATCGCCGGCTCAGCCGGCAGCGCCTGGCCGAGGGTCTGGTCGCGCTGATGGAAGGCCGCCACGGCGACGCCGAGCGCGACTTGAACCGCGCCTCGCGGCTGGACGCGCTGCGCGGCCCCGCACTGCTGGCCTCCGCCGAGGCCGCCTCGCGTCGCGGCGAACACGGCCGCGCGCTGGAAATCCTCGCCGAAGCCTCGCAGGCCGCGCCGCAGGCCGCGCGCGTGCTGCGCGCCCGCGTGCTGCGCCGCGACGGCAAGGCCGCCGAGGCGCTGGCCCTGCTCGCGCCCGACGCCGACAAGGCCGCGCTGCCGCCCGGCGGCTGGCGCGAACTGGCGCTCTCCGCGCTGGCCGCGGGCGACACCCGCCGCGCGCTCGCCGCACTGGAACCGCTGCAGAAGAGCGGCGCGTTGGGCACGCGCGGCTACGCCGCGCTCGAAGCGAAGGTGCTGGTCGCCGCGCTCGACGCCGCGCCCGACGGCGCCGCGCTCAACACGCTGTGGTCGCAATTGCCCAAGACCCAGCGCCGCGCCCCCGTCGCGATCGACGCTTACGCGCGCCGCGCCGCCGGCTTCGGCCTGGTGCTGCCGGCGATGGACGAACTCGAATCCGCGCTGCGCCGCGAGTGGTCGTCCGAGCTGGTGGAAACCTACGGCGTGCTCGCCGGCGGCGACCTCGACGCCCGCCTGCGCCGCACCGAAGGCTGGCTCGCCGACCACCCCAACGACCCCGCGCTGCTGCTCGCCACCGGCCGCATCTGCGTGCGCGCGAAACTGTGGGGCAAGGCCCGCCAATACCTCGAACGCGCGCTGGCGCTGCAAGCGGGCAGCGGCGCGTGGGAAGCGCTGGGCGACGCCCATGCCGGCCAATGCCACGCCGACGAAGCGCAACGCTGCTACCGCAACGCGCTCGCCATGGCGCGCGGCGAAACCGTGCGGCAGTCTCCCAGCCAGACCCGCGGCGTGATCGACACCAGCGCCATTGCGGTGGAAGAGCGCGACGAACACGGGGTGCCGCGGTTGCGGGGGTAGCTGATCCGGGGTTGCACTGGTCTTTGGCCTATATCTGCGCGTGCGACACGTCCAGTACGACGACGGCGACGCGACTGTCGCGCGCGGCTTGGCTGCTTGCCGTCAGGGCTTCTTGCAGTTCGGCGGGGGTTCGTGGGATCGGTTTGCCGCGATCCGGGCGGGTCAGTGGCTTCTTCTCACCGAACCACAGCACCAGATAGATGCCGCGTCGTTCCGCCCGCCAGTCGCTGGCATAGAGGCGGTCAAGCTGGGTATCGGCGGCGTGCCAGAGGTCGCGGTGCCATTGGCCCTTGACCTCGATGGGTAGGAGCAAGGTGCCGCTGCTGCAGGTGATGTCCACTTCCTTGTCGGCCGCGACATGGGTTTCCGGGGCGAATCGCAGGCCGCTGCCGCCTTGGCGTAGTAGACCGAGGAGATGATCGCGACAGGGTTCTTCCGCACAGGGCGTATCGCCGGCGTAGAAGCCGCGCCACGATTCGGCGTCGTCGCTCTCGATCTTGGCTTGGACAACGGCGAGCTCGTCGAGCATCACGGCCTGCAGGTCGTCGATGTCGACCGGCGCCGTGTCACGCAGGGCCGCATCGATAGCTTGGAGCGTGGGTGGCAGGTAGCCAGCTTCGGCGCGCATCCGGACCTGTTCTGCGAGTAGCGAGGCGATCATGTCGCTGTAGTCGTCATGGGGTGCTTGCAGCAAGCCTTGCAGGGCGTCCCTGGCGGGCTCGCCGTGATCCGTAGCCAGGCGGCGCAGCAGCGACATGAGGTACTCGCTGGCGTCCCATGGATTTTGGTCTCCTGACCAACCGCCTGTCGGGTGATATGCCATAGGCCACGGTGTGCGGAACGCGGCGAAGATCCATGCCATCGTCTGGACATTGAGCACGGCGTGTTGCCAGCGGCGTGCTTCGTTGTGTTGGGTCAGGTCGCGGATCTGCCACAGGAGCTCCGGGGCGATGGTAGTTTGAGCCAGCCACGCGCTGCTGCGGTCGAAGTCCACCAGCAGGTCGCAGGCATCCAGCAGCAGCCGGTGCGCCTCGTCGGTCGTTTCCGCATGCCGATCCAGATAGCCATGCAGCGCCGCCGCCTCAGGCGAATGGACAACGCGGGAAACCAGCGCCTGCCGTATGGCGGGTGAAAGCTCTTCGAACGCATCGAGCCAGTCCAGCGCCAGCCGGGTCGCGAGCTCGGCATCGGCGTCGCTACCCATCAAGCCATCGAGGCCGCTGCAGTAATCGCGGCCGGCGCGGAGCTGCGGTTCGCAGTACTGGCGCATGGCCTGCTCGTACAGCCCGCGGCACCTGATTTCGGATTCGACCACGATTTCGAGGGAATCCAGGCCGGCTTGTCGCGCGAGCATGCCGTCGTGCAGCGCGAAAAAGCCGGCCAGCATGCATTCATCTGGCAGGTCGCCCAAACCGATGTCGTTGCGTACGCGCTCGGCCAGGGCGGCCACAATGATGCTTGCTACGCGCAGAGATTTGCCTTCGCAAAGCGCCTTGACGATATCGGCCGCGGTTTGCTCGGCCGGCATTGCCTGCAGGAAAGCCTCGAAGCCGACATGGGCTGCTGCTGCAACTTCCTCACTCAGCCATGTTGCGATACGCCGGTGTGGTGGCAAGTCTTTGTCGATATCCCTGAAGAGTCTGAGATAGGCCTCTGCCGGGCCGAGGATGGCGCCAGACTTCCCGGCACGCACTTCGTCGATATGGGCAAGGTAGTCGGCGCGTTGCGCCTCCCGTTTGGTCGCCTTCTCCTCATTTCGTACGCGCACACGTTCGTCATGCTCGCGTTTCCACTCGGGCTCCGGTGGGTTGGCCAGTGTGTCCAGCCAAGCCAGCGATTCGAGATTGCCGGTCGCGAACGGCATGGCCGCTGCACGCACCGAGGCATCGTGTCCGTGGAGCATCGTCAGCTCGCGCCAGCGCGAGTCGTTGGGATAGCTTGCGTGCAGCGACTGCAGCAGGGCCACGACATCGTCGGATGACGGATCCATGGCGGGCAAACAGCGCGCGAGGTGAAAGCTACGCTGCCAGATGTTGCCGCCATCTTCGTTGTCCAGCAAGACGAGTCGTTGAATCTCGTATCTCAGCGAGTCGTTGTCGCGGAGGTGGATAGCAACACGCTCACGTTCGTCGCTGCGATAGCCTGCATCGGCTTCGAACGGTTCCAGCCAGGCCCACAGTTGCGACGCCGTGGCGGTGGCGTCCTCCAGTCGGCGGGCGAGTAGCGCATAAGTAAAGCCTGTCAGCTCGTGATCGCCGCGTCGCTCGTGTGGTTTGCCAAGTGCGCGTGCCTTCGCTGCCAGCGAATCCAGTACGCCGTCGAGTCGGTCCGCCGGCAGGTGCCGTTCGAGTAGGAACAGGTTGCCAATGACTCTTTCATCGGCAGTGGCATCGGCAATGACCAGCTCGGCGATGCCGGCATCGTCTACAAGCCGATGGCCGACCACGTCGAGGATATGCAACGCCAGACGTGTCGCATCGGCATCGCTCGCTTGGCGCTGCATGCTCATGATCTCGCGCCATGCGTCGTCCTCGAACAGGTCGGGCGCCGTGTCGACCAGCGCCATGCGAAGCCGGAGGGGAACAGTGGCGTCGGTCAGCATGTGCCGGAAATCGTCGTGCAATGCCGCAATGGCCCCGGTTCCCTGCGCGGAGCGGATCAGGTGCTGGCGTAGCCAGAACGGGGTTTGCGGCGAAATGATCCCGGCGCGGATCTCGTCGATCAATTCGGGATGGAACAGGCCCTTCGACGTTTTCAGTTGCCACGCATGGTGATGAGGGTTATTTGCCGCTTCGCGCTTGAGCGCGGCGAGGAGTTGACGCGCCTGCGGCAGGGAAAGAGTGTCGGTATCGCCGTATTCGACGAGACCCAGTGAGTCGGATTCGATGATGGACGGTGCCAGGTTGGGATCATGCGCCAGCATGGCATGAATGCCACGCAGGTTGGCCGGCACGAGCCCGTGGCTGCGCATGAGTGCCAGCAGGCGCCTGCGTTTGCGCGGCGTATTTGCCTGTCTGGCCAACCAGCGTGCACCGAGGAACTCGCCGATGCTGCGGTGCCAGTAGCTGAAGCGGTTGGCACTGACGGCGCAAAACAATCGCGTGCCGAGCATGGTCTGGATGCTTGCGCCGCCCGGTAACGCGGCGATCTCCTGCAGCGGTATGTCATCCGCATACGCCGCGCGTGCCACCGCCTCGCGACCCGTGAGTATCAAGGCGGCAAAGGCGGCGCCGGCAGCGTCGAGTCCCGCAGCTTCGGTGGGTTGCCGGTCGGCACCGGTTTCGCGGTGTAGCGGGTTTTCTTCGCGGCGCATCAGCTCGACCGCTTTTTCGAACAGTTCGTGTCGGCTTTGCGGCAGCTCGCCGGTTCGTGCGACGTCGCCGACGAGTATGAGCGTCTGCGGATTGCCGAGCAGGCCGCCTAGCCCGAGCTTCTCGAAATGTGCGACCACTTTTTCGGATGCGCTAGGTGCGAGCAGTGCATCAAGGAACGCGTTGATGTCTTCGCAGGTTAGTGCTTCCAGATGGAGCTCGGTCGGACGTTCGTCGTATTGTTCGCGGATGCCCTCGCAGCCCGTGGCGCTGCGCCAGTCGGCGACTCGGCATGCGAGAACGAATCGCGGATAATCCAGTTCGCCGAGCTTGCGCAGCACCAGATCGACGGCATCGCCATCCTTCTGCGCGGCGAGTTCATCGAGCGCATCTATGACGAGGATGTGGGCATCGCCGAGGCATCGCCCGGGTGCGGGGCTGTTGATCAGTTGTCGCGCGCTACAGAGCGCGTAGTCGTCCTGGCTTCCCAGCCATCGCAGCAAATGAGATTTCCCCATGCCGGCTTCGCCGAGGACGATCAGGGGCTCCGTGCGACGGAGCAGTTCGGTTTGTCGCAGCGAGATGCGCTCGCTCGGCTTGCCGCCGGCTTCGTACCAGAGAATCCGTTCCAGGCTGGGGTACGGCGCGATGTCGGTACTCATCTGAGTTGTGCGTGGCTGTATCCGAGCCTGTCCGGCGAATGGTGCGGGAATGTTGTGTTGGGGCGTCAGGCGGCAATCCGTTCGATCCGTTCAGCGTCCTTGCCCAACGTCCGATGCGCTTCTTCCAGATCGTAGTCGGCTTGCAGACCCAGCCAGAAGCGCTCGCTGGTACCGAGGGCGGCGGCAAGCCGCACGGCGGTATCGGCGCTGATGCCACGCTTGCCGAGCACGATTTCGTTGATGCGGCGCGGCGGAACCTTGGCAGCGCGGGCCAGCGCGTTCTGGCTGATGCCCAGCGGCAGCAGGAACTCCTCCAGCAATACTTCGCCGGGGTGGATGTTGGGCAGGGTCTTCATAGCCGACTCCGGTGTTTCAGTGGTAATCGACGATTTCCACGTCGTGGGCATCGCCGTCCGTCCAGTGGAAGCAGATGCGCCACTGATCGTTGATGCGCAGGCTGTGCCAGCCTTTGCGGTCGCCCTTCAATGCTTCGAGGCGATTGGCCGGTGGAATGCGCAGATCGTTAAGCGTCGAGGCGTTGTTGAGCATGCGCAGCTTGCGGCGCGCGACCGGCTGGATATCCATGGGCAGGCGCCGGGACGGCGTGCCGGTCCAGATTTTTTGCGCTTCCTTGTCTGCAAAGCTCCGGATCATGCGCAGACCATAACGTCTTTCGACATATGACGCAATTCGTCATGGTTCGCCTCAGCCGTGATGGCGACTGCCGGGAGGGGCTGGCGTGGTGCGGGTGGCTGTCGGGCCGGTCGGTGATGCAATCGGTGCCAGTACCGCCGTGGCAGAGGGTGCGCCGAGCATGGGATGCCGCGACTGCTGAGCAGGGCAGTCCGGACCCGTTCGGCGGGGAACGCGTGCTCGGCATCGGAAGGTCTCGGCAGCCAAGGCATGGCGGATTTGCCGCTTCCCTCCCATCCGGAGTGCGCAGTTCCCGGGATCGGATTTTTCCTTGCACTCCCAGGCGTTTGGGTGCATAGAGGCCTTCGGGCCTCTCTCTCGACGTACCCCTCCGTGTCCCGCCGGCCACGGGGCCCGGGCTGGCATCACCCGTCTGGAGCGACCATGGCTACCGCGATCCTGGAGAAGCTTGCTTCTGTCCCCCGCTATTCCACCCTGCGCGTCAGCGAGAGCGCCGACGCCTCCGTGCATTGGTGCCACATGCACGCCGACCTGGCCGCCGCGCCCGGCCGCGCCTGCTTCAAGCCGGCACTGGTGGCCGACATCCTGCAGTACCAGGACGTGCTGGGCGACCGCCTACGCCGCGAGCGCAAGCTGGGCGAAACCGGGCTGCGCCACATGGTGCTCGCCTCGGACTGCGATGCGTTCAACCTCGGCGGAGACCTCGAGTATTTCTGCGAGGCGATCCGCCGCCAGAACCGTCCCGCCCTGCTGGGCTATGCCCGGCAATGCGTGCGCGGGGTGCACGCGTTCCATGCCGGGCTCGACGCCGGCGCGCACAGCATCGCGCTGGTGCAGGGCGATGCCCTGGGCGGCGGTTTCGAGGTCGCGCTGAGCTGCCACACCATCGTGGCGGAGGAGGGCGTCGGCATGGGCTTGCCGGAGGTGCTGTTCGACCTGTTCCCGGGGATGGGCGCCTATTCCTTCCTGTGCAAGCGCATCCCGCCGCATCGGGCCGAGCAGCTGATGTTGAGCGGCGACGTCTTGTCCAGCGAAGAGCTGTACAAGATGGGGCTGGTGGATGTGCTGGCCCCGCGCGGGCAGGGCGTGCAGGCGGTGGAGGAGGTGATCCGCGGCAACCGCCGCATTCCGCACGCGCGCATGGCCATGCACCGGGTGCGGGCGCTGGCGCAGCCGGTGACGCTGGAGGAGATGATGGCGATCACCGAGGTCTGGGTGGATACCGCGCTGCAGCTCGGCGAGAAGTCGCTGCGGACGATGGAGCGGCTGGTGCGCGCGCAGTACCGCCGGCACGGCGAACCGGCTGCCGCGCAGGCCTGATCATGACTGCTGCGGATGGTCCTCGCGCGCGGGTGTCCAGCTCCCGCGCGCCTGCAGCGCCTGTTCGCCGTCGTGCAGGCGCTGGGCCAGGCTTTCGCAATGGCGCCGCCAGTCGCGTTCCAGCTCGAACGCGGTCATCCGCATCAGCGCGCCGCTCAAGCCGGCGCACTGCACCAGGCCGAGATTGCCGGCGATGCCCTTCATGGCATGGGCATGGTCGCGGAACTGTTCCCAGTCGCCCTCCGCCCCGGTCTGGCGCATCTTGGCCAGCGCCATCCTGGCGTCGGCAATGCACTGGCCGACGAAGTCGGCTTCGAAGGTCTTGCCCATCCCCAGCGATGCGAGTTCGTCCAGCACCGACGGGTCCAGCACTTCCGCGGAGGAGGCATGCGCGACCGGTGGCGGGCTGGCTTGTTCCTCGCCGTCGCCGCCGCTCAGGATCGCCGCGATGGCATCGAGCAGTCTTGCGGCGGCGAAGGGCTTGGTGATGAATGCGCGCGCGCCTGCGTTGCGGCAGGTCTGCGCCGCTTCGGGGGTGGCGTCGGCGCTGATGATCACCACCGGGGTGCGGGTGCGCGAGCCCGCTTCCAGCACGCGCAGCTGACGCAGCAGGTCGATGCCGCTCAGCGACGGCATGTGCAGGTCCAGCAGCGCCAGCTCGAAGCCGCCGCCCGCCAGCGCATCGAGCGCGACTTCGCCGTCGTCCACCGTCATCACCCGGTGCCCGGCCTTCTGCAAGATGCCCTGCAGCAGCAGGCGGTTGGCGGCATGGTCGTCGGCGACGAGGACGTGTGCCGACTTGATCCGCGCGCGATGGCGCGAGAACGGATCGGTGAAGGCGATGATGTTGTGCGCGCTCGGCGGCGCCGGCGCCATGCGGAGGTCCGCGGCCGGCGATGCGCTGCCGCCGGCTGCGGGCACGGACCCGGCGGCGAGCTCGAACGGCAGCTCGACCCAGAAGCTGCTGCCCACGTTCTCGTGGCTTTCGAACCCGATCGATCCGCCCATGGCCTCGGTCAGACCCTTGGCGATCGTGGTGCCCAGCCCGCTGCCCTGGTGCTTGCGGGCCAGGCTGTTGTCGACCTGCTCGAAGGCCTCGAACAGCCTTGCGCGCGCCGAGGCGGGAATGCCGATGCCGGTATCCGTCACCGTGAAACGCAGGCGCACCTGCGATGCGCCGGCCGCGGCCGTGCCCGATTTCGCCACCGTCAGGTGGACTTCGCCCGAGGCGGTGAACTTGATCGCGTTGCTCAGCAGGTTCACCAGCACCTGCTGCAGGTGCTGGGCGTCGCCGCGCAGGTGCGCCGGCACCCCCGGCAGCATCGTCACTGCGTAGTCCAGCCGCTTCGAACGCGCCTCGGGGCGCAGCATCAGGTTGATCTGCTCCAGCAGCTCGTTCAGGTCGAAGCTTTCCTGCTTCAGCCGCAGCTTGCCGGCCTCGATCGCCGAGATGTCCAGCACGTCCTCCACCAGCGCCAGCAGCGAGCGGCTGGCGGCCTGGATGGTTTCCAGGTAGCCGCGCTGCTCCGCATCCAGCCGGGTGCTCGCCAGCAGTTCCGACATGCCCGACAGCCCGTTCAGCGGCGTGCGGAACTCGTGGCTCATGTTGGCGAGGAAGCGGCTCTTGGCCAGGTTCGCGCGGCGGGCTTCCTCGATCGCGGCGGTCAGCGCCTTGAGCAGGGCGGCGAAGTACAGCGGCACCGCGACCAGGCCCAGCAGCAGGCCCCACGCCAGGTATTCGTTCTGCAGCCAGTAGGGCGTGGACGTCATCACCGCCGCGAACGACAGCGCGGCCAGCGCCGTGGAGGCGTACAGGTAGCTCGGCCCGTAGCGCATGCCGTTGCCGATCGTCACCCACAGGTACACCGCGTACAGCGGCGAGGCCGACTCGCCCTGCAGGGCCATGACCCCGCCGATCGCCGCGTAGTCGGCCAGCATCCCCAGCCAGCGCCGCAGCGGCGACGGCTGCGGCGCCACGAGGATCGCGACCAGCAGGCCGATCGACAGGCCCAGCTCCCCGAGCAGGATCAGCCAGGCCGAGAACAGCGCCGGGGTGTCGTTGCCCCAGCCGACTTTCCAGCCGAGGTAGAGGGAGAACAGCAGGGTGATCGCGATGCGCACGAACACCTGCGCGTGCTCGCTGTCCGCGCGGCCGTGCAGCCGCAGGCGCAGCCGGGCCAGTGCCGCGCGCATGCGCTCAACGCGGGTCGCGATGGAGCGGAACATGGGAATAGCGTTCGCAGATGTCGTGCAGCTGCGGCAGGTTGTCCATCAGCGCGCGCACGCAGGCCGGGTCCAGCATCGCGCCGCTTTGCGAGCCGATGAACTCGAGCGCGCGCCCGATGCTCCACGGCTCCTTGTACGGGCGCGGCGACAGCAAGGCATCGAGCACGTCGGCCACGGTGGTCACCCGCGCCTCGATCGGAATTTCTTCGCCGGCCAAGCCGTCCGGATAGCCCTTGCCGTTCCAGTGCTCGTGATGGCGCAGCGCGATCTGCGCGCCGGCCTGGATGAAGCGGTTCTGGCTGTCCTGCAGCAGCTGGTAGCCGATGCGCGGATGCTGCTGCATGCGCAGGCGCTCCTCCGCGTCCAGCGGGCCGGGCTTCATCAGGATCGCGTCGGGGATCGCGATCTTGCCGATGTCGTGCAGCGGCGCCGCCAGCTCGATCGTGCGCACCTGGTCCTCCGGCAGCCCGAGGCCCTCCGCGATCAGCCCGGCGATGTGCGACATGCGCTCGAGGTAGGCGCTGGTGCCGGCGTCGCGCAGCTCGATCGCCCGCGCCAGCCGCGACAGCGTTTCGCGCTCGCGCTCTTCGACCTCGTGCATGCTGGCCAGCAGCCGCTGCTCCAGCGACAGCGAGCGCTGCTTGATCGACTCCGACTGCTGGCGCAGCTGCAGCAGGTTGCGGCAGCGCGCGCGCAGCTCGCGCGGGTGGACCGGCTTGACCAGGAAATCGATCACCCCCGCATCCAGCGCCGCCTGCCGCACCGGCTCGTCGCCCACCACCGTGACCAGCACGATCGGCACGTCGCGGTTGCGCAGCGGCTTGCGGAAGGCCTTGGCCAGCTCCAGCCCGTCCATCTCCGGCATGCGGTAGTCGAGCAGCAGCAGGTCGGGCCGGTTGTCCTCGCACCAGTCCAGCGCCGCCTGCGGAGTGCCGAAGTCGTGCACGACGAGCTGCGGCCCGATGCCTTGCACGATATGCCGCAGCATCGTGCGTGCGGAGGGCTGGTCGTCGACGATCACGACATCCATGCGGTCCTCCTCTCGGCTACGGCGCAGGAAGGCGCGGTTGCCAGCATCCTCCCCGCAATCCGGCGCCATGGCAAGGGCTGGCCGGCGGGTTTGGCCGTCCAGGCCGGCGCGGCCGGCAGCGGCGGAAACGATGGGCGTTTTCCGGTATCTGCCGCCCGGCGGTTGCGTGGAGCCGGCACGAGTTACAGCGGCGTGAGGTTGGCGTACGCCGCCACCAGCCACTTGCTGCCGGCACCTTCGAAATTCACCTGCAGCCGGGTGTGCGCGCCGCTGCCTTCGGCGCTGACCACCACGCCTTCGCCGAAGCTGGGGTGGCTGACGCGCTGGCCGAGTTTGACCGGCAGGTCTTCCTGCAGCGAGGCGCCATCGGCATGGCGGCCGGCGCCGCCGTAGAGCGGACGGCTCACCTGCACGCGCGGGCGCACTTCGTCGACCAGCGCGGCGGGGATCTCGGCGAGGAAGCGCGAGGGGCGCGCCAGCATCTCGGTGCCGTGCATGCGGCGCGACTCGGCGTAGCTGATCACGAGCCGTTCGCGCGCGCGGGTGATGCCCACGTAGGCGAGCCGGCGTTCCTCTTCCAGCCGGCCTTCGTCCTCGGTGCTGCGCTGGCTGGGGAACAGGCCTTCCTCCAGCCCGACCAGGAATACCAGCGGAAACTCCAGCCCCTTGGCCGAGTGCAGCGTCATCAGCTGCACGCAGTCGTCCCAGGCCTCGCCCTGGCTTTCGCCCGCTTCCAGCGCGGCGTGCGAGAGGAAGGCGGACAGTTCGTCGAGACCGGCGTCGATGTCCTCCTGCGTGCGCTCGAAGCGGCTGGCCACGTTGACCAGCTCGTCGAGGTTCTCGATGCGCGCCTCGCCGTTGCCGCGCGAATCCTTCTCGTAGTGGTCGCGCAGGCCGGTGTGGGTGAGGACGTGGTCGATCTGTTCGGCGAGAGGAAGCCGGGACTCGGGTTCTAAAGACCGGGACTCGGGACTCGGGACTCGGGACTCGGTAGAGCGATCCGAAGCGGGTGCGGACTCCGTGCTTTGGCTCTGGCCTTTCCCGAGTCCCGAGTCCCGAGTCCCGAGTCCCGGCTTCACGGAATCCCGAGTCCCGAGTCCCGCAAAGCTGTGCGCCATCCCGTCGATCAGCGCGAGGAAACCCTTCACCGCATTCTTCGCCCGGCCCGCCAGTTCGCCGCCGGCGAGCTCGGCCAGTGCGGCTTCCCACAGCGAGCTGCGGTCGCCGCGGGCGCGGCGGCGCAGCACGTCCAGCGTGCGCTCGCCGATGCCGCGCGCGGGCGTGTTCACGGCGCGCTCGAACGAGGCGTCGTCGTGGCGGTTCGCGGTGAGGCGCAGGTAGGCCAGCGCGTCCTTGATCTCGGCGCGCTCGAAGAAGCGCTGGCCGCCGTAGACGCGGTAGGGCAGCTTGCGCTGGGTGAGCTGTTCCTCGAAGTTGCGCGACTGCGCGTTGGAGCGGTAGAGGATCGCGCAGTCGCGCGCGTGGCCGTGCTCGGCGATGTACTCGCGGATGCGCTCGATGACGAAGCGCGCTTCGTCCTGCTCGTTGTAGGCGGCGTACAGCGCGATGCGCTCGCCCTCGCCGCCGGCCGTCCACAGTTCCTTGCCGAGGCGGCCGCCGTTGCGCGCGATCACCTGGTTCGCGGCCTTCAGGATGGTGGCGGTGGAGCGGTAGTTCTGCTCCAGCTTGATCGTGCGCGCGCCGGGGAAGTCCTTGAGGAACTGCTGCATGTTCTCCACCCGCGCGCCGCGCCAGCCGTAGATGCTCTGGTCGTCGTCGCCCACCGCGAAGACTTGTGCGGGGTTTGCTTGGCGGGACTCGGGACTCGGGACTCGGGACTCGGCAGAGCGGTCTGTGGCGAGTGCGGACTCCGTGCTTTGGCTTTTCCCGAGTCCCGAGTCCCGAGTCCCGAGTCCCGGCTTCACGGAGTCCCGAGTCCCGGTTTCATGGGGCCATGAATTTCGGCCATCTGGCCCGGCCAGCACTCTGATCCACGCGTACTGCAACGCATTGGTGTCCTGGAACTCGTCGATCAGCAGGTGCCGCCAGCGGTTCTGGTAATGCTCCAGCACCGCCGGGTTCTTCAGCCACAGCTCGTGCGCGCGCAGCAGCAGCTCGGCGAAGTCGACCAGGCCGGCGCGCTGGCAGGCTTCCTCATAGCCGCGGTAGATGCGCACCAGCGTCGCGGTGACGGGATGGTCGCGGTGTTCGATCGCGTCGGGGCGCTTGCCCTCGTCCTTCCAGCCGTTGATCGTCCAGGTGGCCTGGCGGAACGGATAGCGCGCCTCGTCCAGCCCCAGCCCCGCGATCACGCGCTTCACCAGCCGCTGCTGGTCGTCGGCGTCGAGGATCTGGAAGCCTTCCGGCAGGCCGGCCTCGCGCCAGTGCCGGCGCAGCAGGCGGTGGGCGATGCCGTGGAAGGTGCCCACGGTGAGGCCTTGCGTGCCGCCGGGGATCAGCGACTCCAGCCGCGCGCGCATCTCGCCGGCGGCCTTGTTGGTGAAGGTGACGGCGAGGATCGCCCACGGCGGCACGCGCTCCATCTGCATCAGCCAGCCGATGCGGTGGGTGAGCACGCGGGTCTTGCCGGAGCCGGCGCCGGCGAGGACGAGGTAGTGGCCGGGCGGGGCGCAGACGGCTTCGCGTTGCGCGTCGTTGAGCGAGTCGATCAGGTGCGAGACATCCATCGCACCCATTGTAGCGTTCAGCGCCTGCGGAACAGGCCTGCGGCAGCCAGCAGCGCACCCACCGCGATGCCGGCGATGCCCAGCCATTGCGGGAAGGCCTGCTCGTGGGTGGCGGTGAGCTTGGCCGAACCGAGCTGCACCAGGGTGTCGGTGGTCCGGTAGCTGGCGTGGCCGAACACCACCCACAGCCCCGCGACGAGCAGGGCGAGGCCGACGAGGATCAGGACGAGGCGCATGGGTTCATCCGTTGCGGGAGCCAGCTTGAAGTATAGCGGCGCTGGTCAGTAGCTTTATTTGAAAGTGCGGCCACGGATGGTCGCCTTCTGGCCTTGTACTGCGCTCACGGACGAGCGCACAAGTTCAACAGTGCGGCCATGGATGGCCGCCCGTTTGATCTTCGCGCTCACGGACGAGCGCACAAAAATGCCCGCAACCTGCGTTGCGGGCATCGTGCATCGCCGCCGCGGCGAGGCCCGGTTTCAGCCGGAGCGCGGCCGCGGCAGCGCGGGCGTCAGTTGACGTTGACCGCCGACCACGCCGCCGCGACGGTATTGTAGGTCGGCGAACCGATGCCGCCGTACAGGTCGGCCGCCGCGCTCAGCGTGGCCGCACGCGCACCGGCGTAATTGGTGCTGGAGGTCATGTACGTGGTGATCGCGCGGTACCAGATCCGTTCGGCCTTGTCGCGGCCGATGCCGGTGATCGCGGTGTTGCCGTTGCACACCAGCGAGGCCGGGGTCAGGTTGGCCCACGTGCCCGCGCCGAAACCGTCCGGGACCACCGCGCCCTCGGCCAGCAGGTAGTAGAAGTGGTTGGCCACGCCCGAGCTGAAGTGCACGTCGAGGTTGCCGATGTCGGCGGAGTAGCAGTCCGGCGACTTCTTGTCCAGGCTCGGCTTGAACATGTAGCGCAGGGCCTTGGTGCCGTCCGGATTATCCTTGTACACCTTCTCGCCGATCATGTAGTTGGGCGGGTTCTTGCTGCTGTTGACGTAGAACTCGACCATGGTGCCGAAGATGTCGGAGTTGGCCTCGTTCAGGCCGCCGGACTCGCCGCTGTAGGTGAGGTTGGCGGTGCGCGCCATGACGCCGTGCGACATCTCGTGGCCGGCGATGTCCAGCGCGACCAGCGGGTTCAGCGTGCCGCCGTCGCCGTCGCCGAAGGTCATGCAGAAGCAGGCGTCGTTCCAGAACGCGTTCGCGTAGAACACGCCGAAGTGGACGCGGCTGAGCGCGCCGCGGCCGTCGTTGGCGATGCCGTTGCGGCCGTGGACGTTCTTGTAGTAGTCCCAGGTCGCGGCCACGCCCACGTTGGCGTCGGCGGCGACGGTGGAGGGGGTGTTGTTGAGGTTGGTGCCGAAGATGTCGCTGGTGCCGGTCACCAGCGTGCCCATGCCCAGCGTGGTCATGCCCATGTTGGTGGTCTTGCCGCCGCCGCGGGTGGTGTCCACCATCTGGTACTGGAGGCCGCATTTGACGATGTTGATCGTCTCGTCGCCCAGCAGCAGGGTCTTGCCGGTGCCGACGGCCGGGGTCGGGGCGGTGCAGCCGCGCTGGTCCGGGCCGGGGAGCGCGGTCTCGATGGTGTCGTAGTGTTCGAGGATCCGGCCGTTGCTGGCGTCCACGAAGTAGTGCATGTCGGTCGGCGTCTGGTCCTTCCTGGTGCCGCTGAAGCTCACCTCGTAAGCCAGCACCGGCGCGGCGCCGCGCGCATACACCACCAGGCGCGCGGTCGGCAGGCCGGCGAAGTCGGGGCCGAACTGGTTGCCGGCTTCGACGATGGCGGCATCGCGGCTGAGGGTTGGCACCAGGCTCGGGCGCGCGATGGTCTTCAGCGTCTGGCTGACCGCCTGGGCCTGGCCGTTGCGCGTATGCAGCACGAAGTCGCCGCCGATCACCGGCAGGCCGTGGTAGGTGCGTTCGAGACGCACGTGCTCGGTGCCGTTGGCGTCGACGATGGTGTCGCGGGCGACGAAAGCGTCGGCACCGGCGCGGTGCACGCTCGCGGCGGCCGGGCCGTTGAGCAGGCTCTGGGCGCGGACGGCCGCCGCGGCGAGGCGCTGTGGCGTGGCTTGGACAGCGGCGGCAGCGGCATGGACGGTGGCGGAAGCGGCCAGCGCGGAAACGATGGCGGCGGTCAGCAGGCGAGACTGGAATTGCATTGAGGTGTCCCCGATTGATGTGGCTTTCCCCCGGATACGCCGGGGCGCAAAACTTCCCTGGTTACGGCATGCAGCCAATGACCCTCCCGACCATCGGCGGAATTGCTGGAAACCGGATCACGTGCCGGCGCGGCCCTCCCCTGGTCGTGACGGCCACACCGGTGGCAGCAGCCTGGCGCCCTCGAAGTAGGTCACCCGCAGCTGCAGGCCGCGCGGCGAGTAACCGATGAAGATCGAGTCCGAGCCCGCCTCGACCACGCATGCGCGGTTGAAGTAACTGTTGAGGTAGCGGTTTTCGATCTCGATGAAGATGCCCAGGCTTTCGGGCGTGGGCAGCGCGGCGTTGTAGGCCTGCAGCACCTCGCGGCAGCGGTTGTAGAACACCGGCATCAGGGCGCGGCCGCGCACGCTCTTGGCGAGGAACAGGCGGTAGTAGTACATCGGTTGCAGCAGCCGCGGCAGCACGCGGATGACCGCAGTGGCGACCGCGCAGATCGCGCCGTCGGCGTCGCGGGCGACGCACACGGCTTCGCCGGCGCGTGCCCGTGCGCGGGCCGGATCGCCGATCGCGCGCTGCTGGATCCAGAATTCGACCAGTTCCGCCGCGAGCTCGGGCGTCACCTGCTTCCACACCGGCACGATGTCGAAGGTCACCGGGGGGCGTTCGCGCTTCATGGCTGGCCTCCCGGTACCTGCGGCGCGGGCGCCAGGCGGTTCACCAGATCGGTGTATTCGGCGAAGTTCAGCTTGCCGTCCTTGTTCGCGTCGAATGCCGACAGCGGGGGCGCCGACTTGCCCGCGCGCTTGATCAGCAGCAGGTGGGCGTATTCGGCCGCGTCGATGAAGCCGTCGTGGTTGGTGTCCATCGCCTGGAACTGGCGTTGCAGGCGCAGCTCGCGCGCGGTCCGGGTGCGCAGCCGCAGCCAGCCGGCGCGGAACTCCTGCAGCGACAGCACGCCGTTGTGGTCCGTGTCCCAGGCGGCGAAGGTGGCGTCGACCATCGGCGGCACCGGCTCGGGCATGATCGCGGCGGGTGCGGCCGGGCCCGCTTTCGGCGGCGCCGTCTGCGCAAGGGCGGCCCCCGCCAGCGCCAGGCCGGCCGCGGCGGCAGTCCGCAGGCAAAGCTGGCGGATGCTCATGGCGCGACGGCCTCCTTCGCGATCTCGGATTCGAACGTGATCAGGTCGCGGATCTCCGGCGTGCGCAGGCCGATCATCATCGGGTTGCGCACGTTGGGCAGGAAGCTGATGTCGAACAGCTCGGTGACGTCGCCGTCGAAGCGGATCCAGTTCATCACGTCGCCGTTGGTGAGCGAGATGATCTGCACGCCGCACCACGGTTCGGCGTCGCGCTGGCGCAGCTCGTCGTCGAGCTGCAGGCCCTCGAAACGCTGGTTGCGCGGCTTGGACAGGCCGACCGCGGCGATGTTGCCGATGATCGACAGGCCGCGGGCGAAGCCCGGCACGAAGGCCAGCGGCACGAACTTCTTCGTCGCGAAGTCGACCCAGCCCAGGTGGCCGCTGCCGGCGTTGAGCACCCACAGCTTGCCGCCCGCCCAGCGCGGCGAATGCGGCATCGACAGGCCTTCGCACACGATCTCGTCGGTCTCCACGTCGATGACCACGCCACCGTCGCGGCGCCGGTCGCGCCAGCCGTCGACCGCGTCGCTCTTGCACACCGCGGTGACGTACTTGGGCTTGCCGTCGACCATCGCCAGGCCGTTGAGGTGGCAGCGGTCTTCCGGCGCCAGCTTGCTGATGAACTTCGGCTTCCAGATCGCCTTGAAGCTGTGCGTCTGGCTCAGCTCGGCCAGGCACGAATACTTGGTGTTGACGAACACCACCTTGCCGTTGCTGCAGATGCCCAGCTCGTGGATGTCCACGTCGCCGATGGTCTGCGCGTTGCGCGGCACGTAGCACTTGTCGAACTGGCCGTGGATGATCTCGTTGGAGCGCAGTACGTTCTCGAAACGCCACAGCTGGTACAGCCCGCCCAGGTAGATGCGCTGGGCATTGCCGACGATGCCCATCGCGCGCTCGAAGATGCGTTCGAAGAACGACACCCGGCCCTGCTTGTCGCTGCCGACCAGGTACACGCGGCCGGACTGGTAGGAGGAGATCGCCAGCGACAGCTTGTTGCTCGCCAGCCAGCCGGCGAGGCCGCGCGAGCACGATTTCTCGCACCTGAGCTGGGTGAGGTCGAGCGGTGCCTGCGGTGCGGCGGCGGGGGCTGGCGCCGGCGCGTCGGCGCCGACCGTGTCCAACCCGGTTTCCAATTGCGCCTTGTCGCTGGCTTCCTGGATGTCGGCGGCGCCGGCGGCGTCCGCGTTGTTGCCCTGCTGGTTGTTCATGGGGATCGCTCCTGCTCCTGGCGACCAGTGGACCGGCCTGCTTCTATCCGGGTCACAGCCCGCCATGGAGGGCTTGGGTAAACCGCGCGTCGATCGCCCGCGCGGCCGTGTCGTTGTTGCCTGTTGCACCTGCACCGGGGCGCCACGCGGGCGCCCCGGCTGTCGCTTGCGTCAGAACCCGTAGCGCAGCACCACCTGGCCGCCCACCTGGCCCTGCGTGGCGCCACCGTTGACCCAGTTCACGCCCGCGGTCACCGACAGGTTGTTGCGACGCACGCCCAGGCCCAGTTCCGCCATGGCGCTGTCGCCGTTGCTGCTGGTGCTGCCGAACAGGGTGTCGTTGATCGCGTAGGTGCTGCGGTTGCCGGCCACGTGCACCAGGCTGAGCGCACCGTACGGGGTCCAGATCCAGCCGTACGCCGAGCTGACCTGCTTCAGCGCGGCCAGGCCGATGCGCGAGGTCTCCCAGCGCGAGCCCTGCAGGCGGAAGGTGCTGTCCACGGCCTGCAGCGGGCCCATGCCGTCGACCGTGGTGCGGGTGTACTGCAGCTGCGGTTCCAGCACCAGGCCGTTGCCGAACGTCCAGTCGTAGCCGGCCTCGACGTTGAGCGCGTTGGCCCGGCCGAGCAGGAGCTGCTCGCTCGCCATCGGCGAACGCAGCCTGGACTTGAAGCCCATGGTGCGATACGACAGGTCGACGTAATAACCCTTCGCCGAGGTGAAGGTGCCGTACAGGCCGACCGTGTGGCCGTCCATGCGGCTGCTGCCGGCGCCGGCACCGGTCAGGCGCTGCTCGGCCTTGTTGTCGGCCAGCATCATGCCCAGGTTGATGCCGGCCATCGGCGCGACGTCCAGGCCCAGCTCGGTGCCGGCGTTGGTCTGCTCGTAGGCGAAGTTGCCGCCGCTGCCGAAGTTGGCCGTGTGCGCGAGCTTGACGTCGCGGTTGTCGTAGTAGCGACGCACCCACGGGCTCACGCCGCCCGGGCCGGCTTGGGCCGGGACCACGCCCATGCGCTGGCGCCAGGTGCCGATCTGCGAGGCCATCAGGCTCTGCGCGCTCTGGCCGGCCGACGCGGCCAGCGTGCCGGCGTCGCTCAGGCCGGTGACGGCGATCTGTGCGTAGAACGCGTCGGCGGTGGCGTTGCTGGGGTCGATCTTGCTGGTGATGCCGATGCCGAGGTTCACGAAGTTGTTGGGCGAGTAGCCCGTCAACCGGCCGGCGACGAACTGGTCGGCGGTGGAGGTGCCCGCCACGCTGGCGAACTGCGCCGGCACCGTGGCGCCCGAGGTCGGGATGCCGGTGAACGGCATGTTCACGTGCTGCACCGTGCCGGCGACGACGTTGCCGTCGATGCGGAGCATGTCGCTGGTGCCGTTGCGCAGGTTCAGGTCGATGTTCAGGGTGCCGTTGCCGCCGAAGTCGCCGTGGATGGTCAGGGCATCGTTGGTGGCGCCGTCGAGGAAGTCGATCACGCCGTTGTTGATCATCGGCGTGGCGTTCAGCGCCGGCACCTGCGCGGTGTTCATCGCCGGCACCGGCGTGGCGCCGCCCGGACCGGTGCCCATGTCGATCAGGCTGTTGCCCACGACCTTGATCGTGCCGGCGTTGGTGAACGCGTTGTTGCCGCTGCCCAGGCGGATGGCCGAATCGGCGAGCCGGATGGTGCCGCCGGCCTGGTTGCTGACGACGTCGTTGCCGGCGCCGAAGTCGGTGCTGTGGCTGCGCACGTCCCACAGGCCGTGGCTGGCGTTGGTGAAGCTGTCGGCACCGCCGCCGAGCACCAGCGCACCGTAGATCTTGCCGCTGTTGACGATGTTTTCCACCCCGTCGCCGCCGGACACGGCGATGCTGCCTTCCGGGCTGGCATACGAACGGATCACGCCGCTGTTGTTCAGCGTCGACACGCCGCCGGCGTTCAGGGCCACTGCGGTGGCGGTATCGACGCCGGTGGCGGTGATCGAGCCGCTGTTGTTGATCGCGGCGTCGCCGCTGGACTTCACCCACAGGCCGGTTGCCTGGCCGGCGGCATCGCTGCTGGTGGCGGTGATGTGGCCGGCGTTGGCCACCGTCAGGGTGGCGCCTTCGCCGAGCACGCCGGTCGCCTGCACGCCGCTGGCGCCGATCGTGCCGTTGGCGGCATTCGCCAGCTGCACTGCCTGCGCGCCCGCCATGCTGTGGACGCCGATGGCCGTGCCGGTCGGCGCGGTCGCGGCGATGCTGCCGCCGTTGTTCAGGGTCGATGCGCCGCCGGTATTCAAGGCCAGCGCGGTGGCGGCATCGACGGCGGTGGCGGCGATCTGGCCGGCGTTGGCCACCGTCACGGTGGCGGCGCCTTCGCCGAGCAGGCCGGTCGCCTGCACGCCGCTGGCGCCGATCGTGCCGCCGGCGGCATTCGTCAGCTGCGCCGCCTGCGTGGCCGCCGTGCTGTGGACGCCGATGGCCGTGCCGTACGGCGCGGTCGCGGCGATGCTGCCGCTGTTGTTCAGGGTCGATACGCCGCCGGCATCCAGGGCCAGCGCGGTGGCGGCATCGACGCCGGTGGCGGCGATCGAACCGCTGTTGCCGATCGTCGCGTCGCCGCTGGACTTCGCCCACACGCCGGTCGCCTGGCCGGCGGAATCGCTGGTGACGGCGGCGATCTGGCCGGCGTTGGTCACCGCCAGGGTGGTGCCTTCGCCGAGCACGCCGATCGCCTGCACGCCGCTGGCGCTGATCGTGCCGCCGGCGGCATTGGCCACCTGCGCGTCCAGGGTGCTGGCCATGGTCTGCACGCCGATGGCCGTGCCGGTCGCCGCGGTCGCGGTGATGCTGCCGCTGTTGCTCACCAGCGCGGTGCCGTAGGCTGCCGCGGCGGAAACCGCGGTGGCACCGTAATAGTCGCCGTAAACGTGCGTGGTGCCGTCGTTGGCGAGGATCGAGCCGCTGTTGGCGACCGTGGCGTTGCCGGTCGCGGCCGTGGCCTCGACGCCGATGCCGCTTCTCGACTCGACGGCGATCGAACCGCTGTTGGTCACGCCGACCGTGCCGCCGCCGGCCTTGATGCCGATGCCGTAGTAGAAGCTGGACGTGTTGATCTGCCCGCTGTTGTCCACCTGCGCAGTCAGCGTGTCGGGCGTGGTGCTGATGCCGATGGCAATGCCATAGTCCGCGGTCGCGGTGATCGTGCCGCTGTTGTGGATCGTGGCGGTGCCGGTCGCGGTGGCCAGCACGCCGGTCGCGTGGCCGTGGCCGTAGCCGCCGACCCCCACCACGGTGATCGCGCCGCTGTTGTCCACCGTCGCGTCGCCCGTCGCCTGCGCGACCACCGCCTGCGCGGCGTAGTACGCCGCTACGTACACGGTGCCGCTGTTGTTCACCGCCACGCTGCCGTCGCGGGAGCGGGCGAACACGCCGACCGCCTTCTTGCCACCGCCGGAGGCGTCCACCGACACGCTGCCGGCGTTGTCGATCGTCACGTCGCCCTGCGTCGTGCTGCCGAATACACCGATGCCAGCGACCGACTGATAGATTTGGCTGTCGCTGTTGTACTTGCCTTTGATGTCGATCGTGCCCGTGGCCGCGTTGCTGATCGCCACGTCGCCCTGGCTGGAGATGCCCAGCACGCCGTAGCCGTACTTGGCCTGCATCGTCACCGCGCCCGAATTGGCCATCGCCACGTTGCCCACGCTGGCTTTGCCGATCGCGCCGTAGATGTGCATGCCCTGCAGCGTCATCGAGCCCGAGTTGGTCACCGCCGCGTCGCCGGTGCCCGCGCTCGCGTACACGCCCATGCCGTACTTGGCCGGAGCGACCTGGATCGAACCGCTGTTGTCCACGCTCGCGCCATAGCCGCCGCCGGCGCGGATGCCGGTGACCTGGGCGCCCAGGGCGCGCACGGTGCCGGTGTTGACCACCGTAGCCGTGCCCCCCTGCGAGGCCGCCGTGATCGCCGTGGCGGCTGCGGCCACGTAGCCGCTGTTGGTCACGCTCGCATTGCCGGTGAATGCCAGCGCCTCGATGCCGTCGCCATGGTTCGAGATCACCTTGCCGCTGTTGTCGACGCTCGCGTCGCCCGTGGCCGAGGCCAGGATGCCGGTCGACCGGCCGTTTTGGCCTGCGTTCGAGGCAATGGCGGTGCCGCTGTTGTCGACGCTGACCGAACTGCCGGCGCCGGTCGCCACCGCCTGGATGCCGACCGAGCTGAAATAGGTGCCGCCCACGCCCGCGTACAGGTCGCCGGAGTTGTTCACGGTCACCACCGCGCCGTCGCCGCCGCTGACCACCTGGATGCCGGTGGCGAAGTACGGCGACGCTATCTGCATGTTGCCGCTGTTGGTGATCGTGACGTGGCCGCTGGTCGCGTCGTAGGCGTAGATGCCGGTGGCGTAGGCGCCGCTCGCGTGGATGGTGCCGCTGTTGGCCACGCTGATGCCGTCCGCGCCGCCGGTGGTGTAGATGCCGAACGCCTTGCTGTCGGTGCTGACGTTCGCCGTGGCCGTGATGTCGCCGGCGTTGTTCACCGTGGTCAGGTCGTCGCCCTGCGCCTCGATGCCTGCCGCCCAGTTGAAGCCGGTCGCGCTGATGCTGCTGCCCGCGTCGGTGGTGACGTCCACTTTGCCGCCCGAAGCGAAGATGCCGTCCGCCAAGCCGTTGGTCGAGGTCGTCGTGATCGCGCCGGCGTTGTGTTCACTGACGTTGCCGCCGACGGTGTAGCCGAAGATGCCGATCGCGTTGCCGTACTCCGCGTTCGCCGTCAGCACGCCGGTGGCCTGGTTGTCGACGCTGACGTTGCCGCCGTCGGTCGATTCGGCGTAGATGGCGTTGGCGTTGTAGGCACCGGTGGTGGACACCGCAATCGTGCCCGCGTTGGTGTAGGTGATGTCGCCGGACTGGACCATATTGAGGGTCGTGATCGGGCTCGCGATCACGCTGCTGGGGATGCCGCCGGACTGGACCAGGGTCAGGTCGACGGGGTAGGCGTCGAGCCCGGTGAGCGCGCCCGATTGCGTCGCCACCTGGGCGGGAGCGTTGTTCGGCGCCGTGCCGGCCACTGCCGGGCCGCCCAGCGCCAGCGCCGCGACCGAGATCGCCAGCGCTGCGCGCACCGCGCGGGTGACGGGCGCGACCTCGATGTCACGCGTCTGGTGGGACATGCTCGACCCACCCACGTACTTCGTTGTGCTCATGTGATCCCCATTGAATGATCCAGGTTTCCCTGGAGAGAAAAGCGGCCGGAGCGCGTCGCCCCTTCCCCTAAGCGGCCGAATGCGTCAGTTCAGAGAAAATTCGATGAAATTTCTCGAATCAGAAAGATGAAGGGAGGATGACCGGCTTGTCAATAAGAAATAGTGGGGGTGCGGAAAAAACTTCGTTGCGGTCTGCTGCAGTCGATTCAACGCAATGTTGTTGCGCAAGTTCATGAAATTTATCCAACACGTTGTTTGAAACGCGCCGAAAATGAACGGCTTGTTGCTCGCCGATCGGTTGGAACGGGCTCGTTCCGGCGAGGACCGAGCCTTGCGCCTTGCGCCATAATCCTGTCGACAGCCCCGCGGGCCGCGGGGCCTCCGCTGCTTGCCCGCGCGGCCCGTGCAAATATTTCTCCCATCCGAAACAGCGCCGCCGCTGCCCGTCCGCCGTCATGACCACGACCTCGCAAACGCCCAACCTCGGCCACGCCCTGCGCAAGCTCCGGACGGAGCGGCAGTGGACGCTGCGCGAGATGAGCCAATGTCTGGACATCCCCTTGTCGACCCTGTCCAAGGTCGAGAACGGGCAGCTCACGCTGGGCTACGATCGGCTGGCACAGTTGTGCGAACGCCTGGGCATCGGCGTGTTCGAACTGTTCTCGCCCACGGAACCCGCGCAGATGCCGGCCGCGGTCACCGCGCGCCGGAGCATCGGCCATGCCGGCGACGCGGTGGCCGTGCGCACGCGCACCTACGAACACCGCTTCCTCAACCACGATCTGCGGCGCAAGGCGATGGTCCCGACCGTGACCGAGGTGCTGGCCCGGAGCATCGAGGAGTTCGGTCCGATGGCGCGCCACGCCGGCGAGGAATGGTTCTACGTGCTCAGTGGCCGGGTCGAGGTCCACTGCGAGTTCTATGCGCCAGTCGTGCTCGGGGTGGGCGAATCGCTGTACATCGACGCGAACATGGGGCACGCCTACGTGCTGGCGCCGGGCTGCGAGTCCGCTACCGTGCTGGGCGTGTGCACGGACCCGAACGTGTTTGCCTACGTGTCCGCCAAATCCACGGCCGTCGAGGCATCCGACAACGACGGCGGCTGAGGCCGCCGCACCCGCCCTGCAGCGTCATGGCGCGCCGATTGAACAGTGCGGCCATGGATGGCCGCCCGTTTGATCTTCGCGCTCGTGGACGAGCGCACAGATGAACCGCACAAAAAAATGGCCCCGAAGGCTAGGGGGCGCCTTCGGGGCCGGGGAGGCGGAAACCCAGGGGAGAGGTTCCGCGTCCGGGTGGCTGTCCAGGGAGGTGAGCAGCCGTGGATGCCGTTGCGTGCATCCGATGAGTGAGAACGCGCGAATCCGGAAAAGTTCTACAAGCGGCGCGAAAAAAAGTCAGGATCGGTTCATTTCACGGAAAAGCAACGGCAGCCCCCTCACCCCGGCCCTCTCCCCCGGGCAAGCCCGGGGGAGAGGGGGAAGGGCTTCGAGTCTGCTCGGGGCGTTGAAGGGGCTCAATGCGCCTCGTCCCAGTTCGCGCCCACGCCCACGTCGACGATCAGCGGCACGGCCAGTTCCGCGGCGCCCTGCATGCGTTCGCGCACGCCTTCGCGCACTGCGTCCACCGCGTCGGCGCGCACCTCGAACACCAGTTCGTCGTGTACCTGCATCAGCATGTGGGCGTCGTCGTCGCGGCTCTTGAGCCAGGCGGCCACGGCGATCATCGCGCGCTTGATGATGTCGGCGGCGCTGCCCTGCATCGGCGCGTTCACCGCGGCGCGCTCGGCGCCGGCGCGATGGGCCTGGTTGCGCGACTGCAGGTTCTCCAGGTACAGGCGGCGGCCGAAGATCGTTTCCACGTAGCCGTCGCGGTGCGCCCGTTCGCGGGTGGCTTCCATGAAGGCGTGCACGCCGGGGTAGCGGGCGAAATAGCGCGCGATGTAGTCGCCGGCCTCGCCGCGGTCGATGCCGAGCTGGCGGGCGAGGCCGAACGCGCTCATGCCGTACATCAGGCCGAAGTTGATCGCCTTGGCGGCGCGGCGCTGGTTCGCGCTCACTTCCTCGGGCTTGAGGCCGAACACTTCGGCGGCGGTGGCGCGGTGCACGTCGCCGCCTTCGTGGAAGGCCTTCAGCAGGCCCTCGTCGCCGGAGAGGTGGGCCATGATGCGCAGCTCGATCTGCGAGTAGTCCGCTGCCATCACCTTCCATCCCGGCGGCGCGATGAAGGCCTGGCGGATGCGCCGGCCTTCCTCGGTGCGTACCGGGATGTTCTGCAGGTTCGGGTCGGTGGAGGAGATGCGCCCGGTGGCCACCGCGCCCTGGTGGTAGCTGGTGTGCACGCGGCCGGTGCGGGGGTTCACCGTGCCGGCCAGCTTGTCGGTATAGGTGGAGCGCAGCTTGGCGAGACCGCGGTAGTCGAGGATCAGCTTCGGCAGCGCATGCGCGTCGGCGATCGCTTCCAGCGCCTCCTCGTTCGTCGAGGGCTGGCCGGTGGGCGTCTTGAGTTTCGCGGGCAGGCCCAGTTCGTCGAACAGGATCGCCTGCAGCTGCTTGGGCGAGTCGAGGTTGAATTCGCGCCCGGCTTCCGTGTACGCCTGCTGCTGCAGTTCCAGCATGCGCTTGCCGAGCTGCTGGCTTTGCCGGCGCAGCTCGTCCACGTCGATCAGCACGCCGCGCTGCTCCATGCCAGCCAGCACGGGCACCAGCGGGATCTCGATGTTCTCGTACACCGAACGCAGGCTGGGCACGCTTTCCAGCTGCGGCCACAGCGCGTGGTGCAGGCGCAGGGTGACGTCGGCGTCCTCGGCGGCGTAGCGGCAGGCGGTGTCCAGGTCCACCTGCGAGAACGGGATCTGCTTCGCGCCCTTGCCGGCCACCTCCTCGTACTTCACGGTGTCGTAGCCGAGGTAGCGCTTCGCCAGCGAATCCATGTCGTGGCGCGTGGCGGTGGCGTTCCACACGTAGGATTCCAGCATGGTGTCGTGGGCGACGCCCGCCACCCGGATGCCGTAGTGCGACAGGATGTTGATGTCGTACTTCGCGTGCTGGCCCAGCTTGGGCCGGCTCGCGTCCTCGAAGATGGGCTTGAGCGCGGCGAGCACCGCGTCGCGCGACAGCTGCGCGGGAGCGCCGGGGTAGTCGTGCGCCAGCGGGACGTAGCAGGCCTGGCCCGGTTCCACTGCGAGGCTGAGGCCCACGATATCGGCCTGCATCGGATCGAGCGCCGTGGTTTCGGTATCGAAGGCGATCAGCGGGGCGGTACGGAGTTTTTCCAGCCAGGCGTCGAGTTGCGCTTGCGTGGTGACCAACTCGTAGCGGGACTCGGGACTCGAGACTCGGGACTCGGCAGAGCGGTCCGTGGCGGGCGTGGACTCCGCGCCTTGGCTTCGGCTTTGACTTTGGTCTTGGCTTTTCCCGAGTCCCGAGTCCCGAGTCCCGAGTCCCGGCTTCACGGAGTCCCGGGTCCCGAGTCCCGGCTCTTCGAGTTCCTTCAGCGCCGCCTTGAACTCGTAGCGCGTGTACAGCTCGCGCAGCGTTTCGGTATCGGGCGTGCGTTGCGCGAGGTCGGCGGGGCCGAGGTCCAGCGCCACGTCGGTCTTGATCGTCACCAGTTCGCGCGACAGCGGCAGCTGCGGCAGCGCTTCGCGCAGGCTTTCGCCGATCTTGCCGCCGACCTGGGCCGCGTTCGCGATCACGCCGTCCAGCGAGCCGTATTCGGCCAGCCATTTCGCCGCGGTCTTGGGGCCGCACTTGGGTACGCCGGGCACGTTGTCCACCGTGTCGCCGACCAGGGTGAGGTAGTCGACGATGCGCTCGGGCGGCACGCCGAATTTTTCCATCACCCCGGCGCGGTCCATGGTGGTATTGGTCATGGTATTGACCAGGGTGATGCCGGGACCGACCAGCTGGGCCATGTCCTTGTCGCCGGTGGAGATCTCCACCTCGATGCCGGCGTGCTGCGCCTGCACGGCGAGCGTGCCGATCACGTCGTCGGCCTCCACGCCCGGCACGCGCAGGATCGGGAAGCCCAGCGCGGCCACGATCGCCAGCATCGGCTCGATCTGCGCGCGCAGGTCGTCCGGCATCGGCGGGCGGTTCGCCTTGTAGTGCTCGTACATCGCGTCGCGGAAGGTGGGGCCGGAGGCGTCGCTGACGAAGGCGAGGTAGTCGGGCTTCGCCTTCAGCGTGGCGCGCAGCATGTTGACCACGCCGAACAGCGCGCCGGTGGGCTCGCCCTGCGCGTTGGACAGCGGCGGCAGCGCGTGGAAGGCGCGGTACAGGTAGGAGGAACCGTCGATCAGGATGAGCTTCGCCATGCGGCATTCTCGCACGGCGCGGTTCACGGGTAGGCGGCCGGCGCGCTGCTATGCTTCGGTTCCCCAACGAGGTCGTCGCCATGAAATACGCCGCCAGCCTGCTTGCCCTCGCCGTCTTCGCCGCGCTGCCGGCGCACGCGCAGTCCACCAGCGCGCAGCCGCCGAAGTTCGCGCCGGTGCCGCCGCCGCCGGGCATGCACGATCCGGGCGCGCAGGCGGTGGCGCCGCCCGCGAAGCCGGCGCCGGCGAGCACCAGCGGCAGCACGCCCGCCACGGTCACCGCCACGCCGGTGCCGGGCAAGCCGATCCCGCTGCCGGCGATGCCGGGCGACAAGGGCGCGCCGCAGACGGTCAAGGGCGAGTCGCCGGCGGACGACGTCACCGTGCATACCGAGGGCGATGCGGTGTACCAGGAATACCGCCGCGGCGGCCGCGTCTACATGGTGGTGGTGACGCAGAAGAACGGCCTGTCCTACACCTACATGGTGGACAGCAACGGCACGATGCATGCCACCAACGGCGCACCGCCGGTGCGCCCGGTGATGTACAAGATCCTGGAGTGGGGCGGCAGCAAGCCGGCTGCGTCCAGCAGCACTTCGCAGGGCCACTGAGCCCCGCTCGGCGCGTCCGCATACAGCGTCGGGCTTGCGTTGCCGCGGCGGCGTCGCTGCAATACGCGTTCCCCGTTGCCGATGCCACGCATGTTCCGCCGCTTCCTGCCCGACCGCTTCACCGGCGCGCTGCTGCTCACCGTGCTGCTGTCCAGTGTGCTGCCTTGCCGCGGCGCGTGGGCCATCGCGTTCGGCCGGCTCACCGACGTGGCGATCATGCTGCTGTTCTTCCTGCACGGCGCCAAGCTGTCGCGGCAGGCGGTGCTGGCCGGGCTCACCCACTGGCGGCTGCACCTCACCGTGCTCGCCAGCACCTTCGTGCTGTTTCCGCTGATGGGCTGGGCGCTGCGCCCGCTGCTGGCGCCGCTGGTGACGCCGGACCTGTACCTGGGCGTGCTGTTCCTGTGTACGCTGCCGTCCACGGTGCAGTCCTCGATCGCGTTCACCTCGATCGCGCGCGGCAATGTTTCCACCGCGGTGTGCGCGGCCTCGGCCTCCAGCCTGCTCGGCATCGTCATCACGCCGCTGTGGGTGGGCCTGCTGCTGGAGTCGCATGGCGGCAACGGCATGTCCTGGCATGCGCTGGGCGAGATCGTGGGCTTGCTGCTGCTGCCGTTCGTGGCGGGGCAGGTGGCGCAGCGCTGGATCGGCGGCTGGGTGCAGCGGCATCGCCCGCTGGTGGGTGTGGTGGACCAGGGTTCGATCCTGCTGGTGGTCTACACCGCGTTCAGCGCCTCGGTGCTCGAAGGCCTGTGGCGGCAGCTGCCGCTGCCGGCGCTGGGCGGCTTGGTGCTGGTCTGCGCGGCCTTGCTGGCGCTGGCCCTGCTGGCCACCAGCCACGGCGCGCGGGCGCTGGGCTTCGGCAAGGAAGACGAGATCACCATCGTGTTCTGCGGTTCCAAGAAGAGCCTCGCCAGCGGCGTGCCGATGGCCAAGGTGCTGTTCGCCGGCCATCCGCTGGGCATGATCGTGCTGCCGCTGATGCTGTTCCACCAGATCCAGCTGATGGTGTGCGCGGTGCTGGCGCGGCGCTATGCGCGACGGGGCGAGACGCTGGCGGTGGATGCGGGGGATGTGGCGCCGGCGGATTGAGTTTGAGGCAAGCTTGGCCCCTCACCCCGGCCCTCTCCCCGGAGGGGAGAGGGAGCAAAGCAATGGCGGAGTACCAGATTTATTTCAGGCACTGTTAGTGCCTGAAGTGCCGCATCCCCGTAAACACCATCGCCATGCCGTGCTCGTCGGCGGCGGCGATCACCTCGGCGTCGCGCATCGAGCCGCCGGGCTGGATCACCGCGCTGATGCCGGCGGCCGCCGCCGCGTCGATGCCGTCGCGGAACGGGAAGAACGCGTCGCTGGCCATCACCGAGCCGCGCACTTCGAGCTTCTCGTCGGCGGCCTTGATGCCGGCGATCTTCGCGCTGTAGACGCGGCTCATCTGGCCGGCGCCGATGCCGATGGTCTGGCGATCCCTGGCGTAGACGATGGCGTTGGACTTCACGAACTTCGCCACCTTCCACGCGAAGATCAGGTCGTCGATCTGCGCCGGCGTGGGCGCCAGCTTGGTCACCACCTTGAGATCGGCCGCCTTGACCATGCCGGTGTCGGCGGTCTGGATCAATAGGCCCGAGCCCACGCGCTTGACGTTGTTGCCCGGGTGCGCGGCGACGAGATCGGTGCCGGGCGGCACCGGGATTTCCAGCACGCGCACGTTGCCCTTCTTCGCGAACGCCTTCAGTGCCTCGTCGCTGTACGCGGGCGCCAGCACCACTTCGACGAACTGGCGCGACACGATCGCCTGCGCGGTGGCGCCGTCGACTTCGCGGTTGAACGCGATGATGCCGCCGAAGGCCGAAGTGGGGTCGGTCTGGTAGGCGAGGTCGTAGGCCTTGCCGATGCCGTCCAGGCTCACCGCCACGCCGCAGGGGTTGGCGTGCTTCACGATCACGCAGGCCGGCTTGACGAAGCTGCGCACGCATTCCCACGCGGCGTCGGCGTCGGCGATGTTGTTGAACGAGAGTTCCTTGCCCTGCAATTGCTTGAAGGTGGCGAGCGTGCCGGGCGCCGGATACAGGTCGCGGTAGAACGCGGCGCTCTGGTGCGGGTTCTCGCCGTAGCGCAGATCCATCAGCTTCACGAAGCGGCCGTTGGCCTGCGCGGGGAAGGTTTCGTGGCCGGCGATGGCCTCGTGCGCCGCGTCGAGCTGGAGGCCGCTCAAGTAGTCGCTGATCGCGCCGTCGTAGTTCGAGACGTTGTTGAATGCTTCGACCGCAAGCTTGAAACGCGTGGCGCGCGAGAGGCCGCCGTGCTGCTCGATCTCGGCCAGCGCGCTTTCGTACTGGTCGGGCGAAGTCAGCACGCCCACGTCGTTCCAGTTCTTCGCCGCCGAGCGCAGCATCGCCGGGCCGCCGATGTCGATGTTCTCGATCGCCTGTTCCAGCGTGCAATCCGGCTTTGCGACCGTGGCCTCGAACGGGTAGAGGTTCAGCACCAGCAGGTCGATCGGCTGGATGCCGAGCTCGGCCATCACCGCGTCGTCGGTGCCGCGCCGGCCGAGCAGACCGCCGTGCACCTTCGGATGCAGGGTCTTGACGCGGCCGTCCATGATCTCGGGAAAGCCGGTGAGCTCGCTGACGTCCTTCACCGCGATGCCGGCCTCGCGCAGCGCCTTGGCGCTGCCGCCGGTGGAGAGCAGTTCCACGCCGCGCACGGCGAGCCGGCGACCCAGCTCGATCAGGCCGGTCTTGTCGGAAACGCTGAGCAGGGCGCGGCGGACGGGGACGACAGCGGGGGCGGACATGGCGGCTTCCAGGCGGGAAAGCCGGCGATTATAGCCGAGTCCGGGGCGTGGCCGTCGTTTGGACGGCCAAACGACAAAAGCGTGCGATTACAGCAGGCCGTGCGCGGCCAGCTTCTTGCGCAGCGTGGCGCGATTGATGCCCAGCGCCACCGCGGCGCGGCTCTGGTTGCCGTCGTGGAACGCCAGCACTTCGCGCAGCAGCGGGCCTTCCACCTCGCGGATCACCAGCGCGTGCAGGCCTTCGCCGCAGTCGGCGTCGCCGAGGTCGGCGAGGTAGCGGCGCACGGTGCGGCTGACGCATTCGCCCAGCGCACTCTGCGACGCGACCGGACGAGTGGCCTCGGTGGCTGGCGATCTCACGGCATTCACTGACCATCCCTCTGTGTGTCTTGCGCGGCTGCTTGGGCCGCTGCTTGTGTTTTTCTTCCGCGACCGCGTCGGCGGTTCTTCCGTGCACGCCGGTTGGCGATGTGCGGAAGGATGGAGTCTACCCGCGCGGGCCGCGAATTTTAAGTGCTGTGTGCGTTCGAAAAGTGCGATGAGGTACTTGCATTTTCCGTCGCGTGCGACGCGCTCCGTGGCGCGAGGCATGCATTGCGCTACTCGAAACCGAACTCGTAGGCGACCGCCTGTTCGCCGGGATCCTGCACTTCCAGCAGCAGCGCGGTGGTGGCGCCCGGCGCGAGGCCGCGGCGCAGCACGGCGGGGTCGTCCAGGTAATCGCCGGGCAGCAGGCGGCGCATCGTCAGCCGGCGGCCCTGCGCATCCTCCAGCGTGACCACCACCACCGGCCAGGGCTGCGCGAACGCGGCCTCGTTGCGCAGGCTGAGGCTGATCATCAGCGCGTGCGCGGCGTTGGGATGGGCCTCGACGTTGCTGGCGAGCAGGCGCAACTGTTTCGGCGCGGCGACCAGCGGCAGGCGGCAGCCGATGTTGTCGCAGAGGCTGCGCAGCCAGTTGCCGGGCAGCGGCGCGCGGACCAGGTTGTCGCGGCCGATCCACGCCAGCTGGGCCGCGAGCCCGAGCGCGAGCAGGCTGCATACCAGCACCCACGGCCAGCGCCGCGGCCGGTCGCCGGCGTCGCGGCGCGTGCGGCGCTTGCGCTCGCGCCGCGGCGGCTTGCGCTGGCGCGTGTTCTTCGCGAAGCGCGGCGCGAACACCAGTTGCGAGAAATCCTCTTGTGCCGGCGCGGCCGGCGCCGCCGCTTCCGCCACCACCGCGGGTTCGGGCGCCGGCGGCTGCGGGCGATACACCACCAGCTCGATGCGCGGCGGCACCAGCGCCTGCTCGTTCACCGGCAGTTGCTCGAACGGCTCGGGCGGCAGCTGTTCGCTGAGCGTGGCGAGGCTGTCGAAGCCGGCGTCGCAGTGCCCGCAGATCACGTAGCCGTGCGCCTGCACCAGCGCTTGCGCGCCGAGCGAGAACACGGACAGGCATTCGGGGCATTGCGTGTACATGCGGGACGCGACGGGAGACTTCCCGCAAGCTTAGCAGGCGCGCTCAGCCGCGCCGCCGTCCGCTGATGCGTACCCAGCCGTCCTGCATGTCCACGCACAGCGCGTCGAACCACTTGGCGTAGCGCTGCAGCAGTTCGTCCTGCTGGCCGTCGAGGATGCCGGAGATCGCGAACGGCGCACCGGGCTTTGCCGCCGCGGCGAAGGTCGGCGCCAGTTCGCCGAGCGGGCCGGCGAGGATGTTCGCGACGAACACGTCGGCGGGTTCGCTGTCGTGGTCCTCGGGCAGGAACAGCGCGAGGCGTTCGGCCACGCCGTTGCGCTCGGCGTTGTCGCGCGAAGCGATCAGCGCCTGCGGATCGTTGTCCACGCCGACCGCGCTGGCGGCGCCGAGCTTGAGCGCGGCGATCGCGAGGATGCCCGAGCCGCAGCCGTAGTCGATCACCGACTTGCCGGCGAGCTCGAGGCCGTCCAGCCACTGCAGGCACAGCGCGGTGGTGGGATGCGTGCCGCTGCCGAAGGCGAGGCCGGGATCGAGGCGCACCACCACGCGCTCGTCGTCCGCCGGCGGCTCGATGTTCCACGGGTAGATCCACAGCCGCCGGCCGAACGCCATCGGCTGGTACTGGTCCATCCACACACGCTCCCAGTCCTGGTCCTCCACCACGCGGAAGTCCAGCTGGTCGGGTTCCAGCCACGGCAGCAGTTCACCCAGCGCAGCAGCGAGGCCGCGGCGGTCGGCGTGTTCGTCGAACAACGCATTCAGCGTGATCGTCGGCCACAGCGGCAGCTCGCCCACGCCCGGCTCGAAGATCGCCTGTTCGTCCGGCGTCTCGGCGTCTGCGTCGCGCAGCGTGATCGACAGCGCGCCGAGATCCTCCAGCGCTTCTTCCACGCGAGGCTGCTGTTCGAGGCGGGCGGTGAGCGAGAGTTCGAGGAAGGGCATGGCGTCGGCTTCACTCCCTCTCCCTTGTCGGGGGGGAGGGTTGGGTTGAGGAGAGCTTGCGGTGATCTTCGTAGGTCGGGATTCATCCCGACATCCTTGTGGTGTGTCGGGCTGAAGCCCGACCTACCTCGAGCAGTCGCGTGCGGGGTCTCTGGCGGTGAAGTGCATGCGCGGGTTCCGGTCGAGACTGTCGCGAGCACCCGCCCCTCACCTCAATCCTCTCCCCCGGCGGGGGAGAGGAAGAAGATCCACATCAATGCCCGGTCGCAGCTTTTTCCTTCTGCTCCGCCATCCGCTTCTCGAGGTAGTGGATGTTCTGGCCACCGTGCTGGAAGCCCACGTCGGCCATGATGCGCTGCTGCAGCGGGATGTTGCACTTCACGCCCTCGATCACCGTCTCGGCGAGCGCAAGGCGCATGCGCGCGATCGCGGTGGCGCGGTCGGGGCCGTAAACGATCAGCTTGCCGATCATCGAGTCGTAGTTCGGCGGGATGCGGTAGCCGTCGTACAGGTGCGTATCCACGCGCACGCCGGGACCGCCCGGCGCCTCGAAGCGCTTCACCGTGCCGGGGCAGGGCAGGAAGGTGTCCGGGTCCTCGGCGTTGATGCGGCACTCGATCGCGTGGCCGCTGAAGCGGATGTCTTCCTGCCTGATCGACAGTTTCTCGCCGCCGGCGATCAAGAGCTGCTCGCGCACCAGGTCCACGCCGGTGATGAACTCGGTCACCGGGTGCTCGACCTGGATGCGGGTGTTCATCTCGATGAAGTAGAAGCGGCCGTTCTCGAACAGGAACTCGAAGGTGCCGGCGCCGCGGTAGCCGATGCGGATGCAGGCCTCCACGCAGACCTGGCCGATCTGCGCGCGCAGCTCCGGCGTGATGCCGGGCGCGGGCGCTTCCTCCACCACCTTCTGGTGGCGGCGCTGCATCGAGCAGTCGCGCTCGCCCAGGTGGATCGCGTTGCCTTGGCCGTCGGCCAGCACCTGGATCTCCACGTGGCGCGGGTTCTCCAGGAATTTCTCCATGTAGACCATGTCGTTGCCGAAGGCCGCCTTGGCCTCCTGCTTGGTCATCACGATGGAGTTGCCCAGGTGCGCCTCGGTGCGCACCACGCGCATGCCGCGGCCGCCGCCGCCGCCGGCCGCCTTGATGATGACCGGGTAGCCGATCTCGCGCGCGATGCGCAGGTTTTCCTCGATGTCCTCGCCCAGCGGGCCGCCGGAGCCGGGCACGCAGGGCACGCCCGCGGCCTTCATCGCCTTGATCGCCTCCACCTTGTCGCCCATCAGGCGGATCACGTCCGCGGTGGGGCCGATGAAGACGAAGCCGGACTGCTCCACCTGCTCGGCGAAATCCGCGCGCTCGGAAAGGAAGCCGTAGCCCGGGTGGATCGCCTGGGCGTCGGAGATCTCCGCCGCCGCGATCAGGCGCGGGATGTTGAGGTAACTGTCGGCGGACGGGCCCGGGCCGATGCAGATCGCCTCGTCGGCGAGGCCGACGTGCTTGAGGTTGCGGTCGGCGGTGGAATGCACCGCCACCGTCTTGATGCCGAGGCTGTGGCACGCGCGCAGCACGCGCAGCGCGATCTCGCCGCGATTGGCTATGAGGACTTTTTCTAGCATGGAGGGCTCCAAGAGCCGGGACTCGGGACTCGGGGCTCGGGACTCGGAAGATCAAGAGCGCGGCGCGGCCCTTGCTTTGCCGAGTCCCGAGTCCCGAGTCCCGAGTCCCGCATCAATTACGCGATGACGAACATCGGCTGGTCGAATTCGACCGGCTGGCTGTTCTCGACCAGGATCGCCTGGATGGTGCCGGAGACGTCGGCTTCGATCTGGTTGAACATCTTCATCGCCTCGATGATGCCCAGCGTCTCGCCGGCCTTCACCTGCTGGCCGACCTTGACGAAGGCGGGCGCGCCCGGCGTGGCCGAGGCGTAGAAGGTGCCGACCATCGGCGCCTTCACCACGTGGCCGGCAGGCAGGGCGTCGGCGGCGGGCGCCGCAGCGGCGGCCGCGACAGGAGCGGCCGCGGCGACCGGCGCCGCCATCGGCGCGGGCGCCATGGCGAGCGGTGCGGGCGCGGCGACGGCCACGCCGCCCTTGGGCACGCGCGACAGGCGCACCACTTCCTCGCCCTCCTTGATTTCCAGTTCGGCGAGGTTGGATTCCTCGAGCAGGTCGATCAGCTTCTTGATCTTGCGCAGATCCATGGGATGGCCTTCATGTCATGGGCCGCCCGCGGGCGGCCGGGAAAGGAAAACGGGTGGCTCAGCGCGGCGCCAGCCGCGCGAGGGCGGCGTCCAGTGCCAGGCGGTAGCTGTCGGCGCCGAAGCCGCAGATCACGCCGGTGGCGAGATCGGAGAGATGCGAGTGATGGCGGAACGGCTCGCGGGCGAACACGTTGGACAGGTGCACTTCGATGAACGGGATCGCCACCGCGGCGAACGCGTCACGCAGCGCGATGCTGGTGTGGGTGTAGGCGCCGGCGTTCACCAGGATCATCGCCACCTGCTCGGCGCGGGCCTGCTGCACGCGGCCGATCAGCTCGTGCTCGGCGTTGGACTGGAAGCTGGCGAGCTCATGCCCGGCCGCCTGCGCCTGCGCGGCCAGCCGGCCGTCGATGTCGGCCAGCGTGTCGCGGCCGTAGATCGCGGGCTCGCGGCTGCCCAGCAGGTTGAGGTTGGGCCCATGCAGGACCAGGATCTTCGCCACACCATACCTTCGACGGCGTCCGGATGGCCCGGACCGGGCGCAGTGTGCGCGCAGCGGCGGATGTTGTCCAGTTCGGTGCAGATCGACGATGTTCGATGGAGAAGTGCGTCACTCTCCGTGCGCCGACGTATGTATGAAGTAACTTTCCAGCGTAGCGGCGTCCAGTGGGCCGCGCCGGGTGGCGATCACGCGCCCATCGGCGCCGATCAGCACGCTGTAGGGCAGCACTTCGCCGCTATCGCCCCAGATCAGCGAAGTACTCGGCGGTTCCATCCGGCCCAGCAGGACCGGGTAACGCACGGGATGATCGGCGAGAAAGGCGCGAACGCGCGTGGGCTCGTCCATCGCGATACCCAGCACGATAGGCCCATTTTCGCCGAACTTGGCCTGCGCCTTGTCCAGCGCCGGCAGCTCGTCCAGGCACGGGCCGCACCAGCTGGCCCAGAAGTTCAGCAGCACGCGGCGGCCGCGGTAGTCGGCCAGCCGGTGCGTGCGGCCGGCGAGATCCGGAAGCTCCAACGCGGGCGCGGGCTGGCCCACTTGCGCCACCGCCACGCCCGCCGGCGCATGCGCCAGGCGACTTTCGTGCTGCAGCCAGCCGCCCAGCGCCGCCGCCAGCACCGCTACCCCGAGTATCACGAGGTTGTCGCGGCTCAGCATGGCAACGCGCTCCCTCTCCCCCGAATGCATTCGGGGGAGAGGGTTGGGGTGAGGGGGGCAGGCGGTGGGGAACCCAGCCATGCAGACGATTGGCCGAAAGCCCCCCTCTCCCCGCCCTCTCCCCCAAGCGGGGCTTGGGGGAGAGGGAAGTCAGGCGGCGGCATGAGGCTCACCGCGCCGCCTCGTCCAACGCCCGCTCCACCAGCGCCGTGGTCAGCACGGTCGGCAGTTGCCGCCCCGCGCCGCCGCCCTTGGGGAACACCACATATAGCGGCACGCCGGGCGAGTGGTACTGCTGCAGGAAGGCGGTGATCGCCGGGTCTTCGTTGGTCCAGTCGCCCTTCATGTAGACCGCGCCGTTGCGCGCCAGCGCGGCGCGGAACGGCGCGCCGGCCAGCACGGCGTGTTCGTTGGCCTTGCAGGTGATGCACCAGTCGGCGGTCATGTCCACGAACACCGGGGTGTTCGTGGCGCGCAGTTCGGCGAGCTTCGCCGGGTTGTAGGCCAGCACGCCTGCCTGCGTCGCGACGGCATTCGCGGTGGCCGGCACCCGCGCCAGCAGGTACAGCGGCGCAAGCACGGTGAGTGCCAGCAGTATGGTCAGCGCATGGCGCAGCGGGCCGCGGCCACGGCTGCGCTCGAACCACCACAGCGCCAGTGCCAACAGCACCATCGCCACCAGCAGCAGACCCACCGCGTCGGCGCCGCGCTGGTTCGCCAGCACCCAGGCCAGCCACGCCGCGGTGAGGTACATCGGGAAGGCCAGCACCTGCTTCAGCGTCTCCATCCAGCGGCCGGGCTTCGGCAGCCAGCGCGCCAGCGCGGGTACGAAGGCGATCGCGAGGAACGGCAGGGCCAGACCCACGCCCAGTGCGAGGAACACGGCCAGCGCGTTCGCCGCGGGCGCGGCGAAGGCGTAGGCCAGCGCGCTGCCCATGAACGGCGCGGTGCAGGGGCTGGCCACCACCACGGCGAGCACGCCGGTGAAGAAGTCGCCGGCCGCGCCGCCGCGGTTCGCCAGCGTGCCGCCGACGTTGCCCAGCGCGGCGCCGAACTGCACCACGCCCGACATCGACAAGCCCAGCGCGAAGATCACGCAGGCCAGCACGGCGACCAGGATCGGCTGCTGCAGCTGCGTACCCCAGCCCAGCGCGTGGCCGGCCGAGCGCAGCGCGAGGATGCCCAGCCCCAGCGCGAGGAAGCTCGCCAGCACGCCGGCGGTGTAGGCCAGCGCGTGGCGGCGCCGGCGCGCGGGGTTCTCGCCGCTTTCCAAGAGGCCCACCGCCTTGAGCGAGAGCACCGGCAGCACGCAGGGCATCAGGTTGAGGATCAGGCCGCCGCCCAGCGCCAGCAGCAGCGCTGCGAACAGGCCGGTTTGCAGCGGGCCGGTGGGCGGGGTCGCCACCGCATTCGAGGTGCCGCCATGGCCGGTTGCCGCTGGCGTGCCGGGAACGCCATTCGCCACGGCGCCGCTTTGCAGGTCCACCGTCACGTCGCGCGTGATCAGCGGATAGCACACGCCGCCATCCTGGCAGCCGAGGAAGCTCGCCTCCAGTGTCAGCTGCCGGCGGCCGGTGGTATCGCCCTCGATCATCACGGGCAATTCGAGCTCGCCGAAGTACACGGTCACCGCGCCCAGCTGCGCGTCCTGATGCACCACGCCGCCGGCCGGCCACGCGGGCGCGCCGAGCTTGAGGCCGTCGGCGTCCTTGAGCTTGAGCGCGATGTGGTCGCGGTAGACGTAGTAGTCCTTCGGCATCGTCCAGCGCAGCAGCAGGTGCTGCGGGTCCTGCGCCAGCGCGGTGAAGCGGAAGGCCTGCTCCGGCGGCAGCGGCGTGGACGAGGCGCCGGTCGGCATGCTGCCGCCCAGCTGCTGCAGCGCGGCGCCCAGCGCGTTGCCGCCCGCAGCGGGAGCGGCGGCTGCGGCCGGCAGTGGCAGGTCGAGGTGCTCGGTATGCGGCGGGTAGCAGATCTTCGGCTCCACCTCGTGGCAGCCCTGGTATTGCACGCTCAGCGCGAGCCGCGTGGTGCCCGCCGCCACGGTGTAGGGGATGCTGGCGTCGACGCCGTGGTGGTAGGTCTCCACCGGGCCGAGGTAGGGATCGTCGTGCTTCTCGCCGGGTGGCAGCTGCGCCTCGCCCAGCGTCACGCCGGGGCCGGCGGTGAACTTCATGCGGCCGCGGTAGAGGTAGTAGTCCGGCGCGATCGTCCAGTGCAGCTTGAGCACGCCGGGCGTGCCCGCGTCGGCGCTGAGCTTGTACGCCTCGGTCACCGGCAGGATGTTGTCGTCCTGCGTCTGGGCGAATGCGGCGGGCGCCAGCGCCAGCAGCAGGCCGAGCAGCCAGCCCGTCGACAGGGCGCGGTGGAGGAACTTGGACATCACGACTCCGGCAAGCAGGCCGCCCCGGGGTGGCAGGGGCGAATCGTCATTATGACGACTGGATGCGCGCGGGGTTCATTCCGCGACGTTCGCCCGCACCCATTCCAGGTACGCGGCGTGGCCGCGCTCCACCGGCAGCGCGATCAGCTCCGGCAGCTCGTAGGGGTGCAGCGCCAGCAGGCGCGCCTTGAGCGCCTCGAAGCGTTCGGCGGTGGTCTTGATCAGCAGCAGTTCCTCGCCCTCCGTCTGCACCGCGCCCTGCCAGCGGTAGGTGGAGAGCACGCCCGGCAGGCGGTTGACGCAGGCGGCCAGCCGCTCGCCCACCAGCGCTTCGGCCAGCCGCTGCGCACTGGCGGCGTCGGGACAGGTGCACAGGCAGAGCAGGATGGCGGAGTCGGGCATGGCGGACTCGGATGGCTTGATGAGTCGTCACTCCAGCGCAAGCTGGAGTCCAGTGCCGTGACGCTACGCGATGCGGCCTCAAGGCGCTGGCTGGGGCCGTCACGGTAGCAGAGTGCGCCCCGGCCTCTTGAAACCCGTCCGCGCCCGCCCCATTCGCTGTTCCAAGGGTCGAACCGGGTGATGTCGCGCTCGCCGCCACTTGCGGCGGGGGCTTGCATCGCTAGAATTGGCACTCATCTACGGCGAGTGCTAACAGCGGTCCCTCGGACCGGCCTGTCAGTCCTCAAACCACATTCACCACCCAGCTTGGGAGCCACCCATGAGCAAACTGCGTCCGCTGCACGACCGCGTCATCGTCAAGCGCCTGGAAGAGGAGCGCGTCTCCGCCGGCGGCATCGTCATCCCCGACAGCGCCACCGAGAAGCCCACCCGCGGCAAGGTGATCGCCGCCGGTACCGGCCGCATCCTGGAAGACGGCAACGTCCGCCCGATGAGCCTGAAGGAAGGCGACGTGGTGCTGTTCGGCAAGTACGCCGGCCAGGAAATCAAGATCGACGGCGAAGAGCTGGTCTTCCTGAAGGAAGACGACATTGTGGCCGTCATCGAAGGCTGATCGGCTGAGCGCGTAAATCGCGCTCGCTACTCGCCAGGAGCCTGTTCCGGCGACGCTTTCGAAACGACAAACCCCTTTACTTATTTCAAAATTTTTCAAGGAAAAATTTTATGGCCGCTAAAGAAGTCCGCTTCGGCGAAGACGCCCGCTCGCGCATCCTCAAGGGCGTGAACACGCTCGCCAACGCCGTCAAGGTCACCCTCGGCCCGAAGGGCCGCAACGTCGTGCTGCAGAAGAGCTTCGGCGCCCCCACCGTCACCAAGGACGGCGTGTCCGTGGCGAAGGAGATCGAGCTGGCCGACGCCTACGAGAACATGGGCGCGCAGATCGTCAAGGAAGCCGCCTCCAAGACCTCCGACAACGCCGGTGACGGCACCACCACCGCCACCGTGCTGGCGCAGGCGTTCATCCGCGAAGGCATGAAGGCCGTGGCCGCGGGCATGAACCCGATGGACCTGAAGCGCGGCATCGACAAGGCCGTGCACGCCGCCGTGGACGAGCTGAAGAAGCTCAGCAAGCCCACCGCCGACGACAAGGCGATCGCCCAGGTCGGCACCATCTCCGCCAACTCCGACAGCGCGATCGGCGACATCATCGCCACCGCGATGAAGAAGGTCGGCAAGGAAGGCGTCATCACCGTCGAGGAAGGCTCGGGCCTGGACAACGAGCTGGACGTGGTCGAGGGCATGCAGTTCGACCGCGGCTACCTGTCGCCGTACTTCATCAACAACCAGCAGAGCCAGCAGGTCGAGCTGGAAGACCCGTTCATCCTGCTGTACGACAAGAAGATCTCCAACGTGCGCGAGCTGCTGCCCGTGCTCGAAGGCGTGGCCAAGGCCGGCAAGCCGCTGCTGATCGTGGCGGAAGAAGTCGAAGGCGAGGCCCTGGCCACGCTGGTGGTCAACACCATCCGCGGCATCGTCAAGGTCGCCGCCGTGAAGGCGCCGGGCTTCGGCGACCGCCGCAAGGCGATGCTGGAAGACATGGCCATCCTCACCAACGGCCAGGTGATCTCCGAGGAAGTGGGCCTGCAGCTCGAGAAGGCCACCGTGGCCGACCTGGGCCGCGCCAAGAAGATCGTGGTCACCAAGGAAAACAGCACCATCATCGACGGCGCCGGCGAAGCCGAGAAGATCCAGGCCCGCATCAAGCAGATCAAGGCGCAGATCGAGGAGACCTCCTCCGACTACGACCGCGAGAAGCTGCAGGAGCGCGTGGCCAAGCTGGCCGGCGGCGTGGCCGTCATCAAGGTCGGCGCGGCGACGGAAGTCGAGATGAAGGAAAAGAAGGCCCGCGTGGAGGACGCCCTGCACGCCACCCGTGCGGCGGTGGAAGAAGGCGTGGTGCCCGGCGGCGGCGTGGCGCTGATCCGCTCGCTGAAGGCCATCGAGAACCTGAAGGGCGACAACGAGGACCAGAACCTCGGCATCGCCATCACCCGCCGCGCGCTGGAAGCCCCGCTGCGCGAGATCGTGTTCAACGCCGGCGCCGAGCCCTCCGTGATCGTCAACCAGGTCAAGGAAGGCAAGGGCAACTACGGCTACAACGCCGCCACCGGCGAGTTCGGCGACATGATCGAGTTCGGCATCCTGGACCCGACCAAGGTCACCCGTTCGGCGCTGCAGTACGCCTCCTCCGTGGCCGGCCTCGCCATCACCACCGAAGCGATGGTGGCCGAGCTGCCGAAGAAGGAAGAGCACAGCCACGGCGGCCCCGCCGGCGGCATGGGCGGCATGGGCGGCATGGATTTCTGATGCCGTCACCCGTGCCATCGTCCCCGATGGCATGAATCAAGAAGCGGCCATCCATGGCCGCACTGCTCACCAAGAGCAGCGCGATACGGAAAAACCCCGCCTCGGCGGGGTTTTTTCGTGTTGCCGTCGGGTGGAGCGGACGTCAGGTCAAGCGCGCGGCCATGGCCTGCCGGCGGAGCGGCCCGACAGCAGGATCTTGGCGAGAAAGCGGACCTGCGCCGGCTCGCGGGCATCGACCTTCACCACCGGCAGGCGGAATCCTTCCGCGAGGAGGTCGTTGCGGAACCCGTTCAGCGTGAATCCGGGCGCGCGGTCGCTGCCGGTGACGCCCACGGTGAAGCTGGCGCCGGGTGCCAGGCGGGAGAATTCGTCCAGCATCGAGGTGGTGAAGGCGAGCCGTTGCGGGTCGCGGGCGTTCACCAGCACGAGGACGCCGGTGGCGCCGTCGCAGATCATCGACCACACGAAGTCCAGATGCTTCTCGCCGGGAACGCCGTAAACGTGCAGCGCCCGGCCATCGTCCAGCCTGGCCGTGGTGTAGTCCAGCGTGAACCCCGCGGCGTCCTGGCCGCCGCCAGCCGGCATCCGGATGCTCGCCGGGGCGACGTCGGAGAGGGATTCGATGGCGGTGGTCTTGCCGGATCCCGGGTTGCCGACGAAGACCAGCTTGTTCTCGAGGCTGTCCACGCAGGTGTCGGCGGCCGGGAATCCGTGGCACTGCTGCCCTTGGCTGGAAATCGCGACCGTACAGTTGCGTGTGCTTGCCCGGTTTTCGACTTTGCCCAATGTTGCTCGCTGCATTTCGTTGCTTCTTGCTCCGTTTCCGCTGCGGGGCGATCCGCGGCATGCGCGGTGTGGCCGGGTCCGCCCTGCTCCCGTCGGGAGGGGGCGCCGGATCGGCTGCAGCCGCGGATGGGGTTGATCAGGACAACCCAAGCTAATCGAGCGGGACACGGCCTGAAATAGGAAGACTCTTAAAACGACGTGCGCTTGCGGCGAAAAACGGCGTGGCGGATGCCTGCACACGCAGCCCCTGCGGAGGAGCCGGCGTGGTCTCGAGCCGCTGCGGCCGCGTCGGCGGCCCCGGAGGGCCTGGAACTCAGCGCGCCGCCGTCGCCGGCGCCGCCGACGCGGGTGCCGCATGGACGACGGCGGCGGCCGCGGGCGTTCCGTAGACCACCTTCGCCAGCACCCCGTCCAGCTTGCGGCTCATGCGCAGCTGCTCGATGCTGGCCATGGACTGGTCGAGCTGGCGGGTGGCGGCGTCTTCGTCGGGCTGCGGAGCGCCGGGGGTGCGGGTGAGCGCGGCGAGCGGCGGACCGAGCAGCTCGGTGAGCGCGAAGTAGGGATCGTCGTGGATGCCGGCGGCGGCGAGCAGCTTGCCGGGCAGCAGCCACGAGGCGGTGTCCTCGTGCACGGCGTCGCCGGTGGCGCGCGGGTCGACCAGCAGCCAGGTGCCGGCCTGCGCCAGCATGTCGCCGCCGTCGACGAAGCCGTCGATGCGATAGCTGTCGGCGAGGCCGGGCAGGTGGTCGCCGTAGAACAGCAGCAGGGTGGGGCGCTCGCGCTTGGCGAGCAGGTCGGCGAGGCGGCCGAGTTCGCGGTCGGCGTGCTGCAGGTGATAGAGGTAGGTCTGCAGCTCGCGCTTGTCCTTGCCCTCGATGCCGGCGGGCACCGCGATCGCGTCGCGCGCGGCGGGGTCGGCCGGCTCCACGTCGTAGGGGCCGTGCGCCTCGATGCTGATCGCGAAGACAAACTGCGGCGGGCCGCTGTCCTTGAGCTGGCGCACGATCTCGTCGGTCATCGCGCTGTCGGCCATGTACTTGCCGTCGTTCGGCGCATCCGGCGGGAACGCGGACTGCGACACGAAGCGCTGGAAGCCCAGCGTCTTGAACGCGGTGGTGCGGTTCCAGAACGAGGGATCGTTGCCGTGCACCGCCACCGTCGCGTAGCCGTGCGCGTCGAGCGTGCGCACCAGGCTGGGCAGCGGCTTGTGGCCGATCTGCAGGTAGGGGAACTGCAGGTTGTCGAAGTAGCGCAGCGACAGCCCGGTGAGCATCTCGAACTCGGTGCGGATCGTGCCGCCGCCGAAGGTGGGCACGTGCAGCGCGCCGCTGCTGCCGTGCTGCGCGAGCCGGCGCAGGTTCGGCGTGAGGTCGCTGTGCGCGTAGCCGCGCATGATCGAGGGATCGAAGAACGATTCGCTCTGCACCACCACGATGTCGGGCAGCACGGCGGCGTTCGGCAGCGCGAGGTGCTGGCGCAACTTGTCGGCGGACTGGCCGATCAGCTGCTCGGCGATCGCGCGGTCGGGCTTGGGCTTCTGCTGGCGGTACTGCAGGTGAAACATCACCAGCTCGCTGACGAGGCCCGAGTGCGCGCGGGTGGACGCGGCCGACCACGGTTCCAGCCACAGCACGCGGGCGTTGTAGAGCTTCGCCCAGCCGCCCCAGCCGCCGAGCAGGCTGCCGAGCAGCAGCGCCAGCGCGCTGCCGGCCGCGAGGCGCCTGCCGCCGGTGGCGCGCGCGAACAGCGGCGGCTCCAGCCGCCACATCGCGATCAGGATCAGCACGCCCGCGAGCAGCGCCAGGTACGGCCACGGGCTGTGCGGCAGGTAGCCGGCCAGCACGTGGAAGCCGCCCTTGCGCAACTGCCCCACCATGCGGAAATCCGCCGGCAGCAGCGGCGTGCCGAGGTTGTCCACCTTCAGCGCGTTGACGCCGTAGACCAGCGCCTGCAGCAGGAAGGCCAACCCGAACGACAGCAGCAGCCGGCGCGTCAGCGCCAGCAGCAGGCCGCCGAACAGCAGGCCGGGCCAGGCGTTGGCGAGCGGAAAGCGCGGCTGGTCCAGCAGGCGCAGCGGCAGCACGCCCTCGCCGCCATCGACGAGGCCGGTGAGCAGCACGAAGACCAGCGCCATCGCCGCGATCAGGGCGATGCGCGGAGCCGTGCGGCGTGGGGCGGGAATGGTGGCTGGGCTCATGGCGGAAGCGGAGGGCTCGCTTGTCATGGGGGCGGGTTCCCGCGATCACGGACGATCCCGGGGTGGGTACTCGCGATCACGGACGATCGCAAAGGCAAACCAACAGTAATCAGGATGACATGAACCGCGCGTTGGCCGCCGGCACCGGTCGCCCTGCAACGCATGGGGCGTCCCGTGGTGCACCGCCGGTTCAGGGCCTGTTTACGGCACAATCGCACGATGCCTGTCCCCCACGAATCGCCCGCGCTGCGCGCCCTGATCGACGACCGCTACACCGAACTGGCCAAGGCCTGCCGCGCCGCGGGCGTGCCCCTGCACGACGACGCCGGCGTGGCCGAGCGCATCCGCCGCACGCTGGCGGCCAGCGATTTCGCGTTCGAGGCCTGGCGCGCGCAGCCGGCGCTGCTGTCGCCGGCGGGGCTGGAGCGCCTGCGCGCGAACGCCGACGCCGCGGCGCGCATCGAGGCGCTGAAGCTGCCGGAAGACGAAGCGCAGACGATGGCCGCGCTGCGCCGCTTCCGCCACGCCGAGGCGCTGCGGCTGGTGTTCCGCGACGTCAACGGGCTGGACGAGCTGCCGGAAACCCTGTCCGCCACCAGCGTGCTGTACGAGGCGCTGCTGGAACGCGCGCTGGGCTGGAGCGAACGCGCGATGGCGGCGCGCTACGGCGTGCCGCGCAGCCGCGCGGGCGAGCCGCAGCGGTTGGTGGTGGTGGGCTTCGGCAAGCTGGGCGGCGCCGAGCTGAACTTCTCCTCCGACATCGACCTGGTGCTGGCCTACCCGCACGGCGGCGAGAGCGACGGCGCGCGCGCGCTCGACAACGGCGAATACTTCGTGCGGCTGGGCCGGCAGCTGGTGCGCCTGCTGCACGAGCCCACGGTGGACGGCATCTGCGCGCGCGTCGACCTGCGCCTGCGCCCGTTCGGCAACGCCGGGCGGCTGGCGCTGTCGTTCTCCGCGATGGAGCAGTACTACCAGCGCGAGGGCCGCGACTGGGAGCGTTACGCGTGGATCAAGGCGCGCGCGGTGGCGGGCGACCGCAACGCGGGCAAGCAGCTGCAGGAACTGCTGCGGCCGTTCGTGTACCGCAAGTACCTCGACTACACCGCGTTCGCCGGCCTGCGCGAGATGAAGGCGCTGATCGACGCGGAAGTGGCACGCAAGGATCTCTCCGGCAACCTCAAGCTCGGCTCCGGCGGCATCCGCGAGATCGAATTCATCGTGCAGCTCACCCAGCTGATCCGCGGCGGCCGCGAACCCTCCTTGCGCGTGCGCGGCCTGCTGCCCGCGCTGGCCGCCTGCGAGGCGCGCGGCCACATCCCCGCCGCGCGCGCGAAGGCGCTGCGCGAGGCCTACGTGTTCCTGCGCCATCTGGAGAACCGCGTGCAGATGCTGCGCGACGCGCAGACCCACGACATCCCCGACGATGCGCTGGGCCGCGAGCGCCTCGCGATCGGGCTGGGCTGGCCGGCGTGGGAGCCGCTGGCCGCAGCGCTGGCGAAGCACCGCGAGATCGTGGCCGGCGAATTCGCCGCCGTGCTGATGCCGCAGGGCGGGCGCGGCGAGCGCGTGCCGGCGGCGGATACGGCGCTGTGGCAGGCCGCCTGCGCCGAGACGCTGGACGCCGGCATGCTGGAGGCCAGCGGCTTCGTGCCCGGCATCGAGGCGGCCGAGGCCTTGGCCAAGCTGCCGCAGGGCGGCGCGGTGCGTGCGATGTCGGCGCGTTCGCGCGAGCGGCTGGATCACCTGATGCCGCAGCTGATCGCCGCTGCGCGCGACAGCGCGGCGCCGCTGCCCTGCCTGCTGCGGCTGTGCCGGCTGGTGCAGGCGGTGGCGCGGCGCTCGTCCTACCTCGCCCTGCTGGAGGAACAGCCCGCCGCGCGCAAGCGCCTCGCCGCCTTGTTCGCCGGCAGCGCCCTGCTCGCCGAGCAGGTGATCGCGCAGCCGCTGCTGCTCGACGACGTGCTCGATCCGCGCATCGACCAACTGCCGCTCAAGCGCGCGGACATCGCCGCCGAACTCCACCGCGTGCTGGCGGCGCTGGAGGAGCGCGGCGCCGAAGCGGAGCTGGAGCGCATCAACGAGTTCCAGTCGTCCACCGCGTTCCGCCTCGGCCTCGCCTTCAACGACGGCCGCGCCGACGCGGCAGCCACCGCGCGCCGGCTGGCCGGGCTGGCCGAATCGGTGGTGGGCGCGGTCGCCGCGCTGGCCGAGCACGAGCTGGTGGCCCAGCACGGCCGCCTGCCGGGCGCAGGTTCCGGTTTCGCGGTGCTGGGTTACGGCAGCCTCGGCGGCGAAGAGCTGGGCTTCGCCTCCGACCTCGACCTGGTGTTCGTCTACGACGGCCAGCGCGCGGCGGCGATGAGCGACGGCGCGCGGCCGATCGAGGGTGCGCGCTGGTACCAGCGGCTCGCCCAGCGCGTGATGAACTGGCTCACCGTGTCCACCCGCGCGGGCCATCTCTACGAGGTGGACACGCGGCTGCGGCCCGACGGTTCCAAAGGCCTGCTGGTCGGCAGCCTCGATGCCTTCATCGCCTACCAGCAGGGGCGGGCGTGGACCTGGGAGCACCAGGCCCTGCTGCGCGCGCGTCCGGTGGCCGGCGATGCCGCGCTGGGCGCGGCGCTGGCCGCGGTGCGCCGCGAGATCCTCGGGGTGCCGCGCGAGCGCGCCGCGATCCTCGCCGAGGTGAGCCAGATGCGCCGGCGCTGGCGCGCCGAACGCGACCGCTCCGACGACGCGAAACTCGACCTCAAGCAGGGCCGCGGCGCCCTGCTCGACATCGAGTTCGCGCTGCAGGGGCTGGTGCTGGCGCACGCCGCGCAGTACCCGGCCCTGCTAGGCGTCACCTCCAATGCGGCGTGGCTCGCCGCCTGCCGCGACGCCGGCCTGCTCGATGCGGCGCAGGCCGCCGCGCTGGCGCGCGCGCACACCACGCTGCTGCAGCGCTCGCTCGCCTGCACGCTGGACGCGCGCCCGCGCATCGCGCCGCGCGATGCCGGACTGGAGGCGCTGTGCGGCGAAGTGATCGCGATCACGCAGGCGCTGGGCTTCACGTTCGACTGACACGGCTTCGATAGGCTGCCCCTTCCATGCGAGGGGATCTCCGCGCTAGCGTGCGAGGGCGGGGCAAGGGAGGAAGTGGTCATGGTGCGACTCGCATTGCTGTTGCTGGGGCCGGAATTCGTCCGCAGCCGCTGGCGCACGCTGGCGGCGATCGGCGGGCTGCTCGCCCTGGCCGGCGTGGCGATCTTTGTCGATGCATTCGACGGCGTGCTGTATTTCCCGCTGCACCTGTTCGGCTACGTGCTGGCGGCCGAGGGCGTGGTGGCGCTGCTGGTGGCCTCCGGGCCGATGGCCGGGCCGCGCGCCCTGCGCTATACCAAGGGCGTGCTGTTCGTGGTGCTCGGCGTGCTGGTGGTCAATCGCCACCACTTCAGCGTGGTGCTGCTGGCGATGCTGTTCGGCCTGCTGTTCACGGTGGGCGGCTGCCTGCGCATCGCGGCGGCCTGGGTGGTGCGCTTCCCGGGCTGGCGCGTTTCGCTGCTGGCCGGCGGCGCGGAGCTGCTGCTGGCGGTGTTCATCTTCGAGCCGTGGCCCACGCATTACGTGGGCACGGTGCCGTATTGCATCGGCGTGGCGCTGTGCGTTTCCGGGCTCGGCGCGTTGCGGCTGGCATGGCAACTGCGCGGGTTGCCGCCGGGCGCCTCGCTGGCGGCGATGCTGCGCACGGGCGATCCGGCGGATGGCGCGACGGCCGCCGCGCCGCCGCGCGATGCGGACTGGCCGCCGCCCGCGCCGATGGTGGTGCACGTGTGGACGCCGCTGGGTTCGGTGGCGAACGCGGTGCGCCGGCCGGTGGTGGACCGCTACATCGCCGCGGTGGATGCGCAGGGCGTGATCTCCACCGGCCACGCGGCGCTGGCAATGGCGCCGGACGTCTACATCAGCCACTACCCCGCGGTGGAGATCGACCGCTCGCCGGACGAATTCGCCAGCACGCTGCGCGCCACCGCCGAGAACGACGTGCCGGGGCGCTTCCAGCCCAGCTACGCCGTCGAGGCGGCCGGCTGGTGCGACTCCACCGAGCAGGTGGTTTTCAACGACTACAGCCCGGCCCGGTTGCGCGCGTTCTGGCAGGCGTATTCGCGCGACACCACCTACAACCTCACCCACCGCAACTGCTCCAGCACCGTGGTGCACGCGCTGGAGGCGGCGCTGGAAGGCGTGCTGGCGCGGCGCGGGGTGAGTTGGCTCACCTTCCTGCGCATCATGACCAGCCCGGAGCTGTGGGTGGCCAGCCAGCTCGGCCGGCGCGCGCGCACGATGGCGTGGACGCCGGGGCTGGTGCTGGATTACGCGCGGGCCATGCACGGCATGGTGCATCCGGCGCCGATCGCCTGGGTCACGCTGCTGCGCCTGAGTGTGCGCACCTATCGCCAGACCCGGCGCCGCTGGGCGCAGGAGGCCGCTGGCGGAGCCGGCGACGAGGTGCAGCATGTCTGATGCCGCCGTTATCGCCTCGCCGCAGCGGCGCCACCTGTCGCGCGCCGCGGTGATCGCCACCGCGGCGATCTTCGGGCTCACCTACGGCCTCAGCGCACCGCTGATCGCGGTGAACATGGCGGCGCGCGGCAGCGGCGAAGGGCTGATCGGCCTGAACGCGGCGATGCACGCGGTGGGCGTGCTGCTGATCGCGCCGGTGCTGCCGAAGCTGGCGGTGCGCTTCGGCACGCGGCGGCTGATGGTGGCGGCGCTGGCGGCCAGCGCGCTGATCTTCGCGCTGTTCCCGCTGGCGCCCGGCGTCGCGTGGTGGTTTCCGCTGCGGCTGGGGCTGGGCATGGCGGCGGAGACGCTGTTCGTGCTGTCGGAAACCTGGACCAACGACCTCAGCGACGAGCACACGCGCGGCCGTATGATGGCGATCTACACCGCGACGCTGTCGCTCGGCTTCGCCGGCGGCCCGGCGATCCTCTCCGTGCTGGGCAGCGGCAGCGTGGCGTATTTCTGCGGCAGCGCCATCGTGCTGCTGGCGATCGTGCCGATCGCGGGCCCGTGGGTGCTGGCGCCCGCCGCGCTGCATCCGGCCAGCGCGAAGATGCACCAGTACCTGAAGCTGGCGCCGATCGCGATCGGCACCACCGTGCTCAACGCCGCGGTGGAAACCGCGGGCCTGTCCTTCATCGCGCTGTACGCCGCCGGCATGGGTTGGAGCATGGAGCGCGGCATGCAGCTGGTGTCCACGCTGATGGTGGGCGCGATCCTGCTGCAGCTGCCGATCGGCTGGCTGGCCGACCGCATGCCGCCGAAGCGGCTGGTGTGGATACTCACCGTGCTGTCGGCGCTGGGCGCGCTGGCGTGGCCGTGGATGCTCGCCACGCCGTGGCTGGCGTTCGCCGTGGTGTTCGTGTGGGGCGGCCTGTTCGTGGGCATCTACACGGTGATGCTGGCCATCGTGGGCAGCCGCTTCCAGGGCGGCGACCTGGTGGGCATCTATGCGGTGATGGGACTGGCCTGGGGCGGCGGTGCGCTGGTCGGCCCCTCGCTGGTGGGCGCGGCGATGCAGTTCAGCCCGATGTACGGCCTGCCCTACGCGGTGGCCGCGGGCTGCGCGCTGTTCGCGGCGTTCATGGCGGTGCGGCGCAGCGAGGCGTGAGCTGCCGCAGCGCGGGATCAACACTACGGAGAGGAGCGACGAGATGACGATCGGACACATCGCATGGCTGGCGGCGCTGTTCGCTGCAGGCAGCGGCGCCGCGCTGGCGCAATCGCCCGCGGCGACGAGCGCCGCCGCGGCCACCGCCGACACCGCCGCGGACGTGGCGGCGGTGAACCGGAACATCGACCAGTTGCTGGGCGACCACACGCGCTACGAGCCGGTGATCCTGGCGTTCCAGAAGGCGGTGGCGGCGAAGGACGCGGCCGCGGTCGCCGCGCTGGTCGCCTATCCGCTCACGGTGCAGCTCGGCGGCAGGACGGTGAAGATCCGCAACGCGCGGGATTTCGTGGCGCGCTACGCCGCCATCGTCACGCCAGCGATGGCGGCGGCGATCGCGCGGCAGCGCTATGGCGCGCTGTTCGTCAACGCGCAGGGCGTGATGTTCGGCCACGGCGAGGCGTGGATCAACGGTATCTGCAAGGACGCCGCCTGCAAGCGTTTCGACGTCAAGGTGGTGGCGTTGCAGGCGGCCGACGGGTCGTGAAAGAAGACGGCTGCGGCGGGCGCATGCGCCCGCCGCAGCCGGGTGCGCGGAATGGATTCAGAGCATCCTCAATGCACGAACGCCGGTGCGGCCAGCGGCGTGCGCGCGACGTACTCGATCGATTCGCGGCTGTCCAGGCTGGATTCGTGGTAGCCGCCGCCGTAGAACTTGCGCGCCCAGTCGGCATAGCGCTCGAGCCGGGTGGGCATGTGGTCGCTGCGCGTGATGATGTCGCAGGCATGGGGAGAGCTGGCAAACGCGTCGAACATGATCATGACGACACCTCCTCTCTGGATGCGCGCCATGTGGCGACGGCGCGCGGCTGGTCGCCAGCCTGTCCGCGGGGATGTGCGTCGACGGACGGGGCTGGCGTCCGAATCCGTGACCTGCGTGCTGCCCTGCGTACGGCATATTGAGCGCCCGGCCACGGTGCAGCAGCCGTGAATGCCGCGCGATGCCAAAGTGAAGAACTTGTTCCGTGTCCCGGCTCAGCGGCTGGCCATGCGCCGCCGCAGTTCGGCCGCGATCGCGGCGGTTTCGCGCAGCGGCGGTTGGCGCGCGGGGGCGGCGGCATCGAGCTCGTGCAATAGCCCTTGCTCGCGCAGCGCGTGGTGGAAACGCGCGAGCTTGTCCGGCAGCGGCGCGGCGACATGGGTGTGCACGGCGCAGCCCACCGCGCAGGCCTCGCTGAGCATGTTCACCGAGTCGGGCGTGACCACCAGCCGGTCGGCCCAGCCGAGCACGCCGGGGTAGGGGTTGCGGCCGTCGTCGGGTCCGGACCAGACCAGTCCCGGCACCTCGGCCAGCGCGGCGCGGAAGATGTCCAGCATCGCCGGCGGCGTGCGCCGCGAGGCCAGTACCAGCAGGCTGCCGCCTTCGCGCGCGTGCCGGGCGAGCAGGTGCGCGACGAGTTCGCGCGCGTAGTCCGCATCCAGCGCCAGCTGCTTGCGCGGGCCGCCCAGCAGCACGCCCACGCGCGGTTGCGGCAGTTCCTCGAAGCCGGGGCAGGCGTCGCGGCCGTCGGCCAGCCAATCCCCGTCCACCGGGTTCAGCGAGCCCAGCGGGGTGAGCACGTTGGGGCCGATGAGTTGATCGTGGCGCGGCGCGATCACGGTGTCCCAGTGTTTCGGGTCGATGCGCGGATCGAGGATCTGCACGGTATGGCATTGCCCGCGCGACAGCCGGCGCAGCATGCGGGTGAACAGCGCGGCGGCGCGGCCGCAGCCGATCGCCAGCCGCGGCCACGGCGGCGCGAACAGCCGTCGTTGCTCCGGCGGCAACGCCAGTGCGCCGCCCAGCGCGAAGCGCGGCGCCAGCCACGACCACGGCGCGCGCGGCTCCAGCAGCAGGTGGCGCACCGGCAGGCCCATCATCTCGGCCAGCGCCAGCGCCTGCCGCTGGTTGCCCGCGGCGGCGTCGGTGATGGCCCAGCATTCGTTTTTCAGCGGCGGCATGCGGCGAGCCGGCGATGGATTGTTTCCCGTGCGTGCACGCTGTGTGGCTCCCGGACGCGTTTCTGGCCTGGCGGCGTGTCGATAGACTGACTCCCGGCACTGTTGCCGCCCAATAGGCGATTCGGAGAATACCCGTGATCGGGCATTCTTCCGAGGCATCGCCACGGAGCGGCGGCGACCTTCCCTTCATCCACCATTGCGGAGTACTTGCATGCGCGTGTTTCGTCGTCTCCTGCTCGCGGGCCTGCTCGGCGCCGCGGCCGCCGCCCAGGCCAGCCCGGTCACCTACAAGCTCGACCCGAGCCACACCATGGTGCTGTTCAGCTGGAACCACTTCGGCTATTCCAACCCCACCGCCGACCTCGGCCTGGGCGAGGGCACGCTGGTGTTCGACGAGCAGAACCCGGCGCAGTCTTCGGTGGAGGTGACGCTGCCGCTCGCCAAGCTCGACACCCACGTGCCGGATCTGGACACGCATCTCAAGAAAGCCGATTTCCTCGACGCCGCGAAGTACCCGGTGGCGACGTTCAAGAGCACCCGCGTGGAGCCGCTGGGCGGCAACCGCTACAAGGTGGACGGCAACCTCACCGTGCACGGTGTGACCAAGCCGGTGACGCTGGACGCCACGCTGAACCGCATCGGCCCGCATCCGATGACCAAGGTGCAGGCGATCGGCTTCGACGCCACCGCCACGCTCAAGCGCTCGGATTTCGGCGTGGGCGCCTACGTGCCGATGGTGAGCGACGAGATCAAGGTGCGCATCACCACCGAAGGCGCGGTGCCGAAGGCGAAGTAAGCCGCGAGGCACGCAGACGAAAAAGCCCGCGCCGGCGACGGCGCGGGCTTTTGCCCGGGAAAGAACGGAATCAGTTCGCCTTCACGCCGGCGTCCTTCAGCGCGGCCAGCTTGGCCAGGTCGACGCTGGCCACCGCCTGCTTCAGCTGGTCGATGCTGTCGACGCTGCCGCTCGCCTTCACCGAGAAGCGCTGGCCCACCAGCACGCCGTACTCGCCGTACTTCGACTGGTTGTCCCATTGCTCGTGGACCAGGTTGCCGTTGGCGCTGTAGGTCTTCTCGTAGCCGTGCTCGGTCTGCTTCTCTTCCTCCGGCGCCAGCGCGGTGGCGAGCGACACCATGCCCTTGGCGCCGCCGGTGTCGGAGACTTCGAGCCGGATGTGTCCGCCGTTGTCGGCCGCGTACTCGGCATCGGCCTCGGAAACCTGCATGCCCATCGCCGCATTGCGCGTGGCCGACAGGCTGGTGCGCTTCATGCTGCCGAGGCTGTCGGGCAGGAAGGCCTTGATCTGCTCGGGCGGCAGCGCCTCGACGCTGCCGCCGCCGGCCAGGGCGCCCATCATCTTGCCGGCCGCCGCGGCCTGCGCCGCGCTGTCGCCGGACTTCTGCGCAGCTTCCATTTCCTTGCTGGCCTGTTCGGCGCGCTGGCCCATCGCGGCGAGCTTGCCCAGCGCGCTGTTGCTGTCGATGCTGACGTTGCCGCCATCGTTGCTGCCGAGGTGCACGCCGCTCATCGCGGCGCCGCCCAGCACGGCGGTGCCGACCACGCCGGCGACGATCATGGCGATGATCCAGCTCAGCACGATCGCGATGATCACGCTCACCGCGGTGTAGCCCCCGGCCTTTTCCGGCGGGCACTTCATCGTCGGCGGCAGGCCGAGGAACAGCAGGTAGATCGCGTAGATCACGCCGATCAGCATGATCAGCCAGCCGATCCACGGCAGGATCACCGCGATGCCGGCGATCCAGCTGGCGGTCCAGGAGTAGGCCACCACCTTCAGCGCCTGGGTCATGTCCTTCTGCCCGCCGAAGCTCGGCGCCAGCGCGTTGACGATCAGCGCCATCACGTAGATCAGCACCAGCGACAGTACGTAGCCCAGCACCAGGCTTGCGATGCCGTTGCCGAACGAACTGCGCACGGTGATGCCGAAGGCGCTGTAGCCGATCAGGCTGTGCTTGATGAAGGCGGCGATCGCCGGCAGCGCGGCGACGATCGCGATGTAGCCGGTGTACAGGCCGCTCACCGAAGCCGGCTCGGCAGCGATGACGGGCCATTCGGTCTTCGGTGTGGCCAGGATGGCCTTGATGCGCGCGATGATCTTTGCGAAGTCCATGATCGTTCCCCCGGGCTCGTGTGGTCGGCCGCTGCCGGCATGCGCCGGCTGGCCGTGGCTGCCGCGGCGCCGGATCGGCGCCGTCCCGCATCTGCTTCCCCCTGCCTGCCTTGCTGCCGCGCTGGCAGGATAGCGCAGCCTGCTACCATTGGCGGCCTCGCACCCCGTCCGGAGCCCCTTCATGCCTGCCTCTGCCGCGGCCGTCGCGCCGATCCCGGCGAATGCCGAAAATCGTTACGAAGTGACGCGCGCCGACCTGCCGCTGTCCTGCCCGATGCCCGGAATGGCGCTGTGGAACTCGCACCCGAAGGTGTACCTGCCGATCGTCGACGACGGCGGCGAGACGGTTTGTCCTTATTGCGGAGCACGTTACGTCCTGCGCGACTGATTGGGCGCCCCATTCAGGATAATCGCGGCATTGTTCTTGCTTCGGTTTCAGGATGAAACTCGTGCATCAGGATGCAGGCCCGCAGGCGGGAACCATGTCCGGCAGTGTCGACACCGCACCGCGACTGACCGTCGTCCAGCTGATCCCCGCGCTGCAGTCCGGCGGCGCGGAGCGGTCCGCGCTGGAGATCGCTCGTGCGTTGGTGCAAGCCGGCCATCGTTCGGTGGTGATCTCCGCCGGCGGCCGGCTGGTGGAGCAACTGGTGGCCGAGGGCAGCGAGCACATCACGCTGGATATCGGCCGCAAGTCGCTGGGCACCCTGCTGCGGGTCGGCGCCTTGCGCCGGCACCTGCGTGAACTGCAGCCCGACATCGTGCACGCGCGCTCGCGCCTGCCGGCCTGGCTGGGCTGGTGGGCGCTGAAGGGGCTGCAGCCCCGCCCGCATTTCGTCACCACGGTGCACGGGCTCAACACGCCCAGCCGCTACAGCGCGATCCTGCTGCGCGGCGAGCGGGTGATCGTGGTCTCGCAAACCCTGCGCGACTACGTGCTCGGCCACTACCGCTGGCTGGAGCCGGGCCGGGTGCGGGTGATCCCGCGCGGCATCGATCCCGAGGCGTTTCCCTACGGCCACCGCCCGGACGAGGCGTGGAAGCGCGCGTTCTTCGCCGAATACCCCACGCTGGCCGGCGCGCCGCTGCTGACCCTGCCGGGCCGCGGCACCCGCCTGAAGGGGCACCACGACGCGATCGAGCTGCTCGCCGACCTCAAGCGCCGCGGTATCGACGCGCGCCTGCTGCTGCTGGGCGTGATCGAGGCCGGCCGCGAGGCCTACGTGGAGGAACTGCGCACGCTGACCCGTGCGCGCGGGCTCGAGGCGCAGGTGGTGCTGACGCCGCCGCGCCACGACGTGCGCGACATCTACGCGATCTCCAGCCTGGTCCTGCAGCTGTCGAACAAGCCCGAATCCTTCGGCCGCACCGTGGTCGAGGCGCTGTCGCTGTGCCGGCCGGTGCTCGGCTACGCGCACGGCGGCGTGGGCGAGCTGCTGGCCGAGCTGTATCCCGCCGGTCGCGTGCCGCCGGGCGACCGCGAGCGGCTGGTGGAGCGCGCCGCCGAACTGCTGCGCGTGGCGCCGCCGATCCCGATGCTGCAGGCCTATAGCCTGGCCGACATGCAGCAGGCCGTGCTGGCGCTGTACGGGGAAGTGGTCGCAGGCTGAGCCTCACCTACAATGTGGGATCGTCGTCGCCACGGCTCCCGCATGACCTCCGCGATCGCCTCCCTCAAGCACGCCCTGCGTTCGCCGCTGCTGCCGTTCTGGCTGGTGGTCCTGCTGCTGCCGTTCGGGCGCAGCAGCGAGTTCGGCACCTTCCTCTGCCTGGTCGGGACGATCGTGTTCGTCGCGCGCGCGCCGCAGGTTTGGCGCGAGCTTCCCGGCGTGCGCCTGCTGCTGTGGCTGCTCGCGGCCTACATCGGCGCGGCGCTGATTTCCGCCTTCGATTCGCTGGCGCCGGGCAAGAGCTGGGGCACGGTGGCCGCGCTGCTGCGCTACCTGCCGCTGGGCCTGTACGCCTGCCTCGCGATCCGCGGCGAGCGCCGGCTGCAGGCGCTGTACGTGGCGGTGGCCGGCGTGCTGGCGTGGTGGGTGCTGGATGCGTGGGCGCAGGCGCTGACCGGCTGGAGCCTGGGCGGGCATGCCGAGGCCGAGCGCCTCTCCGGCATCTTCGGCGCGAGGAACCTCAAGCTCGGACCCACGCTGGCGGTGCTGTCGCCGTTCGCGCTGTGGACGGCGCGGTGGCGCTGGGGGCGGCCGGGGTTGGTCGTCGCCTTCCTGCTGCTGCTGGGGCCGGTGCTGCTGGCGGGTTCGCGCGCCGCGTGGCTGTGCTACGCGCTGGTGGCGCTGGCCTTCGCCTGGCGCGAGGCGCGCTCGTGGCGCCACTTCGCGCTGTATTGCGCGCTGGGCGCGCTGGTGCTGGCGCTGGCCGGCGGCGTCGCGTGGCGCACGTCCAGCCGTTTCGAGGCGCGCATGCAGCGCACGCTGGATGCGTTGCACGGCACTTCGCAGGGGCTGGACCAGGCGCTGACCGGGCGGCTGGACATCTGGCACGACAGCCTGAAGATGATCGCCGCGCACCCGTGGAACGGCGTGGGCGTGCGTGCGTTCCGCTACGCCTATCCGCAGTACGCGCCGGCGAACGACCACTTCATGGTGGCCGAGTCCTGCGGCGTGGGCGAGGGCGCCTGCCACGCGCACCAGCTCGTGCTGGAGATCCTCACCGAAACCGGCGGCATCGGCCTCGCGCTGTGGCTGGCCGGCGTGGTGCTGGCGTGGCGCGCTTGGCGGCGCGTGGGTGCGGCGGCGCGCGAACGCGCGTTTCCCGTCACGCTGGCGCTGGGCGTGATGCTGTTTCCGCTGAACACCCATCTGGCCTTCTATTCGGCGTGGTGGGGGCTGCTGTTCGCGTGGCTGCTGGGGCTGTGGTGTGCGGGGGTGTACGTGCGGGCGGAGGAGGTCGGCGATGCAGCGTGAACCGCTCACGGTAGTGGTGATCACCTTGAACAACGCGGCCACGCTGGACGCCTGCCTGGCCGGCGTGGACTGGGCCGACGAGATCGTGGTGCTGGACTCGGGCTCCACCGACGACACGCTGGCGATCGCGCGGCGCCACGGCGCGCGCGTGGCCACGCATCCGTTCGACGAGTTCGGCCCGCAGAAGCAGCGCGCGATCGACATGGCCAGCCACGACTGGATCCTCAACCTCGACGCCGACGAGGTGCTTTCGCCCGCGAGCCGCGCGGAGATCGAGCGCGCATTGACGAATCCGAAGTACGCCGGCTACCGCCTGCCGCGGCGCGAGCGCATGTTCTGGACCGTGCAGCATCCGTGGAGCTGGCGCAACGCGCACCTGCGCCTGTACGACCGCCGCCGCGGCCGCATGAACGACGTGGAAGTGCACTCGGCGATGGAGGTGGACGGCCCGGTGAAGACGCTGTGGCGCGCCGACTTCATCAACGACAGCGACCCCGACATCGCCAGCCGCATCGAGCGCATCAACCGCTACAGCAGCGCGCTGGTGGCGCACAAGCTGCGCCGCCGCCAGCGCTTCACCGGCCTGCGCATGGTGCTCTACCCGCCGGTGTTCTTCCTGCGCCAATACCTGCTCAAGCGCTACTTCCTCAACGGCTGGGCCGGCTTCATCGCCAGCGTGGTGGGCGCCAACTACGTGTTCCTGAAATACGCGAAGCTGCACGAGGCGCGGCGGCGGCTCGATGCTGCGCACCACGCCGACTGAGTCATCCGGATTCATCGCGGATTCAGGCGAAAAATCCCGGAACGCAACAATGCCCGATGACTGTCGCGTGACGGCGCCGCACGAATGGCGCCACGTCGCGGAAAGCCGTGCCGCCGGAGTGAACATTCCTTCGCGCGACGCGGCGCAACGGATTGCGTTCGCGGCCGTCACCGCAATTTCGTTCACGTAAATCGCGCGGCCAACGGCTTGTTCCGTGGCGCCAGCGGCGCTCCCTTCACCAACAATTGCTACGTGTACCAATCGGCGTGGGGCTTCGGCCTGACTTCGACCACCAACGGCAGCTACACCGAGGCATATCCGGCGCAGCCGGGCTGGAGCTTCGCCGCGGGCCTGGGCTCGGTCAACGCGGCGAATCTGGTGAAGGCCTGGAAGGCCTATGTCGCGGCGGCGAAGAAGTAGGTCACCCCGTGACCTGAAGCATCGACGTGCTCCGGCAGTCCGTTGCCGGAGCACGTCGCGGTTCGCGTGTCAGTGTGCGTGCGGCGGCATATCGAGTTGCCGCACGAACTCGGCGGCGATCACCGGTGTGCTGAAGTGCTGCTGCACGAAATCGCGCGCGGCGGCGGCCATCGGCCGGCGCGTGGCGTCGTCGCACAGCGTGAGGATGCCGTCGCGCCAGGCGGCGACGTCGCCGGGCGGCAGCAGCAGGCCGGTGACGCCGGGCTGCAGCGTCTCGGGCACGCCGAAGGCATCGCTGCACAGCACCGGCACATTGCACGCCTGCGCCTCCACCGGCGTGCGGCCGAAGGCCTCGATCGCGATGGAGGGGAAGGCGAGCATGGTCAGCGCGTTGTAGTACTGATGCGCGTCGGCGACCCAGCCGAGCTGGCGATGGCGCGCTGGGAACGGCGAGGCCGCGATGGCCTCGCGCAGGCGCTCGGTGTCGATGCCGTCGCCCAGCCACAGGCAATGCAGCCGGGGTTCCGTCGCCATCGCCGCGCTGGCGGCGTCGAGCAGGGTGAAGATGCCCTTGCCCGCGTGCAGGCGGCCGAAGCAGCCCAGCACGATCGCGTCGTCGGCGAAACCCAGCTCGCGGCGCAGCGCTAGTCCTTGGGCGGCATCGGGGCGGCACAGCTCCGTGTCCACCGGGTTGTACAGCACCTGCACGCGCGCGGCGGGCATGCCGTGTTCGATGTAGTCGTGGCGCGCGTATTGCGACACCGCGAAGAAGCGCTGCGCGCAGCGCGCCACCAGGCGTGCCGAGAGCCGGTTCATCGGTTTCAGGCGATGGCGGAACAGCGCCACCGGGATGCCGAGCAGGCGGCCGATCAGGATCAGTGGCCAGTATTCCTTGCCGAAGTCGCCCACCAGCCAGTCCGGTCGCAACCGGCGCGCGGCGGCGATCGTGGCGCGGTAGCCGCGCAGGTCGAACACGTTGCGGAAGCGGCCCGCATGCAGGCGCACCGCGGAGCCGGCCAGCGCCTGCGCCAGCGGCGCGTCCGGATGCACCACGGCTTCCACCGTGTGGCCGGCGGCGGCCAGCGCGCGGGTCAGGGTGACGAAGTGGGCCTCGGCGCCGCCGTTCTCGCGGCTGGTGCCGACGAACAGGAACTTCATCCGCGCCGGTCCTCGTAGCCGGTCAGCGCGCGCCAGGCGAACTGCGGCAGGATGTGGCTGCGCGCCACCGCCACGCGCGGCAGTCGCCACAGGTCCATGCCCGGCTGCGCGCGGCCGCGCTGGATCGTGGTGGCCGCCGCGTAGCCGGCCTCGCGCGTGGCCGCGACCACGCGCTCGTCGTGATCGCCGTAGGGGTAGCAGAACTGCGTCACTGCTGCGCCGAGCAGGTCTTCCAGCGCGGCCTTGCTGCCGGCGATCTCGTCGCGCAGTCGTGTGTCGTCGCACTGGCTGAGGCGCGGATGCGTGCGCGTGTGCGCGCCCACCTCCATGCCGCCGGCGTGCCACGCGCGCAGCTGCGCCTTGTCCATCATCGGCTTGCGCACGCCGAGCTTGGCGTCATCCCAGTCGTTGTAGCGGCCCAGCGCACCGCTCACCGCGTAGCAGGTGGCGCTGAAGCCGTGACGCTGCAGCACCGGCAGCGCATGGTCGAGGTTGTCGGCGTAGCCGTCGTCCAGCGTGATCACCGCGACGCGGCCCTGCCGTTCGCCGCGCAGGTAGGGCAGCGCCGCGGACATCGACAGGCCGGCGTAGCCGAGCCGCCGCAGCAGCGCCATCTGCCGCGCGAACGAGCGCGGATGCACGTACAGGCTGCGCCAGCGCCGCAGCTCGCGCGGCGCCGGCGCGATGTTGTGGTACATCAGGATGGGGATGGGCATGGCGGCGGCCTCGTCTCAATACACCGGCGGCGCGCCGGGCGGGCGGGTCTTGAAGCGCTTGTGCACCCACAGGTACTGCGCGGGCGCCTCGCGCACCATCTGCTCGATGCAAGCGTTGATGCGCGCGGTGTCGGCGTGGGCGTCGGGGCTCGGGAAATCCGCGAGCGGCGCGCCCAGGCGCAGCGCGTAGCCCTGGCCGTCGGGCAGGCGGCGATGGAAGAACGGGATCACGGCCGCGCCGGACAGCCGCGCCAGGTGGTGGGTGGCGGTGATGGTGGCGGCGGGCACGCCGAAGAACGGCACGAACGCGTTGTCCTTGCTGCGCATGTCCTGGTCGGGCGCGTACCACAGCGTGCCGCCGGATTTCAGGTATTTCACCGTGCCGCGGATGTCGTCCTTGTCGAACATCGCGTCGGCGTAGCCCAGCCGCGCGCGCAGCACCACCCACTCGAACACCGCCGAGTCCATCTTGCGGTACATGCCGGCGATGCGGATGCGCCGCGACACCAGCCGCGCGCACAGTTCCAGGTGCGAGAAGTGGCCGCCCACCAGCAGCACGCCGCGGCCCTGCGCGCGGGCGGCTTCGAGATGCTCGATGCCTTCGATGCGCACCGGCACGCGCGCGATCGCGCGCTCCGAGCCCAGCCAGCCCAGCGCGAACTCCATCAGCATCAGGCCGAGGTCGCGCAGGTGGGCGTCGACCAGTGCGGCTTGCGCGCGGGCGTCGAGTTCGGGAAAGCACAGCGCGATGTTGGTTTCCGCCACCCGCCGCCGCGCGGACGGCACGCGCTGGATCAGCCAGCCCAGCGCACGGCCCAGCGCCATCAGCGCGCGGTACGGCAGCAGCGCCACCAGCCGGATCGCGCCCACGCCCAGCCACGCCGGCCAATGGCGCGGTGCGAGCAGGGCGCGTGTGAATTCGGGACGGGGGGAGCCGGGCATCCGCGGCATTGTAATGGACGCGCCGGAACGGCACGGCGGCTCTCGTATACTCGTGCGCTGCCTGCGGAGCCCGCCGTTGCGTTATCTCTACACCCTTGCGATGTACCTGGTGACGCCGCTGATCGTGCTGCGGCTGGCGCTGCGCGGTTTCCGCTCGCGGCCGTACTACTGGCGCTGGGCCGAGCGCTTCGGCTTCTTCAAGGCGCCGCCGGAACTGGCCGGCAGCCTGTGGGTGCATGCGGTGTCGGTGGGCGAGGTGAACGCGGCCGAGCCGCTGATCAAGGCGCTCAAGCGCGCGCATCCCGATGCGCCGCTGGTGGTGACCACGGTGACGCCCACCGGCACCGCGCGCGTGCAGCAGCTGTTCGGCGACAGCGTGTTCCACGTCTACCTGCCGTACGACCTGCCGTATGCGGTGCGCCGTTTCCTCCGCGGCGTGCGGCCGCGGCTGGCGCTGATCGTGGAAACCGAGATCTGGCCGAACCTGTACTTCGCCTGCCGGCGTTGCGGCATCCCGCTGATGATCGTCAACGCGCGGCTGTCCGAGCGCTCGCTGCGCGGCTACCGGCCGCGGCCGTTGCGCGGCATGGTGCGCGCGGCCCTGCGCTGCGTGGATCTGGTGGCCGCGCAGTCGCGCAGCGACGCGGCGCGCTACCGCCTGCTCGGCGCGCCGGCGGAACGCGTGCTGGTCTGCGGCAACCTGAAGTACGACATGCCGGTGCCGCAGGAGGCGCTGGCGACCGGCGCGCAGCTGCGCGAGCACTGGGGCGCGCGGCGGCCGGTGTGGATCGCCGCCAGCACGCACGAGGGCGAGGAGCAGGCCGTGCTGGAGGCGCACCTTGCGGTGCTCAAGCGCCTGCCCGACGCGCTGCTGCTGATCGCGCCGCGCCATCCCGAGCGCTTCCGTCCGGTCGAGCACGCCGTGCGCGGGCTGGGCTTCGCCGCCGGCAGCTACGGCGCCGACGGCATGCCGGCGCCCACGCAGCAGGTGTTCGTGATCGACGCGATGGGCCAGCTGATGCCGTTCTATGCCGCGGCGGGGCTGGCCTTCGTGGGCGGCAGCCTGGTGCCGATCGGCGGCCACAACGTGCTGGAGCCGGCCGCGCTGGGCACGCCGGTGCTGGTGGGGCCGCACACCTTCAACTTCGAGGAGATCACCGCCAGCCTGATCGAGCAGGGCGGCGCGCTGCGCGTGCCGGACAGCGTGGCGCTGGGCGAGGCGGTGCTGCGCCTGCTGCGCGACGACGCGCAGCGGCGCGCGATGGGCCAGGCCGCGCAGCGGGTGTTCGAGCGCGAGCGCGGTGCGGTGGGACGGCTGATGCGGCTGATCGACGCGCAGCTGCAGGAGTGAGAAACGCCGACGGCCGGGCAGAGCCCGGCCGTCGATCGTGCGTGCATCGGATGACTTACTGCAGCAGGGCGTTGATCGCCTGCATGTCGCCGAGGCTGGCGGTGCCGGCGGTCTGCTTCAGCAGCAGACGATCCAGCACCAGCTGGTGGCGCGACTGCGAGTAGGTGCTTTCCGCCTGGGTCAGGGTCTGGATCGCCAGCAGCACGTTGACCATGGTCTGCGTGCCCACCTCGAAACCGGCGCGGGTGGCGTCCAGCGCCTTCTGCGCCGATTCCACCGCGGCCTTGCCCGACTGCACCCGGCTGATGCCGGCCAGCACCGAGCGGTAGTAGTTGAGCGTGTCGTGCTTCACCTGGCGGCGCGTGATCTCTTCCGAGTCCTGCGCGGCGTCGCGGTTGTAGATCGACTGGCGCACGCGCGACTGGGTGAGGCCGCCGGAGAAGATCGGCACGTTGAGGGTGAGCCCGATCGTGGTCTGCGACGGCGTGTTGGAGTGGACCGCCGCGTTCTCGTACCAGCTCGCGCTCTTGCCGTAGCTGACGTTCGCGCTGATCGTGGGCAGGTGGCCGGCGCGCGCCGCGGTGACGTTGTGCTCGGCCGCCGCCACGTTCTGTTTCTGCGCCAGCAGGTTCGGGTTGTTGACCAGCGCCTGCTTCACCCAGGCGTCCGGATCGGACGGCTCGGGCGTGTTCATCGGCAGCTCGTCGCGCAGCTTCTTCAGGCTGCCGGTGGGCTTGCCGGTGATCTGGCTGAGCGCCTCGCGGTCGTTGTCCAGCGTGTTCTGCGCGGCGATGGTCTGGGCCTTGGCGCCTTCGTAGTAGCTCTTGGCCTGGTACACGTCGGTGATCGCCGACAGGCCGACCTTGTAGCGCTGGTTGGACTGCTCGTACTGCTGCTTGTACGCGTCCTCGTTCGCCTTGGCGAAGGTGAGCTGGTCCTCGTCGGTGAGCACCGTGAAATAGGCGCCGGCGACGCGCACGAACAGGTTCTGCAGCGCGGCCTGGTACAGCTCGTCCTGCGCGTTCGCCGAGGCGTGCGCCGCCTTGAGGTTGGCGTACTTGCTGAAGTCGAACACGGTCTGGCTGAGGTTGAGGTTCAGGTTGCGCGTGCGGCTGTGGCCGAACGTGCTGGTGCCGATGAACTGGCCGGGGTTGTTCGGATCCGGGATGCGGCCGCCGCTGCCGCCGGTGGTCTGGCTCAGCGAGAGGCTGCCGTTGATCTGCGGCAGCAGCAGCGCGCGCGCCTGCGGCACGCCCTCGCCGACGGCGAGGCGGTTGGCGTCGGCCTGGGCCAGCACCGGATCGTTGGCGCGCGCCTCGCGGTAGGCGTCGAGCAGGTCTTCGCCATGGCTGGGCAGCGAGACGGCGGCCAGGGCCAGTGCCAGGGTGAGCAGCTTCAAACGCATGGGTTGCCTCGTGGGGAAGTCGTTGTCGGACGGTGGGGCGTTCAGAGCACGAAACGGGGCGTCGGCGCGGCGTGGGCGAGGTAGGGCAGGTCGGTTTCGAACAGGCTTTCCTCGCGCTGGCGGCCCTCGCCCTCGTGGACGATCAGCACGGCCTGCTGCGCCGGCGATGCGCCGCGGATCACCAGCAGGCGGCCGCCCGGCTTCAGCCAGCCCAGCCAGCGCTGCGGCAGTTCGGCCACCGCGCCGGTGGCGACCAGCACGTCGAACTGGCCGTCCGGCTGCCAGGCGAGCACGGCTTCGCCGGTGTGCAACTGCGCGTTCGTCACGCCGGCGGCCTGCAGGCGCTGGCCCGCGCGCGCGGTGAAGTCGGCATGGATGTCGACGCTGACCACCTCGGCCGCGAGCCCGGCGAGGCAGGCGGTGAGGAAGCCCGAGCCGGTGCCGATCTCCAGCACGCGGTCGGTTGCCTTGAGATCCAGCGCCTGCAGCACGCGGCCTTCCAGCACCGGCTTCATCATCACTTCGCCGTGGCCCAGCGGCAGGCACAGGTCGGCGAAGGCGAGCTGGCGGTGTTCGGGCGCCACGAAATCCTCGCGCCGCACGCGGCCGAGCATGTCCAGCACGCGGCCGTCCAGCACCTCCCAGGGACGCACCTGGTTCTCCACCATGTTCGTCCGTGCCTGCTCGAAGTTCATCGCCATGTCTGCCAAGGTTCCGTAAGTGTCGAAAAAAGACCTGAAAGGATAAGGGCTTGGCCTCGCCTCGACAACGACTAGACTGCGGCCCGCGCGCCACGCCACTAAGTGCCGGAAGTCACCGCGATGCGTTGACGTAAGTCATGCCCGGCGCCCTGTCCGCGGACACTTTTGCCGCCGCGCGACTGGAAATAATTGAACCAGTGCGTATAATAAAGTCCATGTACCGTTTTGGGAAGGCTTAACCATGAGCAGCACCGTGCCAGTCAGGTCGCAGGGACCGGGGCGGCCGAAAGACCTGGAGAAACGCGCGGCGATCCTCGCCGCGGCCAAGGCGCTGTTCATCCGCAACGCGTTCGCCGGCACCAGCATGGATGCGATCGCCGCCGAGGCCGGCGTCTCCAAGCTCACCGTCTACAGCCACTTCGGCGACAAGGACAACCTGTTCCGCGAGGTGATCCGCGCGCGCGTCGAGGACCTGCTGCCGGAAAACACCTACGACTACGACCCGCAGTCCCCGATCGGCGAGACCCTGCTGCGCGTGGCGCTGATCCATGCGCGGGTCGACTGCGACCAGGAAACCGTGGGCACCTTCCGCGCCATCCTCGGCGACTGCCGCCAGGGCAACCCGCGCTTCGGCCGGCTGCTGTGGGAAGAGGGCCGGATGCGCACGCATGCCCTGATGGAACGCCTGCTGCAACAGGCGGTCGACGCGGGCCAGCTCGCCATCGACGACGTGCCGCGCGCCTGCGTGCAGTTCTTCGTGCTGATCAAGGGCGACCTGTTCATGCGCCACATGTTCGGCTGCGTGGACTGCGGCGAGAACTACGCCGCCGAGATCGAGGCCACCGCCCGCGCCGGCGTGGCCACCTTCCTGCGCGCCTACCTGCCGCGCTGAGCCGCGCCGCACTCGCGGCCGCTCCCCGCTTCGTGCTTGAATGGCCGCTCCAGAAGCGGGGGTGCCGGCGCAACGGCCGGCTGAGAGAGTCCCTTCGAACCTGATCCGGTTAGCACCGGTGTAGGGAGCTTCGTCGCACGACGTTCCGCCTGTCGTGCGTCCGGTGCCGCTGCTTCGCGCGCGAACTCCATTCGCGCAGAGACCGCACATCCCCGTGCGGATTTCCCACGCAAGCTGCCGGAACCCCAGCCGATGAATGCCCAGCCCTCCGACCTCGCGCGCGCCGCGCAGGAACTTTCCGAAGCCGTGACGCGGCCGATTCCAGGTTCGCGCAAGGTCCACGTGACGGGCAGCCGCACCGACCTGCGCGTGCCGCTGCGCGAGATCGCGCAGGCCGACACGCCGGCGATGTTCGGCGTGGAGCAGAACCCCGCGATCACCGTCTACGACACCTCCGGCCCGTACACCGATCCGGACTACCGCGTGGACCTGGCCGCCGGCCTGCCGCCGCTGCGCGCGGGCTGGATCGCCGAGCGCGGCGACACCGAGCCGCTCGCCGGGCGCAGCTCCGAATTCGGCCGCCGCCATGCGCAGGCGCCGGAACTGGCCGCGATCCGCTTTCCGTGCCTGCCCGTGCCGCGCCGGGCCAGGGCCGGCGCCAACGTCACCCAGATGCACTACGCGCGCCGCGGCATCGTGACGCCGGAGATGGAATACATCGCGATCCGCGAGAACCAGCGCCTCGCGGCGCTGGGCGACAGCGCGCTGCGCACGCAGCATCCGGGGCAGTCCTTCGGCGCCGCGATCCCGCGCGCGATCACGCCGGAATTCGTGCGCGACGAAGTGGCGCGCGGCCGCGCCATCATCCCCGCCAACATCAACCATCCGGAAAGCGAGCCGATGATCATCGGCCGCAACTTCCTCACCAAGATCAACGCGAACATCGGCAACTCGGCGGTCACGTCCTCGATCGCGGAAGAGGTCGAGAAGATGGTGTGGTCGATCCGCTGGGGCGGCGACACCGTGATGGATCTCTCCACCGGCAAGCACATCCACGAGACGCGCGAATGGATCCTGCGCAATTCGCCTGTGCCGATCGGCACGGTGCCGATCTACCAGGCGCTGGAGAAGGTCGGCGGCGTGGCCGAGGAGCTCACCTGGGAGCTGTTCCGCGACACGCTGATCGAGCAGGCCGAGCAGGGCGTGGACTACTTCACCATCCATGCCGGCGTGCGGCTGCGCTTCGTGCCGCTCACCGCGAAGCGCGTCACCGGCATCGTCTCGCGCGGCGGCTCGATCATGGCGAAGTGGTGCCTCGCGCACCACCAGGAGAACTTCCTCTACACGCACTTCGAGGATATCTGCGAGATCATGCAGGCCTACGACGTGTCCTTCAGCCTCGGCGACGGCCTGCGCCCCGGCTGCGTGGCCGACGCCAACGACGCCGCGCAGTTCGGCGAGCTGGACACGCTGGGCGAGCTGACCCGGATCGCGTGGAAGCACGACGTGCAGACCATGATCGAAGGCCCCGGCCACGTGCCGATGCAGCTGATCAAGGAGAACATGGAGCGCCAGCTGGAGAAGTGCGGCGAAGCGCCGTTCTACACGCTGGGGCCGCTGACTACCGACATCGCGCCGGGCTACGACCACATCACCAGCGCGATCGGCGCGGCGATGATCGGCTGGTTCGGCACCGCGATGCTCTGCTACGTGACGCCGAAGGAGCACCTGGGCCTGCCGAACAAGCAGGACGTGCGCGACGGCATCATCGCCTACAAGATCGCCGCGCACGCGGCCGACCTCGCCAAGGGCCACCCCGGCGCGCAGGTGCGCGACAACGCGCTTTCCAAGGCGCGCTTCGAGTTCCGCTGGGAGGACCAGTTCAACCTCGGCCTCGATCCGGAGAAGGCGCAGGAGTTCCACGACGAGACGCTGCCGAAAGACGCACACAAGAGCGCGCACTTCTGCTCGATGTGCGGCCCGAAGTTCTGCTCGATGAAGATCACCCAGGACGTGCGCGACTACGCCGCCGAGCACGGCACGGGTGAGACTGAAGCCTTGGCCGAAGGCATGGCCGCGAAGGCCGCCGAGTTCCGCGCGCAGGGCGCCGAGGTGTATCGCAAGGCTTGATGCCGCGGACCGGCACGAGTCAGTGGAACTGCGCCGCACCCACCTGCGGGGCGGCGGTCGCCATGAAATACTCGTGCAGGTATTTCTCGCCCTCGTCGCAGAACACCGTGACCACGGTGGCCAGTTCCGGGAACTGCGCGCGCACGCGCTTGGCGGCGAGCAGGTGCGCGCCCGAGCTGGGGCCGCAGAAGATGCCGTAGCCGCGCGCGAGGCGGCGCATCTCGGCCACCGCATCCGCGCTGGACACGCTGAGCAGGTCGTTCACCAGCGCCTTGTGGCGCTGGAAGATGCCCGGCACGAAGCCGTCGGAGATGCCTTCGATGGCGTGCGTGGCCACCTCGCCGCACAGGATCGTGCAGCTCTCGGACGGCTCCATCGCGAACAGCCGCACCTTCGGGTTCACTGCGCGGAACGCCTGGCCGACGCCGATCAGGGTGCCGCCGGTGCCCACGCCCAGCACCAGCGCGTCGGGCAGTCGGCCGGCGGGCAGTTGGGCGAGGATCTCGGGGCCGAGGATTTCGCGGTTCTCCTCCACGTTCCATTCCGACTCGAACTGGCCGGGGTGGAAGAAACCCGGCTGCCGGCCCAGCTCGCGCGCGCGTTCGAGGGCGGCATCGACGTGGAAGCTGCCGCAGAACAGCACCTCGGCGCCGAACGCGCGCGAGATCGCCACGCGCTCGCCGGACAGGCCTTCGGGCATCACCACCAGCATGCGGTAGCCCTTCGCCGCGGCCACCATCGACAGCGCGTTGCCGGTGTTGCCGCTGGTGGCCTCGACGATGGTGTCGCCGGGCTGGAGCCGGCCTTCCTGCTCGGCGCGCTCGACCATGTACTTGGCGATGCGCGCCTTGATCGAGCCGGAGGGATTGAGAAACTCCAGCTTGGCGAACACGCCTTCGATCTCGACGAGCGGCGTGTCGCCCACCGCGTCGAGGATGCTGGCGGAGACGCCGGTGTAGCGGGTGCCCATCTCAGCCTTCCTTGTGCGCGTGGATCATGGTGTCCAGCGCGAGGTTGGCGTGCGCGTAGGCGCCGCCCGCGCGCATCTCCGCGGCCACCCAGATCGCCTCCATGATCTGCGCCTCGCTGGCGCCGCGCTTCAGCGCCTCGGCGGTGTGCCCGCGGATGCAGTACGGACACTGGGTGACGTGCGCCACCGCCACCGCGATCAGCTGCTTGGTGACGTTCGGCAGCGCGCCATCGGCGAACACCGCGGCGCCGAAGGCCTTGAACGCGTCGAGCGGCTTGGGCGCCAGTTCGCGGCGCTTCTTCGCCAGCTCCGCGCTGGCGGCGGGATACATCGGGGTTTCCATGCGCTGCTCCTTCGCTGTGCTCAATGGTGGACCGGCGCGGTGCCCTGCACCCAGCTCGGCGGATCGCTGGCGGGGAAGCTCTCGTCCAGCTCCTCGTCGATCAGGCGTTCGCACGCCTGCCGGAATGCCTCGTCCTCCGGCGTGGGATGGCGTGGCGTGGACTGCGGAGTGGATGCGGACATGACGGCCTCCTGATGCCTTGCGGCATCGTTGCGGGGCCGCCCGCCGCGCGGGCTACAGCCCCAGGTTGTTGTGCTCCAGCACGCGTTCGGCGCGATAGCTCGAACGCACCAGCGGCCCGGCGACCGCCTCGGTGAAACCCTTGCTCAGCGCCAGCGAGCGGTAGGCGCGGAACTCGTCGGGCGTGACGAAACGCTCCACCGGCAGGTGGTGCGGGCTGGGCCGCATGTACTGGCCCAGCGTCACCACGTCCACGTTCGCGGCGCGCATGTCGTCCAGCGCCTGCTCGATCTCGGTGTCGGTTTCGCCCAGGCCGAGCATCAAGCTTGTCTTGGTCAGCGTTTTCGGCGCGTGACGCTTGGCGAAGGCGAGCACGTCCAGCGTCTGCTCGTAGCCCGCGCGCGGATCGCGTACCGGGTGGGTGAGCCGGCGCACGGTTTCCAGGTTCTGCGCGTAGGTGGCGAGGCCCGCGTCGAGCACGGCGGCCACCGCGGCGTGGTCGCCGGCGAAATCGGGGGTGAGCGCCTCCACCGCGGTGTCGGGCGAGCGCCGGTGGATGGCCGTCACGCAGGCGGCGTAGTGCGCGGCGCCGCCGTCGGCGAGGTCGTCGCGGTCCACCGAGGTGAGCACCACGTACTTCAGCCCCATCAGCGCCACCGCGTCGGCCACCTTCATCGGCTCCAGCGGATCGAGCCAGCCGTTCGGGTTGCCGGTGGAGACCGAGCAGAACCGGCACGCGCGCGTGCACACCGAACCCATCAGCATCAAGGTGGCGGTGCCGCGGCCCCAGCATTCGGCGATGTTCGGGCACTTGGATTCTGCGCACACCGTGTTGAGCTGGTGCGTGCGCACGATGTCGGCCACGGCCTCGTAGCGGGCGCCGCTGGGCAGCCGCACGCGCAGCCACGGCGGCTTGCGGTCCACGTCGGGCACGCTGCTGTTCGCGTTGGGCTTCTGGCCGCCCTTCACGGCGCGGGTGCCCTGCGGGCTGACGAACTTGCTGCCGTCGGGGATGTGGCTGCTGCTGGACATGGGCGTCGTCGTGGAGAACAGCCGGTAGTCTCCCGCCCGCGGCGGCGCGGCGCCCTGATGTATGTCAGGCGCGCCCGCCGCTCACCAGCCGGCCAGCACCAGCTTGCCGATGCTGCGGCCCGATTCCAGCCGGCGATGCGCCTCGCGCAGGTTCGCCGCGTTGATCGGCATCAGCGTCTCGCGCTGGATGCCCTGCAGTTCGCCGGCATCGACCAGCTGCGCCACGCGCGCGAGGATGCGGCCCTGCTCGGCCATGTCCGGCGTCTTGAAGCGCGCCCGCGCGAACATGAACTCCCAGTGGATGCCGATGCACTTGGCCTTGTACGGATCGCCGATGCGCAGCGCGCCTTTCGGCTCCACGATCAGGCCCACGTGGCCTTGCGGCGCCAGCAGCGCGCCCAGTTCGTCCCAGTAATGGTCGGTGTCGGCGAGATTGAGCGCGGCGTCGATGGTGTCGAAGCCCAGCGCGGCAAGCTGCGGCGCCAGCGGCTCGCGATGGTTCGCCACGTGCTGCGCGCCCATCGCGCGGCACCAGTCCGCGCTGTCCGGGCGCGAGGCGGTGGCGATCACGGTGAAGCCCGCGCGCCGCGCCAGCTGGATCGCGATCGAGCCCACGCCGCCGGCGCTGCCGATCACCAGCAGCGATTTGCCCCTGCCGCCCTGCTCGCTGTCGAACGGCATGCGCTGGAACAGCAGTTCCCATGCGGTGATCGCCACCAGCGGCAGCGCGGCGGCCGCGGCGAAGTCGAGCGTGCGCGGCATTGCCGCCGCCAGCCGCGCATCGACCAGCTGGAACTCGGCGTTGCTGCCCGGGCGGGTGACGTCGCCGGCGTAGTACACGCGGTCGCCGGGGCGGAAGCCCTGCACCTCGGCGCCCGCCGCCGCCACCGTGCCCGCGGCGTCGTAACCCAGCACCTTCGGCTGCGCCTCCACCTGCGGCTTGGGCGCGCGCAGCTTGGTGTCCACCGGGTTCACCGACACCGCCTGCACGCGCACCAGCAGGTCGTGCGCGCCCGGCACGGGCTGCGGCAACTCCACGTCGAGCAGCGCGGCGGGATCGTCGATCGGCAGGTAGCGGGTGAGGGCGACGGCGTGCATGGCGTGGCTCCGGCGGCGAGGCGTACCCGCCATTATCGGCCGCGCACGAAAACGGCGCGCCGCCTCGCGGCGACGCGCCGTTCGCGATGTCGCCGGGCGATCAGGCCTTGGCGGCTTCGTAGCGCTTGATGCCTTCCACGATCACCGCCTTGGCTTCCTCGGCGCCGACCCAGCCGTCCACCTTCACCCACTTGCCGGTTTCGAGGTCCTTGTAGTGCTCGAAGAAGTGGCCGATGCGCTGCAGCCAGTGCGGCGACACGCCCTTCATGTCGCTGATGTGCGCGTAGCCGGGGAACACCTTGGGCGAGGGAACCGCCACCAGCTTCTCGTCGGCGCCGGCTTCGTCGGTCATCTTCAGCATGCCCACCGGGCGGCAGCGGATCACCGAGCCCACGGTCAGCGGCAGCGGCAGGATCACCACCACGTCCAGCGGATCGCCGTCGCCGCCCAGCGTGCCCGGCACGTAGCCGTAATTGCAGGGGTAGCGCATCGGCGTGGACAGGATGCGGTCCACGAAGATCGCGCCCGACTCCTTGTCCACCTCGTACTTGACCGGCTCGGCATCCTTGGGGATTTCGATGATGACGTTGATTTCTTCCGGCACGTTGCGGCCGGCGGGAACCAGATGCAGACCCATGATGGATGTCCTTGCGCGATTTCGGAGGAAGAAAGCGCGCAAGGATACGCCACTGGCTGCTGCGATGCAGCAGCGGAGGCTGAATGCCGATATTGCGTGGCGCATCCCTGCTTGCCGGCTGTGTTCCCTCCCCTGCGCGCAGGGGAGGGCTGGGGTGGGGTGCTTTCGATCAATACGGCCTTTCCCGCAGCCACTTGGTGGCGATCCACTTCTCACCGCGCAGCACCGGCAGGCCGGCGTGCAGCGAGCTGGCGTCGCCGCCCGCGTAGGCGAAATAGACGGCCGAACCGCGCAGCGCGGTAACGGTGAGGCCGGCCTCGGGAAACGCGGTGCCGCCGCCGGCCTCGGGCGTGTTCAGGTACATCACGACGCTGGCGATGCGCTGGCCGCCGCGCGCGGTGATCGTGGCGTAGCCGGGCTGCTGCGAATCGAACCAGTCGTAATGCGGCTGGTATTCCTGGCCGGGCAGGTAGTGCAGGATCTGCAGGCCCTCGCCGTGGCTCACCGGGATGTCGAGCAGCTCGGCGATGCGCGCCTCGATGCGCGCCACCAGCGGCACTTCGCCCGGCTTGAAGAACATGCCCACGCTGGTGCGCCGCCGATCCACCTGCAGCTTGCCGGCCGCGTCCACGGTGAGCGCGCGCGCCAGCCGTGGCCGGGCCAGCGCGATCAGCGCGTCGCACTCCTCGCCCGTGAGCAGGCCGTCGAGCACGCGCAGCACCGGGCGCTCCATGCTCAGCGTCACCCGCACCTCGCGGTCGCCCGCCTTCGCCAGCGGTCCCTCCGGGTGCTTCGTGCGGTGCCCGGCCGGTGCGGCGGCATCCGCATGCAAGGCGGCCAGCGGCAGTTGCAGCACCTCGGCCACCATGGCGTAGCTCTGCCGCGGCTCGTAATCATGTGCCCGCAGCAACTCCGCCACCGCCCGCGCGTCGTGCCCGGCGCGATGGGTGGCGAGGATCCATTCGCGCAGTTCGGGGCTGATGGCGGGGTGGGTGTTCATGGCGTAAAGCGGGCTTTCAGAACGATGGAAGCAGCGCAAGGACAATCATCAACACGATGCTCAACCCGAAGTAGAAGGTCCACAGCAAGGGGCCATTGGAATCGAGTGAGGTGATGTACGCAAACAGCAAAAACAACACTGTCAGAAGAATCAGGGCGCGTGTAGCGAATTTTCCCCGAAGTCGAGGGACGATTATCGCAAGGATCACAACGAACATCTGCGGAACCACGACTATCGCCCAGTTCGACGGGAGCCACTCAACAAGTCCGTGGAACGTTTCGCCTGATCGAAGTAGTGACACAGCCGTCACGACGCCCGGTAGCAGGACTGCAGCGATTGCGACGTAAGCGAATTTCAGCCGATTGTTCATGGGCAACGTCGCTGATTGTCGAATTGGAAATGGCAAATGAGACAACGCGAGCCGGCACATGGCCGGCTCGCGCGCACTTCGCAGCGCCGCAGCGCTTATTTCAGCTTGTCCCACAGGAAGTCATACACCATCGCATGCATGTGCGCGGACTGCTTGTTGTCGGCTCCCGCACCGTGGCCGCCTTCGAGATTCTCGTAGAACCACACGTTGGGGAGGCCCATGCCTTCCATCTTTGCGGCCATCTTGCGCGCCTGCGCCGGGCCCACGCGGTCGTCGCTGGTGGCGGTGTAGAACAGCACCGGTGGGTAGTGCGTTTCCTTGTGCAGGTTCTGGTAGGGCGAGAAGGTCTGGATGAAGCTCCACTGCTTCGGGTCGTCGGGGTTGCCGTATTCGGCGATCCACGAGGCGCCGGCGTCGAGGTGGATGTAGCGCTTCATGTCGAGCAGCGGCACTTCGCAGGCGATCGCGCCGAACAGTTGCGGGTACATCGTCAGCATGTTGCCCATCAAGAGGCCGCCGTTGCTGCCGCCTTCGGCGCCCAGATGCTTGGCCGAGGTGACGCCGCGCCGGATCAGGTCTTCGGCCACCGCGGCGAAGTCCTGGTAGGCCTTGGGACGGTTCACCTGCAGCGCGGCCTGATGCCAGGCGGGGCCGTATTCGCCGCCGCCGCGGATGTTCGCGATCACATAGACGCCGCCGCGCTCCAGCCAGGCGCGGCCGATGGAGCCGGAGTAGTGCGGCTGCAGCGAGACTTCGAAGCCGCCGTAACCGTAGAGCAGGGTGCGGTTGTTGCCGTCGAGTTTCAGATCCTTCGGCGCGATCTCGAAGTAGGGCACGCGGGTGCCGTCCTTGCTGGTCACGAAATGCTGGGTGACGGCGAACTTCGACGCATCGAAGAAGGCCGGTTCGTGCTTGATCGTCTCGGCCGCACCTGCGCCCAGCACGCCGCGTTCCAGCGAGGACGGGGTGAGGAAGCCGGTGACGCCGAGCCAGTATTCGTCGCTGTGGTCGGGGTCGGTGTCGATCACGCTTATCGTGCTCATCGCCGGCGCGCCCGGCATCGCCGAGCGCTGCCAGTCGCCGGCGGTTGCGGCATTTTCGGGGGGCGTGAGCACCACCAGCTTGCTCTTCACGTCGTCCAGCACGTCGAGGATCAGGTGGTGGCGCGTCCACGCGTAGCTGGCAAGCGCGGTGTGCGCGTCGGGCTGGAACAGCACGGTGAAGCTGCGCTTGCCGGCGATGAAGTCGTCGAACTTGGTGGCGATCAGCGCGCCGTTGGGATAGGTGGTGCCGCCCACCGTCCACGGCGAGCGCAGCGTCACCAGCAGCCATTCGCGGTGGGCATCCATGCTGGCGTCGCTGGGGATGTCGAGCTTCAGCAGCTTGCCGTCCTTGCGCAGCCAGGTTTCGCCGTGGAAGAAGTCGGTGGCGACATGCACGAAGTCGCGCTCGAAACCCGGCGTGCGGTCGTGGAAGGCGCTCACCGCGAGGTCGCTGGTCTTGCCTTCGTACACGGTGCTGGCGGCGGTGAGCGGCGTGCCGCGCGTCCACTGCTTGGCGATGCGCGGATAGCTCGACGCGGTCATCGAGCCGGGGCCGAAGTCGGTGCCCACGTAGATATGGTCGTCGTCGATCCAGCCCACCTCGGTCTTGGCGACCGGCAGCTCGAAGCCGCCCTTGACGAAGGCCTTGGTGGAGGTGTCGAACTCGCGCACCGCCACCGCGTCGCCGCCGTCGGGCGACAGCGAAACGAGGCAGCGCGTGTACGCCGGCTTCAGGCATTGTGCGCCCTTCCACACCCAGCGCTTGCCCTCGGTCCGGTTCAGCGCGTCCACGTCCAGCAGGGTTTCCCACTTCGGCTCGGCCTTGCGGTATTCGGCCAGCGTGGTGCGGCGCCAGAGGCCGCGCGGGTGCGCCTGGTCCTGCCAGAAGTTGTAGAGGTACTCGCCCATGCGGCGCACGTAGGGGATGCGCGCATCGGAGTCCAGCACCTCGAGGATCTGGTTGCGCGTGCGCTCGAACGCGGGCGTGCTGGCGAAGTCCTTTTCGGTGATCGCGTTCTGCCGCTTCACCCAGTCCATCGCGCGCTCGCCGTGGGTGGCTTCCAGCCACAGGTAGGGATCGTCGCTGGCGGCGGGCGTGTCGGTGGCGTGGGCGGTGTTCATGCCGGTGAGTGTGATGCCCAGCGCGAGCGCGAGCCAGAGCGAGGTCTTGGTAGCCATGGAAGCTCCTTGTCGGATGGCCGGTGTCGCGGCGAAAGCCCGAGTGTGGTGGCGCCGCGCGATTCGTGCGTGTGGCTGAAGTCAGGGTCGCGGCTTCAGCCGCGAGCCCTCGAAAAGCGACAGGCCCCGCATGCGGGGCCTGTCGTCGAAGCGGATGCGGCTCAGTGCAGCAGCGGGATGATCAACAGCGCCACGATGTTGATGATCTTGATCAGCGGGTTCACCGCGGGGCCGGCGGTGTCCTTGTACGGATCGCCCACGGTGTCGCCGGTGACGGCGGCCTTGTGCGCCTCGCTGCCCTTGCCGCCGCAGTGGCCGTCCTCGATGTATTTCTTCGCGTTGTCCCAGGCGCCGCCGCCGGTGGTCATCGAGATCGCCACGAACAGGCCGGTGACGATGGTGCCGATCAGCACGCCGCCCAGCGCCTTCGGCCCCAGCAGCAGGCCGACCAGGATCGGCACGATCACCGGCAGCAGCGAGGGCAGGATCATCTCCTTGATCGCCGACTTGGTCAGCATGTCCACCGCCTTGTCGTACTGCGGCTTGGCCTTGCCGTCCATGATGCCGATGATGTCGCGGAACTGGCGGCGCACTTCCTCCACCACCGCGCCCGCGGCGCGGCCCACCGCCTCCATCGCCATCGCGCCGAACAGGTACGGGATCAGGCCGCCGATCAAGAGGCCGATGATCACCATGTGGTCGGACAGGTCGAAGGTGAAGGTCTGGCCGGGATGGTTCACCGCGAGGTTGTGCGTGTAGTCGGCGAACAGGACGAGTGCGGCAAGAGCTGCCGAGCCGATCGCGTAGCCCTTGGTCACCGCCTTGGTGGTGTTGCCCACCGCGTCCAGCGGGTCGGTGACGCCGCGCACTTCCGGCGGCAGGTCGGCCATCTCGGCGATGCCGCCGGCGTTGTCGGTGATCGGGCCGTAGGCGTCCAGCGCCACGATCATGCCGGCCATCGACAGCATCGCGGTGGCCGCGATGGCGATGCCGTACAGGCCGCCGTGCGCGTAGGCGCCCCAGATCGCCAGGCAGATCGCGATCACCGGCAGGCCGGTGGCCTTCATCGACACGCCCAGGCCCGCGATGATGTTGGTGCCGTGGCCGGTGGTGGAGGCCTGCGCGATGTGCTTCACCGGCTTGAACCCGGTGCCGGTGTAGTACTCGGTGATCCATACGATCGCGCCGGTGAGCAGCAGGCCGATGATCGCGCAGAACCACAGGTTCAGCGCGCCGTAGCCGAAGCCGCCCATCAGCTGCATGGTGATCGGCCAGAACGCGATCGCGGCCAGCACGCCGGAGACGGCCACGCCCTTGTACAGCGCGCCCATGATCGAGCCGCCGGGCTTCACCCGCACGAACAGCGTGCCGATGATCGAGGCGACGATCGACACCGCGCCCAGCAGCAGCGGATACAGCACCGCGTTCGCGCCCGCGTCGGTCAGGGTGAGGCCGCCCAGCAGCATGGTGGCGATCACCGTCACCGCGTAGGTCTCGAACAGGTCGGCTGCCATGCCGGCGCAGTCGCCCACGTTGTCGCCCACGTTGTCGGCGATCACCGCCGGGTTGCGCGGATCGTCCTCGGGGATGCCGGCCTCCACCTTGCCCACCAGGTCGGCGCCCACGTCGGCGCCCTTGGTGAAGATGCCGCCGCCGAGGCGCGCGAAGATCGAGATCAGCGAGCTGCCGAACGCCAGCCCCACCAGCGCGTGCAGCGCGGCGTCGCCGCTGATGCCGGCGCGGCCCAGGATCAGCCAGTAGCCGGCCACGCCCAGCAGCGCCAGGCCCACCACCAGCATGCCGGTGATGGCGCCGCCGCGGAACGCCACGTCCATCGCGGCGGAGAGGCCGTTGCGCGCGGCCTCGGCGGTGCGCACGTTCGCGCGCACCGACACGTTCATGCCGATGTAGCCGGCCGCGCCGGACAGCACCGCGCCGATCAGGAAGCCCATCGCGGTGGGCCAGGAGAGGAAGAAGCCGATCAGCAGGAACAGCACCACGCCGACCAGCGCGATCGTGCCGTACTGGCGGTTGAGGTAGGCGCGGGCACCCTCCTGCACCGCGGCGGCGATTTCCTGCATCCGTGCGTTGCCCGGCGATTTCGCCAATACCCAGCGCGCGGAGATCGCGCCATACAACACTGCCACCACCGCACACGCGAGCACGATCCACCAGCCAAACTGCTGCAGCATCGGAGCCTCCCCATGTTGTGTATGGCCGTCCGGAGCGGGCGGTCGAGGGGAGTATAGGCAGAGCCCGCCGCGTATCCCGTTGTGCGGCGCAACGTTCCGCGGGAACAGCGAGGCCGCGCACGCCGGCGTGGCCTGCATCGCCGATGCACCGGCCGTGCGGGAGTAGGCTGGCGGGATGGACACCACCATCTACGCTTCCCGCCGCGCCGCCTTCCGCCAGCTGCATGCGAGCGGTTGCTTCCTGCTCCCCAATCCCTGGGATGCCGGTTCCGCGCGCATCCTGCAGCGGCTCGGCTTCAAGGCGCTGGCCAGCACCAGTTCCGGCTGCGCGTGGTCGCAGGGGCAACCCGATCACGCGCTCGGCGTGGAGGCCGTGCTCGCGCACTGCCGCGCCCTCGTCGCCGCCACGGAGCTGCCGGTGAACGCCGACTTCGAGGACGGCCATGCGCGCGACCTCGATGAGCTGGCGCGCAACGTGCGCCGCTGCGTCGACACCGGCGTGGCCGGCCTGTCGATCGAGGACTCCACCGGCGACGCCGCACGGCCGCTGTACGCCTTCGACGAAGCGGTGGCGCGCATGCGCGCCGCGCGCGCGGCGATCGACGCTTCAGGCCAGGATGTGATGCTGATCGGTCGCGCCGAGTGCTTCCTGGTGAACCATCCCGATCCGCTGACGGAATCGCTGAAGCGTCTCGTCGCCTACGCCGAAGCCGGCGCCGATTGCCTGTACGCGCCGGGCCTGCGCACGCGGGAGGACATCGCCGCCGTGGTGCGCGCGGTGGCGCCCAAGCCGGTCAACGTGCTGGTGGGCCACGCCGCGCCGTTCACGTTGGTCGAGCTGGTGGAACTCGGCGTGCGCCGCGTCAGCGTGGGCGGCGCGCTGGCGGGCGCGGCCTGGGGCGGCTTCCTGCGTGCGGCGCAGGGCTTGGCCGAAGGGCGCTTCGACGGCTTCGCCGACAACGCCGGCCACGCCGAGCTCAACCGATGGTTCGAGGGCTGAGCGCGGGCGTCAGCGTTCCGGCGTCCACGCGGCGAGCTTCTTCGCCACCGCCGCGTTCTTCAGTTGCACGTAGTTCGGCAGGCCATCCCGGCCGTAGGGCAGCGGCGCTTCGCCTGCGATCAGCGGCGCGAGGTAGCGGCGCGCGGCGGCGGTGATGCCGAAGCCGTCGCGCGTCATGAAGCCCTTGGGCAGCTTCTTCTCGCGGTTCGCGATCTTCGCCAGCGGCGCGGGTTCGATCTTCCAGCGATACGGCGCGTCGGAGCTGCGCACGATCACCGGCATCACCGCGTTCATGCCGACCAGCGCGTAATCGACGGCGGCCTTGCCCACCGCCCAGGCCTGCTCGGCGTCCACCTTCGAGGCACAGTGGCGGGCGGAGCGCTGCAGGTAGTCGGGCAGCGCCCAGTGGTACTTGTAGCCGAGCTTCTGCTTCACCAGCGCGGCCAGCGTGGGCGCCACGCCGCCCAGCTGCACGTGGCCGAACGCGTCGCGCGTGCCGGCGTCGGCGAGGAACTGGCCCTGCGCGTTGCGGATGCCTTCGGAGGCGACCACGGTGCACCAGCCCACGCGTTCCACCGTGGCCTTCACCTTGGCGAGGAAGGCGGCTTCGTCGAACACGTTCTCGGGGAACAGGATGAGGTGCGGCGGCGCGTCCGCGCCTGCGCCGGCGAGGCCGGCGGCGGCGGCGATCCAGCCGGCGTGGCGGCCCATCACTTCGAGGATGAACACCTTGGTCGATGTCTCCGCCATCGAGGCCACGTCGAGGCTCGCTTCCAGCGTGGAGACGGCGGTGTACTTCGCCACCGAGCCGAAGCCGGGGCAGCAGTCGGTGACGGCGAGGTCGTTGTCCACCGTCTTGGGCACGCCGATGCAGGCGAGCTCGTAGCCCATCGCCTTGCCGATCTGCGAGAGCTTGAGCGCGGTGTCGGCCGAGTCGTTGCCGCCGTTGTAGAGGAACCAGCGGATGTCATGCGCGCGGAACACCTCGATCAACCGCTCGTACTCGGCGCGGTTCGCCTCCAGCGACTTCAGCTTGTAGCGGCAGCTGCCGAACGCGCCGCCGGGGGTGTGGCGTAGTGCCGCAACCGCGGCCTTCGATTCCTTCGAGGTGTCGATCAGATCCTCGCGCAGCGCGCCGAGGATGCCGTTGCGCGCGGCGTAGACCTTGACGCCTTTGGCGCGCGCGGCTTCGATCACGCCGGCGGCGGTGGCGTTGATCACGGCGGTGACACCGCCGGACTGGGCGTAGAGCAGGCGGCCGGACGGGGCGTGGCGGGTCGGCATGGCGATCTCCTTGCGGGAAGCGCCAGTATCGCGCCGATGCGACGAATGTCGGTACTCCGGCGGCGATTTTCGTTTGACGGCAACGGCCCTCAAACGCTACCGTGAACGCCATTTTCCAGGGTACGGGCGGCACGGCGCCGCCACTGCGGAGCGATATGCGACTCGTACTACTCGGTGCGCCCGGCTCGGGCAAGGGCACCCAGGCCATGCGGCTGAAGAACGACCTCGGCGTGCCGCACATCTCCACCGGCGACATGCTGCGCGCGGCCGTGGCCGCGGGCACGCCCACCGGCCTCAAGGCCAAGGCGGTGATGGACGCCGGCAAGCTGGTTTCCGACGACATCCTGCTGGCGATGCTGGAAGAGCGCCTGGCCCAGGCCGACGCGAAGAACGGCTTCATCCTCGACGGCTACCCGCGCAACCTCGCGCAGGCCGACGCGCTCGACCACCTGCTGGCCCGCATCGGCCAGCCGCTGGACGCGGTGGTGAAGCTGGAAGTGCCGAGCGAGGTGATCGTCGGCCGCTGCGAGATCCGCTACGCCGCCGAGCACCGCAAGGACGACGACCCCGCCGTGGTGCGCGACCGTCTCAAGGTCTACGCCGAGCAGACCGCGCCGGTGGCCGACTTCTACGCCAGGCGCGGCAAGCTGCAGGTGGTCGACGGCGTGGGCGAGCTGGACGAGGTCACCGCGCGGGTGAAGGCCGCACTGAAAGCCGAGGTTGCGGCGAACGGCTGAGCCGTGTCTTTTCCCCTCTCCCGCTTGCGGGAGAGTTGTGTTTTCTCCCTCTCCCGCAAGCGGGAGAGGGCTGGGGAGAGGGCACTCTTGTCCGGCTCTGCGTGAGTTCTCCCGCAAGCCTCGTACCCTCTCCCCCACCCCTCCCCCGGCGGGGGAGGGGAGTATTCCAAGGAATCTCCATGCGCCTGCACATCCTCGGCATCTGCGGCACCTTCATGGGCGGCGTGGCCGCGCTGGCGCGCGAACTGGGGCATGAGGTCGAAGGCTGCGACGCCAACGTCTACCCGCCGATGAGCACCCAGCTCGAAGCGCTGGGCATCCGCCTGATGGACGGCTATGCGGCCGAACACCTCAAGCCCGCGCCCGACCTCGTGGTGGTGGGCAACGCGATGACGCGCGGCAACCCCGCGGTGGAATACATGCTCGACGCGCAGCTGCGCTACGTCTCCGGCCCGCAGTGGCTGGGCGAGACGGTGCTGGCCGGGCGCGAGGTGCTGGCCGTGGCCGGCACCCACGGCAAGACCACCACCACCAGCCTGCTCGCGCACCTGCTCGAAAGCGCCGGCATGGCGCCCGGCTTTCTGATCGGCGGCGTGCCCGGCAATTTCGGCGTCTCCGCAAGGCTGGGCGGCTCCTCCCGAGTCCCGAGTGACTCGCTGCATCCGCAGCTCGCCCTGCGGGCCATCGGCGGTGCCGATGTTCGCTCCGGCATCCTGCCTGCGCGATTCGAGTCCCGAGTCCCGTTCGTGATCGAGGCAGACGAATACGACACCGCCTTCTTCGACAAGCGTTCGAAGTTCGTGCACTACCGTCCGCGCATCGCGATCCTCAACAACCTCGAATACGACCATGCGGACATCTTCCCCGACGTGGCGGCGATCCAGCGCCAGTTCCATCATCTGGTGCGCACCGTGCCGGGCAACGGCCGGCTGATCGTCAACGCGCACGACGAGCGCCTCGCCGAAGTGCTGGCGATGGGCTGCTGGACGCCGGTGGAAACGTTCGGCATCGGCCGCGGCGACTGGCAGGCCGAACTGATCGCCGCCGACGGCAGCGCGTTCAAGGTCACGCGCAAGGGCGAGTTGCTGGGCGAAATCCGCTGGCCGCTGCTCGGCCGGCACAGCGTGATGAACGCGCTGGCCGCGCTCGCTGCGGCGACGGCGGCGGGCGCCGATCCGCGCGCGCTGCTGCCCGCCTTCGCCAGCTTCGAGAGCGTGAAGCGGCGCATGGAGCTGGTGGACGAAGTGGGCGGCGTGCGCGTCTACGACGACTTCGCCCACCACCCCACCGCGATCGCCACCACGCTCGCCGGCTTGCGCGCGAAGGTGGGCAAGGCGCGCATCGTGGTGGCGCTGGAGCCGCGCTCCAATTCGATGCGGCTCGGCGCGCACGCCGAGGCGCTGGCGCCTTCGCTCGCCGACGCCGACGCCGTGGTGTTCCTGCATCGGCCCGAGCTGCCGTGGGACGCGCACCGCGTCACCGACGCCTTGCAAGGGCGCGGCAGCACCGCGCCGAATGTCGACGCGCTGCTCGCGGCCGTGCGCGCGCAGGCACGCCCCGGCGACCAGGTAGTGTTCATGTCCAACGGCGGTTTCGAAGGCGCACCGCGGCGCTTCGTGGACTTGTTGCGCGGCTGATCAAGCCAGCGGCGCGTCGAAGCACGGCGGCCGACGCAGGTACTCGCGCCGCGCCGAGGTCCACACGCCCAGCCCGAATCCCAGCGTGAGCAGCAACAGCACGCCGCTGCCGAGCGCATGGCCGAGCGCGCCGAGCAGCCAGTAGCCGCCCCAGTACGCCGCCATCGCGCCCAGCGTCACGCCGATGTCCACCAGGCCGCGGCCGAAGCTGCCTTCCGGCCCGATCAGGTGCACCGCCAGCGCGGTGAGGCTGGCGCCCGCGCTGACGATCGCCGCGTCGAGCAGCATGCGCAGCGGTTCCGCGGCGTGGGTGAGCACGATGCCGAGGCCGGTGTAGGCGAGGGTGCTGAGCACGGTGATCGGCACCAGCACGGTGAGCGCGTCGAGCAGGGTCTGCTGGTAGTCGGCGCGCGTGCGCGGCGCCAGCGTGAGGTAGAGGTCGGCGAGGTTCGGCCGCATCTGGCGCATGCCGCGGCCGAGCTGCGGGAAGCGCGACAGCCCCAGCAGGATCGCGTAGGCGCCCACCATCACCGCGTTGAAGCGCTGGCGGTGCATCACCGCCACCACGTAGAACGTGACGATCGCCGCCACCAGCAGCAGGCGCAGCGCGAGCGCCTGCGGGTTGTCGTGCGGCAGCAGCAGCCGGCGCACCAGCACCATGCGCAGGTGCCACGAGGGCTTGCGGCGGTAGCGCGCCAGCGCCTGTTCCATCGCGCGCTGCGAGGTGCCGTCGAAGATCGCGCCGATGCGCCTGGCCAGCTTGCCGCGGCGTGCCGGCGTGCCGTCCAGGTTGCCGGCGCGGGCGCGGCCGAGCTGCGCGTTCTCCAACGGCGAGCTGTCGGTTTCGCGGTCTTCGATGCGCAGCATCGCGCGCAGGCTGAGGCGCGCGATCAGGATCGTCAGCAGCAGCGCCAGCGGCACCGCCCACGGCGAGGCGATCACGGCCTTGGCGATCTGGCTGGCCAGCCCGGGCTGCCAGCCGGCCAGCACGAACAGGCCCCACACCAGCAGGTTGAGGTAGCGCGCGGTGCTGGCCGCCAGCCCGAGCGCGGCCAGCAGCAGGATCGCCGCGCCGCCGAGCAGGGCATGCGGCACGCGCAGCAGCAGCGCGGCCAGCGTGGGCAGCAGCGCCCATTGCGCGAGCTGCAGCGCGCCCACCCAGGCGAGCCGGCGGCGGAAGTCGGGCAGCAGGAAACTCTCCGGCCGGCACAGTCCGCGCAGGCCGAGGCCGAGCATGGTGAACCAGAACCAGCTGCCGAAGCCGAGCAGCATGGCGGCGGCGCCGGCCACCCACGCGCCGGCTGCGGGCACACAAGCCAGCAACACGGCAGCAACCAGCCATACCAGTTGCAGCAGCACCGCGCCCACCTGCAGCTGCCGGCACGGCAGCAGCCACAGCTGCCATACGGCTCTCATGCCAGCTCCACGAACAGGTCTTCCAGCGTGGGCGTCTCGATGCGCAGCGTGGCGCCTTCGCGCGCGGCCAGCGCGTGCAGGCTGTCGGGGTTCGCGTCCTCCACCAGCAGCTGCGCCTCGTCGCCCTTGAGCGTGGCCTTCAGCAGGCCCGCCGTCGCCGGCGCCTGCGGCCAGCCGTCGCTGCGCGTGAGCACCGCGCGGCGCATGCGCTCGCGCAGCTCGGCCAGCGGGCGGGTGAACTGGATCGCGCCATCGCGCAGCAGGGTGATGTCGGCGTCGGCGCGTTCGAGGTCGGCGGTGATGTGGGTGGAGAAGATCACCGTCTTGCCCGGCGCCTGCATCAGCGCCAGCAGCTCGGCCATGAAGGCGCGGCGCGCCTGCGGGTCGAGGCTGGCCACCGGCTCGTCCAGCACCAGCAGGTCGGGCTCGGGCGCGATCGCGCGCACGATCGCCAGCTTCTGCCGCTGGCCCTGCGACAGCTCGCCGATCTTCTGCTTCGGGTCGAGCTCCCAGTCGCCGAGCAGGCGTGCGGCCAGCGCGTGGTTCCAGTGCGCGTAGAACGCCGCGGTGAAGTCGAGGTAGGCGCGCACCTTCATCCACGGGAACAGGTCGAAGGTCTGCGGCACGAAGCCGATGCGGTGCATGCGCTCGCCGCCGGGCTCGGTCATCGGTTCGCCGAACAGCTCCACCGTTCCGGCGTCGAGCGGCGAGAGTCCGAGCAGGCAGCGCAGCAGGGTGGTCTTGCCGGCGCCGTTGCGGCCGAGCAGGCCGATCACCCGGCCGGGCGGCACGTCCCAGTCGATGCCGCGCAGCACCTCGCGCTGCTTGAACGCCTTGCGCAGGCCGCGCACGCGCAGCACGGCGGCGGTTTGCATGTCGGCGACGGGCGTCGTCGGTGCGGTGGCGGTGACGGTCGACATCCTTGCGCAGGCTCCGCTGGGTGAGGCGGCCAATGTGCCACGCGCGCGGGGCGCGCACGAGGGGCGCCATCGGTTTTCTTGAGCTTCCGGCTTGACCGGGCGCTGCGGAAAACTGACTCTGGCCGCTTGTTCCGCTATCCGGCCCGCCCATGACCACACTCAACGGCAAGACCCTGTTCATCACCGGCGCCTCGCGCGGCATCGGCCTCGCGATCGCGCTGCGCGCGGCGCGCGACGGCGCCAACGTCGTGATCGCGGCGAAGAGCGGCGTGCCCAACCCCAAGCTGCCCGGCACCATCCACACCGCGGCGGCGGCGGTCGAGGCCGCCGGCGGCAAGGCGCTGGCGATCCAGTGCGACATCCGCGAGGAGGCGCAGGTGCAGGCCGCGGCGGCGCAGGCAGCCGAGCGTTTCGGCGGCATCGACATCGTGGTCAACAACGCCAGCGCGATCTGGCTGGCGGGCGTGGAAGGCACGCCGATGAAGCGCTACGACCTGATGCACCAGGTCAACACGCGCGGCACCTTCCTCGTCACCCAGGCCTGCCTGCCGTATCTGAAGCAGGCCGCGAACCCGCACGTGCTGATGCTCTCGCCGCCGCCCAGCATCGACCCCAAGTGGTACGCGCCGCACACCGCCTACACCATCGCCAAGATGGGCATGAGCCTGTGCGTGCTGGGCATGGCCGCGGAGTTCAAGCCGCTGGGCATCGCGGTGAACGCGCTGTGGCCGCGCACGGTGATCGCCACCGCGGCGATCGCGATGATCGACGGCGTCAAGGCCGAATACTGCCGCAAGCCGGAGATCGTGGCCGATGCCGCGCACGCCCTGCTGCTGCGCCCCGCGCGCGAGTACAGCGGCCATTTCGCGATCGACGAAGAGCTGCTGCGCGAAGCCGGCATCACCGATTTCGACGCCTATGCCGTGCAGCCCGGCGCGCCGCTGCTGCCCGACCTGTTCCTCGGCTGAGCCGCGCCAGCTCCGCGCGGATGCCGGCGCCCGGTTCCGCCGTCGGGGCACCGCACCCGCCCGCTACACTGCCCGCATGGCTGGACCTTCCTCCCGCGCCGGATTGCCGCTGTTCCCGTTGTCCACCGTGCTGTATCCGGGTGGGCGGCTGGAGCTGCGCATCTTCGAGCCACGCTACCTGGACCTGGTGCGCGAGTGCACGCGCGACGGCCGCGGCTTCGGCGTCTGCCTGATCCTCGCCGGACGCGAGACGGGCGCACCGGCGCTACCGGCGGCGGTGGGCACGCTGGCGCGCATCGTGGATTTCCATTACGGCGCCGACGGCCTGCTCGGCATCGTGGCCGAGGGCGGCCAGCGCTTCCGGGTGCGACGCACGCGGGTGCGCGCGGACGGCCAGCTGCGCGGCGAGGTGGAATGGTGGCCGGAGGAGCCGCAGGTGCCGGTGCCGGTCGAACTCGCGCTGCTGCAGACGATCGCCGAGCGCCTGGTCGAGGCGATGGCGCCGCACTGGAAGCAGGCGCCGCGCGAGTGCTACGACGACGCGTGCTGGCTGGGGTTCCGGCTGGCCGAACTGCTGCCGCTGGGCAACGACGAACGCCAGCGCCTGCTGGAGCTGGCCGACCCGCTGCAGCGCCTGGCCGAGCTGCGCGACATCCTGCCGCGCTTCCAGAAAGCCTGACGTCGTCCGCAACAACTTGCGGGGCGTGTCCGTCGCCCTCGTCGTCACATCCGGACGCCGCGCACGGGTCTACAATTCGCCTCCTGTCACATGCGGGCATGGATCCGCGATGCGGCTGCCGCCAAGGGGAGCGACCCGTGGCGATCGGAATCCGGGGGAGGGCGTATGGAAGCCACGGGTGCGAAGCCTCAGGGATGCGTGATCTGGTTCGGGCAGCCGGAGGCCCGCGAACGCAGCGGGCTGGCCGAGGCCGGATGGCATGTCCGCGTCGCCGGGCTGGACGCCGGCGCCGGGGTGCGCGAGGGCGGCAACGTGGTGGCGCTGGCGGATCTGCGCCAGTGCGACGACCGCGCCCTGCAGGCGATGCAGCAGCTGATGGCGGAACACCCCGCGCTGCCGTGGATCGCCCTGACCGCGTTCGGCACGCAGGCGCGGCATCCGCAAGTCAAGCGCATCCTGCAGGGCTGCCGGGATTTCTTCACCGCACCGCTGGACCTGCCGCGCCTGCTCGCGGCGCTGGCGCGTGCCCGCACGGTGCCGCCGCGCGCGGCCGAGGCGACGGCCGAGCTGCCCGAACTGGTGGGGTGCAGCGCGGCGCTGGCGACGGTGGCGGCCAACCTGCGCAAGTACGCGCCGATCGACCTGCCGGTGCTGATCACCGGCGAAACCGGCGTCGGCAAGGAAGTGGCTGCCCGCGTGCTGCACCGGCTCTCGACGCGCGCGATGCAGCCGTTCGTGGCGATCAACTGCGGCGCGCTGCCGCTCAACCTGGTGCAGTCCGAACTGTTCGGCCACGAGCGCGGCGCGTTCACCGACGCCACCGCGCGGCGGATCGGGCACATCGAGAGCGCGGCCGGCGGCACCATCCTGCTGGACGAAATCGGCGACCTGCCGCTGGACGCGCAGACCAACCTGCTGCGCTTCCTGCAGGAGGGCGTGCTGCAACGCGTGGGCAGCAGCCGGCCGATCGAGGTGGACGTGCGCGTGATGGCCGCCACCCACCTGGACCTGGAGCACGCCGTGGCGGCGGGGCGTTTCCGCGAGGACCTGTACTACCGGCTCAACGTGCTGCGGCTGCAGGTACCGCCGCTGCGCGAGCGCGGCGACGACGTGGCGTTGCTGGCGCAGCATTATCTCGCCCGTTTCCGCGAGCGGCAGGCCTGCGCCGCGAGCGGCTTCGACGACGCGGCGCTGCGCGCGATGCGCCAGTACGCCTGGCCGGGCAATGTGCGCGAGCTGCGCAACCGGGTGCAGCGCGCCGCGGTGCTGGCGGAAGCCGCGCTGATCAGCGCCGCCGACCTCGCCCTGCCGGTCGCGGCGACGACGCACGGCGAGTCGTCCGTCGCCAGCCTGGGCGTCTCCCGCGCCTCGGCCGAGCGCGAGGTCATTGCCACCTGCCTGCACGAGTGCCGCTTCAACATCAGCGAATGCGCGCGGCGCCTGCGGATATCCCGGGTCACCGTGTACCGCCTGTGCAAGAAGCACCGGCTGGAACTGCAGGAACTGCGCGCGCACGGAGCCGTGCAGGCGTGAGTTACCAGGCGATCCGCCGCGGTCGCTTTCGCCGGCTCGGCTTCTGCTTCGGCGGCGGCCGGTGGATAATGGCGGCCTTACGCGCATCACCAGGCCGGATCCCGCGATCACGGGCGTTTCGCGACGCCTCGTGACGCGCGGAGACATCGCCGGGGGCGCACGCCGGAGCGCCCCATGCAGCAGCACGATTCGATCCCGTCCTCCTCCCTGATCGGCCTCGGCCAGCGCTACTGGCTGCCGGTGTACAAGCCGCGCGAGCTGGTGCTCGACCACGGCAAGGGCGCGCGGGTGTGGGATACCGAGGGTCGCGACTACATCGACTTCGGCGCCGGCATCGCGGTGAACGCGCTGGGCCACGGCGATCCCGAGCTCGTCGCCGCGCTCACCGCCCAGGCGAACAAGCTGTGGCACGCCAGCAACGTGTTCTACACCGAGCCGCCGCTGCGCCTGGCCGAGGAGCTGGTCGCGGCTTCGGGTTTCGCCGAGCGCGTGTTCCTGTGCAACTCCGGCGCCGAGGCGAACGAGGCGGCGATCAAGCTGGTGCGCAAGTGGGCTGCGGCGCAGGGGCGCGCGGCGGACCAGCGCGTGATCGTCACCTTCAAGGGCTCGTTCCACGGCCGTACCCTCGCCACCGTCACCGCCACCGCGCAGCCGAAGTACCAGGCCGGCTACGAGCCGCTGCCCGAAGGCTTCCGTTATCTCGAATTCAACGACGGCGACGCGCTGGAAGCCGCCTTCGCCGCCGGCGACGTGGCCGCGGTGATGCTGGAGCCGGTGCAGGGCGAGGGCGGCGTGGTGCCGGCCACGGACGCATTCCTCGCCCGCGCCCGCGCGCTGTGCGATGCGCACGGCGCGCTCCTGGTGCTGGACGAGATCCAGTGCGGCATGGGCCGCACCGGCGCGCTGTTCGCGCATGGCGACATCCGACCCGACATCGTGACCCTGGCCAAGGCGCTGGGTTGCGGCTTCCCGATCGGCGCGATGCTGGCCGGCCCCAAGGTGGCCGAGGTGATGCAGTACGGTGCGCACGGCACCACCTTCGGCGGCAACCCGATGGCCGCCGCGGTGGCGCGCGTGGCGCTGCGCAAGCTGGCTTCGCCCGCCGTGCAGGCGAACGTGGCGAAACAGGCTCAGGCGCTGCGCGAAGGGCTGGCGCGCATCAACGACGAACTGCACCTGTTCGACGAGGTGCGCGGCCGCGGCCTGATGATCGGCGCGGCGCTGGCGCCGGCGCACCAGGGTCGTGCGGGCGAGATCCTCGACCACGCCGCCGCGCACGGCCTGCTGCTGCTGCAGGCCGGCCCCGACGTGCTGCGCTTCGTGCCGCCGCTGACCTTGAGCGACGCGGAGCTGGCCGAAGGCCTGGTGCGCCTGAAGGCCGCGCTGGTCGCCTACGCGGCGGCGTGAGCGCGCCGGCCTGCCCGTTCTGCGCCATCGCCGCAGGCGAACTGCCCGCGGCCATCGTGGCCGACGAGGGCGAGGTGCTGGCCTTCATGGACTTGCGCCAGGCCAACCCCGGCCATGTGCTGGTGGTGCCGCGCCGGCATGCGGCCGACCTCTATGCGCTTACGCCCGCAGAAGCCGGGCAGGTGATGCAGCTGGCGCAGCGCGTGGCGCAGGCATTGCGCGCGCAGCTCGATCCGCCGGGGCTGAACCTGTGGCAATCCAACGGCCACGCGGGCGGGCAGGAGGTGTTCCACTTTCACCTGCACGTGCAGCCGCGTCGCGTCGGCGACGGCCTGCTGCGCGTCTACCCGCAGGGCGTGCCTGCGCCTGCGGCGATGCCGGAGCTGGCCGCGCTGGCGCAGGGCTTGCGCGCGCGGTTGCTATCATCGAGCGTCCCCACATTCTCGATCCGGTGAACCCCATGAAATACCTGCACACCATGGTGCGCGTGCGCGACATCGATGCCTCGCTGCGCTTCTACTGCGACGGCCTCGGCCTGAAGGAAACGCGCCGCATGGAGAATGAACAGGGCAAGTTCACCCTGATCTTCCTCGCCGCGCCGGACAGCCCCGAGGCCGAGATCGAGCTGACCTACAACTGGGGCTCGACCGAGGACTACGGCAGCGCGCGCAACTTCGGCCATCTGGCCTTCCGCGTGGAGAACATCTACGCCACCTGCCAGCGCCTCATGGACATGGGCTACACCATCCACCGCCCGCCGCGCGACGGCCACATGGCCTTCGTGCGTTCGCCGGATTTGATTTCGGTGGAACTGCTGCAGGACGGTCACCTGCCGTCGCAGGAGCCGTGGGCCTCGATGCCGAACACGGGGCAGTGGTGAGCTGATCAATCCATGCGCGGCTTGCCGATGCGGAAGCGGCAGGCCTGGCCGCCGCGCAGCAGGCATTCCATGTGCTGGATCGGCCGTCCGGTGGCCGCTTCCATGAAGGCGAGGTCGAAGCGGCACACGTCCGGATGCGTCCGGGCCAGCGCGTGGAACACGCAGTTGTACGCCTCGACCTGGGTTTCGCCTTCGCGCTTCACCGTGGCCGCTTCGTAGCCCAGCGCGTCGAGCTGTTCGGCGAGGCGTGTGGCGATCTCGGCGTCGTCCGCACCCTCGACGCGGCTGGCCGCGGCCTTGCCCAGTTCCGTGCCCACGCTCGCCAGCAAGGCCTGCACGCCGGGCTTGCCGGCGCTGGCGTACAGGTGTTCGAGCAGGCCGCCGGCGATCAGGCCGTAGTTGCGCGGAAACAGTTCGCGGCCGGCCGGCAGCAGCAGGTAGCGGGCCTGCGGCCGTCCGCCGGTGGGCGAGGCTGTGCCGCGTTCGACGTAGCCGGCGGCGATCAGTGCGGACAGGTGCTGCCGCACCGCGTTGTGGGTGACGCCGAGCGCGAGGCACAGCTGCTCGACGCTCGCGCCCTGCGGCGCGGCCAGGAGTTTTCGCAGCAGTTTCTGCTGGGTCGTGCCGAGCTGGCGCAGGGCGCTCGCGTGCTTCATTGCGCCTTGTTCGGGAATTGCGCGGCGATGCCGCCGGCCAGCGCGTCGGCGATGGTGTTCATGTGTTCCTGCATCATCGCCCAGGTCTTGGCCTCGCCGGCCGTGTCGCCGCGCATGATCTCGCCGACCTGGGTCTGGTGGTCGGCCACGTGCTGCAGCAGCAGGCCTTGCAGGGTGGCTTCGGGCCAGTGGCTCGGGTTGGCGCCGTGCAGGAACTTCGCGATCTCGCCCGCGTTGGCGGACAGCGCCTGCATCGCCTTGTCGGCGGCGGCCTTGTCGCCCGCGCGGGTGGCGTCGGTCAGCGCCTTCACGCCGCCCCAGTGCCCGGCGAGCAGGTTCAGCAGGCCCTTGCCGGCATCGGCGCCGTAGTAGCCGGCCACGGCGTCGGCGATCTGCTTGGCGTTGGCGACCACGTCATCGGCGGCTTTCGCCGCGGCGGTCTTGTCGCCGGCCTTCACCGCGAGCGCGTACTCGCGGGTGTGCACGACATGGCCGTGCCACAGGCCGCGCAGCGCGGCGTGGAGCTTGGGCGCGCTGGGCGCGGCGGCCGGCGCGGCGGCTTGCATGGCGGCGGGCATGGCGGGTTGCGCGAGGGTGATGCAGGGCAGGCCCAGGCCCAGGGCGAGGGCACAGGCGATGGTGAGCGATTTCATGAGGTTTGCCTCCTTTGGTGCGCCGCTGGGATGACGGCCCCGTCTATCCTGGGCGGTTCCGCGGCAAGGTAAAGCAACCTATGTGCAAAGCCTGTGTTTTCAGGCTTTGTCTTGACCGGCCTGGTGGCTGGCCGGCAGCGCTGCGCCGCATTGCAGGCAGTAGCGGGCCAGCGCTTCGTGGCCATGCCAGCCGCAGGCCTCGCAGCGGCGCTGCCGGCGTGCGCGGTTCATCGTCTGGCTGAGTTCCGCCGCGTAGATGCCGGTGGGCACGGCGATGATGCCGTAGCCGATCAGGATCATCACGGTGGTGATGAACTGGCCCAGCGGCGTGCCGGGCGTCATGTCGCCGAAGCCCACCGTGGCCATGGTCACCGCCGCCCAGTACATCGCGCGGGGGATGCTGGTGAAGCCGTGCTCGGGCCCTTCCACCACGTACATGATCGCGCCGAACACGCTGATCAGGATCAGCATGGTGGCGATGAACACGAAGATCTTGCGGCGGCTGCGCAGCAGGGCGTCGCGCATCTGCTCGGCCGCGCCCACGTAGCGCACCAGCTTGAGCACGCGGAACACGCGCAGGATGCGCAGCGCGCGGATGCCGATCAGCTGCTCGGTGCCGGTGAGCGCCAGGCTCGCCAGCGAGGGCACGATCGCCAGCAGGTCGATCAGGCCATAGAAGCTGCGCGCATAGCGCAGCGGCCGCGCCAGCACCGCGAGGCGCAGCGCGTATTCGGCGCTGAACAGCGCGGTGAACAGCCACTCCACGGCGCGGAACGCCGTGCCGAAACGCGCGTGCAGCGCCGCCACGCTGTCCAGCATGGTCACCAGCACGCTGGCCACGATGGCGGTGATCAAGGCGATGTCGAAGACGCGCCCGGCGCGCGTCCCGGTGCCGAACACGATGTCGAAGCCGCGCCGACGCCAGCCGTCGGCGGCGGCTGGCTGGAGGTAGGTGTCGTGCTCGCGTGCCTGGGTGATCGGCGCGGTCATGGCGTTCAGCCCGCGACGGCCTCGGCCAGCGCTTCGCGCGCGGCCTGCAGGGTGTCGGCGATGTCCTGGTCCGAATGCGCGCTGGACAGGAAGCCCGCCTCGAACGCGCTGGGCGCGAGGTACACGCCGCGTTTCAGCATGCCGTGGAAGAAGCGGTTGAACAGCGCCGTATCCGCGGCCGTGGCCTGCGCGTAGCGGGTGACTTTTTCGCCGGTGAAGAACAGGCCGAACATGCCGCCCGCGCGGTTGGTGGAAAACGGCACGCCGGCGCCATCCATCACCGACTGGAAGCCGTCCGTGAGCAGGCGCGTGCGCGCCGCGAGCGTGTCGTAAAAGCCCGGCGCCTGGGTCAGCTCCAGCATCGCCAGGCCCGCCGCCATCGCCACCGGATTGCCGCTGAGCGTGCCGGCCTGGTAGATCGGGCCGCTGGGCGCGATCTGTTCCATCAGCTCGCGGCGGCCGCCGTAGGCGCCCACCGGCATGCCGCCGCCGATGATCTTGCCGAAGGTGCTGAGGTCGGGCGTGATGCCGTAGTGCGCCTGCGCGCCGCCCAGCGCCACGCGGAAGCCGGTCATCACCTCGTCGAAGATCAGGAGCGCGCCGTGCCGCGTGCACAGCTCGCGCAGGCCTTGCAAATAGCCCTCCACCGGCGGAATGCAGTTCATGTTGCCGGCGACCGGCTCGATGATGAGGCCGGCGATTTCGTCGCCCTGCGCGGCGAACAGCGCCTTGGCCGCATCGAGGTCGTTGTAGGGCAGGGTGAGCGTGAGGTCGGCGTTCGCCTTGGGCACGCCGGGCGAGGTGGGCACGCCGAAGGTGAGCGCGCCGGAGCCGGCCTTCACCAGGAAGCTGTCGCCGTGGCCGTGGTAGCAGCCCTCGAACTTCACGATCTTGGCGCGGCCGGTGGCGCCGCGGGCGAGGCGGATCGCCGACATGGTGGCCTCGGTGCCCGAATTCACCATGCGCAGCATTTCCATCGAGGGCACCAGCTTTGCGATGGTTTCGGCCATCGTCACTTCGGCCGGGCAGGGCGTGCCGAAGGACAGGCCGTCCTTCACCGCGCGCTCCACCGCCGCGAGCACGGCCGGGTGGTTGTGGCCCACGATCATCGGGCCCCACGAGCCCACGTAGTCGATGTAGCGCCTGCCTTCCACGTCCCACAGGTAGGCGCCGTCGGCGCGCGCGGTGAAGAACGGCTCGCCGCCCACCGACTTGAACGCGCGCACCGGCGAGTTGACGCCGCCGGGCAGCAGTTGCCGGGCGCGCTGGAAGAGTTCGTGGTTGCTGCTCATCGATGCTTTCTCAATCGGTGGGGTAGAGGCGGGCGAAGCGCTGCGCGGCGGCGCGCACGTCGGGCGCGGCGAACACCGCCGAGATCACGGCGAGGAAGTCCGCGCCGGCTTCGACCAGGGAAGCGGCATTGTCCGGCGTGATGCCGCCGATCGCCACCCGCGGCACATCCAGCGCGGCGCTCTGTCGCAGCAGCTCCAACGGCGCGCGCGGGGCGTGCGGCTTGGTGGGCGAGGGGAAGAACGCGCCGAAAGCGATGTAGTCCGCACCGGCCGCCGCGGCGGCATGCGCGCGGTCGAGCGAGTCGTAGCACGACACGCCGATGATCGCGTCCGCGCCCAGCGCCGCGCGGGCAGCAGCCACGTCGCCGTCGTCGCGTCCCAGATGCACGCCGGCGGCGCCCACCGCAACGGCCAGTGCGACGTCGTCGTTGACGATCAACGGCACGGCGTGCGCGTCGCACAACTGCTTGAGCGCGGCGGCCTCGGCACGGCGCCGCGCGGCGTCCGCGCCCTTGTCGCGGTACTGCAGCAGCCGCGTGCCGCCGGCCAACGCGTGCGCGACGACTTCGAGCAGGTCGGCGCGCGGACCGTCGGTGATCGCGTACAGGCCGTGGCCGGGAAATCGGGGTCGGGTCATGGTGCAAGGCTTCCGTGCGCCCGCTGGGGCGGTGGTGGGCGCCGCGCGCTTCCGCAACGGCAGGCGAGTTGCGAGAATGCACTATTCACCCTCGAACAAAGAAGCCCGACGATGAGCCAGAGCTCCACCGAAACCACCGCGCTGCGCAAATGGATGTGCGTGGTCTGCGGTTATATCTACGACGAGGCGCTGGGCGTGCCGGAAGAAGACATCGCCCCCGGCACGCGCTGGGAGGACGTGCCCGAAACCTGGACCTGCCCCGACTGCGGCGCCACCAAGAGCGACTTCGAGATGATCGAAATCGACTGATCGCCGGCACTTGCCCGCAGGCGGCCCGTTTTCGCCACGTTTGCGCCTGCGAACGGGCCCGCCGATCCGCTGTGATGCTTCCGCGCACTTCGCGCGCGCAATGCCGGAAGCCCGCCATGCAGCAGTTCATTCCGTTCGAAGACGACTGGGACATGTTCGACGCGATCCGTCCCGAAGCCTTGATTCCCTACCGCGTCGGCCTGGCGCTCGGCGCGCCCGCCGGCGTCGCTCAGTCGACCGTTCCCAGCTTGCCCTCGATCGCCAGCGTGTCGCCGTCGCGCACGCCGATCCGCCTGGCCGTGCCGGCCGACAGCTCCAGCACGTAGCGCGCCGGCCCGGTGCTGGGATAGATCGGACAGGGATCGGCCTTGCACGGCGGCACGTCCAGTTGCGCCGACACCAGCTTGCGCTGCGCATCGAAGTACAGGATGTCGAGCGGGATCAACGTGTTCTTCATCCAGAATCCGCGCGGCGCGGTGTCGGGAAACACGAACAGCATGCCGTGGTCCGCCGCCAGCGAGGTGCGCATCATCAGGCCATGCTCGCGCGCGGCCTCGTGGGTGGCCAGTTCCACCGAAAAGCGTTGGCCGTGAAGCGTCACCGAGATCGGTGCGGTCTCCGTCGAGGCAGCGCAGGCGTGGCCGCCCAGCATCAGCAGCGACGCGACGAACAGGGACTTCAGCATGGCGGGATGTCTCGCGTGGCCTGTGGTTCGGCCAGTGTAGTGTCCGCGTCATGGCGGTCCCGTCGAAAATTTTGGGCGCTGCCTCTTCCCAGCCACGCGGCGCGGCGCTATGATTCTCGCCCCTTCGACGGACCGCTCCGCTGCGAAGGGTTCGCGTCACGCTTCTCGCAGAAAAAATCTTCTACGAGCTGTTGACGGACCGAGAAAACGATGTATAGTGAGCGGCTCACCCGGGACGAAAGGTCACG
>OFTX01000019.1_pt1 | contig 102482 bp, 84 predicted proteins | sample 1775051 | NCBI WGS metagenome assembly OFTX01 (sample SAMN08195772, study PRJEB24354) | sludge metagenome | isolation source: sludge from phenol fed wastewater aerobic bioreactor A | place: India: Nagpur | collected 2016-09-15 | reverse complement strand
CGCCGCGGCGCCGGCTCCGGCCGCGACGCCCGCTGCCGCCGCACCCGCGACCGCCGCCGCGCCGGCCCCGGTCTCCACCGACGCCGCCGTCGCCGCCTCGCTCGAGGATCAGCTCGTCGCCGAGGCGATGGAGAAGGCGGGCAAGGTCGCCGTGTCGCGCGCCGGCTCCGCCGACGAACGCGCCGAACGCGCCGCCCTCGCCACCTTCTATCGCGATCGCGGTTGGCGCCCCTTCTTCGTCGGCGCCCAGGATCTGACCCCCGAGGGCCGCCGGCTCGCGAAGGCGATCGCCGCCTCCGATCGCGACGGCCTCGATCCGGCCGACTATGCCCTGCCGCAGAGCCGCGCCGGCACGCCCGAGGCGCGCGCCGAGGCCGAATTCGCCGTCGGCGAGACTGCCCTGCGTCTGGTCCGCCACCTCGCCTCCGGCCGTTTCGCGCCGTCGCGGGTGTCCGACCTCGTCACCCCGCATCCGCCCAAGCCGAAGCCGGCCGAGGTTCTCGCCGAATTCGCCGACGGCCGCGATCTCGACGCGACCATCGCCGGCTACGCGCCGCCGCACGAGGGCTATCGCCGCCTCAAGGCCGAGCTCGCGCGTCTGCGCGGCGAGCCCGAGACCCCGGTCGTGCGCCTGCCCGACGGCCCGCTGCTGAAGCCCGGCCAGAAGGACGAGCGCGTCGCCCTGCTGCGCGAGCGCCTCGGCGTGGCGAGCGTCGCCTCCGACGCCGACCCCGAGACCTACGATCCCGCCCTCGCCGAGGCCGTGAAGGCCTTCCAGCGCGAGCGCGGTCTCGCCGCCACCGGCAAGATCGGCCGCTCCACCGTCTCCGCGCTCAACGCCGAGGCTCAGGGCAACGCCGACCGCATCGCCGACGTGATCGTCAACATGGAACGGTGGCGCTGGCTGCCGCGCGATCTCGGTGAACTCCACGTGATCGTCAACGTGCCCGACTTCCACCTGGACGTGATGAAGGCCGGCAAGTCGATCCACCACGCCCGCGTCATCACCGGGCGGCCGGAGAACCAGACCCCGATCTTCTCCGAGACGATGGAATACGTGGTCGTCAATCCCTATTGGAACGTCCCCTATTCGATCGTGAAGAAGGAGATGATGTCGAAGCTCCAGGCGGGCCGCCTCGGCGGCAGCTACGAGGTCGAGGTCGGCAACCGCACCGTCGACCCCTCGACCGTCGACTGGTCGACCGTCTCGCCCGGCAACGTCTCGATCCGCCAGCGCCCCGGCGACGGCAATGCCCTCGGCAACATCAAGTTCATGTTCCCGAACCAGCATTCGGTCTACATCCACGACACCTCGTCGCGCAGCCTGTTCTCGCGCGACTATCGCGCCCTGTCGCACGGCTGCGTGCGCGTCCACGAGCCCTTCTCCTTCGCCGACGCGGTCCTGTCGGAGGAGCCCGAGACGCTCGACGGCTCTCGGCTGAAGAAGATGCTCGGACGCGGCGAGAAGACGGTCATGCTGAAGCGCCATGTGCCGGTCCACATCGTCTACTTCACCGAGTTCGTCGACGACGCCGGCCAGGTGCAGACCCGCCGCGACATCTACGGCCACGACGCCCGGATGCGCCGCATCCTCGGCCTCTGAGACCGAGCCCGCCGCGTTTCGACCCGTTCGATGCGCGGCGAACGGAGGCGGCCCCGAACGGGCGCCGGCCGGACGACACGAAACTTCGGGCAGTCCGGACGAGCCCGGACTTCCCGAGACGGGCATGAACCGGGGCCCGGGCCGCGCCGGTAGCCCGTTGCCCGAACACCACACGCCACTCTTCGTTGCATCGCGGTGCAACGAAGAGATGCGACATTTGCGCGCACTTCGTGATTCCCCCCAGGGTGAACACATTCCTTACGCAGAAGCGGTAGGGTAAAAGCTTCATTAACCGTTCTGGTCCAATGTCGGAGCCTGGAGACGGAATGTCCCGATGAGGACACGATGATCGCTTTCATCTGACGACGTTCCGTGGAATGACACCTTCGGGTCTCTCGAGGCGCAGGTAGATGGTAGAACGCCGTGACGTGGCGAGACTTCTCGCCGGGACGTTTCTTCTGGCCGGAACGGCCGGCGCCTCTCAGGCGGAAACGCGGGCTCTGAGCCTTTACAACACCCACACGCAGGAGCGTGCCACCGTCGTCTTCAAGCGCGACGGCAGTTACGACTCCCAGGGTCTCCAGGAACTGAACCGTCTGCTGCGCGACTGGCGCCGCAACGAGGTGACCCGCATGGATCCCATGCTGTTCGACCTCGTGTGGGACGTCTATCGCCGCGTCGGCTCGCATCAGCCGATCCACATCGTCTCCGGCTATCGCTCGCCCGCCACCAACAACGCGCTGCGCACCCGCTCGCGCGGCGTCGCCAAGTTCTCCCAGCACATGATGGGCAAGGCGATGGACTTCTATCTGCCGGACGTGCCGCTCTCCAAGCTGCGCGAGACCGGCATGAAGCTCCAGATGGGCGGCGTCGGCTTCTATCCGACCTCCGGCTCGCCCTTCGTCCACATGGACACCGGCTCCGTGCGCGCCTGGCCGCGCATGACCCACGATCAGCTCGTCCGCCTCTTCCCCGACGGCAAGACCGCCCATCTCCCCTCCGACGGCGCGCCGCTGCCCGGCTATCAGACCGCGCTCGCCGAGGTCGAGGCCCGCAAGGCCCGGGGCGGCGGTCCGGTCGAGAGCTCGTCTTCCGGCGGCGGCCTGCTCGCCGCCCTGTTCGGCGGCGGCTCGTCGTCGAGCTCGTCCTCCTACACCGCCACGCCCGGCGACGACGAGGAGGAGAGCGCCCCCGTCCGTGCCCCGGCCCCGCGCAAGGCCCAGGAACTGCGCCAGGGTCCGCTGCCTCCCGGCGCCAATCCGCGCCTGATCGCCCGCGCCGGCGAGATGCCTCCCGGCGTCTCCGGCGGGCCGAGCGCGCCGCAGGACGCCGGCCGTTCGCGCGCTCCGGCCCAGATCGCCCTCGCCGAGGAAGTTCCCCTGCCGCCGCGTCCGCCGGTGCCGACCGCCACCGCCAGCGGTTCGCTGGTCGCGATGCCGGTCACCCCGCCCTCCGCCGGCCCGACCCGTCCGGCCGCCGTCGCCTCCGCCGAGCCGATGCCCTCGCGCTACGGCCCCGCCGCCGCCACGTCCGGCGGCCTCCCCCCGGGATGGATCCAGGGCCCGAGCGGACGCCCCGCCGGCCAGGACGAGCGCGCCCGCGAGGCCGAGGCCCGTCCCGCCGTCGTCGCCTTCTCGCCCGGCCTGAAGCCGATCGCCGCGCCGATGCCGCAGGACCGCCCCGGCGCCCGGCCGATGGAGATGTTGGCGCTCGCCCAGCTCGCCGCCGCGCCGGCGACCACCGGCACGCCGATCGCCGTCGCGCTGCCGAAGCCGCGCCCGACCGGCGCCATGCGCGTCGCCGAGGCGATGATCGCCCCGGCCGATGCCCACGCCGCCCTCTCCGCCTTCACCGGCGAGACCGACCGCACCGTCGCCCTCGGCTATGCCTCGGCCGCGCCGATCGCCGCCCCCGAGGAGCCGATCCGCACCGCCGCCCTGAGCCCCGCGCCGAGCCCGACCCGCGCCGCCGCGACCGAAGCCCGCTCGGTGCCCGAGAGCCGCTTCTCGCCCTCCGCCGCGCAGGCCCGCGGCAAGGCCGACCGCATCGGCGCCACTGGCCACCCGGTCGCCCATTCCGCGCCGAAGACCGACCGCGCCGACGCCGATCGCATCTTCGACCCGTCGAACGAGGCCGCCGGCGAGGCCTTCGCCGCCCTCAAGCACCCCGATCAGAACGCGCTCGATCCGCTCCTGATCAAGCCGCGCATGTCCCTGGCGGCCGGCTTCGCCACCGCCTCCCTCGACGAGGGCTTCGGCGCCCACACCTTCTCCGGCCCCGCCGTGATCTCGCTGCCGGTCATCCTGACCCAGTGAGCCGCCGCCGCGCGCGCCCCGGGAAACGACGACGGCGCCTGCGAGGGCGCCGTTCGTGTTTCGAAGCCCGGGCGTGGCCGGTTCAGCTCTCGACGCGGCCGTAGCCCATGCCGAGCGCCTGCATGTAGAGTTCGAGGATCGCCTCCATCTCCTCGCGCTCGGACTTGTCCTGCTTGCGGATGCGAATCACCTGCCGCAGAATCTTGACGTCGAACCCGTTGCCCTTGGCTTCGGCATAGACGTCCTTGATGTCGTCGGCGATGGTCTGCTTCTCCTCCTCGAGGCGTTCGATCCGCTCGACGAAGGACTTGAGTTGATCGGCGGCGACGCCGGCGGGATCGGTCATGAGGGTCTCCTGGGAGTGAACGGCCGCAGCCGAGACGGCGCGGCCCGAAAGGGGGATCGAAGAGCGGCGGATGAAGCCCCAAACCGCCCCGCCGGTCAAGACGCGGCGGAGCGTGCGTCGTCAGCGATCCGCCTCGACCGGCCCGGTCCGCGAGCCGTAGAGGCGCGGCTCGGCGAAATCCTCCCGCCGCATCGCCTCCTCGAGGATCGGCGCCAGCCGCGCGACCCAGTCCACCACCCCGGCCGCGTCGGCGATCAGATCCTGACGCACCTCGAGAATGGCGTGGGTGAGGCCGCGCCGCGTGCCGTGGCGATACATCGTGTCCCCGGCGAGCGCGCCATCGTAGGGCTCGTTGTCGCCCACCACCAGGGTCGGATCGCCGCGCAGCCGCTCGAGCAACAGCATCGGCAGACGCGGATCGGCATCCCACAACACGCCACAGTGCCAGGGCCGGGGATGGCCGCGCCACACCGGCGTGAACGAGTGGAGCGAGAACACCACCGGCGCCCGCCCGGCCGCGAACCCCGCGTCGATCGTCGCCCCGATCGCCCGGTGGTAGGGCCGCCAGAAACGGGCGAGACGCGCCTCGCGCTCGGCCGCGTCGACACCGGCGTTGCCCGGCACCACCGCGCCGTCGGAGAGCCGCATGATCAGGGTCGGGTCGTCGTCGCCGCGATTGGGATCGATCACCAGCCGCGAGAAGCGCGACAGGACCGCCGGCACGCCGAGCCGCGCCGAGAGCCCCCGCGTCAGCGCCTCCACCCCGATGTCCCACGCGATGTGCCGGCGAAACTCGCTCGCCGGCAGGCCGAGATCGGCGAGGTCCGGCGGCACCCGGTTGGAGGCGTGATCGGCCAGCAGGATCAGCCCGGCCCCCGCCTCGCCCGGCAGGATCTCGTAGGCGTCTTCGTCGAAGCCGGCGGGACCGGACGCTTTCGGGGAGGCGGCATGCATGCGCGACGTGGACCTCTCTCGTGGGATCGACTAGGAGACGTTAGGCCGTCCCGCTCGGCCTGACCAGTCCGCGCGCCGCCCCGCCCAACTCCGAGCCCTCGATGTCCACTCCTTCGTCGTCCGAGGCATCCCACACCGCGGCCACGATCGCGCTCCTCGCGCTGGTCGCCTCCGCCTTCGCCATGGGTATTTCGCCGGTCTTCGTGCGCGAGGCCGGCGTCGGCCCGTTCACCTCGGCCTTCTACCGGGTCCTCCTGGCGCTGCCGCTGCTGTGGGGCTGGGCGCGCTGGAGCCTCGCCCGCGATCGCGCCGTCGCCGATCCCGGTTGGACGCGCGGCATCGTGCTGGCCGGCGTGTTCTTCTCGGTCGACCTCTTCTTCTGGCACCTGTCGATCCTCCACACCACCATCGCCAACGCCACCCTCTTGTCGTCGATGGCGCCGGTCTGGGTGATGCTGTTCTCGCTGGTGATCGGCGAGCGGGTGACCCGCACCATGGTCGCCGGCCTCGGCCTGTGCATCGTCGGCGCGATCGCCCTGATCGGATCCAGCTGGCAGCTCGCCCCGGAACGTCTCCTCGGCGATCTCTACGGCATCGGCACCTCGCTCGGCTTCGGCCTCTATTTCCTCGCCGTCCGCGTCGCCCGCCGCAACGCCTCCGCCAGCGTCGTGCTCGCCCGCTCCTCGGTCGTGACCGCGATCGTGCTGGGCGGCATCGCCGCCGCCTTCGAGAACGCCTGGATCCCGTCGAGCCTCGGCGGCGTCGCGGCGCTGGTCGCCATGGCGACGATCAGTCACGTCGGCGGCCAGGGCCTGCTCGCCTATGCGCTCGGCCATCTCTCCGCCGCCTTTTCCTCGTTGGTGATCTTCCTCGAGGCGCTCGCCGCCGCCCTGTTCGGGTGGATGTTCTTCGCGGAGACGCTGGGCCCCTGGCAGATCGCCGGCGGCCTCGCCATTCTCGCGGGGATCTGGGTGGCGCGGCCGCGCGAACCACGGCGCGCCCGCGCCGAGAGCAAGCCCGCGACGTGAGGGAAACCCCTGTCGCGATTGACATCTCGCCCGGCGTCGGTTGACTCTTGCGCCGGTTTCGACGATCCACGACGGTGACATGCAGACGAGCCCGGACCCCCGCCGAGAGACGACCTCCGCCCCTGCGCCGCGCGCTCGGTGGTCCTCGCTCGCCGTCCTGATCGGCCTCGGCGTGCTGACCCTCGCCGGCCCCGCCCTCGCCGACCTGCGCGTCTGCAACAAGACGCCGAGCCGCATCGGCATCGCCGTCGGCTACAAGGACGAGGAAGCCTGGAAGACCGAGGGCTGGTGGAACATCGCCGGCAATGCCTGCGAGACCCTGCTCGCCGGCCCGCTGGTGTCGCGCTTCTATTATCTCTACGCCGTCGACTACGACCACGGCGGCGAGTGGAGCGGCCGCTCCTTCATGTGCACCCAGGAAAAGACCTTCACGATCAAGGGCATCGACGATTGCCTCAAGCGCGGCTTCGAGCGCACCGGCTTCTTCGAGATCGACACCGGCGAACAGCGCACCTGGACGGTGCAGCTGACCGAGCCCGGCCGCGCCGCCCCCGGGACCCCCTGACGCCGCCCGATCGAATCGCAAGAATTTGCGCCTGACGGTGATTTTGCGCTTGGGCACGTCCGCGCCCGGGTCTAGAAACGACGAACCAAGAACCATGGTGACGTCATGAAGCGCGACCGGCGAGTGAAGATCCTGGCGACCCTCGGGCCCGCCTCCTCGGACCCCGAGACCATCGAGAAGCTGTTCCGGGCCGGCGCGGATGTATTCCGCATCAACATGAGTCACACGAATCACGAGCGCCTCGCCGCGCTCGTCGCCACCATTCGCTCGATCGAGACCCGCGTCGGCCGCCCGATCGGCATTCTCGCCGATCTCCAGGGCCCGAAATTGCGCCTCGGCGCCTTCGCCGACGGTCCGGTCGATCTCGCCGCCGGCGCCCTCTTCGTCCTCGACGGCGATCCCACCCCGGGTGACGCCAAGCGCGTGCGCCTGCCCCATCCGGAGATCCTGGAGGCGGTCGAGGTCGGTCATCACCTCCTGATCGACGACGGCAAGGTCAAGCTGCGCTGCGTCGAGAAGCGCGGCCACACCATCGTCGCCACCGTCGTCGTCGCCGGCCGCGTCTCCGATCGCAAGGGCGTGTCGCTGCCCGACACCGACCTGCCGATCGGCGCCCTGACCGAGAAGGACCGCGCCGATCTCGACGCCGCCCTGGCCGAGAAGGTCGACTGGATCGCCCTCTCCTTCGTCCAGCGCCCCGAGGATCTGGCCGAGGTCCGCAAGATCGCCAAGGGCCGCGCCGGCATCATGGCCAAGATCGAGAAGCCGCAGGCGATCGAGCGCCTCGGCGAGATCATCGAACTCTCCGACGCGATCATGGTGGCGCGCGGCGATCTCGGCGTCGAGATGCCGCTCGAGCAGGTCCCGGCGCTGCAGAAGCGCATCTCGCGCGCCTGCCGCAAGCTCGGCAAGCCCGTGGTGGTCGCCACCCAGATGCTCGAGAGCATGATCAACGCGCCGGTCCCGACTCGCGCCGAGGTCTCCGACGTCGCCATCGCCGTCTACGAGAGCTCCGACGCGATCATGCTCTCGGCCGAGAGTGCCGCCGGCAAATACCCGGTCGAGGCCGTGGCGATGATGAACGCGATCGCCGAGGCGACCGAGCGCGACCCGACCTGGCGCCAGGTCGTCGCCGCCCAGCGCACCGAACCCGAGGCGACCGGCGCCGACGCCATCACCGCCGCCGCCCGCCAGATCGGCGAGACCCTCAACGTCGCCGCCATCGTCTGCCTGACCCAGTCCGGCTCGACCGGCCTGCGCGCCGCCCGCGAGCGCCCCTTCACGCCCGTCGTGGCGCTGACCGCATCGCCCGCCATGGCGCGCCGTCTCGCCCTCGTCTGGGGCGTCCACTGCGTGGTCGCGGCGGATGCCCGCGACGTCGACGACATGGTCGATCGCGCCTGCCGCATCGCCCATGGCGAGGGCTGGGCCCGCCCCGGCCAGCGCGTCATCGTCGTCGGCGGCGTGCCCTTCGGCACGCCCGGCTCGACCAACATGCTGCGCATCGCCTTCGTCGGCGCCGACGGCTCCGGCGCGCTCTGAGCCGGCGGGATCACGCCGCCGGCGGTTCCGGACGCGTCCACAGGAACACCGAGACGGCGGCGAAGATCGCCGCCTGGAGGCCGAGCAGCCACGCCGGCAGTCCGGCCACGGCGCCGACGGCGAGCGTCGCCACCATCACCAGCGCCGCCGCCCGCTTGGCCGAACGCGCCACCGCGCCGCGCTCGCGCCAATTGTGGATCGTCGGCCCGAATCGCCCATGCGCCAGCAGCCACGCCTCCGCCCTCGGCGACGACCGCGCGAAGGCCCAGGCCGCCAACAACAGGAACGGCGTGGTCGGCAACAGCGGCAGCACCGCCCCGGCGATCGCCAGACCGACCGAGCCGACGCCGATCCCCGCATAGAGCCCGCGCCGGATCACAGCGGTCGCCCCTCGACCTGGAGCGTCAGCCGCTCCACCGTCTCGCTCACCCCCGGCAACTGCGGATCGGCCGCCTGCGCCCGGCGGGCGAGATCGAGCGCCGCCGCCGGCTCCCCCGACCGCTCCCGCAGCGCCGCCGAGACGAACAGGGCCGTCGCGTCGCTCGGATCGAGCCGCGCCGCCGCATCGAGATCGACCGCCGCCGGCCCGAAGGCGCCACGTTCCACATGCACCAAGCCGCGCAGACGCCGCCCCGCCGCCCAATGCGGCGCCACCGCGATCGCCGCGTCGAGAAGGTCGAGCGCCGTGCCGACGTCGCCGGCCGCCCGCGCCGCTCCCGCTCGCGCCGTCAGGAGATCGGCGGCCGCGCTGTTCGAATGGAGCCGCAGGATCTCGAGCCGCCGCCGTAGAGGCGCCGCCACCTCGGCCGTCTCCGCCTCGGCGAGAGCCCGGCGCAACGCCTCCGCCTCGACCGGCTGCTCGATTCCGGCCGCCGGCCGGTCGACGGGCGGCGCCGCGACCGCCGGCATCCCGCCGCCGATCGCGAGGAGACAGACGAGCGCCGTCACCGCCGCGCGTCTGGGCCGCACGGCGCCGAGGGAATCGCCGGACGCGGAGACGCGAACCGGCGAAGGGAACGGAAGGCGAGGCAGAAACGAAACGAGCCGCATGAAGGGAGAATGCTCCCCTTCATGCGGCTCGTCGAGATCACCCGGGATCCGGCGCGAAATCTCGCGCCTCGATCGCGCGCGGCTCAGCCCTGACGGGCCTTGAAGCGCGGGTTGGTCTTGTTGATGACGTAGACGCGGCCCTTACGGCGCACCAGACGATTGTCGCGGTGACGGGTACGGAGCGACTTCAGCGAGTTCTTGATCTTCATCGTCTGATACCGAGCGGTTGATCGACATGGAGGCCACGACCCCCACCCCGATGCCGTCGTCGTCGGAAGCGCCCTCCGGAGCCCCCTCGTCGACGGCGAGGAACATGCGAGAACGAGCGCGGTCGCCCGCGCTCGCTCGTGAATTCGAGCGGGACCATAGGGATGCCGCCGCCGCCTGTCAATCGGTCCCGCACGCGATCCCGGGCTTTCCCGCGACGAAACGGGGCCTCCGGGCCCGCCGCCCGCCGGGCGGACCACTCGCCTCGCCCACCCTCGTCCGAAGGGCGGCGCCGAGCGCCGCCGCGACCTCGACGCCCACACCAGGGCCCCGAGATTATTAACAGCCTCTCGCCGCCGCGTCCGCGTGAATCTGCCCGTTCATCCTTCGTAAACCATCACAGCGCGCCTGAAAATCGAATGAAAACAACGCCCAGCAGACCGAGAACAGAAACAGATCTCAACGAAACATGAAGCAAACGATTCGTTAACCACGGCCGTTTACTGATTTTTTCCTGTAAAATTCGAAGGAAAATATTGCCGACTGCCTCGACGTCAAGTTCACGGTAGATCTGGGGTGGGGACTACACCAACCGTGGATCGAAGCGATGCCGCCAATCACCACTCTGCTCACCTGGTCGATCGCGACGATCGCCGTGCTCGCTCTGGCGACCAGCCCGGTCGGCGTCGAGACACAGTTGGTCTGTGGCGTCGCCGTGGTGGCCGCCATGGTGATTCTCCGCCGCACCGCGCCGACGCCGGTGCGCCGCCAGATCTATCTGGCGCTCGGCACGCTGGTGGTGCTGCGCTACGTCTGGTGGCGCACCACCGAGACGCTGCCGTCGATGTCGGACCCGGTCGGATTCGGCTTCGGCCTCGCGCTCTGGGCGGCCGAGATGTTCTGTGTCGGCATGCTGTTCGTCAGCCTGTTCGTGGTCGCCGCGCCCGTGCGCCGTCCCCCGACCCGTCGCCTCACCGCCGCGCAGAGCCCCAAGGTCGACGTCTACGTCCCGACCTACAACGAATCGGCCGACTTGATCGCCGCCACCCTCGCCGCCGCCGTGTCGATGGACTATCCGGCCGACAAGCTGCGGGTCTATCTGCTCGACGACGGCGGCACCGATCAGAAGCGCAACTCCGCCGACCCGGTCGCCGCCGCCGCCGCCCATGCGCGCCATGCCGAGATGAAGGAACTGGCCGCCCGCCTCGGCGCCACCTATCTCACCCGCGAGCGCAACGTCCACGCCAAGGCCGGCAACCTCAACGCCGCCCTCGCCCACACCGACGGCGATCTGATCGCCGTCTTCGACGCCGATCACGCCCCGACCCACGACTTCCTCCAGGAGACGGTCGGGCACTTCGCCGACGACCCCAAGCTGTTCCTGGTCCAGACCCCGCACTTCTTCCTCAATCCCGACCCGATCGAGAAGAACCTGTCGACCTGGGCGCGGATGCCGTCCGAGAACGAGATGTTCTATTCGGTGATCCAGCGCGGTCTCGATCGCTGGGACGCCACCTTCTTCTGCGGCTCGGCGGCGGTTCTGCGCCGCTCCGCCGTCGACGAGGCCGGCGGCTTCTCCGGCGTCACCATCACCGAGGATTGCGAGACGGCGCTCGATCTGCACGCGCGCGGCTGGCATTCCCGCTTCGTCGACAAGCCGATGATCGCCGGTCTCCAGCCGGAGACCCTGGCGAGCTTCATCGGCCAGCGCTCGCGCTGGTGCCAGGGCATGATCCAGATCCTGCTCCTGAAGAACCCGCTGATGAAGCGCGGCCTCAGCCTGCCCCAGCGCATCGCCTATGCCTCGAGCGCGCTCTTCTGGCTGTTCCCGCTGCCGCGCCTCGCCTTCGTGGTCGCGCCGCTGCTCTACATCTTCTTCGGCGTGAAGCTCTACGTCGCCAACGTGCACGAGTTCATCGCCTACACGGTCTCCTACATGATCGTGAACATGCTGATGCAGAACTATCTCTACGGCCGCGTGCGCTGGCCCTGGATCAGCGAGCTCTACGAATACGTCCAGATGCCCTATCTGGCCGGCGCCATCCTGTCGGTGATCCGCAATCCGAAGAAGCCGACCTTCAACGTCACCGCCAAGGGCCTGACCACCGAGAAGGCTCAGCTCTCGGAACTGGCGCCGCGCTATTTCGCGATCTTCGGCGTGCTCGCCGTCGCCTCCGCCGTCGCCTTCCAGCGCTTCTTCGTCGATCCCGAGGCCAACGACCTGATGCTCGTCGTCGGCCTGTGGAACACGTTCAACCTGATCATCGCCGGCGTCGCCCTCGGCGTCGTCGCCGAGAAGCCGGAACGCCGCCGCAACCAGCGCCTCGACATCACCCGCAAGGCCGAGCTGCTCGTCGCCGGCGACAGCGTCCAGGTGGTGATCGAGGACGTCTCGATCGGCGGCGTGCGCCTGCGTCCACTCGGCGCCACGCTCGGTGGACCGCGCATCCACGGCGCCGTCGCGACCCTCCTGGTCGATCGCCCCGGCCGGGCCCAGCCGACGCCGATCACCGTCACCGTCCGCCGCGTCGCCACCGACGAGGCCGGGCAGTTCCTCGGCATGGAGTTCAAGGAGCTGACCAGCGCCGGCTACGTCGCCGTGGCCGAGCTGATGTACGGCCAGGCCGCCGTCCTCGACAGCTTCCGCGAACGCCGCCGCTCCGGCCGCAGCCTCTTCGCCGGCACGCTCCAGTTCCTCGGCTGGGCGGTGTCCCAGACCGGCCGCGCGGTGAAGATCGCCGCGAAGGAACGCGCGGAGCCGACCCCGATCGAGATCCCCGTCGCCATCGAGGAGCCCCGGTCGATCCCGGTGCCCCTCGAGAAGACCCGCTTCGCCTGATGGCGACCGAGCCCACCACGGCCCGACCGATGAGAGGATCCGCCATGCCGGTTCGCACGCTCCGTTCGCCCCTGCCGCGCGCCGCCGTCGCCGCCGCCCTCCTCGGCGCGCTCGCCTCGATCGAGGCCGCCGCCGCGCCCCAGGCCGAGCCCGCGTCGACGCCGATCGCCGCCGGCCCGTCCGCCGCCGTTCAACCCCTGGCCGGTCAGTCGATCGTCACGGTCACCACCGAGACCGGCACCCTGCGCCGTCTACCCTCGATCGGCCGCTCCACCAAACTGACCGGCGAGAACGACCACCTCACCTGGCCGGTATGGCTGACCGCCGCCGAGGCGGCGAGCGCGCCCCGCCTGCGTCTCACCCATGTCGCCGCCGTCTCGGTGATGCCGGAGGGCTCGCGCCTCACCGTCTTCGTCGACGGCAAGTCGGTCGGCTCCTTCCCGATCGCCACCAACGGCGGCGCCAAGACCGTCGAGCTGACGCTTCCCGCCGGCACGCTCCACGCCGGCTGGAACGATCTGCGCGTCGAGGCCGAACAGCGCCACCGCGTAGAATGTTCCGCCGCCTCGACCTATGAACTGTGGACCGAGATCGACCGCGCCCGCACCGGCCTCGTCTTCCCCCAGACCTTCGCGCCCGAGCGCCGCAACCTCGCCGACGTCGCCGACGTCGCCCCCGACGCGAGCGGCCGCGTCCGCATCCGCCTCGTCACCGCCACCGATCCCGACCCGGTCCGCCTCGCCCGCGCCCTGCGCCTCGCCCAGGCGGTGTCGCTCGCCGGCGGCTTCCTCGACCCCGTCGTCTCGGTGGTGCGCGCGCCCGAGAAGGGACCCGGCATCGATCTCCTGATCGGCGCTCAGGCCCGCGCCGGGCTGGGCGCCACCGCCGCGCTGCCCGCCGACGTCGTCGCCCTGATCGACGATCCCGATCCGACCCGCCTCACCCTGGCGGTGCCGGAGGACGCGACCGCGATCGACCGCGTCGTCGCCGACTTCACCGCCGCCGCCGACCATCCCGAAGGCAGCCCCGCCGGCCTGCGCGCCCGCGCCGCGCTCGGTGGCCTGCCGATCGCCGGTGGCGAGGGCCGAACCCTCGCCGAACTCGGCGCCACCTCGACCGAATTCTCCGGCCGCCTGTTCCGCACCGCCGTCGACCTGCGCCTGCCGGCCGATCTCTATGCCGCCGACTACGCCAAGGTGTCGCTGAAGCTCGCCGGCGGCTACGCCCCCGGCCTCGATCGCGCGAGCCGCCTCACCCTGCGCGTCAACGGCCGTCAGATCGCCGGCATGCCGCTGTCGAACAAGGCCGGCGAGATCTTCTCCGATCGCGCCCTGAAGATCCCGCTCTCCGCCTTCCGCCCCGGCCGCAACCGGCTGGAGATCGAGGCGAGCGTGCCGCACGGCGACGACGCGACCTGCGATCCCGCCCTCCAGATCGACGCCGCCAAGCGCTTCCTCTTCGTCGATCGCAGCGAGATCGTCTTCCCGACCTTCGCCCGGATCGCCCATCTGCCCGACCTCGGCGCGACGAGCGCCGGCGTCTTCGCGAGCCTCGACGCCGAGACCCGCCCGACCGTGTGGATGCCGCGTCCCGATCGCGGCACCGTCTCGGCGCTCGCCACGCTGCTGACCCGCATCGCCACGGCCGACGGCCGCGTCGGCGTGCCCGAGATCGCCTATCGCAACCCGCCCGCCGACGCGCCCTCGGCCTGGGTCGTCGGCGCCTTCGCCGACCTGCCCGGCACCATCGCCGGCGCCGTCGGCATCGAGCCCGTGGCGATCCGCGACGCCTGGAGCCGGCGCCCCGCCGCCGACCGCGTCTCCGAGGCGGCTCCGGCCGCGACCGATCCCCTCGCCCGCCGCGTCGACGCCCTGCGCCTCGCCGCCCTCGAGGAGGCCTTTGATCCGATCGTCACCGGCACGCTCCAGTTCCGCCCGACCGCCACCGCCGACGGCAAGACCGACCTCGTCGACCAGTGGCGCCGTTCGATGGAGAGCCCGTGGTCGCCCGCCGCCTTCGTGCGCGGCGCCGAATCCCAGATCCGCCGGGCCCTCGGTCCGGTCCTCGGCGACGAGCCGAAGGGCCCCGCCTTCGCCCCCACCCCGACCACCGGCGTCGTCTTCGCCCAGGCCCTTTCCGGCGGCGGCGGCGTCTGGACGCTCACCACCGCCGCCACCGCGACCGCCCTCGCCGAGGGCGTCGAGATCCTCACCGAGGCCGAGCGCTGGGGCGAGATCTCCGGCAAGGCCGCCGCCTGGGACCGGGTCGACGAGAAGCTCCAGACCGCCCCGACGGACGCCCGCGCCTTCTTCCCCACCACCGCCCCGAACCCCGGCAACTTCCGCCTGATCGCCGCCGGCTGGGTCGGCGAGCACCCGATCGTCTTCGTCGCCTTCGCGCTCCTCGCCGCCGGCCTGCTCGGGTTCTCCACCGCGCGCCTCATCCCCCACGTGGGAGTGCGCTCGTGACGTGGACCCCGTTCGGTGCCCGCCCCCTCGTCCGTCTCGCCCCGATCGCCGCCCTGGTGCTGGCGATCGTCGCGGCGCTCTCGCTGGTCGGCCGGCCCGAGACCACGCGCGCCGTCGCCGCGCCTCGGGCGACCGACGTGACCCTGCGCGGCGCCCTGCCGGTGCCCGGCCTGTGGACCGCCTACGCGGCCCGCTTCGTCACCCCCGAGGGACGCGTCGTCGACGACGTCAACGGCGGAATCAGCCATTCCGAGAGCCAGGGCTACGGCCTGATCCTCGCGCTCGCCGCCGACGACCGCGACGCCTTCCGCCGGATCTGGACCTGGACCCGGGCCAATCTCTATCTGCGCAAGGACGGCCTCGCCTCGTGGCGTTGGCAGCCCGGCGCCACCCCCAACGTGCGTGATCCCAACAACGCCACCGACGGCGACCTCCTCGTCGCCTGGGCGCTCACCGTCGCCGGCGAGGCGTGGTCCGAACCCGCCTTCACCCTCGCCGGCCGCCGCATCGCCCATGCCGTCTACGACCGGACGGTGATCCGCACCGGCTTCGGCCCCGCCCTGCTGCCCGCCGTCGACGGGTTCCGCGCCGGCGACCGCAAGGACGGCCCGGTGGTGAACCCCTCCTACTGGGTCTTCCCCGCCCTCGCCGACCTCGACCGCGCCGTGCCCGATCGCGACTGGAAGGCCGTGGCGGCGACCGGCCACGCGATCCTCGCCGCCACCCGCATCGGCTCGACCGGCCTGCCGCCCGAATGGGCCTCGCTCGCCGGCAAGGAGATCGCCGCCGCCGACGGGTTCCCGGCCGTCTTCGGCTACAACGCGCTGCGCGTGCCGCTCTACATCGCCTGGACCGCGGAGCATCGCCGCGAGGGCCTCGCCCCCTTCATGGCCCGCTGGTCGGTCGAGGGGACGGCGCGCCCCCCTCTCGCCGTCGTCGACCTGACCAGCGGCCGTGATCTCGAGCCCTTCGCCGACCCCGGCTATCGCGCCGTCGCCGCCCTCGTCGCCTGCAGCCTCGAGGGCACCCGCGTGCCCGACGACCTGCGCACCGCCGACGTCGACCACTACTACCCCGCGACCCTGCGCGCCCTCGCGCTGGTCGCGGTCAACATGAGGCATCCGACATGCTGGTGACCGCCCGTCGTCTCGGCTCCACGCTCGCGCTCCTCGGCTCCTTCGCCGCCGTCCCCGCCGTCGCGCTCGACCGCGCCGGCTGGTCGCAGGCGACGCTCGATGCGGGCGCCATGACCCGCGAGGACGCCGATCGCGCCTTCGCCGCCCCGCCGGTCGACCCGGCGGTGTCGCGCAGCGACGCCCGCGTCGACGAGAGCGCGCTGCGCTACTACGCCTCCCAGCACGCCACCGCCCGGGTCGAGGCCGAGATCCGGCGCCTGCGCGCGCTCTATCCCGGCTGGGAGCCGCCTGCCGATCTCTATCGCCCCGGCGCCTCCGACGAACAGGCCCTGTGGGACCTCTACGGCAAGGATCAGATCGACCAGTTGAAGCTCGAGATCGAGCGCCGCAGCGCCCGCCAGCCGGGTTGGCGCCCGTCCCAGGACATGGTCGACAAGCTCCGCCGCAAGGAACTGCGCAACGAGTTGGTCAAGGCCTCCGACGCCGCCGACTGGGCCAAGGTCCTGAAGACCGCCGAACGCGATCCGCTCCTGGTCGGCGCCGACGATCTCGACGTCACCTGGCGTCTCGCCGAGGCCTCGGCCAAGACCGGCGCCCGCGACCACGCGCTCGAGCTCTACAAGCTCGCGCTCGCCGGCGCCAAGACCGCCGAGGAACGCTCCGGCACCGTGCGCAAGGCGCTCGCCGTGCTCGGCGCCGACGCCGCCGGCCCCCTCTTCGCCGACGAGCGCAAGGATCCCGACGGCAAGGGCGAATTCGAGGCCCTGCGTGTCGACGTCGCCCGCGCCGCCCTCGGCGACTGGCTGAAGGCCGACGCCGGCAAGCCCGTGCCCCCGGCCGACCTCGACCGCCTGACCAAGGCCGCGACCGCCACCGACGGCACCGCCGACGATGCCGCGCTGCTCGGCTGGGTCGCCCATCGCCGCAAGGATTGGAAGAGCGCCCAGCGCTGGTTCGATCTCGCCGCCGATCACGGCGGCGGCGCCAAGGCGGTGCTCGGCGGCGTGCTGGTGCGCGAGGCGAGCGGCCGCCATGCCGAGGCCCTGACCCTCGCCATGACGCAGATCGACGACCCGGAAGTCGGCGCGCTGTTCCTCGACCTGATGGGCGCCGATCTGACCCGGCCGAACCCCGGCACCGTCCCCGCCGATCGCCTCGCCCGCTACGCGGCGCTGACCGAGAAGCTCGAGTCCGGCGATGCCGCCCAGGCGCTCGCCTGGTACGCCCACGGCGCCCGCCAATATCGCGCCGCCGCCGCGTGGTTCGCCAAGTCGATGGCCTGGCGCCCGTCGGTGAAATCGGCCGAGGGCCATCTCCTCTCGCTCGCCGCCCTCGGCGAGAAGAAGGACTTCGCCCGGCTCGAGACCGATTATCGCGGCCGTTTCCCCGACCTGCCGCGCCTCGTCACCTCCGACCCGAACGCCCGCCGCGCCGTCGCCAAGGCCGCGCCGGTCGAACCGAAGCGCTCCTGTTCGGCGCTCGTCGCCGAGCGGATCCTGCGCGCCTCCGGCTCGCCCGCCGACGCCCTCGCCGCCGGCTGGTGCCTGATGGACCAGAAGCGCGCGGAAGAGGCCGCCGTCGCCTTCGAGGCGGCGCGCCGGGGAGATCCCCGCATCGCCGCGGAAGCCGCCTATGGTCAGGCCCTCGCCCACCTGCGTTCGGGCCGCACCGACGACGCCGCCCGGGTCGCCTCTTCGGGCGGCCTCACCCCGGCGCGCCGCGACGAGATCGGCCGCATCGTGCTCGCCCAGCAGGCGATCGCCAATTTCGACCGTCAGGCGTGGAGCGCCACCCTCGACGTGCTCGACCGTCGCCGCGCCCACGTCTCCGAGCCGCGCGACCTGATGACCATGCGCGCCTGGTCGCTCTATCACCTCGGCCGGCGCGCCGACGCCTTCGAGATCTTCACCCTGCTCGACCGCCAGCTCTCCACGCGCGAGAGCCGCGCCGGCCTCGCCGCCACCGGCCCCCTCGCCTATGGGAGGAGCTGACATGCTCAGGCTCTCGTCCGCCCTCGTCCTCACCGTCCCCACCGCCCTGGCCGGCCTCGCGCTCGCCGGCTGCTCGGTCGCGCCGACGACCGGCCTGACCACCGCCTCGACGCCGGCCTCGACCCTCGGCGTGGCGCTGACGCCCGATCGGGCGCTCGCCGCCCTGCCGCCGGAAGCCGGGTCCGTGGTCTCGGTGGTCGAGCGCCGCACCGGCGACGACGGCCTCGTCCAGACCATCACCCTCGCCGGAGACCCCGGCAGTCGCGGCGACGACCGCATCGAGGTCACCCGCCGCGAGGCCTCGGGCACGGCCGCCGGCACCCGCATCGACGTCGAGACCATCGAGGCGGAAATGGCCGAGGCCCTGCCCGGCGTCGCCATGACCGTGTCGCCGCGCGTCGTCACCACGCCCACCGGCCCGGTCGGCGTCGCCACCGGCAGCGCCGGCGACGGCACCACCTGCCTCTATGCCTGGAGCAACGCCCGCACCCGCGCCCGCGCCACGCCGACCGCGAGCTTCCTCGGCCTCCAGGTCGCCTCGGTCTCGAACGACGAGATGACGGTGCGCGTCCGCCTGTGCCGGCGCGGCGTCGGTCCGGATCGCCTGATCGCCCTCGCCGAGGGCCTGCGCCTGCGCACCGACGGCGCCCTCGCCGACCCTTCCGCCGGCGGACGCCGCGTCGCCGGAAGCGATGCCCTCGCCAGCGCCGGGTATGGCGGCAGCGTCGCCGGCCCCGAGGCCGCCGCCCCGCTGCCGGCCCATGTGCCCTCCGCTCCGGTCGCCCCGCGCCGCGTCGTCGAACAGCCCCCGCCGAAGGCGGCCGAGCCGAGACACGCGGCGGCGAAACCCCGCGCCGTCGAAGCCTCCGCGAGGCAGGCGCCCGCGAAACCCGCTTCCGAGACGCCCGCCACCGTCGCCGCGCCGATCCCGCTGCCCTCCGGCGGCTGACCGCGACGCCCCCGACGCAGGACCGAAGCCACACGCGACCGACGCCGCCGCCGCGAGGCGCGACGCCGGTCGTGCGGGCGACGAGGGATCCCGTCTTCGAATGATCTGAGAGGCTGCGCGACCGGCGCGGGCCGGTGCGCGCCGCCGGTCACCGCACGGATCGCGGGCGAGAGGTCGCCGCCGTCCCGTCCGGACGGCCGCGACGGATCAGGAGGTCGGCGTCTCGGTACTCGCCGCCACTTCGCCCCCGCGCGAGAGGCGGCGACGCGTCGTCGTCACGACCCGCCGCGCGACCGCCCGCAGGCGCCGCGCGAAGGCGCGAAAGCGCAGATAGGCGAGACCCTTGAGGGTGAGCGGCGTCTGCAACTCGTAGAGCTTCTCGACGTCGACGCCGAAGTCGGTCTTGTAGGGCTCGTCGCCGATGGTGAAGTCGTAGACGGTGACGCCGCGCGCGCACAGGAGCGCGATCGAGCTCTCGATCGCCAAGAGCCCCGGCGACCAGTTCTTGAAGTCGCCGTCGTGCGCCACTACCAGGAGCTGGAACGTGTCGTCGGTGAGCGTGCCGAAACAGCCGGCCAGAAGTCGCCCGTCGAGGGTCAGCCGGCCCACCCGGGCGATGTCGGTGTGGAGGCACAGCGAGCGATAGAACGCCCCGATCCGCGCCGCGCTCTCCGGGTCGGCCCGCTCGGCGAAACGATTGCCGCGCCATTCCAGGATCCGATCGAGGGTCGGCAGCGCCTCCGGCCCGGAATCGAGCGCGAATTCGAGCCGGCCCTTGTTCTGCAGCTTCTTGCGCTTCTTGGCGAGCGTCCGGCGATGGGTCGGATTGAACCGCGTCGCCGCGAATTTCTCGAAGTCGCCGTCGGCCGGCAGCGGCAGGGGATGGCGAGTGAATTTCGAGGCCTTGAGCCCGTCGACCTCCATCAGCGGATTGCCGATGTCGCCGACCACCGAGGGGAGTTTCTCGAGTTCCAGCAGATCGGCCTTCGGCAGGGCGTGGAGGAGATCCGTCCACAGCCCCTTCATGTCGTCGGGCGTCGGCGCGAAATTCTTCGAGAGAACCGGCGCATTGTAGTCGGAGACGCCGGAATCCCAGGCCTTGAGGCGCACGATCCCGCCGCGGTTCTCCACCACCAGCGGCAGCACGAAGACCGACTCGCCGGTCCGCGAATCCTCGATCGAGGCGGCATAGATCTCCGATGGCGCGGCCGCGAAGGACCCGAACCACGTTTCCAGCCATTGCGCGCGTTGGAACGGCGAGCGCTCCAGATCGGCGCGATCCACTCCGACGAGCCGCGCGATCTCTTCCGGGTCCTTGCGGACCGAGACGCGCCAGTTCGAATTCGACATCGGTGAGAGCCCCCTACCCGTCGCTGCACTCTATCCGATCGATCGCTAAGAATTCGCCAAGACCGGAAGGCGCATGTCGTTGGGGCAGATCGATCGCCGCGCGCGGCACCACCCCGCCGATCGCCCGGGTGACGCGCGCCGCCGCCGCCGCCACCACCGGCCCCAGCGCCTCGAGCCGCGCCGCGTCGATCCGCTGACACGGACCCGAGATCGACAGCCCCGCCACCGCCTCGCCGGCCTCGTCGTAGATCGCCGCCGCGATGCAGCGCATGCCGGGATTGCGCTCCTCGTCGTCGAGCGCGAAGCCGCGCGCCCGGATCTCGTCGAGCGCGGCGAGGAGACGCGCCGGATCGGTGATCGTCGCCGGCGTGAAGGCCTCGAGCCTGCGCCCGCGCAGCCATCGCGCCACCCGATCCGGCGCCTGCGCCGCCAGGAGCGCCTTGCCGATCCCCGAGGCATGGGCCGCCCGCCGCTCGCCGGAGCGGAAGAAGGCGCGGATCGGCTCGCGGCTCTCCACCTGTTCGATGAAGACCACGTCGCCGCCCTCGAAGAGGCCGATGTTGGCGGTCTCGCCGGTCTCCTCCATCAGATCGCGCATCACCGGCCGCGCCGCCGCCGCCGGCTTCGAGCGGCGCTGAAACGCCTGACCGACCCGGAACGCCTCGACCCCGATCGCCCAGGTGCGATCGTCGTCGTTGGTCTCGACGAAGCCATGCGCGGCGAGCGTCGCCAGCAGACGATGCGCCGTCGAGGGCGGCAGCCCGACCCGCTCGGCGATCGCCGTCAGCGTCGCCCCGTCGCTCTCCGCGATCGCCGCCACCAGCCGCAACGCCCGGTCGAGCGACTGCACCGCCCCGCCGGTCTCGCCCCGGTTCGACCCGCTGCCCTTCGGCCTGCCCCTCGGCGCCATCTCCACCTCCCCCGAAAAATGCGTCGCGCGCGACGACACGCGAAGCTCTGGAAATCCGATTTCTCATTCATGATCATGGAATTGACCCGTGTCGACGGGAAAATGAAAAACATTTCCAGAAAAATTGACCCGCGCCCGCTCCTCCGCCATCTTTGGGGCCGGACACGAAACGCCCGCGCCGCTCACGCGCCGCCTCTCGGGGATACCGCCATGGCCCACCTCCGCATCGAAGATCTCTCCATCGACGAGCGCCTCGTCGCCTTCGTCGAGACCGAGGCCCTGCCCGAGACCGGCATCGCCCCCGCCGCCTTCTGGGCCGGCCTCGCCACCCTGCTGCGCGACCTCGCCCCGAAGAACGCGGCGCTGCTCGAAACCCGCGACGCGCTCCAGGCGAAGATCGACGCCTGGCACGGCGAACGGCGCGGCCGGCCCCACGACGCGAGCGCCTATCGCGCCTTCCTCGAGGAGATCGGCTACCTCCTGCCCGAGCCGGCCGCCCGCCCGGTCGAGACCGCGAACGTCGATCCCGAGATCGCCACGCTCGCCGGGCCGCAGCTGGTCGTGCCGATCGACAATGCCCGTTACGCGCTCAACGCCGCCAATGCCCGCTGGGGCAGCCTCTACGACGCGCTCTACGGCACCGACGCGCTCGGCGACACCCCGGCCGGCAAGGGCTACGACGCCGCCCGCGGCGCCCGCGTCGTCGCCGCCGCCAAGGCCCATCTCGACACGATCGCCCCGCTCGCCGCCGGCGGCTGGGCCGACGTCGTCGGCTTTGCCATCGAGGGCGGCGCGCTGCGGCTCTCGCTCTGCGACGACCGCGAGACCGACCTCGCCGACCCCACCGCCTTCGCCGGCTATCGCGGCGAGCACGAACGCCCGACCGCCCTGCTGCTGCGCCACCACGGCCTCCACGCCGAGGTGATCGTCGATCGCTCGACCCCGGTCGGGGCGACCGATCCGGCCGGCATCTCCGACGTGATCCTGGAATCGGCCCTCTCCACCATCATGGACATGGAGGACTCGGTCGCCGCCGTCGACGCCGCCGACAAGGTCGCGGTCTATCGCAACTGGCTCGGCCTGATGAAGGGCACTCTCGAGGACACGTTCCAGAAGGGCGGCCACACGATCCTGCGGCGCCTCAATGCCGACCGCGTCTGGGGCCGTCCCGACGGCGGCACGCTGACCCTTCCCGGCCGCTCGCTGATGCTGGTCCGCAACGTCGGCCATCACATGACCACCGACATGGTGCTCGACGCCGAGGGCCGCGAGGTCCCCGAGACCATGGTCGACGCCGCGATCACCGCCGTGATCGCCCGCCACGACCTGTTCGGTTCGCACGAGACGAAGAACAGCCGCGCCGGCTCGGTCTACGTCGTCAAGCCGAAGCTGCACGGCCCCGCCGAAGTCGCGCTCGCCGACGAGCTCTTCGCCCGCGCCGAGGCGGTCGCCGAGCTGCCGCGCGACACGCTCAAGATGGGCATCATGGACGAGGAACGCCGCACCACCGTCAATCTCGCGGCCTGCATCGACGCCGCCCGCCGCCGCGTCTTCTTCATCAACACCGGCTTCCTCGACCGGACCGGCGACGAGATCCACACCGTCATGGAGGCCGGCCCGGTCGTCCGCAAGAGCGCGATGAAGGCCGAGCCCTGGATCGCGGCCTATGAGAACGCCAACGTCGACGTCGGCCTGATGATGGGCCTGCCCGGCCATGCCCAGATCGGCAAGGGCATGTGGGCCGCGCCCGACCGGATGGCCGACATGCTGACCCAGAAGGCCGCCCATCCGATGTCGGGCGCCTCGACCGCCTGGGTGCCCTCGCCGACCGCGGCGACGCTGCACGCGCTGCACTATCACGAGGTCGACGTCGCCGCCCGCCGCGCCGCCATCGCCGGCCGCCCGCGCGCCGCGCTCGGCGACATCCTGACCCTGCCGCTGGCGACGTCGAACTTCGCCCCCGACGCGGTCCGCGAGGAACTCGACAACAACTGCCAGGGCATCCTCGGCTACGTCGTGCGCTGGGTCGATCTCGGCGTCGGCTGCTCCAAGGTGCCGGACATCCACGACGTCGGCCTGATGGAGGATCGCGCCACGCTGCGCATCTCCTCCCAGCACATCGCCAACTGGCTCGCCCACGGCATCGTCTCCCGCGACGAGGTGATCGCCGCCCTGAAGCGCATGGCCGTGGTGGTCGATCGCCAGAACGCCGGCGACGCCGCCTATCGGCCGATGGCCCCGGCCTTCGACGGCCCGGCCTTCCGCGCCGCCGAGGCGCTGATCTTCGAGGGCCGCGCCCAGCCGAACGGCTACACCGAGTTCGTGCTGACCCGCTTCCGCCGCGAGGCCAAGGCGCGCGGGTGAAGCCACGAAACGACTGGAAAAGCGCGAGCGGGCGGCACGATTTCTCGGGCCGCCCGCTCGACGAACGTCCCGTCTCGAGACATTCATGACGGGGAAGGCCGCATCAGAGAGCCCGCGAGGAAACCCATGTCGCTGACGATGCCCTTGCCCGAACCCGAGATCATGGCGGCGCGCGACGACATCGTCGCCCGCCTCCAGGCGATCCTGAAGCCGTCGAGCGTCATTCACCTCGCCCGCGAGCTCGCGCCCTACGAATGCGACGCCCTCACCATGTATCGCCAGACGCCGCTGGTGGTGGTGCTGCCGGAGACGGTGGAGGAGGTCGCGGCCGTCATGCGGCTCGCCGCCGAGCTGAACGTCAAGGTCGTGCCGCGCGGCTCGGGCACCTCGCTCTCCGGCGGATCGCTGCCGCTCGCCGACGGCATCCTGCTCGGCATGAGCAAGTTCAACCGCATCCTCGACGTCGATTTCGAGAACCGCTGCGCCCGCGTCCAGCCCGGCGTCACCAATCTCGCCATCACCAAGGCGGTCGAGCATCGCGGCTTCTATTACGCGCCCGATCCGTCCTCGCAGATCGCCTGCTCGATCGGCGGCAACATCGCCGAGAACGCCGGCGGCGTGCATTGCCTCAAATACGGCCTGACCACCAACAACGTGCTCGGCGTGGAGATGGTGCTGATCGGCGGCGAGATCGTCCGCCTCGGCGGCCGGCATCTCGACAGCGAGGGCTACGACCTGCTCGGCCTCGTCACCGGCTCGGAGGGCCTGCTCGGCGTCGTCACCGAGGTCACCGTGCGCATCCTGCAGAAGCCGGAGACGGCGCGCGGCGTCCTCCTCGGCTTCTCCTCCGTGAAGGCCGGCGCCGATTGCGTCGCCGCGATCATCGCCGCCGGCATCATCCCCGGCGGCATGGAGATGATGGACAAGCCCGCCATCGACGCCGCCGAGGCCTTCAAACCCTGCGGCTATCCGGAGGATGCCCAGGGCCTCGTCATCGTCGAGCTGGACGGAACCGCCGCCGAGGTCGACCATCTCTGCGGCGAGGTCGCCAAGATCGCGGAAGCGAACGGTGCCACCTCGGTCCGCACCTCCCATTCCGACGCCGAACGGGTCGGCTTCTGGTTCGGCCGCAAGAACGCCTTCCCCGCCGTCGGCGCGATCGGCCCGGACTATCTCTGCATGGACGGCACGATCCCGCGCGGCCGCCTCGCCGAGGTGCTGACCGGCATGGACGCGCTCGCCGCGAAACACGGCCTGCGCGTCGCCAACGTCTTCCACGCCGGCGACGGCAATCTCCATCCCCTCATCCTCTACGACGCGGCGATCCCCGGCGACATCGAGAAGGCCGAGGCCTTCGGCGCCGACATCCTGCGCCTCTGCGTCGCCGTCGGCGGCGTCTTGACCGGCGAGCACGGCGTCGGCGTCGAGAAGCGCGACCTGATGGGCGAGATGTTCGGCCAGGTCGACCTCGGCCAGCAGGAGCGCGTCAAATGCGCCTTCGACGAGAACCACCGCCTCAACCCCGGCAAGGTCTTCCCGACGCTGCACCGCTGCGCCGAGATGGGTTTCATGCACGTCCGCTCCGGTGACCTGCCCTTCCCCGAGATCCCGAGGTTCTGATGGCCCGCACCGTTCACGCCCCCCGCGACGAGGCGGACCTCGCCGCCCTCGTCGCGAGCGCCCGCGAGACCCGCGCCCCCCTCGCCGTCGAGGGACGCGGCACCCGCCGCGCGCTCGGCCGCCCGGTCGAGGCACCCGCCACCCTCTCGATGGCCGATCTCTCCGGGATCACCCTCTACGAGCCGGCCGAACTGGTGATGACCGCCCGCGCCGGCACCTCGCTCGCCGAGATCCGCGCGACGCTGGCGAGCGCGAACCAGGAACTGGCCTTCGATCCGATCGAGCACACCGCCCTCCTCGGCCACGACGCCGGCTCGACCACCATCGCCGCCGCCTTCGCGCTCAACGCCTCCGGCCCGCGCCGCCCCAAGCTCGGCGCCGCCCGCGACCATCTCCTCGGCTTTCGCGCCGTCAACGGCCTCGGCGAGACCTTCAAATCGGGCGGCCGGGTGATGAAGAACGTCACCGGCTTCGATTTGTCCAAGGTCGTCTGCGGCTCCTGGGGCACGCTCGCCGTCCTCTCCGAGGTCACATTCAAGGTGATGCCGGCGCCCGAGACCACCGAGACCATCGCCGTCTTCGGCCTCGACGACGAGGCCGCCGGCCGCCTGATGCGCGAAGCCTCCGGCCTGCCGCAGGAGGTCGACGCCTTCGCCCACCTGCCCGCCGGCGCCGACGGGCCCTTCTCCCACGTCGCCACCACGCTGCTGCGCCTCGACGGCCCGCCGGTCTCGGTGGCGAGCCGCGAGGCCGATCTCGTCGCCCGCTTCCGCGCGCTCGGCCAGATCGAGATCCTCGGTGAGGACGATTCGCGCCGGGCCTGGACCGATCTGCGCGAGGCCGGGCCGATCGCCCGCCGCCCCGGCGCGATCTGGCGGATCTCGCTCGCCCCCTCCGACGGCCCGAAACTGGTGGCGGCGCTGCGCGCCCGCGAGCTTCCCCTCGCCGGCTGGTTCTACGATTGGGTCGGCGGCCTCGTCTGGCTGGCGCTGGAGCCGGAGGCCGGGCCGCAGGCCGGTCCAGTCCGGGCCGAGGTCGAACGTCTCGGCGGCCACGCCACGCTGATCCGCGCCGGCGAGCTGGTGCGCGGCATCGACGACGTGTTCCATCCCCAGCCCGCCCCGCTCGCCGCCCTCGCCGCCCGCGTCAAGCGCGCCTTCGACCCCGACGGGATCCTCTCTCCCGGCCGCATGACGAAAGGCGCGTGAGATGCAGACGAACTTCCTGCCCGAACTCCTCGCCGATCCCGACACCGCGCTGGCCGAGAAGATCCTGCGCAAATGCGTCCATTGCGGCTTCTGCACCGCGACCTGTCCGACCTTCCTCGAACTCGGCGACGAGTTGGACAGCCCGCGCGGACGCATCTGGCTGATCAAGGAGATGCTCGAGACCGGCCGTCCCGCCGACGCCGAGACGGTGACCCATCTCGACCGCTGCCTGACCTGCCTCTCCTGCATGACCACCTGCCCGTCGGGGGTGGACTACATGCATCTCGTCGACCACGCCCGCGCCCATGTCGCGAAGACCCACACCCGCGCGCCCCTCGATCGTGCCTATCGCCGGCTGCTCGCCGCCGTCATTCCCAATCCGACGCTGTTCCGCCTCGCCCTGATCGGCGCGACGCTCGCCCGGCCCTTCGCCCGGCTGATGCCGAAGGCCTTCTCCGCCCTCTTCGCGCTGGCGCCGAAGTCGGTGCCGCGCCCCTCCTGGGTCGACGCGCCGCAGACGATCGCGGCGGTGGGCGAGAAGCGCCTGCGCGTCGCCCTCCTCAACGGCTGCGCCCAGACCGTGCTCGACACCGCCATCAACGAGGCCACGGTGCGGCTCCTGACCCGTCTCGGCGTCGAGGTGGTGGTGGCCGAGGGCATGGGCTGCTGCGGCGCGCTCGAGCATCACATGGGCGAGACCGACGCCGCCCATGCCCGCGCCGCCAAGAACATCGCCGCCTGGACCCGCGAGATCGACGGCGCCGGGCTCGACGCGATCGTCGTCAACACCTCCGGCTGCGGCACCACGGTCAAGGACTACGGCCACATGTTCCGCAACGACCCGGCCCACGCCGCCGACGCCGCCCGGGTCTCGGCGCTCGCCCGCGACGTCTCGGAGGCGCTGGCCATGCTCGACATCGAGACGGCGCTGGTGCCGGGCCCGCGTCCGCGCGTCGCCTATCATTCGGCCTGTTCGATGCAGCACGGCCAGAAGATCACCACTCTGCCGATGGAGCTTCTCGCCAAGGCCGGTTTCGAGACGGTGTCGATCCCCGAGAGCCACGTCTGCTGCGGCTCGGCCGGCACCTACAACATCCTCCAGCCGGAGCTGGCGGGACGGTTGCGCGACCGCAAGGTGGCGAACATCGCCTCCGTCGCGCCGCAAGTGATCGCCGCCGGCAACATCGGCTGCATGACGCAGATCGCCGCCGGCACCTCCACCCCGATCGTCCACACCGTCGAACTCCTCGACTGGGCCACCGGCGGCCCGGTTCCCGAGGGGCTCGAAGCCTTCACCGAACCGAAGAAAGTCCTCGCATGACCGATCTCACTCTCGCCCAGGCCCAGACCATCGTCACGCGCTCGCTCGCGGCGGCGCGTGAGCGCGGCCTCAACCCGATGGCCGTCGTCGTCCTCGACGCGCGCGGCGCGATGAAGGCCGCCGCCTGTGAGGACGGCTGCTCGGTCGGCCGTTGGAAGATCGCGTTCGGCAAGGCCAACGGCGCGATCGAACTCGGCATCTCCAGCCGCCGCCTCGGCGCGATGGCCGTCGAGCGCCCGCATTTCTTCGCCGGCCTCACCACTGTCATCGGCGAGGCCGGTGCGATCCCCGTCGCCGGCGGCGTCCTGATCCGCGACGCTTCCGGCGCCCTGGTCGGCGTCTGCGGCATGTCCGGTGACACCTCCGACAACGACGAGGCCGCCGTGGTCGCCGGCATCGAGGCCGCCGGTCTCGTCGCCGACTGCGGCTGAGCCGCCTCGCCCCCTCTGTTCGGCTTCGGGCCGAGGCGATGAAGCCCGCCATCGTTCGGCATCACGCCGAGGTGCGAGCGAGGTGAGCCTCGAAGCCCGAAGCCGGGGGCACGGCCCGTCGTCCCACGCCCTTCATGGTTCGAGTCCCGGACCTTCGGTCCGCCTCACCATGAAGGGAGCCGTGCAGCGACAGGGGGGCCGCGACCCGGCCGGACACCGCCCATCGCCCTCCTTCCCTCGCCCCTCTCCCCTCGCACCGTCATGGCCGGGCTCGACCCGGCCATCCATGAGGCCGCGCCGCGCGTCGGAGAGGCCGCATGGATCCCCGGGTCGAGCCCGGGGATGACGAGACACGGAGGAGCAGAAGAGCGCACCAGAAGGCGCGTCGCCCGCCCGAGCCCCACGCTTCAGCCGATCTCGGCGAGACGGCTCATGTCGAAGCGATGGACCTCGGCGAGCAGCTCGAGGAACCCGGTCACGGCGTGATCGATCGCCGCCCGCCCCTTTTCCGGCGTCGAACGGCGCGGATCGCCGACGGCCCCGCTCGCGTTCAGATCCCGCGCCGCCCAGCCGAAGGCATGCGGCCCATAGGCCCGGAGATGGGTGAACTCGCACTCCATCTCGCCCTGGAGCGACGGGAACTCGGCGAAGGCGGCCGCCCGCACCAGATCCGGCCGGAGCGCCATCACCATCGAGGTCTCGACGTCGCCGGCATGGATGCCGAGCCGGCGCTCGTCCGGATCGAAGAGCCCCTCCGGCCGCCCGAACCGCGACCACGAGGTCGCGACCGCGAACATCCCGTGCTTCATCCGCAACTCGCGGCAGACGAGATCCATGATCGGCACGTTGCCGCCGTGGGCGTTGACGATGACGAGCTTGCGCACCCCGGCCTTCGCCACCGACGCCCCGATCTCGAGCCAGACCTTCGCGACCGTCTCCCAGGAGAGCGTCAGCGTCCCCGGCGTGCCCTCGTGCTCGGCCGACCACGCCACCGCCTGGACGGGCAAGAACGTCACCGGCAGCGCCTCGGGAAGCCGCGCCACCGTCGCCGCGACGTGGCCCTCGGCGATGATCGTGTCGGTGCCGAGCGGCATGTGCGGCCCGTGCTGTTCGATCGCCGCGATCGGCAGAACCGCGATCCACGAGGCGACGTGCGGGTCGGCGAAGTCGGTGGTGACCAGATCGGACCAGAAGGGACGAAGCATGAGAGGGTCTTTCAGAAGAGATCGAGGAAGGCGCGCGCCGCTTCCCCATGCTCGTGACGCAGCTTCGCGACGTCGATGCCGACCGGCATCCCGTCGACCACCCGCCACGCGCCCGCCACCATCACCCGGTCGGCCCGATGCGCCCCGCACAGCACCAGCGCCGCGAGCGGATCGCCCGCCCCGGAGAAGCGCAGTTCGTCGAGGGTGAACATCGCCAGATCCGCCTGTTTGCCGACCGCGATTTCGCCGATGTCGTCGCGGCCGAGGCAGCGCGCCGAACCCTTGGTCGCCCAGCGCAGCACGTCCGTGTGCGAGAGCGTCGCGTCGTAGCGCAGCCGCCCGAGCATCAGGGCGTGGCGCACCCCTTCCATCAGATTGGAATTGTCGTTCGAGGCGGAGCCGTCGACCCCGAGCCCGACCGGGGCGCCCGCCGCCTCGAGCTCGCGCGTCCGGCAGAGGCCGGAGGCGAGCACCGCGTTGGAGGTCGGGCAATGGCAGATGCCGACCCCGTGCCGGCCGAGCCGCGCCACTTCGGCGTCGTCGAAATGGATACCGTGGGCGAGCCAGGTGCGATCGCTCATCCAGCCGACCTCTTCGAGATAATCGACCGGGCGGCATTGGAACGTGGAGAGGCAGAAGTCGTTCTCGTCGTGCGTCTCGCCGAGATGGGTGTGGAGCCGGCAGTCGTGTTTCGCAGCGAGATCCGCCGTCGCCTTCATCAGCGAGCGCGTCACCGAGAAGGGCGAGCACGGCGCCAGCGCGATCCGCGTCATCGCCCCTTCGGAACGGTCGTGATATTTGACGAGCACCCGCTCGCTGTCGGCGAGGATCGTGTCCTCGTCCTGCACGGCGGCTTTCGGCGGCAGCCCGCCGTCCTCCTCCGAGAGGTTCATCGAGCCGCGCGTGACCGTCATCCTGAGGCCGATCGCCCGCGCCTCCTCGACCTCGATGTCGACCGCGTCCTCGAGACCCGGCGGGAAGATGTAGTGATGATCGGCCGCCGTGGTGCAGCCAGACATCAGAAGCTCGGTGCCGGCGAGCCGCACGGTCAGACGAAACGCCTCCGGGTTCAGCCCCTTGGTCCAGATCGGATAGAGCGCCTGGAGCCAGGGGAAGAGCTCCTTGTCGATCGCACGCGGATGCGCCCGCGTCAGCGTCTGGTAGACGTGGTGATGGGTGTTGACGAGGCCGGGGATGACCACGTGCCGCGAGGCGTCGAACACCGCGTCGACCGGCGTGACCGGCTCATGCCCCGCCGCCACCGTCTCGACGATGCGGCTTCCCTCCACCACGACGCCGCGCGCCGCGTCCTCGGCCAGGACGGCGAGCGGATCCTTCACCCACAGACGCATGATCACTCCTCGATTGCCTCGCCATCCTAGCCGACGCCGGCGCCCCCGTCACCGCGCCACCGTCACCGCGCCACCGCCACGCGCGGCCGTCCCGGCTCCGGTCGACGGACCGGCCCGCCCGAGCTAGGGTCGGCCGCCCCGAACCGATCGGAACGCCCACGATGATCCCGCCCGCCGCGCGCCCCGGCGCCACGCCCCCGACCGAGACGCCCCCGACCGAGACGCCCGAGATCCTCGCCGCCCTCGACCATGTCGCCAAATGCTACCCCGGCGAACCGCCCGTGCTCGACGACGTCTCGCTCGCGGTCCGGGCCGGCGAGGTGGTGACCCTGCTCGGCCCCTCCGGCTGCGGCAAATCGACGGTGCTGCGCCTCGTCGCCGGCCTCGAGACCGCCGATGCCGGACGCGTCGTCGCCCCCACTCGCGGCATCGGCCTCGTCTTTCAGGACGCCACGCTGATGCCCTGGGCGAGCGCCCTCGACAACGTCGCCCTGCCGCTCCGCCTCGACCGCCGCCCCAAGGCCGAGGCCCGGCGCCGCGCCCTCGCCGCCCTCGCCGGGGTCGGCCTCGCCGAAGCCGCCGGCAAACGCCCGCGCGAGCTCTCCGGCGGCATGCGCATGCGCGTCGCCGTCGCCCGCGCCCTGGTCGGCGACCCCGGCCTCCTCCTGATGGACGAACCCTTCGCCGCGCTCGACGAGATCACCCGCTTCCGGCTGGTCGACGACCTCCTGCGGCTGAAGACGCTTCGCCGCCTCGGCATTCTCTTCGTCACCCACTCCGTCTACGAAGCCGTCTCTCTGTCCGACCGCATCCTGGTCATGAGCGGGACGCCGGGGCGGATCGCCGCGGTCGTCGAGATCCCGGCCGAGACCGCACGCGGCGGCGCCTTCCGCGCCTCCCCCGCCTTCGCCGAGACGGCCGCGACCGTTTCACGCGCCCTCGCGGCCGCCATGGGCGAGGCCGACGCGGTCGACGCTTTCGCCCGAAACGGCTAAACTGATTGGATAGTCGTCGTAAATTCGAAACATCCGACGCTTAAGGAACGGGCATGAGCTTTCAACATCGCAAGTCCGTCACCTATCGTCTGGCCATGGCCGCCAAGGCCCACCGTGCCCGCTCCGGCACGCACCTGGCGCGCATCGGTCTCCACCCGGGTCAGGAGGCCGTCCTCAAGGCGCTGGCCGACGAGGACGGACGCACCATGAGCAACCTCGCCCAGGTGCTCGGCGTCCAGCCGCCGACCGTCACCAAGATGATCTCGCGCATGGCCGCGCAAGGCCTCCTGAAGCGCGTCGCCTCCCAGACCGACGGCCGCCTCGCCCGCGTCCACTTGACCGACGAGGGTCGCTCGCGCATCGACGAGATCGATCGCATCTGGACCCGGCTCGAACGCGAGGCCCTCGCCGGCTTCGACGACAAGGACCGCAAGCGCCTGCGCCGCCTGCTGCGCGACCTCGAGCGCAACCTCACCCTCCCCCTCGACGGCCTCGCCGAGCCCCAGGCCGCGGAAGAGACCGAGGACGATCCCGAGGATTGAGCGGGCCTTCGTCACCGCGATCGCGGTTTTTTCGAGGCTCCGTCGCGATTTCGCCACGACTGGGTCGCAGGAGCATGTCCGGCGCCCGAGACGGCGCGCGGGGGCCGGAGTTTTCAGTGACGGGATCGATCGACATCGCACGCCGCGAGGGCGCCCCCGAGGCGTGGGAGCGCCGCCGTCGCCTCGCCGGCATCGGCCTGATGTGCCTCGCCCTGATCGGCTTCACCGGCATCGACTCCTCGGCGAAATGGCTCGGCCACACCCTGCCGCCGCTGGAGATAGCCTTCTTCCGCAATCTCGTCGCCTTCCTCGCCGCCGCCGCGATCTTCGCGCCCTGGCGCGTCCCCGGCGCCTGGCGCAGCCGCCGCCCGCTGCTGCAGATCGTCCGCGGCCTCTGCCTGCTCGGATCGACGGTCTTCAACTTCATGGCGCTGCGCCATCTCCAGCTCGCCGAGACCATGTCGATCTCCTTCTCGGCGCCGATGATGATCGCCCTCCTCTCCGCGATCTTCCTCGGCGAGCGCATCGGGCTCGGCCGCTGGGTGCTGATCGCCGTCGGCTTCGCCGGTGTCGTGGTGGTGGCGCAGCCGAGCGCCGGCGGCTTCCAGCCGGCGATGCTGCTCGCCTTCGCCAACGTCGCCTGCTACGCGGTCTATGCCATCGTCACCCGCAAACTCGCCGGGATCGATACCTCGGCGAGCATGCTGATCATCTCCGCCGGCCTGCCCGTCGTGGCGCTCGCGCCGTGGCTGCCGGCCGGCTGGGTCTGGCCGGAAGGGCTCCAGACCTGGATCGTCCTGGTGATCATGGGCCTGTGCGGCGCCGCCGGCCATTTCCTGCTGATCCTCTCCTTCGCGCGCGCCCCCGCCTCCGTCGTCGCGCCCTTCACCTACACGCAGATCCTCTGGATGACGCTCTCGGGCTGGCTGCTCTTCGGCGACGTGCCCGGCACCTCGACGCTCGCCGGCGGCGCGATCGTGGTGGCGAGCGGTCTGCTGCTCCTGTGGCTCGAGCATCGTCCCACGCGGCCCTCCACCATGTGAGCGTGCGACGTCCGCGCGATGCGTGACGGGTGGGTGAGTTGTTGCGGTCCGCTCGACTTTCCGGCACAAACGGGCGACCGGCGGCGCGAGGGGCGCCCCGGCCGCAGACCTCCTCACCCCTCGACCGAGATACCGATGGATACCCCTGGCGCCACGCCGAAACGACGTCTCACTCTGGCGATGATCGCCGAGCGACTGGACCTGTCGACCGCGACGGTCTCCCTCGCCCTGCGCAATTCGACGCTGGTCGCCGAGGAGACGCGCAAGCGGGTCCACGCCCTCGCCGAGGACCTCGGCTACATCTACAACCGTTCCGCCGCGAGCCTGCGCACCGCGCGCACCAACATCGTCGGTCTGGTCGTCCACGACATCCTCAACCCCTATTTCGCCGAGCTGGTCTCGGCGGTGGAGACCGAACTCGGTCGCCAGGGACAGACCGTCATCCTCTACAATCACGGCGACGATCCGCAGCGTCAGCGCCAGTTCCTGGAGACGTTGCTCCAGTATCGCGCCGACGGCATGATCCTGTGCCCGGCCGCCGGCACCAAGGCCAAGGACGTCGCCCGCATCGTCGAGGCGGGCCTGCCGACCGTGCTGATCGCCCGCGAACTGCCCGACCTCGCCGAGGTCCCGGTGATCAGAGGCGACGATCGCGCCGGCATCCGTCTCGCCGTCGAGCACCTGATCGGCCAGGGCCACACCCGCATCGCCCTCGTCGGCGGCCAGCAGGAATCCTCCGCCGCTTCCGAGCGCCGCGCCGGCTACGAGGACGCGCTGCGCGCCGCCGGCATCCCGGTCGACCCCGCGCTCGAGTTCCCCGCCGTCGCCAGCCGCCGTGCCGGCCGCGACATCTGCGGCGAGGTCCTCGCCGCCCATCCGACCGCGATCGTCTGTTTCAACGACCTCCTGGCGCTCGGCATGCTGATGGAGCTGAAGCGGCGCGGCATCGATCCCGGCCGCGACATCTCGCTGACCGGCTACGACGACATCGACGAGGCCTCGGTCTGGTCGCCCGGCCTCACTTCGGTGTGGAACGGTCAGCAGGAGGTCGGCCGCATCGCCGCCGAAACCCTGCTCGACGTCGTCGCCGGCCGCCGCCCCGAACAGACCCGGGTGCTGGTCGAGCCGCAGCTGCGCCTGCGCGAGACCACCTGCCCGCCGGCGGCGTGAACGCCGCCGCCCGGACCCGGAACGAGAAACGGCGCGCCCTCGCGGGACGCGCCGTCTTCGTTTCCCCGCGCCGAAGCGGAGGGCGCCTCAGGCGCCCTTCACTTGCGCGGTGATCTCGGCGACGAGCCCGGCGTCGAGGCCGAGCTTCGTCGCCAGCGCCTCGAGATAGGCCTGCTCCGAGGCCTGATCGGGATCGATGGCGAGGAGCGAGGCGGCATAGAGATGGACCGCCTCCTGTTGATTGGTCGCGAGCGAGGCGACCCGGTCGAGATCGAGCGGCGCCGCCAGTTCGGTGTCGAGGAAGGCCTTGGCGGCCGCCTCGACCTCGCCGACCCGCGCCAGGATCGCCGCCCGCTCGGCCGCGTCGATGTGACCGTCGGCTTTGGCCGCCTGGATCATCGCGATGATCGTCGCGGCGGCGAGCTTCTGCTCCGCCTCGGTCGAGACCGGCGCGGGCATCGACGCCTCCGCCCCGGGAACGGCGGCCGGTGCCGGCGCAGAGGCTCCGGTCGAGCCGCTCTGATAGGATTGATAGGCCTTCCAGGCGAGACCGCCGAGGGCCGCGAGCGAGCCGAGCTTCACGGCGGTGCCGCCGACCTTGCGGCCGGTCTCGGTGCCGACCAGGAGCCCGAGCAGCCCCCCGGCGAGCGCGCCGACGGCGAGGCCGTCGCCCTGTTTGGCGAAGAGATCCTTGGCCTGGGCGACCTTCTCGGCGCCGACATATTGCGTCGCCGTCGCCTCGAGCGAGCCGAGCCCCTCGCCCAACATCGCCTTGCCCTTGGCGATCGTGTCGGCGCCGACGAAACCTTCGACGGTCTTGGTACCCTGATCGATGGTGCTCTGGACGGTGGCCGCGGTCTGCGGACCCAGCAACTGGCCCAGAAGCTTCATGGCGTCGAACATGTCCGATCCTCCTTTGCCGTCGAGGTTCCGTCCCGGCGGTAGGCAGGATCTAAGCACGCGCGCATGACGACACAAGGGCACCTGCCGCAAAGGAAGGGCCGACGCGTTCGATCGCGCCTCAGCAGGCCGGGCCGAGATTGGCCGCCTCGCGCGCCAGCTTCTCGATCCGCCCCCAGTCGCTCGCCGCGACCGCGTCGCCCGGCGCGACCCAGGACCCGCCGACGCAGACGACGTTGGGGAGCGCCAGATAGCGCGACGCCTTGTCCGGTCCGATGCCGCCGGTCGGGCAGAACTTCAGACGCGGCAGCGGCGAGGCGAGCGACTTCAGATGCTCGACGCCGCCGATCGCCTCGGCCGGGAAGAACTTCAGCCGTTCGTAGCCGCGCTCGAGCAGCGCCATCGCCTCCGACGCCGTGGCGACGCCGGGCAGGAGCGGCACGCTCGACCGATCGGCCGCCTCGAGAAGCTTCGGCGAGGTGCCGGGCGAGACCAGAAACTGCGACCCCGCCTCGACCGCCGCCGAGAGCGCCAGTCCGTCGAGCACCGTTCCGGCGCCGACGATCGCCCCCTCCACCGAGGCGAGCGCCCGGATGCAGTCGTAGGCGCGCGGCGTGCGCAGCGTCACCTCGAGCACCGGCAGACCACCGGCGACCAGCGCCCGGCCGAGGCCGACCGCCTTCTCCGGATCGTCGAGGATCAGCACCGGGATCACCGGCGCGCGGCTCATGATGTGGTCGAGAAGGGCGATGTCTTGGCTCATCAGACTTTGGTAGTCCAATTCCATGACGCTGAGAAGACCCGGACGAACGAAGAAGGGGCGCCGAGGCGCCCCTTTCCGATCGACGATCGCAGTCGTGAGGCCGAACCTCACCAGGTTTTCTGCGGAAAGAGCTTGAAGAGCCAGGTCTCGGTCAGGGCGCTGTCGCCGTCGCGCAGATAGGCGCGCAGATCGACCGGATCGGCCCCGTCCGCCTTGATGTCGAACTGCAACCGCCACGCCTTGTTCCAGGTGGTGGTCTCCAGGAAGATCGAGGAGATCTGGCCGCGCGAGGCGGTGATCACCGGCTCGGGCTTGCGATCCTTGGGGAAGCCCTCGAGCGGTCCGCCCGAGAACTCGATCACCATCCGCTTCAGCTCCGGCGGATTGGCGCGGCTGTAGGGGAAGCCGCCGCGCCCGATCCGGGTCGCGGTCGGCCGCGCCAGATTGTTCGGCGGATTGGGTTCGTCGGCGTTCCAATACATCCGATAGCGGAACTCGAGGCTCTGCCCCGCCTTGACCGGCTCCTTCGGCACCCAGAAACAGCCGATGTTGTCGAAGTCCTCGTGATCGGTCGGGAACTCGACCAGATGGAACGCGCCCTGGCCCCACCCGCCGATCGGCTCGATCCACAGCGACGGCCGCCGCTCGTAGTTGAGGTAGCGGTCCATGTAGTGCTGGGGATCGCGATCGCGCTGCATCAGGCCGAAGCCGCGCGGATTGTCGTCGACGAAGGCCGAGGTCGAGGGGCCCGGCGGATTGATCAGCGGCCGCCAGATGCGCTCGCCGGCGCCGGTCCACATCGCCAGACCGTCGCTGTCGTGGGCGCCCTCGCGCCACTCGAGCTGATAGCTCTTGTCGTAGTTGGAGAACCAATACATCGACGTCATCGGCGAGATGCCGAGCTTGCCGATGTCCTTGCGGACGAAGAGATTGCACTCCACGTCGATGATCACGCCCTCGGTGCGGCGGATCGTGAACTTGTAGGCGCCGGTGATCGACGGCCCGTCGAGGAGCGCGTAGACGACGACCGGCTGGGTCTCCGCGCTCGCCGGCTGGAGATAGAACTCGGTGAAGTCGGGGAATTCCTCCGGCTTCGGGCTGGCGGTGTCGACCGTCACGCCGCGCGCCGAGAGCCCGTATTCGCCGAGCGAGCCGATCGCGCGGAAATAGGAGGCACCGAGGAAGGCGCACCAGTCCTTGGTGGTCCAGTCGGGGCGCGACTTGGCCTCGCGGATCTGGAAGCCGGCGAAGCCGGTGTCCTCGGGCAGCTTCGCCGCCGGGCTGTCGTCCGGCATGTCGAAATATTCGGGCTCGTAGAGCACCTCGGCCGCCTTGTCCCCGTCGACCGCGTGCATCTTGATGGTCTTGGGGAAGTACTTGCCGACGGGGAAGAAGGTGACCGGATAGACCCCCTTCTCGTCGGAGAAGAGCGCATGGTCGGAGCGGAACTTGATCTTGCCGTGCTGCTCGTAGCCGATCTGATCGACGATCTCCGGCGCCGGCTTGCGCGGGGCGAGATAGGCCTTGGCGGCCATGTCGCGGGCGCGGCCGACCAGCCCGGAGAAGGAGAAGGCTTTGGCCGGGCCGAACTTCAGCTGCGCGGCGGCCGCCGGGCCGGTGGCCCCCAGCAGGCTCGCGACGGAGGCGGCGACGGCGGCGGAGAGAACGTCACGGCGGGAAGGGGCAGCGCGCATGGATGGTCCTGAGGATCCCTGAAGGTCCGGAACGGAGGCGAGGCCGAGGGAGACGTAGCCTCCGATCCTTCTAATGCGCCGCAAGATCCATCGCAATCGGGCGGAAGAACGGCGACACCGTCAGGATGCATCCTTCCCATGCGGAAAAGGAGTCCGTCTCGAACGTCGGCGGCCGAGGATCGGCGAGAAAGTCGCGCGCTCACGCCGGGAGGCGAGCGATTCCGATGGCGAGACGTCGGCGAGATCGCCGACCCCGCGAGGCACGAAGAGACAAGCCGATCCGACCCGTCCGGCCCGGCGAGACGGGCTCAGAGCTTCGGCTTCCACCGCGTCAGCGTCAGCGCGTTGGTCACGACCGTGACCGAGCTCATCGCCATCGCCGCCCCGGCGAGCGCCGGGGTGAGGTGGCCCATGGCGGCGAGCGGCACGCCGACCACGTTGTAGAAGAAGGCCCAGAAGAGATTCTGGCGGATCTTGCCCCAGGTCGCCCGGGCGATCTCGAGCGCCGCCGCCACCAGCCGCGGATCGGCCCGCATCAGGGTGATGCCCGCCGTCTCCATCGCCACGTCGGTACCCGAGCCCATGGCGATGCCGACGTCCGCCGCCGCCAGCGCCGGCGCGTCGTTGACCCCGTCGCCGACCATCGCCACCACCTGGCCGGAGCGCCGGAGCAGCTCCACCGCCTCGACCTTGCCCTCGGGCAGGACCTGGGCGCGTACCGCGTCGACGCCGACCGCGCGCGCCACCGCCTGCGCCGGCGCCTTGGCGTCGCCGGTGACGAGATGGGACGAGATGCGCTCCGCCGAGAGCCGGGCGACCGCGTCGGCCGCCGTCTCGCGCAGCGGATCGGCGAGCGCCACCAGCCCCAGCGCCTCGTGATCGCGCGCCACCACGACGACGGTCTTGGCCTCGCCGGCGAGGCGACGCGCCTCGCTCTCGAAGAGACGCAGATCGACGTCGAGTTCCTCCATCAGCCGGGCATTGCCGATGGCGATCGTCCGCCCCTCGACGAGGCCGGAGACGCCGCGTCCGACCGAGGCGCGGAACCCGGTCGCGGTCGTCGGCACGATGCCGCGCGCCTCCGCCGCCCGCACGAAGGCGGTGGCGAGCGGATGTTCGCTGGCGCTCTGGAGCGAGGCCGCGAGCCGCAGCATCTCGTCGCCCGATCCCCCGAGCGTGAAGACGTCGGTGACCGAGGGCCGCCCTTCCGTCAGCGTGCCGGTCTTGTCGAAGACGACGCAGTCGACCGCGTGCGCCCGCTCCAGCGCCTCGATGTCGCGGATGAGAATGCCCGCCTTGGCGGCCGCGCCGGTTCCCGCGACCAGCGCCGTCGGCGTGGCGAGACCGAGCGCGCAGGGACACGCGATCACCAACACCGCCACCGCCGGGATCAAGGCCGCCTCGAAATCGTGCCCGGCCAGCCACCACGCCGCGAAGGTGAGGACCGCGATCGCCACGATCACCGGCACGAACACCGCCGCGATCCGGTCGACCAGCTTCTGCACCGGCGCCTTGGCGATCTGCGCCTGTTCGACGAGATGCCCGATCCGGGCGATGGTCGTGTCCTCGCCGACCGCCGTCAGCGTCACCGTGAGCGATCCCGCGCCGTTGATGGTGCCCGCCGTCACCTTGTCGCCGACACCCTTGGCGACCGGCATGCTCTCGCCGGTGACGAGGCTCTCGTCGAGATCCGACGCGCCCTCGGCGACGAGACCGTCCGCCGCCACCCGTTCGCCGGGCCGGACCAGGATCCGCTCGCCGCGCCGCAGCCGATCGACCGAGACCGTCTCCTGCGTCCCGTCGGGGAGGAGCCGCGTCGCGGTGTCGGGGCGCAACTGCATGAGCTTGGCCACCGCCGCGCTCGCCGAGCGCTTGGCCCGCGCCTCGAGGAGCTTGCCGAGAAGGATCAGGGTCAAGACCGTCGCCGACCCCTCGAAATAGAGATGTGGTCCGGCCGCCTCGCCGTGGCGGCCGATCGCCCAGACGGAGAACGCGTAGGCCGCCGAGGTGCCGAGCGCCACCAGCACGTCCATGTTGGCGGAGCGCCCGCGCAGCGCCTTGAAGGCGCCGACGTAGAAGCGCGCCCCGGCGATCGCCTGCACCGGGGTCGCCAGCGCCAACTGAACCCACGGCGTCAGCCAATGGGCATGCGCGCCCCAGGCCATCGGTACCATCGCCACCAGGAAGGGCAGTGTCAGCACGGCGGAAAAGAGGAAGAGCGCGAAGGTGCGCCGCTCCTCGCGGGCCCGCTCCTCCGCCGCCCGTTCGAGCGCCGCGCGCCGCGCCGCGACCGCGGTGTCGCGCGGATGGGCGCCGAAACCGGCGCGCTCGATCGTCTCGACGATCGCGCTGGTCTCCACCCCCGGCGCCACGATCTCCGCCGTCTCGAGCGCCAGATTGACGGTCGCCCGCTCCACCCCGGGCATCCGCCCGAGCACCTTCTCGATGCGCGCCGAACAGGCCGCGCAGGTCATGCCGGTGACGTCGACGACGATCGGCGTCGCGCCGGAGGCGGCGTCGGCGGTCGGGTGGGAGGGGGCGGGAGCGAGGGCATTCATGGGCTCATATTTGCGCTCTTCCGGCCGGAAGGTCGAGAGGTCGCGCGTCCGGTTGCCGGAATGCGCGGTCACATCCGTGTCAGCGCGGATGACCGTTGATCTCGTCGCACCCCAGCGCCTAAGGTCGCCTCGGGGCAAACGAAACGTCGCGCGTCGCCGACACCCCGCAAGAAAAGGATACCCGCACCATGCCGGGAACTCGTGAGGAGCGCCCGGTCGGGCCGCTCGTCGAAGGCTGGAGCGAACGCGCTCGGCCGGTACGCGCCACCATCACAGGCACCCACGGCCGTCTCGAGCCGCTCGACACCGCCAAGCACGGCGCCGACCTGTGGGCGGCGATCGTGGGTCACGATTCGGTCTGGACCTACATGAGCTACGGCCCCTTCGAGACCGAAGGCGCCTTCCTCGCCTGGCTGAAGAGCCGCGAGGAACTGACCGATCCCCTCTCCTTCGCCGTGGTCGACGCCGCCTCCGGCAAGGCGCTCGGCGTCTTGACGCTGATGGAGGTCCGTCCCGCCGCCGGCGTCGTCGAGATCGGCCACATCTTCTTCGCGCCGGTGCTCCAGAAGACCCGCGCCGCGACGGAGGCGATCTTCCTGGCCATGCGCCACGCCTTCGACGACCTCGGCTATCGCCGCTTCGAATGGAAGTGCGACGGGCTCAACGCCCCGTCCCGCGCCGCCGCGATCCGCTTCGGCTTCACCTTCGAGGGCGTGTTCCGCCAGCACATGGTGATCAAGGGCCGCAACCGCGACACCGCCTGGTATTCGATCGTCGACAAGGAATGGCCGGTGGTGAAGGCCGGGTTCGAAGCCTGGCTGAAGCCGGAGAACTTCGACGCCGAGGGCCACCAGAAGGCCGGCCTCGCCGACCTGCGCCCGAAGGCGGCCCACGCCCGCTGAGGTCCGTGGAGCCGAGACGAAGAGAGCCGGCCGGGGGCGACCTCGGCCGGCTTCTTCATGCGTCCCGCTCAGCGCGCCGAGCCGCCGCCGAAGGCCGCGCGGTTCGAGACCCGCATCACGACGAGCGCCAGCACCGCCGCCGCGAGCGGCACGAAGGAGACGGCGAGCACCGTGCTCCACCCCGACGTCGTCAGGAGCCCGCCCGAGGAGAGCGAGCCGATCGTCATCGTTCCGAAGACGAGGAAGTCGTTGAGCGACTGGACGCGCGTCCGCTCCTCCGGCCGGTGGCAGCCGAGCACCAGCGCCGAGGCGCCGACGAAGCCGAAGTTCCAGCCGACGCCGAGCAGGATCAGCATCACCCAGAAATGAGGAACGTCGACGCCCATCAGCCCGGCCGCCGCCGAGAGCGCGATCAGCGTCAGCCCGGCCGCGACCACGCGCGGCGCGCCGAAACGGGTGATGAGATGGCCGGTGAAGAAGCCCGGCGCATACATGGCGATGATGTGCCACTGGAGCCCGGTATTGGCCGATTCCTGGGAGAGCCCGCACATCCGCATCGCCAGCGGCGCGGCGGTCATCAGGAAGTTCATGACCATGTAGGACACGACCCCGCAGATGACGGCGACGACGAAGCGCGGCTGGCGGGCGATCTCCATCAACGGCCGCCCGCCCGCGATCTCGGTCCGGCTCGGCATCGGGATGTGGACGCCGACGAGGACGAGCGCGGAGACGGCCGCGACCGCGGCCTGCGCGACATGGGTCGCGGCGAAGAGATAGGGTGGCCACAGGTCCATCGTATGGGTGACGAGCTGCGGCCCGATCACCCCGGCGAAGACCCCGCCCGCCATCACGAAGGACATCGCCCGCGCCCGGCGCTCGAAGGGCACGCAATCCGCCGCCGCGAAACGGAACGAGAGGACCACGGCCGCATAGGCCCCGCCCAGGAAGGCGGCGAGGCAATAGAGCCAGAACGAGCCGAGGATCACCGCCCCCGTCGCGAGGAGCCCCGCGATCACGCCGGCCCCGGTGCCGACGAGAAAGGCCGCGCGCCGGCCGTGGAGCCGCGCGATCGCCCCGACCGGCAGCGTCGACACCGCCATGCCCACGACGAAGGCGGAAATCGGCAGGGTCGCGAGCGTCTTGTCGGGCGCGAGAATGTTCCCGACCACCGCCCCGGTCGCATAGAAGACCGAGGAATTGGCCCCCGCGAGCGCCTGCGCCGTCGCCAGCCTGAGGACGTCGCGTCCCCCCGAAGGCCCCACCGCCTGCTGAACGGCACTCTCCTCGACGGCGGAACGGGACATCGTCACCTCGATTTCGGCTGAGAATGCGGGCGGAAAGGGGCCCCGGCCGCGAGAAGACCTCGCGGAACCAAACGAGCCGCATCACCTAGCAGAGCCCGCACCCGATGGGAAATGCGAAGGTCGCACGCTCACCGGCACGCGTCGTCGCGGGCGGCGCGGCGGACGAGGAAGCCGAACGATCGCATCGCCTTCTCGTCCCGAGGATCGATCGCCAGGGTCGCGCGGACGTCGTCCTCGGTCGCGCCCATGCGCAGCAGCGCGGCGGCGACCGTCTCGTCGGCGAAGCCGCGCTTCTCGCCAGCCAATGCCCGCGCCCGTTCGCGCAAGGGCTCGCGTTCGTTCGGGATCTCCCGCGCCAGACGGCAGATCGAATTGGCTCCCGCGTTCCAGATGTCCGTCCAGTCCCGCCGACGCGCCGAGGCGGTCCCGGGGATGCCCCGCGACGCCGCCGCCTCGTCCATCATGGCGAAGACCTCCGGCACGATCTCCGGCCCGAACACGTCGAGATGCCTCAGAAGGTTGTTCGCGGCGGTCCGCCGATCGGGATCGCGCATCAGCGCGACCACGGTCGCCCGATGCGGCGCCATGGCCTCTGCCGGCAGCATGGCGAGCGCCCCGGTCGCGATGCGGATCTGCTCGGACCAACGCCCGCGCGCGGCGCCCTCCGGCATCGCCGACAACGCGTCGAGACGGCCGAACAGAGCGGCGGCGAAGGCCACCGCCGTCGCCGGCTGGTCGCGCACCGCGAGCTTCACCGCGAGCGTCGTCGGCTGGAGCAGGTTCACTCGGCGATCGTCCACGATCCGCAGCACACGTCGAGCATCTTCGTCCTCGACCGGATCGTCGCCGACCCGACGGAACGAGGCGATGTTCGCGAGATAATCGGTGATCAGCGTGACGTCGAACGCCGAGGGCACTCCGGGTCCGTCGAGGATCCGGTCGACCGCCGTCGCCTGCGCCGCGCGCAATCCGCTCCGCGCCGACACGTCCGCACCGGCGGTCGACGACGGCGCGACACGCGGGAGGAGATCGAGACCGAGACGCTCGCTCACGAAGGCGCCGAGCGGCGGTTCGCTTTCATGGGGCGCGCGATTGCGACTTCGGCCGAACCGCAGCCAGCCATTGGCCGTCGCGAACTGGTAGCCGGTCAGGATCACCGGCGCGAAGACGCCCGGCGGCGCCGACCAATGAAGGCCGGTCCGGCGATGGTCCTCGACCAGGACACCGTCGCGCCGGCGCCAGAACGACAGGCGCCACGCCGAGAGCGTGTCCGCCCAGACGTCGAAACCGGCCTGATAATCGGAAAGGCCCGAGCGGAGCGTCCCTTGCGCGACGAGCGCATCGGCCACCGCGAGCGTCGCCGGCTCGCCGACGAGACAGTGGCCGCTCGCGATCCTCAGGCGGATCAGCTCCTCCGGCCGGATCGGTTGGACGATCGGGGCTCCCTTCGGGCGCGCCGGTTGCGGAACGTGGATCGGCCGCACGGGTTTGACGTCCACGTCCCCGGGACAGACGTCACGCGTCTCGAACCGCCAGAGCGTGCCCGCCATGGCGTCGGAGGGATCGAGCGCCGGCCAGTCGGGCGAACGCTCCTTCGCCGGCCGCTTGACCGGCGGCGACGCGGCGGTCGCGGCGAACACGCGCCGCACCGCCCCCGTGAGGAGCAGGCGCTGGCAGAGATCGTCGCACGGGTTCTTCACATCCTGCGGAACGCGCGTGTTGCGGAGCACGGCGAGCGTGTCGATGGGACCGACCGCGTCGAGCGCGTCCCGGTCCCCCGCCACCAGCTCCGCCGCGCGTCCGTCGAGCCACGCCTCGACCCGCCACGCGCGCAGCACGAAGACCTCGGCCAGAACCGCCAGCACCAGGAGATGGACGACGACGGCACCGCCACGCCCCTCGCGGAGCCCCCGCCAGACGCCGAACAGCGACCATAGGGCCAGGAGCACCAGAAAGAGCGACGGCAGAAACGCGACGAGAAACGCGAGCGGAATGCCGATCATCGACACGAGGCCGAGGAGAAAGACCATATGGCCGAGCGGCGACAGCGCGACGAGCGCCGCCACGCCGGCGACGACGAGCGTCACGATTCCGGATGTTCGGCCCAGGCGCATGACTCCTCCCGCGGGAGCCGATCATGGACCGGATCGCCTTACCCGAAGGTGACCGAGGCGGGCATCGGAGGCGGAACCGCCCTCACCCCACCGGCCGTTCGTCGGCGATCACCTTGCCGTCCCTCGGCAGCGCGCCCGGCTCCACCCGGACGACGCCGCCCTTGAGCTTGGTCACCGCCTGCAGGGTCGCCGCCACCTTCGCCGGCAGGGCGCCGTCCTCCGTCTCGGTCTCGATGCGGAGCTCCATCGCGTCCTGCTCGCGCTCGCGGGTCACGACCAGCCGCGCCAGCCGGATCTCGGGATGGCGCTTCACCACCCGGTCGATGTCGGAGGGGTCGACGAACATGCCCTTGACCTTGGCCTTCTGGTCCGCGCGGCCCATCCAGCCCTTGATGCGCGGGCCGGTCCGCCCGCAGGGAGAGGCCTCGGTGAGCAGCGCCGAGAGGTCGCCCGTGCCGAGCCGGATCACCGGATGGACCGTGTCCGCCCGGCTCACCACCACCTCGCCGACCTCGCCCGGCGCGACCGCGTCGCTCGTCCCCGGCCGCACGATCTCGAGCACGATCCGCTCGTCGACCACCATCCCCGGATTGACCGAGCCGTCCGGCGCGTCGGTTTCGTAGGCGACGAGCCCGACGTCGGCGATGGCGTAGCATTGCCGCACCTTGACCCCGCGCCCCTCGAGCTCGGCGCGAAGCGTCGCCGGCAGCGCCGCGCCGGTCACCAGCGCCACCTGCAGGGACGAGGTGTCGCGGCCGAGCTCGCGGCCCGAATCGAGCAGGATCTTGAGGAAGTCGGGCGTGCCGACATAGGCGCGCGGCCGATAGTGCTCGATCAGCTCGAGCTGCGCCTCCTTGTTGCCCGGCCCCGCCGGGATCACCGGACAGCCGAGCGCCCGCGCCCCCGCGTCCAGAATGAAGCCGCCCGGCGTCAGGTGATAGGCGAAGGTGTTGAGCACCACGTCGCCCTTGCGGATCCCCGCCGCATGGAGCGCGCGCGCGGTGCCCCACCAGTCGGACGCGGCGCCCTCGGGCTCGTAGACCGGCCCCGGCGAGGTGAAGAGATGCGCCACGCCGGAGAGATCCGACGGCGTGATCTCGGCGAAGGGCCGGTTCTCCGACTGCAACAGCTTGAGCGCGTCCTTGCGCAGCACCGGGATCGCCGCGAGGTCGCGATAATGGCGCATCGCCATCGGCTCGACTTTGGAAAACCGCTTGCGCCACAGGCGCTTGCGCGCCAGATCGGCGATCGCGCCGGCCAGCGCCGCCATCTGCTCGCGTTCGCGCACACGCGGCCCGCGCGTCTCCGCCCGATCGAACCCTCGCGCCATGGGACGTCCCCTCATGCCAGCCAGCGCTTGCGCCGCTTGTAGTGTTTGACTTCCTTGAAACTCTTGCGCCCCGCCGCCGCCACGCCGAGGTAGAATTCCTTGACGTCCTCGTTCTCCGCCAAGGCCTTCGCCTCGCCGTCCATGACGATTCGCCCCGATTCGAGAATGTAGCCGTGGGTCGCCCAACGCAACGCGACCGCCGTGTTCTGCTCGGCGAGCAGGAACGAGACGCCCTCTTGCGTGTTCAGCCGATGGACGATCTCGAAGATCTCGTCGACGATCTGCGGCGCCAGCCCCATCGAGGGCTCGTCGAGCAGGATCATCGTCGGACGCGACATCAGCGCCCGCCCCACCGCCACCATCTGCTGCTCGCCGCCCGAGGTGTAGCCGGCGAGCGACTTGCGCCGCTGCTTGAGGCGCGGAAAGAGCTCGTAGACCTTCTCGAGATCCGCCTTGATCGCGCCGCGTCCGTCGGCCCGGGTGAAGGCCCCGGTCAGGAGATTGTCCTCGACCGTCAGATGGCCGAAACAGTGCCGGCCCTCCATCACCTGGATGCAGCCGCGCCGCACCAGCTCGTTCGGCGAGAGATCCTGGACCTCCTCGCCGGCGAAGACGATCTTGCCCTTGGTCACCTCGCCGCGTTCGGCGTGGAGCAGATTGGAGATCGCCTTCAGCGTCGTCGTCTTGCCGGCGCCGTTGGCCCCGAGCAGCGCCACCACGCCGCCCTTCGGCACCGTCAAGGAGACGCCCTTCAGCACCAGCGCGACGTGGTCGTAGACCACTTCGATGTTGTCCACGGCGAGCAGCGGCCGGGCCGCGGGCGTCGTCTCGGATGTCTTCTCGGACATGGCGTGTCGGTGCCTCGATGAGATGTCGAGTGGGAAAATGCCGTGGACGAAGTGTGGGTCAGACCTTCGCCCACGGCGATCGCCCGGGAGCGGCGAACCGCTCGCGCGCTTCGACGGGCAGCTCGGGGGCCCCCCGTCGATTCGATCGCGACCTCAGCGGCCGCCGCAGGCCTCGGTGCGCGCCGGCCACGGCGCGTTCTTGTCGGCATAGGCCTTGGCGTCGGCGAGCAGCGTCGGACGGATCTTGTCCTTCATCGGCTCGATCCAGTCGGAGACCTTCACCCACTTGGCCCCGTCCCACTGCTGCACGTAGACCGGGTTCTCACCGGAATGGTCGTCGCAGGTGACCTTCATCGGCGCCATGAAGCCCTCGAGCCCCATTTCCTTGATGCGGGCGGCGTCGATGTTGAGCGTCTCGAGACCGGCGCGCATGTCGGCGGCGTCGATCATCTTCTTGCCGGCGATCTTCTGCGCGTTGCGGATCGCCTCGGCGATCAGCATCGAGTTGTAGACGCCGTGGTTGTAGTTGTTCTCACCGATGCGATCCTCGCCCTTCACCTGCGACAGGCCCTTGGCGAAGACGTACTTCTTGATGTCGGCGAGCGCGGGATAGTTCGCGCCGGTGCCGTTGAAGTTGAGCGTCAGGAAGCCCTTGGCGCCCGCGCCGCCGGCCTTGGCGTCGTCGTCGCCGCCGGAGAACCACACGCCGATGAAGCGATCCATCGGATAGCCGATCTTGGCGGCCTCCTTGACGGCGGTCGGGTTCATCGCGCCCCAGCCCCACATGATCATCCAATCGGGGCTGTCCGACTGGACGTTCAGCCACTGCGACGACTGATCCTGCATCTTGTCGCCGGGCACCGGATATTTGGCGAGCTTGAAGCCGTTCTCCTTGGCGAGCTCCTCCAGCAGCGGGATCGGCTCCTTGCCGTAGGGCGCGTCGAGATAGATGTAGCCGATGGTCTTGCCCTTGAGCTTGGCCATGCCGCCCGACTTCTCGGCGATGTACTTGATCGCGACCGAGGCGCCGTCCCAATAGGTCATCGGCGGATTGAACACCCACGGGAAGGTCTTGCCGTCCGCCGCGGCGGAGAGGCCGTAGGCCATGGACAGGACCGGGATCTTGTCGACGCCGGCCTTGGGGATCAGCTGAAGCGTGATGCCGGTCGACCAGGGATTGTAGACGAGCGCGCCCTTGCCCTTGGTGGCCTCGTAGCACTCGACGCCCTTCTGGGAGTTGTAGCCGGTCTCGCATTCCTCGAGCGCCAACTTCACGCCGCCGATGCCGCCGTCGCGCTGATTGAGCATCTCGAGATAGTCGTGCATGCCGTCGGCGATGCCGATGCCCGAACCGGCATAGGCGCCGGTGCGATAGGTGAGCAGCGGCACGTAGAGGCTCTCCTCCGCATGCGCCGTCGAGATCGGCGGCAGGACGGCGGCGATCACCGAGGCCACTGAAAAGGCTAGTCCAAGACGTCCGAACATCTGCGTTTCCTCCGCTCTCGGTGCCGCTCCCCCGTCTCGTTCGCGGGAGATGTGACACCCTGGGCCGTCGTCGCAACGAGGTCCGCCGACCGGCCCGTGCCGGCGGATGGGGGCGCCCCTCACCAGGGGAAGGGCCACACCCGAAGCTTCTGCTTGGTCACCGCCCACAGGCGCGCGAGCCCGTGCGGTTCCACGATCAGGAAGAAGATGATCAGCGCGCCGACGATCATCGAATTGACGTGCTCGACCCGCGCCGACGGCACGTCGATGCCGAAAAGGCCGGGCGCGAACTTGATGACGACCGGCAGCGCCCAGATGAAGGCCGCGCCGAGCCACGATCCGAGCAGGCTGCCGAGCCCGCCGATGATCACCATGAACAGCACCTGGAACGACAGCGTGATGCCGAAGGCCGAGGGCTCGGCCGCGCCCAGCCAGAAGAACACCATCATCGCCCCGGCGACGCCGGCGAGATAGGACGAGACCGCGAAGGCGAGGAGCTTCGCCGGCAACAGCCGCACGCCCATCAGCTCGGCGGCGATGTCCATGTCGCGCACCATCATCCAGGTCCGTCCGATGCGGCCGTGGACGAGGTTCGAGGTGATCCAGGTGAGGAACACGACGAGGCCCAGCACCACGAAATAGCGCGTCAGCGGCTCCGCCTCCGGCCCCGAGATCGACAGGCCGAACAACGTCCGCCGCACCGCCTCGATGGCGCCGGAGGACGAATAGTCGGTGAGCCAGCCCATCCGCACGAAACACCACTCGAGGAAGAACTGCGCCGCCAGCGTCGTCACCGCCAGATAGAGCCCTTTGATGCGGAGCGACGGCAGGCCGAAGATCACGCCGATGCCGGCCGAGAAGACGCCGGAACAGAGGATCCACACCAGGAGGTTCACCTCGGGAAAGGCATTGGCGAGCTTGTAGGCGGCATAGGCGCCGACGCCCATGAAGGCGCCGGTGCCGAGCGAGATCTGCCCCGCGTAGCCGGTCAGAATGTTGAGCCCGATCGCCGCCAGCGTGAAGATCAGGCCGGGGATCAGGATCGAGGTCAGAACGAAGTCGTTCGAGACCAGCGGCAGCACCACCACGGCGATCGCCAGCAACACGAGGATGCCGATCCGATCCTGGCGGATCGGAAACACCGCCATGTCGGCCGCATAGGTCGATTTGAACTGTCCGACTTCACGATAGAACATGGGTCTCGATCCTGAAGCTCGTCGTCATCGAAAGGGAACAAGGGAACCGTAGGGCGGAATAGGCGAAGCCGTATTCCGCCATCGGCGCCCCAGGCGGAATACGGCTGTGCCTATTCCGCCCTACGAGGCCGCGTTCACCGGCGGCGATGGTGTCGTGGTGCATGGCCATCCTCATCCTCACACCCGCTCGATGATCTTTTCGCCGAACAGGCCCTGCGGCCGGAACAGCAGGAAGCCGAGCGCGATCAGATAGGCGAGCCAGCTCTCGATGCCGCCGCCGAGGAGCCGCCCCCAGTAGATCTCGCCGACCTTCTCGCCGATGCCGATCATCAGCCCGCCGACGATGGCGCCCGGCACCGAGGTGAAGCCGCCGAGGATCAGCACCGGCAGGGCCTTGAGCGCGATGATCTCGAGATCGAACGACACTTGAGAGCGCGCGCCCCACATGATGCCGGTGACCAGCGCCACGCAGCCGGCGGCGAACCACACGATCACCCAGATCTTCTCGAGGGAGATGCCGACCGAGAGCGCCGCCTGATGGTCGTCGGCGACCGCCCGGAGCGCCCGGCCGATCTTGGTGCGGGCGAAGAACACGGCGAGGAAGGCCACCATCGCCAGCGCCACCACGGCGGCGGTGATGTCGATCTCCTTCAGGATCAGGTTCTTGCCGAAGAGCGGAACCCGCAGGACGTCGGTCGGAATGCCGAGCGCGCCGGTGATCATCACCTTGGGCTCGCCGCCGAACACCATCTCGCCGAGGCCGACCAGGAACCGCGTCAGGCCGATCGTCGCCATCAAGAGGATGATGTCGGGTTGGTTGACCAGCGGCCTCAACACCAGTTTCTCGATGCCGAAGGCCAGGATCAGCATCGCGACCACCGCCGCCGCCAGGGCGAGCCATGCCGGCATGCCCATCTCGGCGAGGCCCACCAGCGTCAGCGCGGCGAACACCACCATGATGCCCTGCGCGAAGTTGAAGACGCCCGAGGCCTTGTAGATCAGCACGAAGCCGAGCGCGACCAGCGCGTAGAGCACGCCGGAGACGAAACCCTCCCACACCACCTGGACCAGGAAGGTCGGGTTCGTGCCCATGCGGACGAAGGGATCGAGGAAGATCGAGGCGAGGAGATCCATGGGTCGCTTCTCCTCAGTGGGACCGGCCGAGATAGGCGTCGATGACGGTCTGGTCGTTCTGGACCTCGTCGGGCGTGCCGTCGGCGATCTTGCGGCCGTATTCGAGCACCACCACCCGGTCGGAGAGATCCATCACCACCCCCATGTCGTGTTCGATGAGCGCGATCGTCGTGCCGTAGGTCTCGCGGATGTCGAGGATGAAGCGGCTCATGTCCTCCTTCTCCTCGAGGTTCATGCCGGCCATCGGCTCGTCGAGCAGCAGCAATTCGGGCTCCTGCGCGAGCGCGCGCCCGAGTTCCACCCGCTTCTTGAGCCCGTAGGGGAGCTTGCCGACCGGCGTCTTGCGGATGTGCTGGATCTCCAGGAAGTCGATGATCTCCTCGACCTTGGCGCGGTGATCGATCTCCTCGGCGAGCGCCGGGCCGAAGCGCAGGCACTGCCAGAAGAAGCCGCGGGTCATCTTCAGCGTCCGCCCCGCCATGATGTTGTCGAGGGTGGAGAGCCCCTTGAAGAGCGCCACGTTCTGGAAGGTGCGGCCGATCCCGCGCCGCGCCGCCTCGTGCGGCCGGCGCCCCGTCCGCGCCTCGCCGCGATGGACCACGCGGCCGATCTGGGGATGGTAGAAGCCGTTGATGACGTTGAGCATCGACGTCTTGCCGGCGCCGTTCGGGCCGATGATCGCTCGCACCTCGCCCGCCTTGATGTCGAAGGAGACGTCGGTCAGGGCCTTCACGCCGCCGAAGGAGAGCGAGATGTTCTCGACCGCGAGCAACTGCTTGCCGTGTTCGATCGGGGTGAGCCCACTCATTCCGCCGCCTCCCTCTGCGCGGTCGGATGGACCGTCATGTCCTCGATCTTCACGTCGCCGGTGATGCTGCCCTTGCGGCCGTCCTCGAAGGCGATCTCGGTCACCACGTGCTTCTCGGTGGAGCCGTCGTAGAGCGCCTCCACCAGCGGGGCGTAACGATCGGCGATGAAGCCGCGCCGGACCTTCTGGGTCCGGGTCAACTCGCCGTCGTCGGCGTCGAGTTCCTTGTGCAGGACCAGGAAACGGCGGATCTGCGCGCCCGCCATCATCGGCTCGGCCGAGAGATCGCGATTGACCCGGTCGACCGCCGCCCGGATGCGCTCGATGACGCGCGGGTGGCCGGCGAGTTCCTGATAGCTCGCGTAGGTGACGTCGTTGCGTTCCGCCCAGGCGCCGACCGAGCCGAGATCGATGTTGACGAACACCGTCACGAAGTCGCGCTTGTCGCCGAAGGCCACCGCCTCCTTGATGTCGGCAAAGAACTTGAGCTTGTTCTCGATGTATTTCGGCGCGAACAGGGTGCCGTCGGCGAGTTTGCCGACGTCCTTGGCGCGGTCGATGATCTTGAGATGCCCGGTCGCGTCCATGAAACCGGCGTCGCCCGAGCGCACCCAGCCGTCGGGCGTCTTGGTCTCGGCGGTGGCCGCGTCGTTCTTGTAGTAGCCGACGAAGACGCCGGGGCTCTTGTAGAGCACCTCGCCGCTGTCGGAGATCTTGATCTCCACCTCCGGCGCCGGCACCCCGACCGTCTCGGCGTGGATCTCGGCATCGGGCTGCATCGTCACGTAGACCGAGGCTTCGGTCTGGCCGTAGAGCTGCTTCAGATTGATGCCGAGCGCGCGGAAATAGCGGAAGATCTCCGGCCCGATCGCCTCGCCGGCGGTATAGGCGACGCGGGTGCGCGAGAAGCCGTAGCGGTTCTTGAGCGGCCCGTAGACCAGGACCTCGCCGAGCCCGTAGGCGAGACGGTCCATCAGCCCGACCGGCCGGCGATCGAGGATCGCCTCGCCGACCCGGTCGGCCACCTTCAGGAAATGCTCGACCATGCGCTGCTTGACGCGGCCGGCGTCCTGCATCCGGACCTGGGTGCGGGTGAGCAGGCTCTCGTAGACGCGCGGCGGGGCGAAGACGTAGGTCGGGCCGATCTCGCGGCGATCGTCCTCCACCGTCTCCGCGCTCTCCGGACAGGAGACGCAGAAGCCGGCGATCAGCGACTGGGCATAGGAGAAGATGTGGTCGCCGACCCAGGCGATCGGCAGATAGGCGACGACCTCCTCGTTCTCGCCGAGCCGGTCGAAATCGATGCCGTTGCGGGCAGAGATCAACACGTTGTCGAAGGAGAGCATCACCCCCTTCGGCTTGCCGGTGGTGCCGGAGGTGTAGAGCATCACGGCGAGGTCGAAGCCGCGCCCCAGCTCGATCCGCGCCCGCCAGCCCGCCTCGAGCGCGGGATCGCGATCGCGCGCCTCCCGCCCCGACCGCGACACCTCGACGAAGGCGTGGAGCCGGCCGTGCTCGTAGTCGCGCATGCCGCGCTCGTCGTCGTAGATCATGTGGCGCAGCGCCGGCAGGCGATCGGCCACCGAGAGAACCTTGTCGACCTGCTCCTGGTCCTCGGCGACGACGAAGGCGACCTCGGCGTGCTCCAGCACATAGGCCATCTCGTCGGCGACGCTGTCCTTGTAGACCGGCACCGGCACCGCGCCGAGCGACTGCACGGCGGCGAAGGTCCAATAGAGCCGCGGCCGATTGGCCCCGATCACCGCCACCTTCTCCCCCGGCCGAAGCCCGAGTTTCTGAAGGCCGAGCGCGTAGTCGCGCACCAGATCGGCGACCTCGCCCCACGTCCACGTCTGCCAGATGCCGAGATCCTTCTCGCGCATCGCCGGACGATCGCGACGGTTCACGGCATTCCAGATCAACAGTTTGGGAAAGGTGTCCCGTTCGCCGGAACGGGTTTCTCCCGCCGTCGCCATGCGCGTCTTCTCCCCTCGGCGTCTCGCATTCTCACCGAATTTCGGTGGCGCTCGATCGTTCGATTAAATGGGATTAATGCCGAGTTTCGTCTCGGACGCAAGCCTCGAGCGCCGCCCATTCGTCGTAGAGAAGGAAATTCCAGTCAGTCGAAAAAATGCATGCGCACTGCATGTCGATGCCGTCGGAGCGAAAATGAGAAGGCCCGGAGGGCGTTTCTCGCCATCCGGGCCTCGTCGGTTCGAACCGCTTTCTCACGCCGCGGGCGCCGGCATTCCGCCTCCCGCGCGCCTCCCGCGTCATTGCGACGCGTAGAGCAGCCTCGGCAGCCAGGTCGCCAGCGACGGCCATTCCCACAGCACCCACAGCATCGCCACCTGGATGACCACGAAGGGTATCGCGCCGAGATAGATGTGCGACGTCTTGACCTCGGGTGGCGCCACCCCGCGCAGGAAGAACAGCGCCGCGCCGAAGGGGGGATGCATGAACGAGGTCTGGAGATTGACGCTCATCAGCACGCCGAGCCACACCGGGCTCATCGCCGAACCGTCCGGCATCGGCATCTTCAAGAGCACCGGCGCGGCGATCGGCACGACGATATAGGCGATCTCCAGATAGTCGACGAAGAAGCCGAGCAGGAACATCGCGATCATCACGACGATGATCGCCTGAGCCGAGCCGCCCGGCAGCGCCTCGAGGTGACGCGCCACCATCGCCTCGCCGCCGAGGCCACGGAAGACGAGGCTGAAGAAGGTCGCGCCGATGACGATGGTGAAGACCATCGTGGTGATCTCGGTGGTGGTCCGCACCACCGGCCGCAGCACGTCTTCCTTGAAGTTGACCCAGGTCGCGAGCAGCACGCCCGCCGCCAGCACCAGCGACAACACCACCGAGGCGGCGATCGCCAGGAGCTGCGCCGTGGTCGTGTCGGAGCGCCCGAGCCGCATGTCGACGGTGCTCGCCAGGAGAAGCAGCCCCGCCAGCGCCGCCCAGGTCGCGACGAACCACGGCGTGAGGCGCGGCGCCCGGCGCTGGCCGCCGAGCAGCAGCGTGCCGACCGCGCCGACCGAGGCCGCTTCCGTCGGCGTGGCGATGCCGAACAGGATCGATCCGAGCACGCACAAGACGAGCGCCACCGGCGGGATCAGCGCGCCCGCGACTTCGCCGAGCGTCACCTTGCCGAGACCGGCCGGCGCCGGCGGCGAGCTCTTCGGCGAGATGATCGCCACCACCACCTGATAGACGATGTAGAGACTGGCGAGCGCGAGACCGGGGATCAGCGCCCCGGCGAAGAGATCCGACACCGAGACGGTCTCGGGGGCGAAGTTGCCCATGTCGGTCTGCGCGGTCTGATAGGCGTTGGCGAGCACGTCGCCGAGCACCACCAGCACCAGCGACGGCGGAATGATCTGGCCGAGCGTTCCCGCCGCCGCGATCGATCCGGCCGCCAGCTTGGGGTCGTAGCCCCAGCGCAGCATGGTCGGCAGCGACAGCAGCCCCATCGTCACCACCGTCGCCCCGACGATGCCGGTCGAGGCCGCGAGCAGCGCGCCGACCAGCGTCACCGAGATGCCGAGCCCGCCGGGGATGCGGCCGAACAGGCGCCCCATCGTCTCGAGCAGCAGTTCCGCCACCTTGGAGCGTTCGAGCATCACGCCCATGAAGACGAACAACGGCACCGAGATCAGCACCGGGTTGGTCATGATGCCGAAGATGCGCTGCGGCAGCGCCGCCAGGAAGGTCGGGTCGAAGGCCCCGAGCATCCAGCCGATCACCGAGAACAGGATCGCCGTCCCGGCGAGCGTGAAGGCGACCGGGAACCCGGCCAGCAGCACGAGACAGGCGACGACGAACATGCCGACGTCGAGCCATTCGGACACGGATTTCATCGCACCGTCTCCTCGGTCTCGGCATCGTCCTCGGTCAGCGTGGCGATCGCCCGGATCACCGACGAGAGGCCCTGAAGGGCGAGCAGCCCGGCGAAGGCCAGCAATTCCGCCTTGAGCAGATAGAGGAAGGGCAGCCCCGCCGTCTCGCGCGACCCCTCGAGGATGGCGAAGGAGCGCGACACGTAAGGATAGGCGACCCAGAGCAGCAGCCCGGTCACCGGCCACAGGAAGACCAGCGTCCCCACCAGATCGACGATCGCCCGCGCCTTCAGGCTCGCCTCACGGTAATAGATGTCGACCCGCACATGCCCGTCGCGCAGCAGCGTGAACCCGGCCGCCAGCATGAACACCGACGCATAGACGTAGGTGATCCCTTCCTGCAGCCAGACGAAGCCGACGCCGAAGACGTAACGCTGGATCACGACCGCGAACTGCAACAAGACGAGGGCGAACACCCCCCAGGCGATGAAGCGTCCGACCTTGTCGTTCAAGGCCTCGATCGCTGTGGCGATTTTGAGCATGAGATCCCCGGGAGGAACGAAGAACAGCGGGAAGGCCCCTTCATAGACGGGCGAAACCCATCGGTCGAGCACCACGAGCGCGGGAGCCATGCGACCATCGGCTCCGTCTCGTCATTTCGCCGAGGTCGTGGCATATCTGCCGAACGACCGCTCGAGAGCCGGGGCCGTGCCCCCGGCCACTGGTTTCACGCTCGCGAGGTGCCATGACCGCCCGTCCGCTCGTCCTTCTCTCCGCCGACTACAAGGTCATCGACGGCCTCGCCTGGCACATGACGCCGGCGCCCTACATCGAGGGTGTCCTGCACGGTGCCGGCGCCATGCCGGTGCTGCTGCCGGCGCTCGGCGGCGCGCTCGACCTCGACGCCATCCTCGCCCGCATGGACGGCGTGCTCCTGACCGGATCGCGCTCCAACGTGCATCCGAGCCTCTACGGCGAGGAGCCGACCCTCGGCCACGAGCCCTACGACCCCGCCCGCGACGCCACCACCCTGCCGCTGATCCGCCGCGCCATCGATCTCGGTGTGCCGCTCCTCGCCATCTGTCGCGGCTATCAGGAGCTGAACGTCGCGCTCGGCGGCTCGCTCCACACGGAGATCCAGACCTTCGAGGGCCGCATGGACCACCGCGCCCCCGACACCTCCGACTGGGACACCCGCTTCGCCATCCGTCACCCCGTCCACATCGTCCGCGACGGCTGCATCGGCAAGATCTTGGACGCCGACAGCGTCGACGTGAATTCGCTCCATCGCCAGGGCCTCGCCCGCCTCGCCGACCGCTTGGCGATCGAGGCGACCGCGCCCGACGGCACCATCGAGGCGGTGCGCGTGGTCGACGCGAAGGCCTTCGCCGTCGGCGTCCAGTGGCATCCCGAATATTGGGTGCGGACCGACGGCCCCTCGGCCAAACTCTTCGCCGCCTTCGGCGCCGCCGTGCACGAGCGCGCCGCCGCGCGCGGGTGACGGAGGGGCCGATCGGCGAGAGCCCGTTCGGCCTTTGGCGAACGCTGCCCCTCTCCGTCGCGACCTCGCGCGGAGACCTTCATGGTGAGGTGCCCGGTCGAAGACCGGGCCTCGAACCACGAAGCGCTAGAGGCACGGCCTCCGGGGATCGCGGCCGGGTCTCGGGCGATCGTGCCCATCGGCCCTTCGCCCTTCGAGGCTCGCTCACGCTCGCGCCTCAGGGTGAAGCGCCTCCGCACCGGGAGCCCTGTTCGGCGGCTCTCGGCCGCCGCCCATCTCACGATCGAGAATCGATCGGCCGCCTTCAGCCGCCGATCGGGCCGCCCCAGATCGCCGCGCCGGTCAGGAGCGTGCCGGCAGTCAGGACGAGCAGCGCGCCGGTCACTTCCGCCGTGCGCAGGATCCGCATCGGCCACGGCCCCTCGTCGCCGGCGATCTTGAGCGCCAGATTGCGCGCGCTGACCGCGAGCGAGGCGAGAACCGACACGGTGAAGCCGGTGCCGAGCGCCATCGCCATCACCGAGGCCATGCCGGGGCCCGGCATCTTCTGCGCGAAGGCGAAGACCAGAACGATCAGCGCCCCGGTGCAGGGCCGGATCCCGACCGCCGCGATCGCGCCGAGCGCCTTCTTCCAATCGAACGGCCCCTTGATCAGCGAGGGATCCGGCATGTGCGACACGCCGCAGGGACAGGCCTGCGGCACCGCCGCCGGATCGCCGCCGATCGCGCAATCGACCACGTCCGCCTCGCTCGCCACGACCGGCGCGGCGCGCGCCGCCCGGCGCGCCCGCACGATCGGCTCGACGATCTTCACCCAGGCGAGCCACAGCCCGAGCCCGAGGATCGCCGCCGCGCTGGTGCGCTCGAGCGCCGTCGTCGCGTCGGTCATCTGCAATGCCGTCAGATTGAAGATCAGGATCGCCGAACCGACCAGGAGGATCGCCATCGCCCCCTGCACCACCGCCGAGATGAAGGCGAGCACGATGCCGCGCTTCAGCGTCTCGTCGTTGGCGAGCACGTAGGAGGTGATCACCGCCTTGCCGTGACCGGGGCCGGCGGCGTGGAAGATGCCGTAGAGAAACGAGAGCCCGATCATCCACCAGCCGGCGTGCGGCTGGGTCTTCATCGCTCTGAGCCCGTCCTTCAGCGCCAGATAGAAGACGCTCTGCTGATGGACGATCCAGGCGAAGATCGTGCCGCGCGGCGCCGAGGCGCCGAGCTCCGGATTGCCGACCCCGAAAGGCCCGGCCTGGGCGAAGGCCGGCGCCGCCGTGACCATCACCGCGAGCCCGAGGACGATCGCCACGATCGCCCATCCGTGGAGCCGCCGGGCGCTCACGGGCACACCACCGTCATGCGATTGGCGAGATCGGAGGTCATCGCCTTGAGATTGGCCGGCAGTTCGCGCTCGCTCGCCGGGATCTGGCCGAGGATCGCCGCGGTCGCCGGATCCGGCGCGTCCTTGCGCTTGAGGTTCGCCTTGCAGTTGGCCGGCGCGTTCTCGAGAACGATCGGGTCCTTCTCGACCATCTGGAAATCGACGAAATAGCCGGGATCGAACACGTCCAGCGTGACCCCGGCAGCGTCCGGCTTGATCGGCTGCATCAGATTGAGCGTGTAGAACAGCGTCAGATAGCCGTCGGCCGACTGCAGCCAATATTCGGTCGGGATCTTGAACCCGGTGCGGCGTCCACCGACCCGAAGGAAGGTGAAATACTCGTAGTCCTTCAGCGAATCGACATTGACCTTGGCGAGCGGCTGCAATTCCTCGACGGTGAGGATGCCGTCGCCGTTCTTGTCGAGCCCCTGGGAGGCGAAGGCGGAGAAGGCGTCGTCGAAACGCCAGATCTGACGCACCGCGACGATCCGCCCCTCCGTGTCGAACACCACCTGGCTGCGCGCGTCGACGAAGACGTGCGGATGGGCCGCCGCCGGCGCCGCCACGCCGATCACGGCACCGACCGCCGCGACGGCGCTGAGGACGAGGGATCGCAACGACATGGGGCCTCCCGGCGGTTCCGCTGCCCGGCAGCGGTGGCTACGCGAATCGCGAGGGGATCATCGCATTGCGGCGAAGGCGAGGACAGCGACGCGACACCGCGCGACGCCGGCCCTCACATGCAGGGGTCGCGCCGTTTGCGTCGCTCGAACCAGCCGACCAGAAAATCGACGAAGACCCGCACCTTGGCCGAGAGATGGCGGCGATGCGGATAGACCGCGTTGACGGTCAGGCCGGTCAGCTCGAACTCCTCGAGCAGGGCGATGAGCCGCCCGTCCTGGATCGCCCGCGCCACCGCGAACAGCGGTACCCGCGCCACCCCGACCCCGGCGATCGCCGCCTCGGCGGTCACCTGCGGCCCGTTGACGTTCATCCGCGGGCTCACCGCCACCACCACCCGCTCGCCGTCGACGATGAAGGGCCAATGGTGCCAGTTGCGCGCGTTGGTGTCGCAGATCGCCGGCAGTCCGAGGAGATCGTCCGGCCGCGCCGGGCGCCCATGCGCCTCGATCCACGCCGGCGCGGCGCAGGTCACCACTCGAAAGGCGGCGAGGCGCCGGGCGATCAGGCTCGAATCGGCCGGCTCCGAGACCCGGATCGCCACGTCGAACCCCTCCTCGACCAGATCGACGAAGCGATCGTCGAGCCGCAGATCGATGGTGATGTCGGGATGCTCGGCCATGAACTCGACCACCGCGCCGCCGAGCTCGGCATCGCCGTAGGAGCGCGGCGCCGAGATGCGCAGATGCCCGCGCGCCTGGGTGTGGGTGTCGCGCACCGAGGCGGTGAGGTCCTCGAGCCGCTGTAGGAGATCGACCGCCTCGCGGTGATAGGCGATGCCGGCCTCCGTCGGCGAGAGCTGCCGCGTCGTCCGATTGAGCAGGCGAACCCCCAGCTCGTCCTCGAGATCGCGGACGTATTTGGAGAGCAACGCCTTCGATTTGCCGGCCTTGCGCGCGGCCGCCGAAAACCCGCCCGCGTCCACCACCTGCACGAAGGCCTGCATGCGCGTCAGCGTGTCCATCACCGTCTCCGCTCGCCGAACGATCTTCGGGAAATCCTACTCGATCGTCTCCGATTTGCCATCCCCGAGACGTCCGGCGCCGGCCGCGCGCGGGCTCCGCCGCGCCGCCGCGGATTCCGTGAATTCCCTCGATCGGCCCGTGACTTGCCCGGGGGTGGAAAATCTCGGTCCGTCATCGAGAATTCACTTGTGTCACCGGGCGAACGGCCCTATATCCCGGCTCGCCCAAATTCGCACGTGCCTGTGGCCGCGTGCCGGTCGATGGGGTTCCGGGGACAAGAGGCCTGGGAACGTCATCGGGGCAACCGGCAGCCGGAGTTAACCGGCGCACCTCGTGTCTCACACGGGGGACGTGGCTTGAAGCAACGACGTAGAGGGCTTTTTTGGTCTCTGCCGGCTCGTCCAAAGGCCGGGGTTACTGAAGAGGCAACTACTTCCTTGCCGGCGTGCGGACGGGTCCTCCCATCCAAGCCATGGCAGCAACGTCCGTGATCGAGCCGCTCCGCGTCTCGTGACCGGAAGGGTCCGCGCCCCTCTCCTCAGCGCGGGTTCGGGTCGGCGTCACACCGCCGGCTCATCGGGTGCTCGTCACCGTCGTTCGGTCGTCTCCAAAGCGATCGTCGGCGCGGGATGTGCTCCCCGAACACTTTCGCGCGTCGCCGCGCGGAGGAAACGCCCGAGAACGGCCGAAAGGCCCGATGCGGGGATGACCGAACGCCGACGGCATCGTCGGCACGCTTGGAAGACCCGGGAAGGACCCCGCCATGACCGCTCGCATCCGTGAATTCCTCCGCACCCGCCGTCCCGATGGTCCCTGCCTGGTGGTCGACCTCGACGTCGTGCGCGAGAAATACATGTCCTTCGCCAAGGCGATGCCCGACACCCGCGTCTTCTACGCGGTGAAGGCCAACCCGGCGCCGGAAGTGCTGGCGCTGCTCGCCGAGATGGGCTCCTGCTTCGACACCGCCTCGGTCGCCGAGGTCGAGATGGCGCTCGCCGCCGGCGCCACCCCGGACCGCGTCTCCTACGGCAACACCATCAAGAAGGAGCGCGACATCGCCCGCGCCTTCGAGCTGGGCGTTCGCCTCTACGCGGTCGATTGCGAGGCCGAGGTGGAGAAGGTCGCCCGCGCCGCTCCCGGCTCCAAGGTCTTCTGCCGCATCCTGTCGGACGGCGCCGGCGCCGAATGGCCGCTGTCGAAGAAGTTCGGCTGCGTGCCGGAGATGGCGCCGCGCGTGCTCGAGCATGCCCATCGTCTCGGCCTCGAGGCCTATGGCGTGTCCTTCCACGTCGGTTCGCAGCAGCGCGACACCGGCGCCTGGGACGCCGCCGTGGCGTCGGCCGCCGGCATCTTCCACGAGATGGCCGATCGCGGCATCCACCTGCGCATGGTGAACCTCGGCGGCGGCTTCCCGACCCGCTATCTGAAGAACGTGCCGGCGGTGCAGGCCTATGCCCAGGCGATTTCCGACGCCATCCTGACCCACTTCGGCAACCACGTCCCCGAGACCATCATCGAGCCGGGCCGCGGCATGGTGGGTTCGGCCGGCATCATCAAGACCGAGGTCGTGCTCATCTCCAAGAAGAGCGACGACGACGAGGTCCGATGGGTCTATCTCGACATCGGCAAGTTCGGTGGTCTCGCCGAGACCATGGACGAGGCGATCCGCTACCCGATCAAGACGGCCCGCGACGGCGACGAGATGAGCGCCTGCGTGCTGGCCGGCCCGACCTGCGACAGCGCCGACGTGCTCTACGAGAAGGACCCCTACTTCCTTCCCGTCAGCCTCGAGATCGGCGACGAGGTTCTGATCGAGGGCACCGGCGCCTATACGACCACCTATTCGGCGGTCGCCTTCAACGGTTTCGCGCCGCTGAAGAGCTACGTCATCTGAGGATGACCGATCGGGGGTGAGCCCACCCCCGGCCTCCCGCACCGTTCCCGACCGGCCGGCCCTCCGGGGCTCGGCACGAGGGTCGTCGTCCACTCGCTCGCCCGAGGACCTCGACCGTGATCCACGTTCGTCCCCATCTCGCCGTCGCCACTCCCGCCTTCCACGTCCGTGACGAGATCGACACCGATTTCGCCGCGCGCGAAGCCCTGCTCGACGCCGCCTTCGGCCCGACCCGCTTCGCCAAGACCTGCGAGCGCCTGCGCGAGGGCCGCCGCCCCGCCGAGGGTCTCGCGCTGGTCGCGGAGGGTGCCGACGGCCGCCTGATCGGCACCGTCCGGTTGTGGCACGTCGAGGCCGGATCGGCCGGCGCCGCCCTGATGCTCGGTCCCATCGCGATCGATGCCGAGGCCCGTTCGCTCGGCCTCGGCGGCGCGCTGATGCGGGTCGCCATCGATCGCGCCCGGCGCTTCGGTCATCGCGCGATCGTTCTGGTCGGCGACGCGCCCTATTACACCCGCTTCGGCTTCACCCCCGAGGCGACCCTCGGCCTCGACCTGCCCGGCCCGGTCGATCGCGCCCGCTTCCTCGGCCTCGACCTCGTCGACGGCGCGCTTTCGGGCGCCTCCGGGAGGGTCGACGCGACCGGCGCCTTCGAGGCGATCGCCCGCGCGGCGTGAGACGGGGCCGGCGCGATCCCGCGCCCGGCCCCTCGCGCGTCGACGAATGGACCGATGGGAATCCCGGTGACGGGAGGATACGCTCTCTCCGATTGCATATGATCGGAGTGCACCATGAAGTTTATTCTCCCCCTCGGCCTCGCGCTGCTCTTCCCCGTCACCGCCGAGGCCGCCAGCAAATGTTTCACCCCGCGATTCGTCTCCCTCGTCGGCCAGACCGTCAACGCCCAGATGATCGCCGAGAGTGGCCGGTCCTGCAGCATCGGCCTGGTAAGCTCCGACGGCCCCGTCAAGTCGACCTGGATCTCGACCCAGGCCCGCAACGGAACCGCCACGGCGACCGGCACCTGGGTCTCCTACAAGTCGAGACCGGGTTTCACCGGCCGCGATTCCTTCACCTATTCCCGCACTCTGATCGACCGATATGGCAAGCCGGGAACCAAGATCGTCGTGGTGAACATCGAGGTCGTCCATTAGGACGCCCGGCCGGCGGGCTCTCCCGCGCCCGCGCCCTGAACGGCCGGGGCGAACTCGGCCGTGTGGCGGCGCGAGCCGTCCGGCCCTCGATTGGCATCGCTCCTGCTTGGGGGTGCGCCATCGCCCCCTCGCGCGCGTCGCGGCGAGCGGATCGTCGCGTGCGTGTCGCGAAGGAGACGAACATGACCACCCCGACCGACGTCGATGCCCCGCGCGACGCCTTCGACATTCTCGAGGGCGCCCGCGCCGCGCGGAGCGAGCCGGAGCGCTCCGAGGCCGCCGTCCTCGCCGCGCTCCAGGCCGCGCCCGACGACCGCGCCGTGCGGATGGGCGCCTACAAGTTCTATTTCTACGCCGGCCGCCTCGCCGAGGCGGTGCCCCATGCCGCCTGGTGCGTCGCCGACGGCGCCCGTGCCCTGGCGATCTCGCCCGATTGGCGCCGCCTCGCCCCCGGTTCGGTCCCCTGCGCCGGCTACGAGAAGGCACCGCGCTTCTTCGTCCAGTCGCTCGTCGCCCTCGGCTATTGCCGGACCCGGATCGGCGAGATCGAGGCCGGCCTCGAGGCGCTGCGGAAGGCCGCCGAGATCGACCCGACCGACACGTTCGGCGTCCGCCGCCTGATCGCCGTGATCGAACGCGGCGGCCTCGACGAGGACTGAAACCCCCGCGAAGCCCCGAATGACGGTCCTGCGACGCGGATTCCCGTTGACCCGCCGGCCGTCGCCCTGTTTTGTGATCACGAATTCCGCATCCGGCCGCTCGGCCGAGCGCGGCCCTCTTCGACGTCGCCGCCGCGACACGTGTTTCCCCGGTCGCCCCTGCGACCTCTTCTTCCCAGGTCGCCCGTGCGACCAGCCCCGAACCCCAGGAGTTGAAACGAATGAAGACTTGGCCGATCTACGGCGAAATCACCGGCCCCATCGTGATGATCGGCTTCGGTTCGATCGGCCGAGGCACCCTTCCCCTGATCGAACGCCATTTCAAATTCGACAAGTCGCGTCTCGTGGTGATCGACCCGTCCGACGCCGACCGCAAGCTCGTCGACGAGCGCGGCTACGCCTTCGTCCATCAGGCGGTCACCAAGCAGAACTATCGCGAACTGCTGCTGCCCTTCCTCACCGCCGGCGAGGGCCGGGCCTTCATCGTCAACCTGTCGGTCGACACCGGCTCGCTCGACCTGATGAAGTTCGCCCGCGAGAACGGCGCGCTCTACATCGACACCGTGGCCGAACCCTGGCTCGGCTTCTATTTCGACAAGAACGCCACCACCGCCGACCGCTCCAACTACGCCCTGCGCGAGGCGGTGCGGACCGAGAAGGCCGCCTCCCCCGGCGGCCCGACCGCGGTCTCCTGCTGCGGCGCCAATCCCGGCATGGTCTCGTGGTTCGTCAAGGCGGCGCTGCTCGACATCGCCCGCGACACCGGCGCGACGGCGGAGAAGCCGACCACCCGCGAGGGCTGGGCGAAGCTGATGCAGTCGCTCGGCGTCCACGGCGTCCACATCGCCGAACGCGACACCCAGCGCTCCAAGAACCCGAAGCCGGCGAACGTCTTCGTCAACACCTGGTCGGTCGAGGGCTTCATCTCGGAAGGTCTGCAGCCGGCCGAACTCGGCTGGGGCACCAAGGAGACCTGGAAGCCCGACAACGCCCGCTCCCATGAGAAGGGCTGTCTCGCCGCGATCTATCTGCTCCAGGCCGGCGCCAACACCCGCGTCCGCACCTGGTGCCCGACGCCCGGCGCCCAGTACGGCTTCCTCGTCACCCACAACGAGGCGATCTCCATCGCCGACTACTACACCGTCGGCGACAAGGCGGCCCCCGAGTTCCGCCCGACCTGCCACTACGCCTACCATCCCGCCAACGACGCCGTCCTGTCGCTGCACGAGATGTTCGGCGCGGAAGGCCGCAAGCAGCCGGCGCAGCACATCCTCGACGAACACGAGATCGTCGACGGCATCGACGAACTCGGCGTGCTCGTCTACGGCCACGCCAAGAACGCCTATTGGTACGGGTCGCAGCTCTCGATCGAAGAGACCCGCGTGCTCGCCCCCTACCAGAACGCCACCGGCCTCCAGGTCTCCTCGGCCGTGCTCGCCGGCATGGTGTGGGCGCTCGAGAACCCGATGGCCGGCATCGTCGAAGCCGACGAGATGGACCACGAGCGCTGCCTCGAGGTCCAGACCCCCTACCTCGGCCCGGTCTGCGGCTACTACACCGACTGGACCCCGCTGGAAGGGCGCCCCGGCCTCTTCCCCGAAGACATCGATACCGCCAACCCCTGGGCCTTCCGCAACGTTCTGGTGCGCTGAGCCTTCCTACAATTTCAATAGGCATGGAAAACCCGGAGAACACCACTCCGGGTTTTTCTTTACGTGACCGAATACTGACGCAACGTCAGGCCTTTAAAACACCTCGACAACGAAAAATTTACCCGTGCGGAGGAGATTATCGGCGAAAATCGAGAGGATTCCCCATGAAGAACGTCTCCATTGCCGCGAAGTTGGCCATTCTCTTCGCGATGACCGCCGCGTTGTCGCTCGTCGTCGGCGCGGTCGGTCTGTGGGCGGAATCTTCTCAGCGCGCCCTCGGCGAGGACATGCGCCAGGCCTTCCTCGGCCAGGCCTATGTCGAGCGCATCAATGGCCTCGTCTATGCGGTGGTGATGGACAGCCGCGGCGTCTACATGTCCGCCGATCCCAAGAAGCTCGCCAAGTTCGCCGACGGCATGGCCAAGAATCTCGACCGGATGACGCAGGAAGTGGCGGACTGGAGGAAGGACGTCGCCCCCGCGCTCCGTTCCCGCTTCGACGCCCTCGAGAGCCGCGTCGCCCAATTCCGCGAGTTCCGCCTGGAGACCGCCCGTCGCGGCCGCGAGATCGGTTACGAGGCGGCCCGCGAGCACGGCGACAACGACGCCAACCGCTCCGTCCGCTCCGCCCTCAACAAGGATCTCGAGGCCCTCGCCGAAGGCCTCTCCGATCAGGCCGCCGCCGCCTCCGTCCGTCTCGACACGCTCACCGAGCGGTCCCGCCTCATGGTCGCCCTGTCGATCGGCCTCGCCGTGGTCGTCGGCCTGTTCGGCTTCTGGCGCGTGCGCTCCGACGTGACCAAGCCGATCGAGCGGCTCGTCGCGGTGATGGCTCAGATTTCCGCCGGACGCACCGACGTCGAGGTGCCCCTGCGTGATCGTGGCGACGAGATCGGAGCGATCGCCGCCGCGGTCGCCGAATTTCGCGCGACCGTCGAACGGTCCGACACCATGAAGGCGAGCCTCTCCGACGAGGGCCGCGCCCGCGCCGAACGCCAGACCAAGATCGACACGGCGATCACCGCCTTCGACCACGAGATCCGTGACCTGACCACCGAACTCGGCCGCGCCGTCGAGACCCTGTCCGGCGCCGCCCGTCATCAGATCGAGTCGACCCAGGGCGCCGGCGCCCGCGCCCGCGACGTCGCCGGCGCCTCCGAACAGGCCGCCGGCAACGTCCAGACCGTCGCCGCCGCCGCCGAGGAACTCTCCGCCTCCGTCGCCGAGATCAACGCCCGCGTCGTCGACGCGACCGGCACCGCCCGCACCGCCGTCGACACCGCCGAGCGCTCCGCCGCCGCCGTCCAGGGCCTCGCCGGCTCGGCCCAGAAGATCGGCGAGGTCGTCGGCCTGATCCGCTCGATCGCCGAACAGACCAACCTCCTCGCCCTCAACGCCACCATCGAGGCCGCCCGCGCCGGCGAGAGCGGCCGTGGCTTCGCCGTCGTCGCCAACGAGGTCAAGGCGCTCGCCGACCAGACCGCCAAGGCGACCGAGGAGATCTCCGCCCAGATCATCGAGATGCAGTCGACCACCCGCGCCTCGGTGGCGGCGATCGAGGAGATCCGCGCCACCATCCGCGCCATCGACGGCATCACCGTGTCGGTCGCCGCCGCCGTCGAGGAACAGAGCGCCTCCACCAACGAGATCGCCCGCAACGTCAATCACGCCGCCTCCGCCACCCGCGAGGTCGATCACAACATCCGCGAAGTCGACGTCGCCATGGGCGAGACCGCCCGCAGCGCCGAGAGCCTGCTCGATCTGGCCGTCGGCCTCGACCGCCGCTCCTCCGACCTGCGGTCCCGCGTCGACGCCTTCCTGCGCACCATCGCCGCCGCCTGAGAGCCCGGCGCGACCGGCCGGACGAGACCCACACCGTTCCCGTCCGGCCACGACCTTTGCGACGGTAACCGCTCCGAAACGCCTCTCGGTTACGGTGGCCGTCGGGAACGGGGGAACGAGATGCGTGGTCTGGTCGGATATGTCGCAGCAGCCGTGATCGCCGCGATGGTGGCGACCGCGTGGACGCTGCTCCAGAGCGACGGCCAGTCGCTGATCGCCTCGTTCCGCATCCCCGACTCGCTCGCCGGCATGATGCCCGACCTCGCCATCGGCATGCGTCGCCTGATCGGCTATTACAACGAGACCGGCCGCCCCATGACCGTCCTCATCGACGTCCCGGCCGGCGTGCTGATCTTCCTGGTCCTGAACATCCCCGGCGCGATCTTTCTCTGGGCCGCCGAGGGCGCCTGGGGCAAGGCGCCGAGCTGGCGCACCATGAAGCCCCTGTGGGGCGGCCTCGCCTATGCGGTGATGGCCGCGACCTTCGTCATGCTCTGCATGAACTACGGGCTGCCGCCCTTCTCGAGCCTGCGCATCTCGCCGATCGGCGCGACCCTCGCCGCGCTCTTCGCCGGCGCCATCCTCGGCCTCACCCCGCCGCCGGAACCGAAGATCGACGACTGGACCTATTGAGGTCGACCCGCGCCGGCGACGGCGGGATCCCTCACCGCCGGATGTCGATCACCCCGGCCTCGCCGCCCTCGCCGCCGAAGGCGATACGGACGCCGGCCGCGTCCCACGCCAGCGCCGAGACGGGCGAGCCCTCCGGCTTGCGCAGCAGCACCTCCGCCGCGTCGCCGAAGCGCACCGCCATGATCATGCCGTCGTCGTAGCCGATCGCCACCACGTCCTCGCTCGGATGACAGGCGACGGCGGTGACGATGCGATCGCGCGGACCGAGCTCGAGCGGGGCCTTGCCCATCGGCCCGTCCTTGGAGAGATAGGGCCAGAGGATCGCCGCATTGGCGCCGGAGGTGGCGAGGAAGCGCCCCTTGGCCGACCACGAGATCGACTTCACCTTGGTCGGATAGCCGGTCATCCGCATGTGCTTCATGTCGTCGATGCGCCAGCCGTGCAGCGCCGGCTCCTGCATCGTCGTCACCAGGAAGCGCCCGTCGGGCGAGGCGGAGATGCCGGTGTGCGCGCCCTTCCACGGCAGATCGACCGGGGCCCCCTTGGCGGTGACCCAATGCAGCATCGCCTTGTCGGTGGTCGCCGTGGCGAGCCGGAGCCCCTTGGGCAGGAAGCCTACGCCGCCGACCGCCTTCTCGTGCGGAAACTCCACCACGGTGCCGTCGGCGAGCCGCACCCAGGCCATGCGGCCGGAGGCGGTGGCGATCGCCCCCTGCGGCCCCTCGGCCAATTGGTCGAGCCACTTGCCTCGTCTCTCGAAGAGGGTCTCGGTGGTGCCGTCGGCGGCGGTGCGGACCACCCGTCCGTCGTCGCCGGCGGTCAGCAGGCCCTTTCCGTCGGCGGCGACGCGGGCGGCGAGAATGCCGCCGTCGTGCGCCTCGACGGTCAGATCCATCTCGCCGACGACGAGGCGGACGTGCCCGTCACCGAGCGCGAAGACCGGCGCCTCGCCGAGGAAGCCGGAGGCGACGACATAGGCGTCGAAACTGCGCGGATCGATCGTCGGCATCGGGTCAGGCCGCCTTGCAGGCTTCGAAACCGGCCTTCAGCGCGGCGAAGTCGAGATCACGGCCGATGAAGACCAGACGCGTGCGGCGCTCCTCGTCGGGCTTCCAGTCGCGCTGGTGATTGCCCTCGACGATCATGTGGACGCCCTGGACGACGTAGCGTTCCGGATCGTCCTTGAAGGCGATGATGCCCTTCATCCGGCGGATGTTGGGGCCCTGTTCCTGGGTCGCCCGGTTGACCCATTCGAAGAACGGCTCGGGCTCCATGTCGCCGGCCTCGAGGCTGATCGACTTCACCGTCTCGTCGTGGCTGTGATGATCGGCGACGAGGAATTCCGGCTCGACCAGAAGGATCCGGTCGAGGTCGAAGGCGCCGCGATCGAGCACCTCGCCGAGATCGACCGCGCAGCGCTCGGTCTCGACGATGCGAGCCTGCGGATTGATCGCCAGGATCTCCGCCTTGACCCGCGCCAGTTCCTCGGCGTCGACGAGATCGACCTTGTTGAGCAGGATCACGTCGGCGAAGGCGACCTGATCCTCGGCCTCGGGGCTGTCCTCGATGCGGGCCATCAGGTTCTTGGCGTCGACCACGGTGACGATCGCGTCGAGACGGGTCTTGGCGCGCACTTCGTCGTCCATGAAGAAGGTCTGAGCGACCGGCGCGGGATCGGCGAGACCCGTGGTCTCGATGATCACCGCGTCGAACTTGCCCTTGCGCTTCATCAGGCCTTCGAGAATGCGAATGAGATCGCCGCGAACGGTGCAGCAGATGCAGCCGTTGTTCATCTCGAAGATTTCCTCGTCGGTGTCGACGACCAGGTCGTTGTCGATGCCGACTTCGCCGAACTCGTTGACGATCACCGCATATTTCTTGCCGTGATCCTCCGAGAGGATGCGATTGAGGAGGGTCGTCTTGCCGGCACCGAGATAGCCGGTGAGCACGGTGACGGGAATGGCCGAAGAGGCGGCGGACGTCATCGAGAGGGGTTCCTTGTCTCTCACGAAGCCCACCGCCGGGCGATCGATCACGAATCGACCATCGCCGCCGTCAGGAGCTTCACGTTGTTGCGGACCATATCGACATATGTGGAGGCCGGTCCACCCTTTGGCGAGAGGCTGTCGGAATAGAGTTCGCCGCCGAGGACGACACCCGTCTCCTTCGCGATCCGCTTCACCAATCGACCGTCCGTCATGTTCTCGATGAAGACGGCGGTGATGTGTTCACGCCGGATCTGGCGGATCAGCGCGGCGACCGCCTTGGCGGAGGGCTCGGCGTCGGTCGACAGACCCTGCGGCGCCACGAATTCGATGCCGTAGGTCGTGGCGAAATAGCCGAAGGCGTCGTGGGAGGTGATGACCCGCCGCCGTGCCGCCGGCACCGCCGCGATCTTCGCCCGCACCTCGGCGTCGAGGCCGGCGAGTTCGCTCGTGAAGGCGGCGGCATTGGCGGTATAGACCTCGCGCCCCTCCGGATCGGCGACGATCAGCGCGTCGCGAATGTTCGCCACGTAGAGCTTCACGTTGTCGATCGACTGCCAGGCATGAGGATCGAAGGCACCGTGATCGTGGCCGTGATCATGATCATGGCCACCCTTGGCCTCGGCGCCGTGCGCCTCCTCCTCGTCCTCGGCCTTCTGCGGCACGACGCCCTTGGAGGCGACCACCACCGCCGCCCGGGTTCCCGAGGCGGCGACCAGACGATCCATCCACCCCTCGAAGCCGAGCCCGTTGACGAAGACGAGTTTCGCGGCGGCGAGCGTCTTGGCGTCGCTCGGCTTCGGCTGGAACACGTGCGCGTCGCCGTTCGGCCCGACCAGCGTCGAGACCGCGACCCGCTCGCCGCCGACGCGGGCGACGAGATCGGCCAGGATCGAGAAGGAGGCGACCACCGGCAGGCGGGTCTCGGCGGCGACGGCGAGCGACCGGGTCGCGGCGGCGAGCGCCAGACCGGCCGACGCGGCGAACAACGAACGACGGGACACTGCGATCATGGGATCGACTCCACGTTGAGGTCTTCGAAGAAGGAGAGAGGGCGGAGCGCGCGTTCGACGAACGCGACGGTCACGCCTCCAGATGTCGCCGCCCGAGCCGGGCGGTGACGAGGCCGCGCCGCCCGAAGGCGAGCGAGACGAACCAGATCACCCCGGCCGTCAGCACGATCGACGGGCCCGCCGGCAGCGACAGGTGATAGGAGACGACGAGGCCCGCGACCGAGGCGATCACCCCGATCAACGCAGCCACCGCGATCGTCGCGGTCGGGTCGTCGACCCAGGACCGCGCTCCGGCCGCCGGCAGCATCATCAACCCGACCGCCATCAGCGTGCCGAGCGCATGGAAACCGCCGACCAGATTGAGCACCACCACGCCCATGAAGACGAGGTGGACCGAGGCCCCGACCCGCCCGCCGACCGCGCGCAGGAAGCCCGGATCGATCGAATCGAGCACCAGCGGCCGCGCGATGATCGCGAAGACGATCAGCGTCACCGCCGAGATCCCGGCGATCAGCATCAGCGCGTCGTCGTCGAGCGCCAGCACCGAGCCGAACAGCACGTGCAGGAGGTCGACGTTCGACCCGCGCAGGGAGACGATGGTGACGCCCAGCGCGAGCGAGAAGAGATAGAAGGCCGCGAGCGAGGCGTCCTCGCCGAGCACCGACGAGCGCGCCACCGCCCCCGCCGCCACCGCCACCGCGACGCCGGCGATCAAACCGCCGAGCGTCATCGCCGTCAGCGACAGGCCGGCGAAGAGATAGCCGATCGCCGCTCCCGGCAGGATCGCATGGCTCATCGCGTCGCCGGTCAGCGACATCCGCCGGAGCATCAGCATCACCCCGATCGGCGCCGCCGCCAGCGCCAGCGCCACCGAGCCGACCAGCGCCCGCCGCATGAATTCGAAGTCGGCGAAAGGCGCGATCAGGAGATCGTATGCGGTCATGATGTCCTCGGGTCGAGCGACGCAGCAGGGAACGTGACGAGCGTCAGGAAGCGCGCGCGCAGACGTGCGCGTGAGTGTCGAAGGCCTCGATCATCCGTTGCGCCCGCGCCAGATGGGCCTCGCAGGCGACCTCCGCCGTCGGCCCCCAGGCGACCGGCTCGCGCGCCAGCAGCAGAGTTTCGGGAAAATGCTCGGTGACCAGCGGCAGGTCGTGCGAGACCGCCACCACCGTCCGCCCCTCGCGGTGCCAACGGTGGACCAGACCCAGGAGATCGGCGACGGTGCGCGCGTCGACCGCGTTGAAGGGTTCGTCGAGCAGAATCACCGCCGCGTCCTGCAACACCAGCCGCGCGAACATCGCCCGCTGCATCTGCCCGCCCGAGAGCGTCCCGATCGACCGCGCCTCGAACCCCTCGAGCCCGACCGCCGCCAGCGCCTCGCCGATCCGCGCCCGTTCCGCCGGCCCGATGCCGCCGAAGGCGCCGATCCGCCGCCACGCCCCCATCGCCACGAAATCGTAGAGCGACAACGGGAAACGCCGATCGATCTCCGCCACCTGCGGCAGATGGGCGATCGCCTTGGGCTCGACCCCGTGGAGCCGGATCGCCCCGCCGATCGGCCGGACCGCGCCGACGATGCCCTTGAGGAGCGTCGACTTGCCCGCCCCGTTCGGCCCGATCACCGCGGTCAGACTGCCGCGCGCGATCGCGCCGGTGAGATGATGCACCGCCGGATGGCGGTCGTAACCGAGGGTGAGATCCTCGAACTCGATCAGCGCGCTCACGGCAGCACCGCCGGCACGATCGGAGCGCTGGCCCACAGCACCGCCAGCCAGACGAGAACCGAGAGCCCGCCGGCGACCGCCAGCCGCGACGCCACCGACGCCTGCACCATCGAGAAGCGAGGCACCGTCACGCCTCGAGCCGCCCCGTGCGCGTGTCCATGATCCTGCGCGGAACCGTGATCGTGCCCGTGTCCGGCCTCGATCCCATGATCGGCCGCATGCGCATGACGATCGCCGTCATGATCGCCGAGCCCCTCGACGCGGGCTTGCGCCGGCACCGAAACGGGACCATGTGCGGAGGGGGCGGGACCGAGGTCCCGACCCGGGAGGATCCCGACCGGACGCGGGGCGAGAGAGGCTGTCGTGCTCATGGAGGATGTTATAACGTAACACTTCGAGATCGGCAAGCCCGTCCGCCCGCCGTCATCGTCCCGGAAACATTTTCGCCCACCCTCGTGTAGACTGGGTAAAAGTCGAATCCTCACCCGGAGCCGCCCGTCCCGATGCCCCCGACCACCGCGCCCTCCCCGTCACCCCGGCCCGCCGATCATCCGGCGGTGGAGAGCGGCCGTGTCGGTGTCCTCCTCGTCAATCTCGGCACGCCGGACGGCACCGACTACTGGTCGATGCGGCGCTATCTGAAGGAGTTCCTCTCCGACCGCCGCGTCATCGAGGTGCCGCGCGCGATCTGGTGGTTCATCCTCAACGGCATCATCCTGACCACCCGCCCGGCGAAGAAGGGGCGCGACTACGCGACCATCTGGAACCGGGAGCGGAACGAGGGCCCGCTCAAGACCATCACCCGCGCCCAGGCCGAGCGCCTCGCCGAGCGGCTCGATCGCGGCGACGACCGCCTCGTCGTCGATTGGGCGATGCGCTACGGCAATCCCTCGATCGCCGAACGCCTCGAGGCGCTGCTGGCGCGCGGCTGCGAGCGCATCCTGGTGGTGCCGCTCTATCCGCAATATGCCGCCGCCACCACCGCGACCGTCGCCGACGCCGCCTTCGACGCGCTGAAGACCATGCGCCGCCAACCCGCCGTCCGCATCGCCCCGCCCTGGCACGACGACCCGACCTACGTCTCGGCGATCGCCACCTCGCTCGCGAACGATCTCGCGACCCTCGACTGGGAGCCGGAGGTGATCGTCGCCTCCTTCCACGGCATCCCCGAGAGCTATTTCGAGAAGGGCGATCCCTATTTCTGCCACTGCGCCAAGACCATGCGGCTCCTGCGCGAGGCGACCGGGTACGACGAGACGCGCTTGCGGATGACCTTCCAGTCGCGCTTCGGCAAGGCGGAATGGCTGCGCCCCTATACCGACGAGACCATCGCCGCGCTCGCCCGTTCCGGCGTGAGGCGTCTGGTCGCGATCACCCCCGGCTTCGCCGCCGACTGTCTCGAGACGATCGAGGAGATCGGCCACGAGAACGCCGCGATCTTCCGCGCCGCCGGCGGCGAGAAGTTTCACCGTGTCGCCTGTCTCAACGACGGACCGCTCGGCCTCGACGTGATCGAGACCGTGGTCCGCCGCGAGCTCGGCGGCTGGATCTAGAGGAGGAGCGGCCGCGGCCGCTCTCGCGCCGTGGAGGCCCACGGCCGACAGGGAGGAAGTCCATGCCCCTTTCCGGTTTCGACATCGTCGTCATCGCCTTCGTGGCGGTCGTCGTCCTGGTCTTCTTCGCCGGCGTCAAGACGGTGCCCCAGGGCTACAATTGGACGGTCGAGCGCTTCGGCCGCTACACCCGCACCCTGCGTCCCGGCCTCAACGTGATCGTGCCCTTCATCGACCGGATCGGCGCCAAGCTCTCGGTGATGGAACAGGTCCTCGACGTGCCGACCCAGGAGGTCATCACCAAGGACAACGCCACCGTCGCCGTCGACGGCGTCGCCTTCTATCAGGTGCTCGACGCGGCCCGCGCCGCCTACGAGGTCCAGAACCTCGAGCTGGCGATCCTCAACCTGACCATGACCAACATCCGTACCGTCATGGGCTCGATGGAACTCGACCTGCTGCTCTCCCACCGCGACGAGATCAACACCCGGCTGCTCCATGTCGTCGACGCCGCCGCCGAGGCCTGGGGCCTCAAGGTGACCCGCATCGAGATCAAGGACATCGTGCCGCCGGCCGACCTCGTCGCCTCGATGGGCCGCCAGATGAAGGCCGAGCGAGACAAGCGCGCCGCCATCCTGGAATCGGAAGGCATGCGTCAGTCCGAGATCCTCAAGGCCGAAGGCCAGAAGCAGGCGCTGATCCTCGCCGCCGAGGGCCGCCGCGAGGCCGCCTTCCGCGACGCCGAAGCCCGCGAGCGCGCCGCCGAGGCCGAGGCCAAGGCGACCGAGATGGTGTCGAAGGCGATCGCCGAGGGTGACGTCCAGGCGATCAACTACTTCGTCGCCCAGAAATACGTCGAGGCGCTCGGCCACCTCGCCGCCGCCCCCAATCAGAAGGTCCTGATGCTGCCGGTCGACGCCACCTCGATCCTCGGCTCGGTCGCCGGCATCGCCGAAATCGCCAAGGCGAGCTTCACCGACGCCACCGAACAGCGCCGCCGCCCCGGCGTGCCGGACACGCGCGGCTGAGGCTCAGGGAGACTTCCATGCTCGACGGTCTCGAAACCCTGTTTCTCAGATACGGCGCCTGGAGTTGGTGGCTGCTCGGCCTCCTCCTCCTCGGCCTGGAGATCGTGATGCCCGGCTTCGTGCTGGTCTGGTTCGGCGCCGCCGCCGTGCTGATCGGCATCCTGGCGTTGGCGGTCGACTGGTCGGTCCGCACCCTCACGATCGTCTGGGCGATCCTCTCGATCGTCCTGCTGATCGTCGGCCGGCGCGTCATGAAGCACTCGGCGACGGATTCGGAAGATCCGCTCCTCAACGATCGCGCCGGCCGGCTCGTCGGCCGCACCTTCACCCTCGAGGAGCCGCTCGGCGAGAACGGCGGCCGCCTCACCATCGACGACACCAATTGGCGCATTCGCGGGCCGCTCCTGCCGGCTGGCACCCGCGTCGCCGTGCGCGCGGTCGAGGGCACCGTCCTGGTCGTCGAGGCGGCCTGAGACCCCGGGTCGCCCACGGGCGACCCCTTCTCCGTTTCGGGGCCGCCTCAGGCGACCCTTTGCCTGGTTCGGGCTCGCCTCAGGCGACCCTTTGCTTGTTCTGGGGCCGCCTCAGGCGACACATTGCTTGTTCTGGGGCCGCCTCAGGCGACCCCGGCACGCAACAGATCGTGGACGTGGACGACGCCGACCGGGCGCTCGTCCTCGACCACCAGCAGCGCCGTGATCGAGGAGACGTTCAACGTCGCGATCACCCGCCCGAGCAGGGCATCGGGGCGGGTCGTCTTGGGATTGCGGGTCATGACGTCGTCGACCCGCTGTTCCAGGAGCTTCGGCGAGAGATGGCGGCGCAGGTCGCCGTCGGTGACGATCCCGATCAGCCGCCCCTCGGCATCGACCACGCCGACGCAGCCGAAGCCCTTGCCGGTCATCGCGATGATCGCCTCGCTCATCGGCGTGCCCGTGGCCACGACCGGCACCCGGTCGCCGCCGTGCATGACGTCGCGCACCGTCCTCAGCGACGAGCCGAGCTTGCCGCCCGGATGGAACACCCGGAAATCCTCCGGCGTGAAGGAGCGCCCCTCGAGCAGCGCCACCGCCAGCGCGTCGCCGATCGCCAGTTGCAGCGTCGTCGAGGTGGTCGGCGCCAGCCCGTGCGGACAGGCCTCCTCGGCGCGCGGCAGCTCGAGCACCACCGTCGCCGCGCGTCCGAGCGTCGAGGTCGCCTGCGAGGTCACCGCGATCAGGGTCACGTCGAACCGCGCCGCATAGGCGAGGATCGGCGCCAGCTCCGCCGATTCCCCCGACCACGACAGCGCCAGCACCACGTCGCCGTGCGCGATCATGCCGAGATCGCCGTGCCCGGCCTCGGCCGCATGGACGAAATAGGCCTGCGTTCCCGTCGAGGCGAGCGTGGCGGCGATCTTGCGCCCGACATGGCCGCTCTTGCCCATGCCGGTGACGATCACGCGCGCCGCCGGATCGGCCATGTGGTCGACCGCGCGGACCACCGCCCGGCCGAGGTCCCCGTCGAGCGCCGCGCCGAGCGCCTCGAGGCCGCGGGTTTCGGTGGCGATCGTGCGCCGTGCCGAGGCGAGACTGTCTGGTTTCATCCTGAGGTCCTCGACCCGGGGTCGCGTCGAAACCGCCCCGGCCATGGTGTGGGGTCGCCTCTCTACCACGTTTCGCCGGCACGCCAAGGCGCCGTGCGGTCGCGCCCCCCTCGCCCGGCGAGAGCCGGCAAGAAAGCGTTAACCACTTCCCTTTACCTTTCGGAAAGAAACCGCGACCCGACCGCCGTGTCGACCCCGCCGCGATCGTCCCGAGGATCCATGCGCTCCGCGAGCCTCCCTCCTGCGCGAGCTCCCGCGTCGCGATCCCACTCCCGTCGCGTCGACGGGTGCCTCCGCGCGTCGGTCGCCGGCGCGAGCCTCCTCGTCGCGTGTCTCGCCGCCGTCGCGCCCGCCCGCGCCCAATTCCTGCGCGGCACCCTCGCCGACCGCGAGACCGCGACCCCCGACGATCCGACCCGCACCCTGCCCCGGACCACGGCCCCGGCGGTCAACGTCGCCCCCGATCTGCTCGGCCTCGGCGAAACCGTCTCGCCGCTCGATCCCGCCGCCCTGCCGAAGGAGGGAACCGACGCCGCCGCCGCGACGGCATCCCCGGCCACGCCCGACCTCACCCGCACCGGCACCGTCGATCCCCGCGCCGCCACCCGCCGCGGTTCGACCGCCGGTCGCCGCGCCGCCACGACCCGGACGGCGACGCCCGCCCCCGGCACCCGCGTCGCCCCGGTCGCGCCGGCGACCCCGCCCGAGGAGACCGGCCGGGTGATGCCCACCGCCGCGATCCGCGCGGCCCCGCCCGACCCGGACGCCGTGACCGCCGAGGAGGCCGTCAAGGAGGATGCCGCCTACGCCCCGCTCGGCCTGCGCGTCGGCGGCATGACCTGGCTGCCCGCGATCGAGATCGGCGTCGGCGGCAAATCGAACGTCGATTCGGCATATGGCGGCCGCTCGAGCAGCGTCGTCTCGATCGAACCGGAACTGGTCGGCCGCTCCGACTGGTCGCGCCATGCGCTGGAGGTGTCCCTGCGCGGCGGCATCCTCGCCTATCCCAACGCCACCGATCAGAGCCGCAAGCAATATGCCGCCGAGGCCCGGGGCCGGCTCGAGCTCGGCGACCTCACCCGTCTCGACGCCGCCGCCGGCTGGACCCGCCAGCGCGAGACCACCTCGGTCACCGAGACCGCCACCGCCGGCGAGGGCACCGACCGCGAGAGCAAGACGCTCACCCTCGGCCTGACCCGCGACGTCGGCGCGATCGGTCTGACCTTGCGCGGCGAGATGGCCCGCTCCGACTATTTCCTGAACGGCAGCCTCGCCGCCGGCGCCGTCGATCCCTCGATCCAGAACAACACCCGCTGGACCGCCGCCTTCCGCACCACCTTGGGGCCGACCCATACGATCGCCCCCTTCGTCGAGGTCCAGACCGGGATCCGCCGCTACGACGCCGGCCTCGTCTACGGTCTGCGCCGCGACGGCGACGGCGCCGCCGCCAAGATCGGCCTCACGATCGACACCGGCCCGACGCTGCGCGGCGAGGTCTCGACCGGCTGGGGCTACGAGAAGCCGGCGGAGGCCACGTTGGGCACCCTCTCCGGCTGGCTCGTCGACGGCAATCTGACGTGGTCGCCGAACCGCCTCGTGGTGGTGAAGACGAAGGTCAGGACCAGTTTCGAGCCGACCACCAACGCCGGCTCGCCCGGCTCGATCGCCCGCGCCTGGACCCTCGACCTCGATTGGGCGCTGCGGCGCGACCTCACCGCCAGCATCGGCGGCGGATACGACACCAAGCACTATTTCGGGATCGACGTCGACGAGCGCACCGCCGCCCTCTCCGCCGGCCTGACCTACAAGTTCGACCGCACCTTCCAGACCTTCGTCCGCGCCAAGTTCGAGCACGTCACCGCCTCGAACGCGCCGACCTACGACGTCGGCACGGTGATGACCGGCATCCGCATCCAGCGCTGACGCCGCGACCGGCCCCTCGAAACGGCGACGGCCGCCGCCCCGGTCGGGGACGGCGGCCGCCGATCGAAGATCGCGGACGGGCTCAGTGACCTTTCAGGATCGACTCGATCTCGGCCTTGAAGTCGGCGGTGAGGTCGGCGTGCTCGAGCCCATAGGCGACGTTGGCGGCGAGGAAGCCGACCTTGGAGCCGCAGTCGTAGGTCTTGCCCTCGAACTTCACGCCCCAGAAGGCGTCCTCGGCCATCAGCTTGAGCATCGAATCGGTCAGCTGGATCTCGTTGCCGGCGCCCTTCTCCTGGCTCGCCAGCAGTTCGAAGATGCGCGGCTGCAGGATGTAGCGGCCGTTGATGAAGAGGTTGGAGGGTGCGGTGCCCTTCTTCGGCTTCTCCACCATGGAGGTGATCTCGAAGGCCTTGCCCTTGTGGGCGCCGACACCGACGATGCCGTATTGATGCGCGAGATCCGGCGAGCATTCCTCGACCGCGATCACGTTGCCGCCGGTCTCGTCGAAGACCTCGGTCATCTGGGCGAGGCAGCTCTTGTGCACGCCCTTCATGATCATGTCGGGCAGCATCACCGCGAAGGGCTCGTCGCCGACCAGATCGCGCGCGCACCACACCGCGTGGCCGAGGCCGAGCGGCTCCTGCTGGCGGGTGAAGGAGGCGGCGCCCGGACGCAGGCGCTGACCGTCGAGAATGGCCAGTTCCGCCACCTTGTTGCGGCCCTTCAGCGTCTGCTCGAGCTCGTAGGCGATGTCGAAGTGATCCTCGATCACGCCCTTGTTGCGGCCGGTGACGAAGATGAAGTGCTCGATGCCGGCCTCGCGCGCCTCGTCGACGATGTATTGGATCACCGGCTTGTCGACGACCGTCAACATCTCCTTCGGCATCGCCTTGGTGGCGGGGAGAAAGCGGGTTCCGAGGCCCGCGACGGGGAAGACGGCCTTGCGAATTTTCTTCATCTCGAAAACACCCTGAAACCCATGACGATCGGGCCGGGATCCCCTCTCGTCGACAGTTGTGGACGTACCGGAAGCTCGCTCGATCGACAAGCCGGTCGATCTGCGGATCCGTCGGCGACCGGCGCGCTCTTCTCCTGATGCGCAGTCGTGGCGGGACCGTGGCGAGCCACTCGCATGCCACGAAACTCACCACCACGGCGTTAAGACCGTATTAAGATCGAATTAACCATGATCCCCCGAGACGACGCGCCATCCGCGACCTCCGGCCCGCTCGCGTGGAGCCGGCCGCATCGATCAGGAGACCACCGATGACACGAGCGACTTCGCTGAACCGGGGCCTTCTCGCCCTCCCGGATCCGGCGACCACCCGCCGTGCCTTCCTCGTCGGCCTCGGCGCCGCCGGCCTCGGCGCCTGCGCCTCCAATCCCGTCGCCGGCACCCTGCGCGCCGCCGAGACGCCGGAGGTGCCCGACGGGTTCCGGGAATGGGTCGTCGCCTTCCGCCCGCGCGCGCTCGGTCGCGGCATCTCCGCCGCCACCTACGACCGCGTCATGAATTCGGTCGTGCCGGAGACCTCGGTCTTCAAATCCGACAAGTCGCAGCCGGAGACGGTCGAGCCGATCTGGCGCTACGTCGACCGCCGCACCAACGAATACAACGTCGCCACCGGCCGCAAGCGCATCCAGGAATATGCTCCCCTGTGGGACCGGATCGAGGCCCGCTACGGCGTCGACCGCTATCTCCTCTGCGCGCTGTGGGGGCTGGAATCCTCCTTCGGCGATCTCGTCGTCTCCACCAAATACATGAAGCCGGTGATGAACTGCCTCGCCGCCCTCGCCTGGGGCGAGCCGCGCCGCCGCACCTATTGGGAGGCCGAGCTTCTGAACGGCCTCGTCATCATCGATCGCGGCTGGGCCGAGCCGTCGGGCATGATCGGCTCCTGGGCCGGCGCCATGGGCCACACCCAGTGGATGCCCGAGGTCTGGCTCAACATGGGCGTCGACTTCGACGGCGACGGCAAGATCAACCCCTTCGGCAAGCCCGACGACGCGCTCGCCGGCACCGCCCGCTACATGGTCGAGCGCGGCAAGTATCGCCGTGGCGAGGCCTGGGGCTACGAGGTCTCCCTCGCCCCCGGCTTCGACCTCGGCGACGCCGACGGCAAGACCCGTCACACCATCGCCCACTGGACCGCGCGCGGCATGCGCCGCGCCGACGGCAAGCCCTTCCCGCGCTCCGGCGACATCGCCCGCATCTGGCTTCCCGCCGGCGCCAACGGCCCTGCCTTCGCCCTGTTGCAGAACTTCTACGCGGTGCGCTCCTACAACCCCTCCAACAAATACGCCCTCGCCATCTGCCACCTCTCCGACAAGATCCGTGGCGACGGCGCCTTCATCCATCCCTGGCCGACCCAGGAGCGTCTCCTCACCCTGGCCGAGACCCAGGAAATGCAGGAGAAGTTGACCGCCATGGGCTTCGACACCGGCGGCGCCGACGGCCGCGCCGGCGAGAAGACCCAGTCCGCGCTCCAGGCCTGGCAGAAGTCGATCGGCATGACCCCCGCCGACGGCTACCCCTCCGACAGGGTGCTGACGCGGCTGCGCGGCGGCTGAAGTCGCCGCGCCGCGCGCGAAAACGTCGGATGACCCTCCGTTCCGATTCAATCCGCGCGGAAATCGCACTAGACTGGTCTTCGAGCCGACCCTCGCGGCGTCAGAGATCCGGAGACCGTCCCCATGCGCCGCATCACGATGTGGCTCGCCGTCGTGGCGATCGCGCTCGCCCTTCCGGGCGCTCCTCCGGTTCAGGCCCAGGACCCCGTCACCGGCTTCTTCAACATGCTGTTCGGCGGCGGCCGGCGCCAGCCGCAGCAACAGCAGTATCAGATCATCGAGCCCGACCAGACCCGCAAGCCCGCCCGCCCGGCCGAGCCGCGCGTCGTCGAGACGCCGAAGAACCCCGACGCCCAGACCGTCGTGGTGGTCGGCGACATCGAGGCCGCCGGTCTCGCGAACGGCCTCCAGGCCGCCTTCGCCGAGGAACCCTCGCTGATCGTCCTGCCCAAGGTGAAGAACACCACCGGCCTCGTCCGCGACGGCGACCCCGACGGTATCGCCCAGCTCAAGAAGACCCTGACCGACACCGCCCCCGACTTCGTCGTCGCGATGATCGGCATCAACGACTGGCGCGCCATCCCCGTGCCCGGCGGCAAGGCGATCGAGCCGGACTCTCCGGACTGGGCCCGCCTCTACGGCGAGCGCCTCGATCAATATGTCGCGGCGCTGCGCGCCACCGGCCGGCCGTTCTGGTGGGTGGGCCTACCTCCGACCGCCGACGCCGACCTCGGACCGACCCGGCGCGCCGCCTTCTCCGCCTTCCTGTCGTCGCTGAACGACCTCGCCCGCCCGCGCGTCCAGGCCGCCGGCGGCACCTTCGTCGACGTCTGGGCCGCCTTCACCGACGAGGAGGGCCACTACACCCAGATGGGTCCCGACGTCGACGGACAGGTGAAGCGCCTGCGTCTCAACGACGGCATCCTCTTCACCCGGGCCGGCCGGCGCAAACTCGCCTTCTTCGTCGAGAGCGGCATTCTCCGCCTCAAGCGCGGCGAGGCCCCGGTCGCCCTGCCGGAGGAGCCCAAGGTGGTCGCCCCGGTCGAGGCGACCATCGTCGGCGCGCCGCCGCCGCTGCCGCCCGCGCCCTGGTCGGTGCCGGGCCCGGTCGTTCCCCTCGACGATCCCGCCCCCTCCGCCGAGGTCGGCCTCGCCGGCGGCCCCGACCGCACGCCGCCGCGCTGGCTGCCGGGCGGCTACCCCGTCGCCGCCACCCCCGCCCACCGCCGTCTGGTCGAGGGCGCCCCCCTCGATCCGCCCGCCGGCCGGGTCGACGCCCTCGTCCGCCGCGCGCCGTGACCGCCACGGACCGACGGCCGACGCGGTTTCATCCCTTCGGAGAGGCCCGATGACCCTGCCCACCCCTCCCGCCTGGCTGTTCTGGGCGCTGCTCTCGGCGGCCTTCGCCGCCGCGACGGCGCTCTTCGCCAAGCTCGGCGTCGCCCAGGTGCCGGTGCAACTCGCAACGCTGCTGCGGACCCTGGTCGTGGTCGCCTTCGCCGGCGGCCTCGTCGCCGCCACCGGCGAATGGCGCGCGCTTCCCGGCCTCCCGGCGACCGCCTGGGGCGCCCTGATCCTGTCCGGACTGGCGACGGGCGCCTCGTGGCTCTGCTGGTTCCGCGCCCTCTCGCTCGGCGAGGCCGCCCGCGTCGCCCCGATCGACAAGCTGAGCGTGGTGCTGGTCGCCGTCTTCGGCGCCACCTTCCTCGGCGAGCGCCTGACCGCGATCAACTGGGCCGGCGTCGCCCTGATCGCCGGCGGCGCCGTTCTGGTCGCCGTCCGCTGACCCCGGAGACGACGACGGCGCGCCTCTTTCGAGACGCGCCGCCGAAAATGCCCGAGACGAAGACCGCTCAGCGCGGCAGTTCGGTCTTGCCCATCAGGTCGAGGTCGATCGCCCGCGCCGCCTGACGGCCCTCACGGATCGCCCACACCACGAGGCTCTGACCGCGCCGCATGTCGCCGGCCGCATAGACCTTGTCGACCGAGGTCTTGTAGGCGACGTCGTCGGCCTTGACGTTGCCGCGCTTGTCGAACGCGGTCGCCAGCTCGTCGAGCATGCCGACGTGGACCGGACGCGAGAAGCCGATGGCGAGGAACACCAGATCCGCCTTGATGACGAATTCGGTGCCCGGGATCGGCTGACGCTTGGCGTCGACCCTGACGCACTTGACGCCGGTGACGCGCCCGTCCTCGCCGACCACCTCGACGGTGCCGGTCTGGAACTCGCGATTGCAGCCCTCCGCCTGCGACGAGGAGGTGCGGAACTTCACCGCCCAGTTCGGCCAGGAGGCGAGCTTGTCCTCCTTCTGCGGCGGCACCGGACGGATGTCGATCTGCGTCACCTGGACCGCGCCCTGACGGAAGGCGGTGCCGACGCAGTCCGACGCCGTGTCGCCGCCGCCGACCACGACGACGTGCTTGCCCGCCGCCAGGATCGGCGCCTCGTGGCTGATGTCCTCGCCCGAGGTGCGCCGGTTGGACTGGACCAGATAGGTCATCGCCCAATGGCAGCCGGAGAGGTCCTGACCCGGGATCTGCGGATCGCGCGGCTCTTCCGAACCGCCGGTCAGAAGCAGCGCGTCGTGGCGCTCGGCCAGTTCCTTGGCGCCCACGTCGAAGCCGACGTTGACCCGGGTGTGGAACACCACGCCCTCGGCCTCCATCTGCGAGACGCGCCGGTCGATCAGCGCCTTCTCCATCTTGAAGTCGGGGATGCCGTAGCGCAGCAGGCCGCCGACCTTGGGCTCACGCTCGTAGACGTGGACCTCGTGACCGGCACGCGCCAACTGCTGGGCCGCCGCCATGCCGGCCGGGCCGGAGCCGACGATGCCGACCGACTTGCCGGTCTTGACCGCCGCCGGGATCGGCTTGACCCAGCCCATCGCCCAGGCCTTGTCGATGATCGACTGTTCCACCGTCTTGATGGTGACCGGCACGTCCTCGAGATTGAGGGTGCAGGCCTCCTCGCACGGCGCCGGGCAGACGCGGCCGGTGAACTCGGGGAAGTTGTTGGTGGAGTGCAGATTGCGCGCCGCCTCTTCCCATTCCTCGTTGTAGACGAGGTCGTTCCAGTCGGGGATCTGGTTGTTGACCGGACAGCCGGTGTGGCAGTAGGGCACGCCGCAATCCATGCAACGCGCCGCCTGCCGCTCCACGTCCACGTCGCTGAGCGGCAGCGTGAACTCGCGGAAATGCCGGATCCGGTCGCCCGCCGGTTGATACTTCTGTTCCTGGCGGTCGAACTCGAGAAAGCCGGTGACCTTACCCATCACGCACTCCGTTCGTCTTCCGTGGGACCGCTCGCCCCGCCCCTCTCGTCGACGAGGGGGCGGGCGACCTGCGGTCGATCAGGGTGAATGGCGCGATCCGAGGATCACTCCGCCGCCTGGCGCTGGGCCTGCATGGCCTCGAGCGCCTTCTTGTATTCGACCGGCATGACTTTCACGAACTTGGGCCGGAAGGTCTCCCAATGCTCCAGGATCTCCTTGGCGCGGGCCGAGCCGGTCCAGTGGAGATGGCTGGAGATGAGCTGCCACAGCCGCTCGTCGTCGTGCCGGGTCATGTCGCCGGAGATGTCGACCCGACCCTTGAAGTCGAGATCGCCACCGTGATGGTGCAGCTCCTCGAGCAGGATGTCCTCTTCCGGCACCGGCTCGAGATCGACCATGGCGAGGTTGACGCGGCTCGAGAAGGCGCCGTCCTCGTCGAGCACATAGGCGACGCCGCCCGACATGCCCGCGCCGAAGTTGCGGCCCGTCGGACCGAGCACCACCACGACACCGCCGGTCATGTATTCGCAGCCGTGGTCGCCCACGCCCTCGACGACGGCGATGGCCCCGGAGTTGCGCACGGCGAAGCGTTCACCGGCGAGACCGCGGAAGTAGCACTCGCCCTCCACCGCGCCGTAGAGCACGGTGTTGCCGACGATGATCGAGCTCTCCGGCACGATCTTCGAGGCCGGGTTCGGCTTGACCACCAGACGGCCGCCCGAAAGACCCTTGCCGACGTAGTCGTTGCCGTCGCCGATCAGCTCCAGCGTGACGCCCCGCGCCGCCCAGGCGCCGAACGACTGCCCCGCCGTGCCGGTGAGGGTGACGTGGATCGTGTCCTCCGGCAGGCCGGCGTGACCGAAGCGCTTGGCGACCTCGCCCGAGAGCATCGCGCCGACCGAGCGATCGACGTTGATGACCTTGGTCTCGATGCGCACCGGGGTCTTGGCCTCGAGCGCCGGCATCGCCTCGGCGATCAGCTTGCGGTCGAGCACGGTGTCGATCGGATGGTTCTGGAACGCGGTGTGGCGGATCTCCTCCGGGCCGGCCTTCGGCATGAAGAACAGCTTGGAGAAGTCGAGCCCCTTGGCCTTCCAGTGATCGATCGTGCCCTGCTTGTCGAGCAGGTCGGAGCGGCCGATCATCTCCTCGAACTTGGTGAAGCCCAGTTCCGCCATCATCCGACGCACTTCCTCGGCGACGAAGAAGAAGTAGTTGATGACGTGTTCGGGCGTGCCCTTGAAGCGCTTCCGGAGCACCGGATCCTGCGTGGCGATGCCGACGGGGCAGGTGTTGAGATGACACTTGCGCATCATCAGACAGCCCGCCGCGATCAGCGGCGCCGTGGCGAAGCCGAATTCGTCCGCGCCCAGGAGAGCGCCGATGATCACGTCGCGGCCGGTCCGGAGACCGCCGTCGACCTGGAGCGCCACGCGCGAGCGCAGCTTGTTGACCACCAGGGTCTGATGGGTCTCGGCGAGACCCATCTCCCACGGGCTGCCGGCATGCTTGATCGAGGTCAGCGGCGAGGCGCCGGTGCCACCCTCGAAGCCGGAGATGGTGATGTGGTCGGCGCGCGCCTTGGCGACGCCGGCGGCGACGGTGCCGACGCCGACTTCCGAGACGAGCTTGACCGAGACCTCGGCCGCCGGGTTGACGTTCTTCAGGTCGAAGATCAGCTGGGCCAGATCCTCGATCGAATAGATGTCGTGATGCGGCGGCGGCGAGATCAGGCCGACGCCGGGGGTGGCGTGACGCACCTTGGCGATGACCGCGTCGACCTTGTGGCCGGGCAGCTGACCGCCCTCGCCGGGCTTGGCGCCCTGCGCGACCTTGATCTGCATCTGGTCGGAGTTGACCAGATATTCGGTGGTGACGCCGAAGCGGCCCGAGGCGACCTGCTTGATCGCCGAGCGCAGGCTGTCGCCGTTGGGCAGCCGCACGAAGCGATCCGCCTCCTCGCCGCCCTCACCCGTGTTGGAACGGCCGCCGATGCGGTTCATCGCGATGGCGAGCGTGGTGTGGGCCTCGCGGCTGATCGAGCCGAAGGACATCGCGCCGGTGGCGAAGCGCCGGACGATCGCCGCCGCCGGCTCGACCTCGTCGAGGGCGACCGGGGTGCGGCCCATTTCGGCCGCGCTCTTGATGCGGAAGAGGCCACGGATGGTGGTCAGCTTCTCGCTCTGACGATCGATCGGATCGGCGAATTCGGCCTTGTAGCGCTCGAACGAATTGCCGCGCACCGCGTGCTGGAGGCCGGCGATGACGTCCGGCGTCCACACGTGGGCCTCGCCGCGCAGGCGCATGCCGTATTCGCCGCCGACCTCGAGCGCATGGGCGAGCACCGGATCGGCACCGAAGGCGCGGGCGTGACGCAGCACCGTCTCCTTCGCCACCTGATCCAGACCGATGCCCTCGATCTTGGTCGCGGTGCCGAAGAAATACTGCTTCACGAACTTCGATTCGAGACCGACCGCGTCGAAGATCTGCGCGCCGCAATAGGACTGATAGGTCGAGATGCCCATCTTGGACATGACCTTGAGCAGTCCCTTGCCGATCGACTTGATGTAGCGATAGACGATCTCGGTCTCGTCGACGTCGTCGGGGAACTGAGACTTCATCGCCAGCAGCGTGTCGAAGGCGAGATAGGGGTTGATCGCCTCGGCACCATAACCGGCGAGGAGCGCGAAGTGATGGATCTCGCGCGGCTCGCCCGACTCGACGACCAGACCGGCGCGGGTCCGAAGGCCCTTGCGGATCAGGTGATGGTGCACGGCGGCGGTGGCGAGCAGCGCCGGAATGCCGATGCGCTCGCGCCCGACCATGCGGTCGGAGAGGACGATGATGTTGTAGACCTGCCCCGTCGCCGAGATCCGCACCGCGGCCTCCGCCTGGATGCAGATCGCCTCGAGCGCCGGGCGCATGCCCGAGGCGCCGTTGGCGGCCGGATAGGTGATGTCGATGGTGATCGACTTGAAGCCCGACCCCTCGATGTCGCCGATGGTGCGGATCTTCTCCAGATCCTCGTTGGTGAGGATCGGCTGACGCACCTCGAGCCGCTTCTGCGCCTCGGCGCCCTCGAGATCGAACAGGTTCGGCCGCGGCCCGATGAAGGAGACGAGGCTCATCACCAGTTCCTCGCGGATCGGATCGATCGGCGGGTTGGTGACCTGCGCGAAGTTCTGCTTGAAATAGGTGTAGAGCAGCTTCGACTTGTCCGACAGCGCCGAGATCGGCGTGTCGGTGCCCATCGAGCCGATCGCCTCCTGGCCGGTGACGGCCATCGGCGGCATCAGGAGCTTGAGGTCTTCCTGGGTGTAGCCGAAGGCCTGCTGCAGATCGAGCAGGCTCTCGAGCGTCTTGGGCGCGCGCGCCGACACCTCCGGCAGATCCTCGAGGACGAGCTGGGTCTCCTCGATCCACTGCGCATAGGGATGCGCGGTGGAGATCGAGTGCTTGATCTCCTCGTCGGAGACGATGCGGCCGGCCTCGAGATCGATCAGCAGCATCTTGCCCGGCTGCAGGCGCAGCTTCTGGACGATCTTCTCCTCCGGCACCGGCAGCACGCCGGATTCCGAGGCGAGGATGACGCGGTCGTCGTCGGTGACGATGTAGCGGGCCGGACGCAGGCCGTTGCGGTCGAGCGTCGCGCCGATCTGGCGGCCGTCGGTGAAGCACACCGCCGCCGGGCCGTCCCACGGCTCCATGATCGCGGCGTGATACTCGTAGAAGGCCTTGCGCTCGTCGTCCATCACCTTGTTGCCGGCCCAGGCCTCGGGGATGAGCGTCATCACCGCGTGCGGCAGCGAATAGCCGCCGCGCAGCAGGAACTCGAGCGCGTTGTCGAAACAGGCGGTGTCGGACTGGCCCTCGTAGGAGATCGGCCAGATCTTGCCGATCTCGTCGCCGAAGAGCTTCGAGGTGGTGGTCGCCTGACGGGCATACATCCAGTTGACGTTGCCGCGCAGCGTGTTGATCTCGCCGTTGTGGGCGACCATCCGGTAGGGATGGGCGAGCTTCCACGACGGGAAGGTGTTGGTCGAGAAGCGCTGATGCACCAGCGCCAGCGCCGAGACGAAGCGCTCGTCGTGCAGGTCGAGATAATAGGCGCCGACCTGATAGCTCAGGAACATGCCCTTGTAGACGATGGTGCGGCTCGAGAAGCTGACCACGTAGAAGCTGTCGAGGTCACGCTTGGTGGCGCCGTTCCAGTCGGCCTCGTAGACGTCGCCGGAGAGGAGCTTGCGGGCGATGTAGATGCGCCGCTCGAAGGCTTCCGTGTCGACCTGGGTGCCGGCGCAGCCGACGAACACCTGGGCATGGACCGGCTCGGTCGCCTTGACGCCCTCGGAGAGCTTGGAATTGTCGACCGGCACGTCGCGCCAGCCGAGGATCGCCAGACCCTCCGCCCTGATCGAACGCTCGACGATGGCGACCGCGCGCTCGCGCTCGGCCTGATCGCGCGGCAGGAACAACTGGCCGATGGCGTAGTGGCCGGCCTCCGGCAGGGTGAAGCCGAGCTTCGCGCATTCCTCGGAGAAGAAGGCGTGCGGGATCTGCACCAGGATGCCGGCGCCGTCGCCCATCAGCGGATCGGCGCCGACCGCGCCGCGATGCTCGAGGTTCTCGAGCACGTAGAGCGCGTCCTTGACGATCCCGTGGGTCTTGCGCCCCTTGATGTCGGCGACGAAGCCGACGCCGCAGGCGTCGCGGGTCTCGGCCGGATCGAACATGCCTTGCGCGGGCGGCAGCGCGGTCGCCGTGGTCGCGACCTCGGTCGAGACGGCGTCGGCCGGGCGGCCCTGGAGTTCTTCCGACGAGATCCGTTCCATTGGGATCCATCCTCGCTTTGAGCGACGTCTCGCGACGTCGGCGACAAGGGTGGCCCGTCGACGTTCGCCCCCGCCGCCGATCGGCGGGAGAGGCGACCGGCGCGGGCCGGGTTTCGGGACGTCACCGCTCGCAAACCTCGGGCCGAGTCCGGAAATCGATCTCGAAGACCCTCGGAAACGAGCTGAGCCCCTGCCGAGAAAGAGTGAGAAGTGACTGAAAACAGTCGATTTTCTCGCCCCGGAGAGGAATAGGTCAACAACACTGTCCTATTTCTCACAGTCGGAAGATGGCAGAAAACCGGGGTCCTCGCAAGTCGACCCTCGTGCACGCCATGCCGCACCTCTCGCCACTCTGAGCAAATGCTGGGCAACCGCACACGATCGGCGCGAAGGGAGGTCACGCAGCGACACCTCGCGCGCGCCCGACGGCGGCGCCCCGCCCTCTCTCCGACCACCCTCCCCGCGCCCTTGCTCCGCGGCGCGCGCGGTGCCAAGGTCGCCGCCATGATCTTCTCGTCCGACAATTGGGCCGGTGCCTCCGAGCCCGTCCTCGCCGCCCTCCTCGCCGCCGGCCGCTCGGGTGCCCGTCCCGCCTATGGCGACGACGACGCCACCCGACGCCTCGAGGCGCGGATCTCCGAGATCTTCGAACGCGAGGTCGCGGTGCTGACGGTCGCCACCGGCACCGCCGCCAACGCGCTGTCGATCGCCGCCCTCGCCCCGCCCTGGGGCGCGGTCGTCGCCCACGAGGAGGCGCATCTGGCGGTCGACGAATGCGGCGCGCCGGAGTTCTTCGCCGGCACCCGCACGATTCGCCTGCCCGGCGCGCGCGGCAAGCTCGACGCCACAGATCTCGCCCGCCGCCTCGAAGAGATGCCGCGCGGCCTCCATCACGGTGAACTCTCGGTTCTGTCGCTGACCTCGCCCAACGAATACGGCCTCGTCTACCGGCCGGCCGAGACCGCCGCGCTCTGCGAGGTCGCGCGGGCGCATCGGCTCGCGGTGCACCTCGACGGCGCCCGGTTCGCCAACGCGATCGCCCGTCTCGGCTGCACCCCGGCGGAAGCCACTTGGAAGGCCGGCGTCGATCTGATGTCCTTCGGCGGCACCAAGGGCGGCTGCCTGATGGCCGAGGCGATCGTCGCCTTCGACCCGGCCCGCCGCGACACGATCGCCTATCTGCGCAAGCGCGCCGGCCAGCTCGTCTCGAAACATCGTCTGATCACGGCGCAGTTCGACGCCTGGCTCGACGGCGGCCATTGGCTGGCGCTGGCCACCCACGCCAACGCCATGGCCGATGCTCTGGCGGAGACGATCGCCGCCTCGCCGCGCGCCCGCCTCGCCTGGGCGCCGGAGGCCAACGAGGTCTTCGTCTTCATGGACGAGGCGACGGCCGAACGGCTGCGCGCCGCCGGGGCTCGTTTCTACGATTGGTCGGTGGCGGCGCTCGCGCCGGAGGATCGTCCCCGCGACGGCGAGAAACTGTGGCGCTTCGTCACCAGTTTCGCGACGACGCCGGAAGAGATCGCCGACGTCGCCCGAACGCTGGCCTGAGGCTCAGAGCCTGTCTCGAAAGTCGGCGGCGGAGGAACGGCGAGGGATTTTCGCGCCTCGCAAGGAGGAAATCGATGCCGATATCGAGATATCGGCGAGATTGCCGACGCTGCGAGGTGCGAAAAGACCCGCCGAGCCGACCCGTCCGACCTTTTGAGACAGACTCTCAGTCGAGCTCGAAGTCGGCGGCGATCCGGAGATCGCGCAAGGGCCGGACCCGGCGGATCGCGTCCTCGTAGATCGGATGCGCCTTGTAGGCGGCGAGCGCGGCCGCGTCGGCGAATTCGCCGTAGACCACGAAATCGACCTCGGTCGACCACGAATCGCCCTTCAGATTGGGGCGGATCTCCAGACGCTGGGCGTGCGGGTTGCTCTCCAGGAGCCTGAGCCCCGCCTCCACCGTGGCGCGGTCGGCGGGATCGGCGACGGTGAAGAAGACGATGTGACGGATCACGGGCCTGTGTCTCGCTGAGGCTCGCCGCCGGCCGGGGCCGGGCGCGAGGCCGAACATGTTCGCAGGGCGTACGTCTACCGCCTCGCGACCGCCCTGACAAACCGCCCGGCGCGCGTGGGCCCGAAAAAGGCGATGCCCCGCCGTCCCTGGGGGTGGACGACGGGGCACGCTCGAAAACCGACCGGGGGCGATCGGGGCTCTGGCGCCGAGCGGGCTCCTCGGGGGGACGGAGGAACCCGATCGGCGGGTCGCGGCCGTCAGGCGGCGGCGACCGTCGGCGTCGATTCGATCGACGGCGAGGCGGGGGAGGCCTCGATCGTGCCGCGCGAGGCGGCCTGGGTGATCGGAATGCGACGCGACTTCAGCGTCTCGGGGATCTCCCGGACGAGTTCGATGTGCAGCAGCCCGTTCTCGAGCCGCGCGCCCTGTACGATCATGTGATCGGCGAGCTGGAAGCGGCGTTCGAAGCTGCGCGCGGCGATGCCTCGATAGAGGAATTCGCCGGAGGCCTCCTGTTGGACCTTCTCGCCCTTCACCGAGAGCGCGTTCTCCTTGACCTCGATCGACAGTTCGCCCTCACCGAAGCCGGCCACGGCCATGGTGATGCGATAGGCGTCGTCGCCGGTCCGCTCGATGTTGTAGGGCGGATAGCTCGGCTGCGAAGCTTCCGCGGCGCCGAGATTGTCCATCAGAGAGAAGAGACGATCGAAACCGACCGTGGAGCGATAGAGGGGAGAGAAATCGACACGCATGACATGTCCTCCTTGAAGTCGAGCGACATCGGTGAGAAATTCGCCGTCTTCCCCGCGCGCGGCCCGGAGGCGCGAACGCCTCGTTGGTGGCACCGCCGAAGGGGGGCGATTTCTTCATGGACCCTTGCGGCGTCCATGTCGAAGATCTGGGAAGGCGGCCGAGAGCTTTCAAGGGCCGTCGTCACGAATTTCTCGCCGCCCCGAATCGGCGCGTTTCCGCCGGCTTCGCGCGCCGGCTCGGTTGTGGGACGCCCGCCCCCGCGCTATGTCCGAAGCATCGACGCCGCCACCCGCGACCGCCCCGCGCGCGGGCCTCCAGGAGTGACACGAGATGCCGGCCCTCGCGCGCCTCTTCGATCTCCCCGACAATCCGGTGCCGCCCGGCGCCCGCGTCGGAACGATCGCCGCGGCCGACGGCGTCGCCCTGCGCTGGGCGACCTTCCCGCCGCTGGCGCCGACCGCGCGCGGCACCGTTCTGATCCTCCAGGGCCGCGCCGAATTCATCGAGCGCTGGTTCGAGACCGTGCGCGATCTCCAGGTGCGCGGCTTCGCCGTCGCCGCCTTCGACTGGCGCGGCCAGGGCGGCTCGGAGCGGCTGGCCAAGCACCCGCGCATGGGCCACGTCCGCCATTTCGGGACCTATGATTTCGATCTCGACGTGATCCTGCGCGAGGTGGTCGCCGATCTGCCGGCGCCCCTCTTCCTCCTCGCCCATTCCACCGGCGCCCTCGTCGCCGTCGCCAACGCCGACCGCCTCGCCGGCACCGTGCGCCGGGTCGTGGCGGTCGCCCCCTTCCTCGGCCTCGGCGATTTCGGCGTGCCCGAAGGAGGCGCCCGCCGGCTCGCCCGGTTCCTGCGCGGGATCGGCATGGGCCGCAGCTTCGTGCCCGGCGGCGGCGCCACCTCGATGCTGACGACCCCCTTCGCCGCCAACCGGCTGACCTCCGACCCGGCCCGCCACGCGCGCGGCGCGACCCTCGCCTGGGACTGCCCGCAGGTCGCCATCGGCTCGCCCTCGATCGGCTGGCTCGCCGGCGCCTTCGACACGATGGACAGGGTCTTTCGCCCCGACGCCCTCGATCGCTGGCGCCTGCCGACGCTCGTCTTCGCCTGCGGCGCCGATCGGGTGGTCTCGAACGACGCGATCGAGCGTTTCGTCGTCGCCACCCGCTCCACCGAGCTGGTGACGGTGCCCGGCGCCCGCCACGAACTGTTGCAGGAACGCGATCGCTACCGCGAGCAGTTCTGGGCCGCCTTCGACGCCTTCGTCCCCGGCGGCGATCCCCTCGCCCCGCCCGCGCCCGAGCTCGTGCGCGAGCCCGTGCAGGTACCCGCCGTCGTCGCCGCGCCGGCACTCGAAACCACCGTCGAGCCGGAGCCCGTCGCCGAACCCGCGCCCGTCGTCGAACCGGAAATCGAACCCGAGCCCGCCGTGCCCCAGGCCTCAGTCGCCGAGGGCGAGGAGGCGCAGCACGGCGTCGTGGATGCGGGCGTCACCGGAGGCGACGACACGCCCGCCCTCGGCGGCGCTGCCGCCGGTCCAGGAGGTGACGGCGCCGCCGGCCCCCTCGATGACCGGGATCAGCGCGACGATGTCGTAGGGCTGGAGCCCGGACTCGATCACCACGTCGACGAAGCCGGCGGCGACCATGCAATAGGCGTAGCAATCGACCCCGTACCGCGCCAGCCGAACCCGTGATTCCACCCGGTCGTAGGCCGTCCGCTCCTCGCCCTTGAAGAGATGCGGCGAGGTGGTGAAGAGCACCGCGTCCTCGAGGCCGGCGCAGGTCCGCGTCGTCAGAGCCCGATCGCCGTCCGGCCCGCGATACCACGCCCGCCGTCCGTCGCCGACGTAGCGCTCGCCGGTGAAGGGCTGCGCCATCATGCCGAGGGTCGGCGTGCCGCCGCGCGTCAGACCGATCAGCGTCCCCCACACCGGCAGACCCGAGATGAAGGCGCGCGTCCCGTCGATCGGGTCGAGCACCCAGACGTGCTCGGCGTCGAGCCGCTCGGAGCCGTATTCCTCGCCGAGAATGCCGTGGTCGGGATGATGGGCGCCGATCAGCGTCCGCATCGCCGCCTCCGCCGCCCGGTCCGCCACCGTCACCGGATCGAAGGCGGCCCCGCCCAACTTGTTCTCCACCGCCAGCCGCGACCGGAAATGCGGCAGGATCGCCGCCCCGGCCGCATCGGCGAGCCGATCGAGAAAGGCGACGAGGTCCTCGGAGGGGCGGAGTGCGGTCATGACGGGCGATCCTCGCGGTGGCTGGGTCGCCCCAAGCCATGCGTCGAGCGCCGCCGCAATGCAAGCCCGACCGCGCGGCGCCGACGTCGCATCGGCGGCCGGACGCGAATCTGGACCAAAGTCGAATAAAAAGGGCGTCCCACCCCTTGACTCTATTGCAGCGCAATATAATCTATATTGCATCGCGGTCGGTCGCCTCGCGGCGGATCGTGTGCCCTTCTCGGGCGTTTCCTCCCTGATACCACTTTCGGGCCGCTGCTCTCCGAGCGCGGCCCGTTTTTTTTGCTGCGACGCAACCGGAGCATCGACAGGCGCCGGCCTCACTCCGCCGCCAGCGTGTCGCGATCGAAGATCGCCCCCCATCCGCTCGCCAATTCGCCGAAGATCCGCGCCAGATCCCGCTCCAGCCGACCGAAGCCGGCGGTCTTGGTCAGCCGCGCCTCGTTCATGTAGAGCGCCCGCGACATTTCGATCTGCAGAGCGTGGATCCCCTCCGCCGGCCGTCCGAAAGATTCGGTGATGTGGCCGCCGGCGTAGGGCTTGTTGCGCGCCACCCGATAGCCCGCGCCCCGGAACAGCGCCGAGACCACGTCGGTGAGGCGCGGATCGCAGCTGGTGCCGTTGCGATCGCCGAGGATCACCTCGGCGCGCGGGTCGCCGATCGCCGGCCGCGCGATCGAGGGCATCGAATGGCAGTCGATCAGGACGGCGAGGCCGAACCGATCGCGGATCCGCTCGAGCGTCCGCCCGAGCGTGTCGTGATAGGGCCGATGCAGGGCCTCGATTCGCGCGAGCCCCTCCTCGATCGGGATCGGCCCGCCGTAGATCTCGTCGCGCTCGGAGACGATGCGCGGGATCGTGCCGAGCCCGCCGATCACCCGCGGCGAATGGGTGTTGGCGCCGCGCGGCAACGCGCCGGTGAACATCTTGGGATCGAGCTCGAGCGCCTCGCGATTGACGTCGAGATAGGCGCGCGGGAAATGCGCCCGCATCAGCACCAGCCCGTGATCGACCGCCCCGGCGCACAATTCGTCGACGAAGGCGTCCTCCGACCGGCGGATCGCGGTGGCGTCGAGCCGGGTCGCGCGCAGGAACGCGTCCGGATAGGCCGAGCCGCTGTGCGGCGAATCGATCAGGAACGGCGCCCGGATCCGCTCCGGCAGCATCAGCTCGAAGGGCGGGTGTTCGACGAAGTCACGAATGATCTTCACGCCCCCGCCTCCTCGTCCGGTCCCGCGCCCATCCGAACAATTTGCCTTTCCGCCGCGATCCTGTCCACAATGGCGCGCCGGAGACGGGGGTGGCGGCGTCTCGAGGGGACCGCCACCGGCCCGATTTCACCGGATGTTTACCGCGATCGTTCCTTATGTCGGAACGAAGATCACCGAGAGTTGGAAGAGACGACATGGACCCGATGGCGCGCATCATTCTCGCCGAGGACGACAACGACATGCGCCGGTTTCTGGCCAAGGCGTTGGTCAACGCCGGTTATGACGTGGTGTCCTACGACAACGGCCGCAGCGCCTACGAACGCCTGCGCGAGGAGCCCTTCACCCTCCTCCTGACCGACATCGTGATGCCCGAGATGGACGGCATCGAACTGGCCCGCCGCGCGACCCAGCTCGACCCCGACCTCAAGGTGATGTTCATCACCGGCTTCGCCGCCGTCGCGCTCAACCCCGACAGCCAGGCCCCCAAGGACGCCAAGGTCCTGTCGAAGCCCTTCCACCTGCGCGATCTCGTGCGCGAGGTCGAGAAGCTGCTCGCCGCCTGAGCGGCGCCGAGCCGCCTCGCCCGGTCACGGCGAGAACTTTCCACAGGCACGGGTCTCGGCACTTGCGGGACCGATCAAACCTCGTTATAGACCCCCTCGCCGCTCGATCCCGATGAGCGGCGCCGGTGGTTCCGGGCGTGTAGCTCAGCGGGAGAGCACTACGTTGACATCGTAGGGGTCACAGGTTCGATCCCTGTCACGCCCACCACCCCCTCCTCGATCCCGGATCGAGGCCCCTTCAGGAAATCGAGATCGCCCCCACGCCGCCAATACAGCGTCGTGATTCGCTCGGTCCGCGCCGCGACGAATCTCCTGCCGGCCGACGCCCCCCAGAGCGTCGCGCCATCACGTCGGGGCCGCGCCCTCGTCACGTCCCGAACGCTCCGGCCCCGACCTCTCGCGGACCGTGACGCCGGCTCGGCTCGCAGCCTCCGCGCTTCATTCGACGACGATTTTCGTCACCGTGCGGCCGATCTTGCCCGCGCCCCGCGCCACGCCGCGGCGCTCGCCCCCCATCACTCCCCGCTGTTTTCCGCTCCGATCCACCGTCTTTCCCCTTCCCGCCCCCCTCCGACGGCGGAAATTCACGCCCTCACGCAACGACACCCTTTGCCCTTGACATCGCCGCCGCCTCGAGGTGATTTAGAACTGCGTTCTATTTTAATGTTTCCGAACGGCGCTTGGCAGAAACAAAACGTCGGGACGCCGAGTCGGCAACCCGTCCTCGGTCGCATGCGATCGAACGGCGGAAAGAGGGAGAGGGGAGACGGCCGTCGCGAGACGGCGGCGTCTCGTCGACGTCCGAAAAGGGGGGAATGATGAAATACGTGTCAGCACTCGCGGCGGCAGCCGTTCTCATGGGGACCGGCGCCGTGTCGGCCGCCGATCTCGCCCGCAAGGCGCCGGCCGCGGCCGAATACGTGAAGGTCTGCGACGCCTACGGTGCCGGTTACTTCTACATTCCCGGGTCCGAGACCTGCCTGCGGATCGGCGGCTTCGTCCGCGCCGAGTTCCGCGCCCTGACGCAGAGCCGCGAGAACATTGCGCTGCCCGCCGTCTACGGCTGGAGCCCGCGCAATCAGCGCGCGATCGCCACCCGCGCCCGCGTCAATCTCACCATCGACGCCCGCACCAACACCGAAATGGGCCTGCTGCGCTCCTTCGTCGACATCTGGATCACCCAGAACACCGCCCAGGCCACCACCGAGACCTCGCTGCGCAAGGCCTTCGTGCAGTTCGGCGGCCTGACCGCCGGCCGCGCCCAGTCGTTCTTCGACTTCTTCACCGCCGGCATCGGCGTCACCGATTCCTTCCAGCTCGCCTCAGCCGCCTTCTCGGAAGTGAACCTGATCGCCTACACCTTCGGCTTCGGCAACGGCATCTCCGCCTCGCTGTCGCTCGAGGACGCCGGCACCTCCAACGAGCCCGCCTCCAGCCTGACCGCCGGCTTCCGCCGCATGAACGGCCCCTACGGCGGCGTCAAGACCCCCGATCTCGTCGCCAACGTCGCGATCAAGCAGGCCTGGGGCTCGGCCCAGATCATGGGCGTCCTGCACGACGACAACGGCAATGCCGTCGTCAACGAGAGCAAGCTCGGCTACGCCGTCGGCGGTGGCGTCAAGGTGCTGGTGCCGATGCTCGGCGCGGGCGACATCGTCGGCCTGCAGGCGGCCTGGGGCAAGGGCGCGCTCGGCTACGTCGCCGCCGGCGTGTGGACCGCCAACACCCCCTTCCAGGACTTCGAGTTCACCGGCGGCCAGCTGTTGCAGTCGACCGCCTGGTCGGTCGCCGGCGGCTACAACCACAATTGGACGAAGACCCTGTCGTCCTCGATCGGCGGCTCCTACCTGCGATACGACGCGCCGACCGGCTCGGCCTTCGCCGACTTCGACCAGATCGACCTCCAGGGCTCGATGCGCTGGAAGCCGGTCGCCGGCCTCTCCTTCACCGCCGCTCTCGAATATCGCCGCATCGATCGCGCCGTCCTGCCGGACGGCGACGGTCTGGTCGCTTTCTTCCGCATCCAGCGCGATTTCTGAGCGGGTCTCCCAGCGAAGCACCTCGAGCTCGGCGGGCCCTCCCGCCGAGCTCTTCCTTTTCGCCCGCCGCGCTCGCGGGAAGACGCGAACCCGCCGTGCCGCGAGCCCGTCGCCCGCGCCCGCGCGCCGACCCAGCCTTCGCCTTCGCGGACCTGCGCCGCGCGCCCTCGACGGCGTTGACAAGACCCGGCCGCATGGCTTATCTTGAAAAAAGAACGTCGTTCTATCTAACAGAATATGGTGAAGCCGTGAGACTCGCTCGTTACGACAATGGACGCATCGGCGTCGTCACCGCCGAGGGCATCGTGGACGTGACCGACGCGGCCGGCGTCGATCCGCTCGCCTGGCCGCCGATCGACCCGACCCGCCTCGTCGCCGATTTCGACCGGCTCCGACCGGCGCTTGAGCGCGCGGCGGCCGAGGGCACGCCGGTTCCGGTCTCGCAGGTGAAGCTTCTGACGCCGATCCCCTGGCCGAACAAGGTCGTCGCCTTCCCCGTCAACTATCACGCCCACGGCGCCGAGATGGGGGCGGGCTACCGCGCCACCAATCAGGGCTTCTTCCTGAAGCCCAATTCGTCGCTCTCCGGTGCCGGCGAGCCGGTGGTCCTGCCGGATCTTCCCGGCCGCGAGGTCCATCACGAGAGCGAGCTCGGCATCGTCATCGGCAAGACCGCCCGCAACGTCGCCCGCGCCGACTGGAAGGACTACGTCTTCGGCTATGCCTGCCTCCTCGACATGGTGGTGCGCGGCCGCGAGGAGCGCGTCGCCCGCAAGGCCTACGACACCTTCTGCCCGGTCGGCCCCTGGATCACCACCGCCGACGAGGTTCCCGACCCGACCGCCCTGCGCATGCGCCTTTGGGTCGACGGCGAACTGCGGCAGGATGCCAACACCAGGGATCTGGTGCTCGACATCCCCGGCATGATCGAGATGGCCTCCGCCGTCATGACCCTGTACCCCGGCGACGTCATCGCCACCGGCACCCCGGAAGGGGTCGGCCCGGTGGTCGCGGGCAACAAGATCCGCATCGAGATCGACCATTGCGGCGAGATGATCGTCGACGTGGTCCAGGGCACCGGCGGACGCGCCTCGATGTTCGAGGAACCCTATCAACTGGTGAAGAAGGCCTGACCCGAGCGATGACCACACCGAGAACCCTCGACGAGCTCTATGCCGCCTTCGACGGTCTCCACATGGAGGGCGGATGGCACCGCCGGTTCCCGGCGCTGTGGCGCACGCCCGCGGAGAACTTCCTCCCCCACGCCTGGCACTACGCCGAGGTGCGCCCGATCCTCGACGTCGCCCGCGACCTCGTCAGCACCGAACATGCCGAGCGCCGCAATCTGACTATGCGCAACCCGGTCGAGGGCAATCGCTACGCCACCGTCCGCACCCTGGTCGCGGCCTATCAGATGATCCGGCCGGGCGAGGTGGCGCGCTCGCATCGCCACACGCCCAACGCCCTGCGCCTGATCCTCGACGGCCACGGCACCTACACCACCGTCGACGGCCAGCGCGTGGAGATGCGCCCCGGCGACGTGCTGCTGACGCCGAACTGGTGCTGGCATTCCCACGAGAACGTCGGCCGGGAGGATTGCTACTGGCTCGACTTCCTCGACGTGCCGACGGTCCATCTGCTCGAGCCGATGTTCTTCGAGCAGCATCCCGACGGCGTCGAGGCCGATCCGCGCGACGTCGAGGTCTCTCCCGTCGCCTTCCGCTGGGCCGACACCCTCGCCGCGCTCGACGCGAGCACCGACGATGCCGGCGGCATGTGCGCCGCGCAGACCGAGTTCGGCGCCCCCGCCATGGCGACCGTGCGCCTCTTCATGCAGCGCCTGGCGAAGGGGCCGACGCGCCGCATGCGGACGACCGCCAATTCGATCTTCGCCGTCGTCGAGGGCAGCGGCCGGACCGAGGTGGGCGACACCGTCCTGCCGTGGTCGCGCGGCGACGTCCTGGCGGTGCCGGCCTGGCGCGCCTATCGCCATGTCGCCGACGAGGGCGCGGTCCTGCTGCGCGTCACCGACCGACCGATCTACGAAAAGCTGGGATGGCTGCGCGAGGAGATCCTCTGAACCGCCCGGAACCCGGCCTCAACCGAGGGAAAGAACATGTCCGAGAAGAACCCGATCCTGATCGCCGGTGGCGGCATCGGTGGGGCCGCCGCGGCGCTGGCGCTGCTGAAGAAGGGCCATGCCGTCGAGGTCTATGAGCAGGCCCCCGCGCTCGCCGAGGTCGGGGCCGGCGTCCAGATCAGCCCGAACGGCGCCCGCGCGCTCGACACGCTCGGCGTCTTCCGCGATCTCGCCGCCCTCTCCTGCAAGCCGGAGAAGAAGCAGTTCCGCCTGTGGAACAACGGCACCGCCTGGCCGATGTTCGACCTCGGCGAGACCGTGATGGCCGATTACGGCTATCCCTATCTCACCGTCTATCGCCCCGACCTCCTCGACGTGCTGGTCGCCGGTGTCCGCGCCATCGATCCCGACGCGATCCGCCTCGGCAAGCGCGCCGTCGGCTACGTCCAGGACGAGGACGGCGTCACCCTGACCCTCGAGGACGGCACCACCGCGCGCGGCCGCGCCCTGATCGGCGCCGACGGCGTCCGCTCCGCGATCCGCACTCAGACCTGGGGCGTCGACAATCCCGTCTTCTCCGGCATGGTGACCTGGCGCGGCGTCGTGCCGATGGAGCTGCTGCCGGCCCATCTCCAGGCGATGGTCGGCAACACCTGGATCGGACCGGGCGGCCACGTCGTCACCTATCCGCTGCGCGGCGGCAAGCTCCTCAACTTCGTCGCCACCATCGATCGCGACGATTGGCGCGAGGAGGCGTGGAACATCGTCGGCACCGCCGAGGAATGCGCCGCCGACTTCGCCGGCTGGCACCCCGACGTCCACGCGGTGATCCGGGTGGCGCCGAAGCTCTTCAAATGGGCGCTGATGGTGCGCGATCCGATGCCGGCCTGGACCAAGGGGCGGGTGACGCTCCTCGGCGACGCCTGCCACCCGACCCTGCCCTTCCTCGCCCAGGGCGCGGTGATGGCGATCGAGGACGGCGTCGTCCTCGCCCGTTGCCTGGAGGCCCTGCCGGACGATCTGCCCGGCGCGCTGAAGCGCTACGAGGAGGCGCGCGTCGAGCGCACCCGCAAGATGGTGCTCGGCGCCCGCGACAACACCGACCGCTTCCACAGCAAGGAACTGCGCACCGAGGAAGAGGCCCGGCGCTACCTCGAGCGCGAGTGGAGCAAGGCCCCGATCCGCGACCGCTACCACTGGCTCTACACCTACAAGGCCGACGAAGTCGCCGTGTGACGCCGAGCCCGTGACGTCCCGACCAGTCGGCGCGTCATGCGACCCAGATGACGCCGGAAGGCCCCGCCTCGTCGGGCCTTCCGGCCCACCCCGTGCCGAACGGCGCCCTCGTTCCTGAAACAGACGACGGAGAACCGCATGAGCGCCCTTCCCGGGACCGTGTATTTGAATGAGGAAGGCCCGCGCGAGGGATTCCAGATCGAGTCCGCCGCGATCCCGACCGCCGCCAAGATCGAGCTGGTCGACCGCCTCGCCCGGACCGGGCTCCGTCACATCCAGGTCGCCTCCTTCGTCAATCCGAAGGCGGTTCCCGGCATGGCCGACTCCGACGCCGTGATCCGGGGCTTCACACCGCGTCCCGGCGTCCATTTCACCGGCCTGTGGCTCAATCAACGCGGCTTCGAGCGCGCGCTCGGCCATCGCGACCGGCTGACCATCGACGGCTCGCTGAACCTCTACGCCTCCGCCGCCTTCCTGAAGCGCAATCAGAACCGCGTGCCGGCGCAACAGCTGAGCGCCCAGCACGAACTCGTCGCCATGTATCAGGCGGCGGGCGTCTCGGTGCGGCGCGGCTTCATCACCGCCGCCTTCGGCTGCAACTTCGAGGGCGACGTCCCCGTCGAGCGTGTCGTCGACCTCGTCGGCGACCTCCTGGCGATCGCCGCCGAGCACGGCGAGACCATCGACCACATGGGCCTCGGCGACACCATGGCCTGGGCGACGCCGGACCGCGTGAAGCGCGTCGTCGGCGCCATCCGCGAGAAGCACCCCGATCTGCCGCTGCTGTTGCATCTCCACGACACCCGCGGCCTCGGGATCGCCAATGCCTATGCCGGCCTCGAGATGGGGGTGCGCATGTTCGACACCGCCGTCGCCGGCCTCGGCGGCTGTCCCTTCGCCGGCCACGCCGGCGCCGCCGGCAACGTCTGCACCGAGGATCTCGTCTTCATGTGCGAGGAGATGGGCATCGAGACCGGCGTCGATCTCGACGCCCTGATCGATTGCGCCAAATTCGCCGAGACCATCGTCGGCCACCCGCTCCCCGGCGCCGTGATGCGCGGCGGCGGCCTGCGCCGCTTCCGCGAGATCCGGCGCGCCGGCTGACCCGCGCGCGAT